>Ga0207695_10006405_pt1 | contig 15291 bp, 10 predicted proteins | sample KBSC54metaG_FD_184354 | JGI IMG/M metagenome (GOLD analysis project Ga0207695, IMG submission 184354) | Corn rhizosphere microbial communities from Kellogg Biological Station, Michigan, USA - KBS C5-4 metaG (SPAdes) (version 2) | ecosystem: Host-associated > Plants > Roots > Rhizosphere > Soil... | reverse complement strand
GTTGCGCGAAATTCGAAGTACAGGAATTATGACCAGTTTCGCACCAGCATCCGGTTGCCCTATACCAGCGACCTGCCTGTGGACCGATGGATGCATCAATACGATACGTTGCGCGCAGGCATGAGCGAGTCAGAAGTCGAAATTGTTCTGGGCGCTCCGGATTACGCGCGGTGCGACGTGACCAAGCTGGGCGACAAGTTTGTGGGATCAACCTGGATGTATGCGGTGGCTGTTCCGCAGGACGTGGCGAACGACAGCCAGAATAGCGGAATAAAGATTGAGTTTGGGCCGGATGGAAAGATGACGGATAAAAATGCGATGAACATGCAGCCCAAGCCGAGTCCAACGCCGACACCGGTGGCGGCCGCCTTGCCGAGTCCGTCGTCAACGCCGGCGCAAGATGTAACGCCGCAGCCGACAGCAACGCCGAGTTCGACTGCAACACCGGTGGCGGCTCCGAGCGCGACGCCAGCAGCCACGGCGCAACAGGTACCATCTCCGACAGCGACGCCGAGTCCGACGCCGCAATGAGATTGATTGCAGGCGAGGGCGCCTGCGGTCCACGTTTATTAAAGATTGAAAGCTGAGGCCAACGGCCAAAGCCGAAAAGCCAAAAGCTAGGAGCCAGAAGCCAGGAGCTGTTTTTTATGCGTGAAGTCGTTATAGCAAGTTCAGTTCGTACCGCAGTCGGAAAATCAGGGAAGGGTACTCTGCGCGCCACGCGTCCGGACGACTTGGCCGCTGTAGCCATCAAGGGCGCGCTGGATCGCATCACGCAGCTCGACAAAAAGGAAATTGAGGATGTGATCATCGGCTGCGCCACGCCGGAAGCCGAGCAGGGGATGAACGTAGCCCGCATCGCCTCGCTGCGCGCGGGACTGCCGGTGGAAGTTTCCGCCATGACCATCAATCGCTTCTGCTCGTCGGGATTGCAGGCGATTTCGCTGGCGGTAGATTCCGTTGCGGCGGGCCGCGCAGAAGTCGCCATCGGAGGCGGAACGGAATCAATGAGCATGATTCCCATGGGCGGGAACAAAGTCTCGATCAATCCCTGGCTGATGGACAACTATCCTGACAGCTATCTTTCCATGGGACTCACGGCGGAGCGTCTCGCCAAACGTTTTGGCATCACGCGCCAGCAGGCCGACGAGTTTTCTCTGAACAGCCATAAAAAGGCTATCGCGGCGATCCAGGGCGGCAGATTTGAGGATGAGATCGTGCCCGTGCCGGTGAGCTTCACTACGCCCAACGGCGCCAAGCCCAAGCGCATGGAGATCATCTTCAAGGTAGATGAAGGTCCACGCGCGGATTCAACCATTGAAGCGCTGGCCGCGCTGAAGCCCGCCTTCCATGCCCGGGGAAGCGTTACGGCAGGGAATTCGTCGCAAACTTCGGACGGCGCGGCCGCAACGGTCGTAATGTCCACTGACAAAGCCCGGCAACTCGGCATCAAACCAATGGCGCGATTTGTGGCCTTTGCCACGGCGGGCTATCTGCCGGAAGAAATGGGCCTGGGGCCGGTGTACGCGATTCCGAAAGTGCTCAAGATGGCTGGACTAACGCTGGAAAACATTGACGTGATCGAGTTGAATGAAGCTTTCGCGGCGCAGGCGCTCTCCGTGATCAAGGAAGCAGGGCTTGATCCTAACAAGATCAATCCCAATGGCGGAGCGGTGGCATTGGGGCATCCGTTGGGATGCACTGGCGCGAAGCTGACGGCGACGATCTTGCGCGAGCTGAAGCGGCGCAACGGGAAATATGGAATCGTAACTATGTGCATTGGCGGCGGCATGGGAGCGGCGGGGATATTCGAGAACATTGCATGAGTTTTTCACCACAGAGGGCACAGAATCCTGAAGATCGGGTGATCGCCGTGATCGGGAGATCGGGTGATCTGAAAGCGGAAGTATCGAGTTCTAACCTAAGAGCCAAAGGCCAAGAGCTAATGGCTAGAAGCTAGCAGCTAGGAGCTATCTAAGGAGATTTATGGCTACAGTAGCAGTCCCAAACAAAATCAAACTGGCGGGTGGAAGTTTTCTTATTGAAGAGCACGCAACTGATCAGGTCTTTACCCCGGAAGACCTGAGCGAAGAGCACCAGCAGATTGCGCAGACCACGCAGGATTTTGCCCGCAATGAGATTCTGCCCAACGCGGACAAGATTGAGCACAAGGAGTTCGCGGTGACGCGCGGCCTGATCCAGAAGGCATGCGAAATCGGCATCGCCAACGTGGACATTCCGGAGCAGTACGGCGGATCGGACATGGACAAGATCGCGTCGGCGATTATCAATGAGCACATCTCCGTCTCCGGCAGCTTCAGCGTGGCGTTTGGTGGACACACCGGCATTGGCACGCTGCCGATTGTTTATTTCGGCACGTCGGAGCAGAAAGCCAAGTATCTTCCCAAGCTGGCGACGGGCGAGCTGATTGCGGCGTATGCGCTGTCAGAATCCACGTCGGCTTCTGATGCCATGAACGCGCGCACCAAGGCCGTTCTCTCTCCTGACGGCAAAGAGTGGATCCTGAACGGCGAGAAGATGTGGATCACCAACGGTGGATTTGCTGATGTGGTGATTATCTTTGCCAAGGTGGATGGCGAAAAGTTCAGCGCTTTCATCGTGGAGCGCGGCTTCCCGGGCTTCCAGTCGGGCGCAGAAGAAAAGAAGATGGGCATCCGCGGATCTTCCACCACGCCCATCATCCTGAATGACTGCCGCGTGCCCAAAGAAAATTTGCTGGGAGAAATCGGCAAGGGGCACGTAATCGCTTTCAACACGCTCAACATCGGGCGCTACAAGCTGGGCGCGGGCGTGGTGGGCGGCGCGCGCAATGCGCTCAATAACTCCATTGGCTATGCCAAGCAGCGCAAGGCTTTCGGCAAGACGCTGGCTGATTTCGGGATCATCCAGGAAAAGTTGGCAAACATGGCGGCGGGAATCTACACCGGCGAATGCATGTCTTACCGGACGGTTGGGATGATTGATTCGGCAATGTCAGAGATCGACAAGAACTCACCCGACGTTTACAAAGAAACAGCCAAGGGAATTGAAGAGTACGCGGTCGAGTGTTCCATCCTGAAAGTATTTGGTTCGGAGATGCTGGATTACGTTGTGGACGAGACTGTCCAGATTTACGGCGGCTATGGGTTTGTGGAAGAGTATCCGGCGGAGCGGGCGTATCGTGACGCGCGCGTGAACCGCATCTTTGAAGGTACCAATGAAATCAACCGCATGATTATCACTGGATGGCTCCTGAAACGCGCCATGAAAGGCCAGCTGCCGCTCATGCCGGCCATCAAGAAGCTTACGGACGAAATCATGTCTGGCCCAAGCTCGGCTGAGCCGCTGGAAGGCCCGCTGGCAGCCGAGCGCACGCTGGTAAGCAATGCCAAGAAAGCCACGCTGATGCTGGCCGGAGCGGCAGTGCAGAAATACATGGCGGCCATCGAGCAGCAGCAGGAAATCCTTTCCGCGGTTGCAGACATGGTGATCGAAGTTTTTGCAATGGATTCCGTGGTGCTGCGCACGCAGAAGCTGATTGAGCATCAGGGCGAAGCCAAGTGCGGACTGGCGGTCGCCATGGCCCAGGTGAGCCTGACCAACTCCATGGACAAGCTTGAAGCGGCGGCCAAGAAAGTTGTGGCCGCGATTTCAGAAGGCGACATGCTGCGCACGCAGATGGTCATCCTGCGGCGGCTGTTCAAGCACGAGCCATTTAATGTGATCGCGCTGACGCAACAAATTGCGGCGCGGCTGATTGAAGCAGGGAAGTACGTAAGAGCGTAAACAAAGAGCTTTAACCACAAAGGACACAAAGGATCACGAAGGTTGTTTGATCTCGACAAGTCAGACCTTCGTGTTCCTTTGTGTCCTTTGTGGTTTAATTGGTGATTCTTATGACCACTGAATGCAATCGCATCGCTTATCAGCTCGCTTCCACCATTAACGGAGAAGCCTGGTACGGAGACTCCGTACGCGAAATCCTGAACGGCGTGACCCCTGAGCAGGCCAAGGCTCGTCCCATTCCGAATGCGCATTCCATCTGGGAGATCGTGGCCCATGTGAATGCATGGATCAAATTCTTTTCCGGCGCGATTCAGGGAACGCCGATCCCAGCGTGGTCGACGATGCCCAAAGAGCTGGACTGGCCCCCGGTGAAGAACACGAATGAACAGTCATGGAAGCAGGCGGTCACTACCTTCTTTGAGGAACATCTGAAGCTGGTGGAAACCATCAAGAGTTTCGGCGATGAGCGTCTGGAAGCAACTGTCCCGGGCAGGACTTACAACTTCTACCGGCTTTTCCAGAGCGCGACGCAGCACGCGGTCTATCACTCGGGGCAGATCGCGCTGCTGAAGAAGATGACTACCTAAAGATTGGACGAGGCGGGCTGAGTTCCGGATTCAGATAGGACCGGCTCTTCGCCAGTTTTGGTAAAGACTCTGCCGGTCATTTCCTGGGCGGGAGCGCCGCCGGCCATCTGTTGGGCCACGATCATTTCCCGCGCGGCAGACCGGATAACAGGCAGCTTGGAGCCGAAGACCGCAGCTCCCACAATCGCGGCTACACCGCCGATTCCGACGGTCATCGGCGCGCCTAATTTATGAGCGAGACTGCCGGCGAGAAGCGCGCCCAGCGGGGCCATCCCCATAAAAGTCATGGCATAGACGGACATCACGCGTCCGCGCAGGCGGTCGGGAACCATGCTCTGAATCAGGGTGTTGGAGGAGGCCATCTGGATCATCATGCAGAATCCAGCCGGGACCAGCAGCGTAGCGGAGAGCCAAAGCGTCCGCGAGAACGAAAACATCAGCAGGCACAAGCCAAATCCTGCGCATGAAACTGCTACCCAGGCGCTCAGCCCCTTAAGGGTCTTCCGCATGGCCAGAGTAACCGCGCCACCCAGTGCGCCGACTCCTGAACAGCCCATGAGCAAGCCCAAAGCCTGAGCGCCGCCGTGGAGGATCTGGTCGGCAAAGAGCGGCATGAGCACCGCGTAAGGCATGGCCGTGAAGCTGACCAGACCAAGCAGCGACATCAGCGCGCGAACGGCACCGCTCTGTGCGACGAACTTGAAGCCTTCAACGATGTTCTCCAGCGGCGAACCCTCAATCGCCAGCCGCGGACGATCGATCGTCATCATCGCCAGGCCGGCAATTACCGCGAGAAAGCTGACGCCGTTGGCAAAGAAGCACCAGCCTTCGCCGATGGCGGCGACCACAACGCCCGCAAGGGCCGGTCCCACCACGCGCGCGCCATTGAACATGGACGAATTGAGCGCGATGGCGTTGACCAGATCGGCGCGAGAAACCATATCGACGACAAAGGCCTGCCGCGCCGGCAGATCAACGGCATTGACAACGCCGGTGAGGGCGGCCAGGGTAACAATTTGCCAGATCTTTACACGGTGAGAAAGCGTGACCCAGGCCAGAACGAAGGTAAGGAACATCATGGCGGACTGAGTGAAAATCAGGATTTTTCGGCGGTCAAAGCGGTCCGCCAGCGCTCCGCCGATGGGTGCAAGCAGGAAAACCGGAATCTGCGAGGAAAATGCCACAGTTCCCAAAAGCAGAGCTGATCCGGTTAGACGATAGACCAGCCATGCCTCGGCGACCTGGTCCATCCATGTGCCAATGAGCGAAATCAACTGGCCGGCAAAAAATAATTGATAGTTGCGATGGCGCAAAGCCCGAAGGGATTCAGGCCATCTGGGATTAAGGCCGCTGGCAGCGGTTTGAGAATGATCGTCCGGCATCTGCCCATTAGATGCAAATCGGATTGAGAACTATAACCTTTTTAGAAACGTGCAATTAGCTATGGACGCGGTGGCCAAATGGCAGGGCTGATTTGCTATTGGGGTGCAAAATGTTGCGGGTTTGTAAAGTGGAGTTAAGCGGCAAAGGACTAAAGGAGCCATACAAAAACCCTAGTGAAAATCATGTTTTTAACCTATTTCGCTATTGCAAGAACATGGGGCCACAGGGTATCGTAAGTTACTCCTCGCGAGTTGTTCGAATGTCTCCCACTTCCGGAAATGAACCGGACAAACGCGTGGAACAAGTGTCAATGTAGTTGCTTTCCCAACCCTCACTTCAGGAGAGACACAAGATATGCCCAGGAAATCGATTTGCTTGAGCGCGTTGCTCGCGCTCGGCATGGTAGGAAGTTCGTTTGCCCAAAACCTTACAGATGCAGCCCAAGCCCAGGTAGGAACCAACCCAGACTCGTCAGCTAGCGGAGAAGCCCACGCAATCACACCGCAGTTAATTCACAGTGTGCCATCGGAACTGGTTGCCGATGATTCGACCAACGGTCCCAACGCCATTGCCGGCAATCCTGGCGGCCTCGCCAACGTTATCTCAGTACCAAACTTTACGAGATCATTCACGGTGAATGGGACCACATTCCCTTACACCATGCTAGGAAATGATCCATCCCTTGGCCATATCACCACTGTTCCGACCAAGATCGTGGCCGTATCGCTTCAGTTGCTCAATGCTGACGGCACCGTGTTTGACACGGTGAGCGCCACTCCTTTTGTGGTGCCCACGCTGAATTCCCCGGACTTCCAGAGATTCAAGTACGAGCACGACGCCACCGCCGGAATTCCCGCCGAATCCACGCAGTTTTCAGACGCAGTCCAGCGCGCTGAGTTTGCCAGCTCAATGGATCCCAACTGGCACACCGAACTGGCCCCACAGGTAGTGGACAGCATCACGATCACGGTACCGAAATTCGTGAATGTGCGTGTCGGCACTCAAGTGGTCAAGGCGATCAACTACGTTTCTGGCATCGCTGGTGATGGTCAGCGCTTTGTGCTGATGCTCAACCTGTTCTTCAACCAGCAGCTTGGTGTGATTATGAATAACGAGATTGATGCCGGCAATGCAACCACTGACGCCATCAACCTGCCGTTGTTCCCGAACACCTACCTGTTCTCATTCAATCGCGCCAATCCGCTGGTGCGCGGCAGCTGCTGCACGCTCGGTTTCCACACTTACTTTACCGATGGCGCCTCACCGGAACACCGCTGGATCACCAATTACGCCAGCTACATCTCTCCTGGAATCTTTGGCGGCGGGTTTAACGACGTAACGGCGATCAGCCACGAGATAGCTGAAACTTTCAACGATCCTTTCGTCAACAACATCACCCCGCGCTGGCACTTCCCCGGTTCAACAGCTTGCCAGGGCAACCTGGAAACCGGCGACCCGGTTGAGGTCCTGGCGAATGCGACTTTCCCGGTAACCCTGAAAGTTGCGGGAGTGCCCACCACCTACCATCCGCAAACAGAGGCTCTATTGCAATGGTTTGCACAAACCGTTCGTCAGATGCTCTTCACGGTGCTTATAGCTACCCTGATCTCACAGCATTGACTGCACCTGCAACTCTTTGCCAATAGAAACAACTTTTCTCCTTCAATGGCACCGGGAAACCGGTGCCATTTTTTGTTGGGGCGGAGAAGATGAACCGTGGAGGGGCGCTTACCATCATCCATTCGCCATGGGACGAAATGCATGAAGTAATCTCCAGGTAAAAATTCGTTTATTTCAGAGACTTTGGATTGCAGAGCTGACCAGAGTAGGCGTATGGTTGTTCCGCCAGTTTCTACTCTGGAATCCAGCATCAGGAGCAGGCTCCGCTCCCCCAGGAGATAAGCAAATGTTCACGACCTCACATCATGCGCTTCCCTCACGCGCGTTTCTCGGATTATTCCTTGTTATTGGCTTGGCCGGCATCAGCTTTGCCCAAGACGATATTGCAGCGCCTAACGGCTCAGCGGGTTATGTAAGAATGCCGGTGGCTGCTGTCGATGGCTCGATAGGGCAGCCGGTCGGTTCGGCCCCTCTACTTGTGTTCCCAGTTGGCGCAGATACCTCCAAAGGCAGCTTTTCATCGGACGCGAACATGGCCGGCAACGGACCGGGCAGCAACGCTTCAAAAATAGCGACCACCATTACTACCAGCACCATTGGCGGCGTAATGACCGGACTGGATACAGTGCCGACCTTTACCGGCTCGTTCTTCAATCCCAATCCATCCATCCTCGGTTCGCGCCCGAATGGCGTTTTCCCATTCGTGATGATTGGGAACGATCCTCGCGTGGGCCGCACAACGCGCATTCCGGCCAAGATTACTGAAGTTTCGCTGACTCTGCTCAACGATGATGGCAGCGTGCGGGCCACGATGCCTTTCGCGCCATTCTCAGATCTTACGGAGGACTCGCCAAACTTTTCTCCAACGAATTTCACCTCTGGACACCATATCCAGTATGAAGACGCGATCCACCGCGCCCAATTCTTTAACAGCATGGACGAGGATTGGCACACCGTGCTGACGGGCCCAACAACCGTGAACCGCGTTACCTTCACCATTCCCCGGCACGTGAATGTGCGGCTTTCGAATGGAACCATTGTTTCCGTCCAGGCTTATTTCTTTGGACACGCACCCAACGGTGATCCGTTCATCGAATTGTTAGACCTGCTCTTTAATGCCCTGAACACCAATCAGATCGTGAATGACATCAACGCCGGCAACTTCACCACCGATGCGCTCAATATCAACATGTATCCCAACACGTTCCTGTTTTCCATCAACAGCCAGGGTCAGTTCGCGGGCTGCTGCGTTCTGGGATTCCACACTTATTTCTTTGAGGGCGGTGTGACTCCGCAACCGCGCTGGATTTTCAACTTTGCCAGCTGGATTTCTCCCGGACTGTTTGGAGCCGGATTCCAGGACGTGACCGCGCTTTCACACGAAGTAGCAGAAACGTTCGCAGATCCTTTTGTGAACACGATTGTGCCGACGTGGCAGTTCCCGGGTGTTGCCCCTACGGCCAAGGTTTGCCAGGCAAATCTGGAAGAAGGCGATCCTATCGAAGTGCTTCCTGTCGCGACCGTTCCCATCCTGGTACGAGAGCGGAACCAGGTGTTTACTTATCATCCGCAGATCATCCCTCTGCTGCAATGGTTTGAAATGGGAGCGAAGTCTGATGCGATCGGCGGTGCCTTTAGCTACCCCGATACGACAACGCTTCCGCATTCCGCTTTGCCCTGCCCGCAGTAAGCGGAGGTCATTTGCAAAAAGCCTGGCGCCGGTTCTTCCGGCGCCATTTTTATTTGTCGGTTGCGGCCAGTGGCTGTGGGGCCAAGGACCAGAACCGTAAATTTGCATCTGCCGGAGCTGCCTGATAATCTAACTAACTGGTTAATTAATTCGATTTGGGGGCTCATTTCTTTGGGCGACAGCTTGGTACGTCAATATGTGCACGGGCGAGAGACGCGCATCCCACCTTGCACGACCGCATCTAAAATCCGATACCTCGCAGAGAAGGTAAACATGCGGACGCAACGTGTCCTGGTAATCCTATTTATATTTTTTACTGCGCTTTCTTGTGCTGCCCAGCTTCCAGGTGGCTCGACGCCAGCGCCGGCCCAGGACCGGCAAACGCCGGCGGTGAATACCGCACTTCCACCAGCGCTTGAATCGTTCAGCGGCAGTGGTACGGTGGATAAGCTTGTTCCGGGAGTCATCCAGTTGGGCCTGCTGGACGCAATTGATCGCGGGCTGAAGCACAATCTTGGACTTCTTCTTTCCAACCAGCAAACGGAACTGGCGAGGGCACAATATCGCCGACAGTTGAGCGCGCTGCTACCGAACATTTCCGGCAATGTGAGCGAGGCCTTGAACCAGATCAACCTGGCCGCCTTCGGCATTCCATTACCGCCGGGGTTGAAATCGCCTGTCGTGGGGCCCTTTGGAATTTTTGATGCTCATGCCAACCTGAGTGAGACGTTGCTGGACTTCAATGCCATGAACAAGGTCCGCGCGGCTTCTGAAAACGAGAGAGCGGCAAAGTTCACGGTGCAGGACGCGCGCGAACTGGTGGTGCTGCTGGTGGGCAATCAATATCTGCTCACGGTGGCAAGCGCTGCGCGGCTCGACACGGCAAAAGCACAGCTGAACACGGCGCAAACAATCTTCCAGCAGACCCAGGACTTGAAAACCGCCGGCGTTGCGGCGGGGATTGATGTGCTGCGGTCGCAAGTGCAGATGCAGACGCAGCAACAACGCGTGTTGGCTGCGCAGAACCAATTTGAGCAGCAAAAGATGTCACTGGCGCGGACCATTGGAATACCGGTGGCGCAACAGTTTCAGCTGACGGACGCTGTGCCGTACGCTCCGCTCACCGCATTGAATCTTGAAGAAGCGCTGGCGCATGCCTACCAAGTGCGTCCGGAATTTCGGGCGGCGGAGTCGCGCGTGCGCTCGGCTGAGCTGGCGGTGAAAGCCGCGAAAGGCGAGGCGCTGCCAACCGTCGATTTGAATGGGCAAACAGGATTTATTGGTATTGCGCCGGGAAGCGCGGAGAACACATACGCGATCTCCGCCGGTTTGCGGATACCAATTTTTCAAGGTGGCAAGGTCAAGGCCGATGTGGACCAGGCAGCAGCTTTGCTGCGCCAAGAGCGTTTGCAACTGGAAAACCTGCGCGCTCGGGTGGAGTTTGAAATTCGCTCGGCGTTGCTGGACGTGAAAACCTCTGACGATGAAGTTGCTGTGGCCAATCAGCAGATTGGTCTTGCAGCCGAACAATTGAAGGAAGCGCAGGACCGCTATAAGGCCGGCGTTTCCGGAAGCCTTGAAGTAGTGCAGGCGCAGGAAGCGGTTGCCGGCGCGAATGAAAACCATATTCAAGCCCTGTATCAGAACAATGTAGCCAAGCTTTCGCTGGTGCGCGCCCTGGGCGAGGCGGAGCAGCGGACCCGAGCATTCCTGGGAGGAAAATAACGTGGCTGACCCGATTAAGATTTCGCCGTATGAGGAAGAAGAAGCCGTGAAGGACCCTGTCTCTACGGAAGTGGAGACGCCGGAAGAAGACGATGACCGCCGCTCCGGCAAAGAGCGCCGGTCGATCACCGACACCCGCGCGGTAGGATTCTTCCGCACGCATCCACGGGCCAAATGGATTATTGCCGCACTGGTCATTGTTCTTCTGATTGGCGCATTTTTTGTTTGGCGTTATTACTCCGTACGTGAGTCAACCGACGATGCGCAGATTGACGGCCACATTAATCCGATCAGCGCGCGCGTTAGCGGCACCGTACTCAGAGTGCTGCATGACGATAACGAAGTTGTGCAGGCCGGAACGCTGCTGGTGGAACTTGATCCCAAGGATTACCAGGTTGCCGTGGACCGCGCTCGCGCCGACCTGGCCAACGCGCAAGCCAATGCGGTTGCCGCCAACGTGGGCGTTCCGCTCACGCAAACCACCAGTTCCAGCCAACTCCTTGCCGCCGATGCAGCCGTAAAAGGCGCCCAACGAGATATTGAATCGGCCCGCGCCAAACTAAATGACGCGCAGGCAATGTATGCCAAGACGTCCGCCGACCTGAAGCGCATGGAGCAGCTCATCGCGAAAGATGAGATCTCGCACCAGCAATATGACGCCGCGGTGGCGGCAAACAATTCCGCTAAAGCCCAGGTTGATGCTGCAACTTCCGCCATTGCCAGCGCGGAAAGCAGAGCGGCGCAATCGCAAGCCCAGGCTGAAGCTGCGCGGACGGTGCCAGAACAACTTAAAGTAACGCGCGCGCGCGCCGGAGCCGCGTCGGCGGAAGTGCAACGAGCTGTTTCTGTGTTGGCGCAAGCTGAATTAAATCTCCAGTACACAAAAATTGTTGCGCCGGTAACCGGCGTGCTAAGCAAGCGCAGCGTTGAGCCAGGACAAACGGTGCAAGCCGGCCAACCGCTGTTTTCAATCGTAAACCTGGATGACATATGGACCACAGCCAACTTTAAAGAAACGCAGTTGCACTACATGAAAGTAGGCCAGCCAGCCAAGATCAAGGTTGACGCTTATGGGCATGAATATAACGGCACGGTTGAATCCATCGGTGGAGCAACCGGGGCCCGGTTTAGCCTGCTTCCGCCGGAAAACGCTACCGGTAATTACGTAAAAGTGGTGCAGCGCATTCCTGTTCGCATCCGCTTTGATAAAGGCCAGGACCCAAACCATCAATTGCGTCCGGGGATGTCAGTAGAGCCGGTGGTGTACACGAAATAGCAATTGGCAAAATAGCGATTGGCCAAACCATCTAGTGCGGCCAGCAGCTTGCAGCTAAGAGCAACAGAACGATTGCTCCAAACTTTCTCAAAACGTTGAAGCAGCTTCGAAATGCCGGAAACCAAGCCAGTCATTAATCCGTGGATCATCGCTATTTCCGTGATGCTTGGCACCTTTATGGAGGTGCTGGACACCACGGTGGTGAACGTTTCTCTGCAGCATATTGCCGGCAGCCTTTCCGTTACCCCAGAAGAGGCTACTTGGGTTTTAACTTCATACTTGGTCGCCAATGCCATCGTTCTGCCGCTTACTGGATGGCTGGGCAATTACTTTGGCCGCCGCAATATTCTGCTGATGTCGGTTGGCGGATTCACGGTCTTCTCGTTTCTCTGCGGCATTGCGCCGAACCTGCCTCTGCTGATCATTTTCCGTGTGTTCCAGGGCGCAACCGGCGGAGGCCTGCAACCACTCTCGCAGGCCATCCTTATGGAAGCTTTCCCGCCGGAGAAGCGCGCCAAAGCCATGGCATTCTGGGCGCTGGGCATCGTCGTGGCTCCCATGCTTGGTCCCGTGCTCGGCGGCTGGATCACTGACAGTTACTCCTGGCGCTGGCTTTTCTATATCAATATTCCTATCGGGATCGCGGCGGTCATTATGGCCTTGCTCTTCATTCACGATCCGCCATACATCAAGCGCGGAGAAGGCGGCGTGGACTATTGGGGCATCGGCTACCTCGCGCTCGGCATTGGCGCGCTGCAGATCATGCTCGATAAAGGCCAGGAAGAAGACTGGTTCGGCTCGCATTTTATTCTCACGCTGGCCATTCTCTGCGTCATCGGATTCTTATTCTTCGTCGTGCGTGAACTCATCACCGGCCATCCTGTGGTTGAGCTGCGGATCTTCAAAAATCGCACCTACGCCACCGGCGTCTTCCTGATGACCGTGCTTGGCTTCGTTCTTTATGGCAGCACCGTCTTGCTTCCGCTTTGGCTGCAAACGCTCATGGGATACTCCGCTCTTGAAGCCGGCATGGCTATGCTTCCACGCGGACTGGGTTCGTTTCTGTTTATGCCCGTGGTCGGCATTCTCATGGGCAAAGTTGAAGCGCGCAAACTGCTGGCCGCCGGTCTGATCATTGCGTCCTTCAGCATCTGGCAGCTCTCCAATCTCAACCTGAACGCCGGTTACTGGGACATCTTTTGGCCGCAGCTGCTGCAGGGCTGCTCCATGGGACTGCTTTTTGTGCCGCTCACCACCATTACCAACGGCCTGATTCCCAAAGAGCAGATGGGCAACGCCACCAGCTTGTTCAACCTGATGCGCAACATCGGCGCCAGTATTGGCATTGCCAGCGTCACCACTATTTCATCGCGCCATACCCAGGCGCATATCAATGACCTTTCGCAGAACGTAACTCCCTACAATCCCATCGCACAAAACATGATGGCTCAGATGAAGGCGGCCTTCATGGCCCGCGGCATGGACGCCGCCACCGCCGCCAAACAAGCCGCTGCCGGATTGTTCGGCATGGTCCAGCAACAGGCCGCCATGATGGGTTATGTCGACGTTTTTTTTCTTCTGGCCATCATGTTCGCCGCCTGCCTGCCGCTCATTCTGCTGATGAAGAAAGCTCCCAAAGGCGGAGGCGGCCCAGGAGCCATGGCGCACTAAACAAAGAATCTTGGACCGCAGGCGCCCTCGCCTGCGTTTTTCCTCTGCGATCCTTCCTGTCCTTCGTGGTGAAAGCCTTTGATTTTCGATCACCCGATCACGTGCGATCACCAGATCACCCGATCTCATGTGCCCTTTTGGCCTTTCTCCGCGTCTCCGTGGTGAAAGCCTTTGATTTTCCGATCACCAGATCACGTGCGATCACCAGATCACCCGATCTCATGTGCCCTTTTGGCTGTTCTCCGCGTCTCCGTGCCTCCGCGGTGAGATTTTGGTGTTGCCTTTCCGATTTCGGCGATGACGCGCGATGTCGGCGATTCCGGCGATGGGTGCGTTCTCCGCGCCTCCGTGGTGAGATTTTTGCTTTCCCGATCACCTATTCTGCGTTTCCTCCGCTCCCTCCGTTCCTCTGCGTTTCAAAGGTTTTGATTTGGCTGAGTGCTGACGGATTGCTGACCAGCGTCTTCAGCTCCAGTACTTCCAGCGGACATTCCGGCCAGTTATGTTCCCAGCACACAATCATGTCGCAACCCTTAAGGTCATGCATGTGCTTCAGGAAATTGCGGCTTTGGTATTCAATTTCAATTTTTAGCCGTTGCAGCCGGTTTTCTCCCACCACACGCATCGCTTCGCAGTCCGGAAATCCCGCCTGTACCAGCAGCATCAGAAAGCCCAGCCGTTCAGACATGGTCCCAAACAGATACAGCACGCCGGCTTCGTTCGTTGGCGCAAACACCAGCGGACAGCCCTGCAACAGCGGCCCATACATCGGCCGGTCTTTCAATATCGGCGGCGCAGATGGTGGTGCGGACATTTTGGGTACGCCACCCTCATGCGTGGCCTTGTATTCAATTGCATCCAGAATGTCCTTGTACTCGTCGGCCAGGCCCTGCTCTTCTATGTACATCCTTATCCCGTCCGGCACGTTCAGCCACATGCGAAACATTCTCAACATCGGTCGTACGCTGTAGCGGCTCAACTGCTCGTATTCCGTCACGCTGGGGACCTTCTTGAGCGTGCGCACAATTCCCGTCCAGTCCTGGAACAGTGATTCCATCGTCAACTTCTTGCCGGGCCCGTTGATTTCCAGGCCGCAAGACTCCATGGCGCGCTGGTACGTGCCAAAATGGTTTCTCACACTGCGCGGAGTCACTCCCGCCTCTTTCAGCAGTTCGCTCCGGGTGGGCGTTTTCCCTAGCTTGGCTGCGCTGGCCAGAATGGCGGCTGTTAATTCTTCCTTCGTCAACATCTTCACGTTTCCTCCAGGGGATCTCATTCGCGCGCCGTTTTTGCGTGTGAATGGGGAATAAAAGAGTCCAATTAGCTGCTTCGGGCGAGTGCCGCGCTCGCCCGTGTACTCTCTTGGGTGAAAGTTTTCCCTCTGTCTTCTGTAGCCTGCCCTGAGCGGGCCTTGCGAGTTTGAATGGGTGTCCTTTGTTGGTTACCCCGTTCTTGGCTGTTCTCCGTGTCTCCGTACCTCCCATGAATAATGTCTACTCAAAAGTTGTTTTGGCTGGGTTTAGGCAGCCAGGGTAAAGCTGGGAAAGTCTTCG
>Ga0207695_10006404_pt1 | contig 15291 bp, 8 predicted proteins | sample KBSC54metaG_FD_184354 | JGI IMG/M metagenome (GOLD analysis project Ga0207695, IMG submission 184354) | Corn rhizosphere microbial communities from Kellogg Biological Station, Michigan, USA - KBS C5-4 metaG (SPAdes) (version 2) | ecosystem: Host-associated > Plants > Roots > Rhizosphere > Soil... | reverse complement strand
CTACCAAGAATTAAAAGACGACCTTCAAGCATTAGGTTATGTTTTTACTTCTCAAACAGATACTGAAGTTGTTGCACACTTAGTTGCTGAAGCACTAAAAAGCACAGATAGCCTTTTAGATGCTGTTGAAACTGTTGTACCTCAGCTTAAAGGTGCTTACGCGCTAGGTATTATCCACAGCGATTATCCAGATGAACTCATTACTGTACGTGAAGGTTCACCTTTAGTCATTGGTGTAGGTATTGGTGAAAACTTTATTAGTTCAGACCAACTTGCACTTTTACCAGTGACTAACCGCTTTATGTACCTAGAAGAAGGCGATATTGCACGTCTTACTCGCACTTCAATTGAAGTATTCGCAAATGGCGAGCGCGTTGAACGTCCGGTGCGAGAGCTTGATGCAACCGTAAGCAGTGCATCAAAAGGTGAATACAAGCACTACATGCTCAAAGAAATTTATGAGCAACCAGAAGCAATCAAGCAAACGATTTCTCAAGCACTTGATGGCAATAGCTTACGTGATGATTTCTTGAAAAATGCTGATGCAGATTTCAACAAAATTCAAAGCGTACAAATCATTGCTTGTGGTACAAGTTACCACTCAGGAATGATTGCAAAATATTGGTTTGAACAACTGATTGGCGTGCCTTGCCAAGTTGAAATCGCGAGTGAGTTCCGCTATCGCACCCCTGTAATTGTTGAAAATACACTTTATATTTGTATTTCACAGTCAGGTGAAACTGCCGATACTTTAGCGGCACTACGTGAAACTCAAAAGCGTGCGAAAGCAAACAATATCGATATTCAGACTTTGACTATCTGTAACGTTGCTACGTCTTCAATGGTTCGTGAAACTGATCATCACTTATTGACTCTTGCTGGTCCTGAGATTGGTGTTGCTTCAACTAAAGCGTTCACGACTCAGCTCGCTGCGCTTATGTTGTTAATCTTGAAAATTGGTCAAGTGAAACAACGTATTAGCCCTGCTCTTCTTGAAGAAATTACGCGTGAGCTATGGCACAGCCCGAAAGTTATTCTTGATACGCTTAAACATGATCCAGAAATTTTGCGTTTGTCTGAATTATTCGTTGAAAAAAATCACTGCCTATTCTTAGGCCGTGGTACGAATTATCCAATCGCATTAGAAGGCGCATTAAAGCTAAAAGAAATTTCATATATTCATGCGGAAGGCTATGCAGCTGGTGAGTTAAAACACGGTCCATTAGCACTTGTTGATAATGAAATGCCGATCGTCATTCTTGCTCCAAATGATGAAATGCTTGATAAGCTAAAATCAAATATGGAAGAAGTTCAGGCACGTGGTGGTGAATTATTCGTTTTCGCTGATGAAAATAGCGGAATCAATGGAAAAGACCGTCAACACGTTGTGCATATTCCAGCAGTAAACGAATGGCTTGCACCAATCGTTTATAGCGTACCAGTTCAGTTGTTGTCTTATCACGTTGCTGTATTACGTGGTACAGACGTTGACCAGCCACGTAACTTGGCGAAATCAGTAACTGTAGAATAATAATCAGACATGCTTTCTATGCCATAAAGGGTGTAGATCGCTTCTGTTGATTAGAAAGCCCGATATGCATTAATTGCCTATCGGGCTTTTTTATTGCGTTCATATCGCTACACAAGCGCTTTTACGTGAAAGAAAACCGAGTTTGATAGTAGAGAAATCCCCTAGGACCCTGTGTCACAACGGACTTTTTACTTTTGCGCTGATTTAAAGTTTGAGAGATCATTGCGACACAGAGATAAAGGAGCTAAGCGAAGTACTTAGCCCATTTCAGTTTTGTCGCAGCGTTGAATGCTGCTGAACAAGTTAGGGGCAAAGTCCTGTGGGAGAACAGAACTTTGCAAACTGGTATCTTTTAAACGTTGTACGGTTTGAGGTGAATACACCTGTGCAAGCTGTTGGCAAACACAATTACAACTGGCTTGCATGTGTTCATCTGACAAACAAATTCTTTTAAATTCCTGCTGAGCATTGGCGTCATCATTTGTAATACTGTAAGCACCGACCACAAGGTTTAAAACTAATATAAATTTATGAAGTTTCATATTATTCTCATGATTTTTTCTATCTTTAAATAAAATAAAAATATTATTCGTTTAAATATTAAAATAATTTTTTAAATAACAGTTAATCCTCCCATAAAAATAGGAAAATAAAATAATTTATATTTTAAAATAAAAATAATTTATAAATTTAAAAAATCAGGATATAGAAAACCCAAATTTTAAATAAATAAAATAGTTAAATGAGAGAGAAAATGAGTTTAAATTGTGGCATGGCCAACTCCTTAAAAATGGAGTCCTACCACCAAATCACCGTCAATTGATTAGGGTGGCAGAACGAAAGAGGGTTGACAGACTAGACTTAGCGACCAGCACGCGCGAACGCGTCCCCCTTCCGCCCTACCATAGAGAAAAAGGGGGCACAAAGGTTCCACATGGGAAATACTTAGGAAAGTATAACCCATTTGCTAAGTACGGTCTGTCAAAACCGTCTGGCAATGTAGGCCAGCAACGAAATATTAATCGGTATAATAAAGAACGTCAATTTATTTTGATGAAAAAGTTTAAATATAATAATTTAATTAATGTTTAAATAATATTATTCCCCTCTCTTATATTTACAGCTTTTAATTAAATTTAAAATATAAACATGAGTTATGTATATTTAGTTAATAAAATAGATTAACTGTTAATTATAATTTAACAGCCTATATAAATATATAGAGAGATGTTGCCCGATCATGTAACTTGGCTAAGTTAGTAACTGTAGAATAATTTAAAAATATATTGTTATCAAAGCAACCATAACTTTGATAACTCAGCTATTAAAAAGCCTGATATGTCTTTGAAATACATACTGGACTTTTTTATTACTTTCATGAAACTTTAGAAAATAGTGGTATTCTCCTCTTAAGACATTCTAATAAATACAATTAAATCAAGATTTTATATACAAAAACCAACAAAAACACTTGGATTTATATGTGGAAAATTATGGTATAAATCACGCTTCGAAATTTACTTGATAACTATTAATTTCGACTATTACAAAAACTTTCTAATTATAAGGAGCGACATATCATGGCTAATGGCTTTCCAGAAGGAAACTTTAGAATCGTTAACAAAGAAACAGGTGCATGTATTTCAAGTTTGTATGGTGGTCAAACCCATGGTGTACAAGATGCAGTAACTGCGCGTGGTGAAACGGGTAAGTTAGCTTACTCTCATACAAATGACCGCCTATTTACGGTACATGACAAGGTTAAAAATATAGACGAAGAGCTTTGGTATTTTGACAGTCACGCAGACGGCTGGGGTCGTAGAGTGAATATGCTTTATAACAAAGTTAAAGATATCCGTTCTCGTTGGGTGCTCGGTGCTTCTGTTGAAACAAATGCGATTGCATATAAATTATTAGATAAAGACTTAGAACATTTTCTTAGCCTTTTACCAAAGCAAGATGAAGAAACACTCGCCCACTTAAAAACCAGTGATTGTCTTGATATTGTTGGTTTATTAGAGACATTTATTCATAGTAACGGCGAAGAAAATATTAAATCGGAACTCATTGGCAAACTCGATGAAACTAAGCTGAACGAATATTTAAATGCCGTACTCGCTCATGAATCAATTCGTCGCATCGAACAAAAATTCGATGAATATGCACGCTCTCCTTGGCTCTTTTTAAATATTCCTGAACTTAAAGGTTTGTCTGAAAATCCTTTCGCTCAGAAGAATGAACAACTCTATAAAATTATTCTTGCCGCGGTGCAATTAGATGTCTTGGATCAAAAAGATTGGACTACAAGATCAGAGTTCCGATTGCATTTACGCCATGACAATATCGATGCTCTACTAAAAAATATGAAGAAAGAGAGCATGGCGGAGCTTCATGGAAAAGCATATAAAGAATATGAAAATACTCAAGACCTTAAAAAAGAAGCCGTAAAAGTCCTTCTAGAGCTTAGAAAAACGCTAGATTTACATACGAATGAAAAAAATATGGATACGGTCAAAAAGATTTTAAAGGTAAGCTTAAAATCAAATGAGTCTTTTGAACAACTGCAAACAGCGTTAAACAGTACCAATGGTAAAGAATTAAAACCAGTTAATTGGCACAGTGGCGGTGTTTTCTTGCAAGGCGCGGGTCGCCAGTACCAAACTAAATGGGCATTTGAAGATGGTTATATCTTTGTAGAAGGCCAACCAGATGCTGTACTGACACATCTCTGGGGTTCATCTGTAGGTATTAGTCAACGATCTGATGACCAAAAACAGCGCTGGGAACTTAAAAGTGCTTAATTAGCAGTGACTCCAAAAGCTAAATAAGCTTATTTTCAATCATCCAAAGAATTTAAAATCATTCTTTGGATGATTTTGGGTTTTGTAGAAGTAAATCTGATTATAAAATTGAAATACTTATAAATTTCATATACTTTAAATTGTTTAAAATTCACTCAAAAATAGTAACAATAAGATAGGTAAAACATGATTTCTTTAGAGCTTTTCATTACATTTTTAATTACTACAATTATTTTTGCTTATATTCCGGGTCCGGCAATGCTTTATACGGCTGCACAGACGCTTTCTCGCGGCAGAAAATCTGGTTTGATGGCAGCATTTGGAATTTTCTTAGGAGGTTGTTTTCATATCATTGCAGCCTCTTTAGGCTTAACGACCATCTTTCAAATCATTCCAAAACTCTATGATATTATTAAGATTTTAGGCGCTTTGTATTTAGTTTGGTTAGGCATTAAATTAATTAGATCTACCTCGTCCCCTACTGTTCAGCAAAATGTTGAAAATGGTCAATTATCTTTAAAGCAGAGCATTCTGGTCGAAGTTTTAAACCCTAAAACCGCTATTTTTTATATCGCATTTTTACCTCAATTTATTAATACCTCATTAGATTTTCCAGTTTGGTCTCAATTCATCATTCTGGGGCTGATTGTGAATCTAATCTTTGTTTCTGCTGATATTGTTTGTGTGTTTTTAGCCAATTACATCAGTCAAAAATTAACTAAATCAAAGAAACCCCAAAAATCTATGTCAGTTATGGGTGGACTCATTTTTATGGGACTAGGCGTTTTTCTTGGCTTTAAAAACCAGTAGTTTCTACGGGTAAATGTTTACCTAACAATGAAAAAGTAACGTCCGCAACTTCCAACGGGTCTGAACTGGTCCAAATAATATGATTCCCCTCATTTGGACTTTCAGAACTTAACTTATATTGATTGAGCTGCCGAATTAATTGCGCTGTTACAGCTTCGGAAGGCTCAATAATTTGGATATCATGACCTACAATTTCCTGAATCGTATCTGAGACAAACGGATAGTGTGTGCATCCTAAAATAATCGTATCGACTTTTTGCTCGACCAACGGCGCCAAAATATTTTTTAAATAATCTTCAACTTCCGCTGTATGTGCTTTACCCGTTTCAATTTTTTCGGCTAAACCAATACAAGGTACTAAAGACACTTTAATATCTTGCGCATACGTTTCAATTAAACTTTTTAAGTTTTTGCCTTTAACCGTAGTTGCAGTTGCCAAGACAGCAATATGCTTACTTTGTGTGATTGCTACAGCAGGTTTTACGGCGGGTTCTATCGCAATCAGTGGCACATTAATTTGTGCTCTAATCGTTTCAATCGCTACAGCCGTCATGGTGTTACAAGCAATCACAATCGCTTTGCATTTACCCTGTGCAACTAGGTTTGAAATTAAATGCGTGGTTCGTGAAACAATCCAGTCGCTTTCTTTGTCTCCATACGGGACATATTTCGAGTCAGCGAAATAGATAATATCTTCATTTGGAAGGGCCTGCCGAATGTGCTTAAAGAGAGACAACCCGCCTAAACCAGAATCAATCATTCCAATCGGGTTGTTATTGTTATTCATGGTTTATCCTGCATTTCATATATTTAGAAAAATTCTTTCATGGTTGCCAAGTCGTTGAGCACGACTTTGGGCTGAATGGTTTTTAATTTTTCAGCCGATGTATACCCCCAACCTACCGCAGCAAAATCAATGCCTGCTTTATGTGCAGCTTCGCCATCAGTGGTTTGGTCGCCAACATAAATTGCTTGGTCTTTACTTAAGTCCAAAATATTGAGAACACGCTTAATTCGCTTCGCTTTGCCAAATATAGACGAGCCACCATCAATATGAGCAAAAAGCTCACAGAGTTCTTTACCAAGTACATTTTGACAGTTTTCTTTAGAGTTTGAAGTAATAATTGCGAGCGTATATCCCTGCTTATGCAGTTCAATTAAGTGATCGCGCATGCCTTCAAACATGTAAACTTCTTGGTCTCTTTCTTTCATTAGCTGAATAAAATCTTTGGCAATCCAAGGTAGTTTCCACCTAGAAACATTCATTTCTTTCATAATTTCTTTTGGTGAAAGATGTTTGTACTGCTCTACTTCATGTAGCTCTACCGATTTAAACTTATACTTTGCGGAAAGTTGATTTAAAACGCTTAGAAAAAAATGAAAGGAGTCAACTAAAGTGCCATCTAAATCAAAAATAATAGCCTGATATTCTTTTAAGGTTTTTCTCATTTCTAGTTTCGAAAATATATTTTTTATTATTATATTATGTTTTCTATCTGTTTTTAAATCAGGCCCAACGAGGACCTGACCTAAATTTCGAATTTTGTTTTAAGCTGCCGCTTTTTGTTCCTTAATCCAATTTTTAATACGGGCATCCAGAATATTTAAAGGCAAGGTTCCTGCATTTAAGATCATGTCATGGAATGCTTTTATATCAAAACGATCCCCAAGCTCATGTTTCGCGAGCTCCCGTAGCTCTAAAATTTTCAGTTGGCCCATCTTGTATGCCAATGCTTGGGCAGGAATAGCAATATAGCGATCTGTCTCTGCCTGGATATCAGGTTCATCTAAAGCAGAATGTTCTCGCATAAAATCAATCATTTGCTGACGGGTCCACTTTTTATAATGTACGCCAGTGTCCACCACTAAACGACAAGCGCGGAACAACTCGCTCGATAGTCTTCCATAGTCTGAAAGCGGGTCTTTATAGAAACCAACGTCTTTGCCCAATTGCTCGGCATAAAGTGCCCACCCTTCAATGTAGGCGGTGTCGTTGGGTTGCTTTCGGAACATCGGCAAATTTGGCAGGTTTTGGGCAATATCAATCTGCATATGGTGGCCGGGAATTGCCTCATGGTAAGCGGTCGATTCCATTGATATTTTGGAACGTTCAGAGAAGTCGCCAGTATTTACATATACCTGTCCCGGGCGTGAACCATCAGGCGTGCCTTGGTGATACTCTGCTCCTGCCGCTTCTTTTTCTCGATATTGTTCTACAGGCAAAACTTCGACTTTATTTTTGGGTAATAAACCAAATAGCTTCGGCAACTCTGGTTGCATTTGGGCAATATACCCGCGATAAATCTCTAAAATTTCTTCACGAGATTTTGGGAAAACAGCGGGATTTGTTTTTAAGGATTGTTGGAAACTTTTTAAGTCATTGAAACCTTGCGCTTTGGCAATTTTCAACATTTCCGCTTCTATGCGAACAACTTCTTTTAACCCGAGCTGATGAATATTTTCAGGGCTTTCAGAGGTTGTCGTATTGTTTTCTACATAAAAGCGATAAAGCTCATCACCATTTGGCAAGCTCCATATACCCTCGTGTTGTCGTCCATAGGGTAAGTAATCTTTCTGAATAAACGTGCCAAGTTTTTGATAAGCGGGGCGAACATTCTGATCTATGGCCTGTAGTATTTCACGGCTTAAACGCTCTTGTTCTGCTTTCGAAATGTTTTTTGGAAATTGCTTTAATGGCGAAGCAAACACACTGTCCACCCCTGCAGGAGTTGCAATGCTATCAATCTGCTTTGCCACTTTTTCAATTAAATACTTAGGTGGTATCAAGGCATCTTTTTGCCCTTGCTTCGCTAACTGAATACCTTGATCAAGAATAAGAGGGATTTGTTTTAAACGAGCAATATAGTCTTGATATTGCTTAGCATTATTAAATGGAATCGAACTAATAAATCCCGGAAATTGTAAATGCAGTCCCCACATTTGATTGAAAGGCATCTCATAGAGTTTCAAATCATAATTTTTAAGTGTTTCTTTCAACTGATAAATCATTAGATCTTTATTTAATTGATCAGTTGCTGAAAACCCTGTGCTATCAATTGCTTCAAAACGTTTTAAAAAATTTTGAGTAGTTTTTTTATCTTTCTCGATCTGATTTTTTGAAAACTCGGTCCATCGATTGTTGTAGCGTAAATCACCTAAAGTCGTTGCAGTTTCAGGGTTATTTTTCAAAGTATATTCCCACTGTTCTTGTAAAAGCTGGTTTAAAGCGTTCACCCGAACAGAGACATTACTATTTGGTTTAGATTGTGATTTTTCGATGGTATTTGTATTTATTTCGGGGGTTGCAGCATCAGAAGAATGAGACATCCAAAATAAAACACTGATACAAGCAAAATGTAAGGTTCTGTTTTTCATTTAATTATCCAGAAATATTTAACAAAGGTTAAAATAAAGACAAAACAAATTACGTGCCAAGCAGCATATAAAATAGTGTAAAAATCGAGTATTTTTTAACTCAATGATTTTATAAATTAATTTTCTTTTTAATTAAATTATTTATAGTTGCTATCTATATTCCGTATCTGACTTTAATGGTTCAGACACTTAAAAAAGTGCACATGAGCGATCTCAGTGCACTTTTGAATTTCTACATTAAAAATTATTTCTCAAGAAAACAAATATTGATAAACAATATAGGCAGCCAGTTTTGCTGTTCTATTGTCTAAATCAAATTTTGGATTGCACTCAGCAATATCTAAAAGTTTGATTTTTCCAGTCTCTTGAATATGCTTAAAAATTGCTTCAAAAGTGGCTAAATCAATTCCTTTTACAGCAGGTGCGCTCACTCCAGGTGCTACCGCAGCAGCAAATACATCTAAATCAATCGTAACGTACAAACAGTCTACTTTTTCAATAAAAGCATCAACCGCCGCAAGTACGTTGTTCAGGTTAAAAATATTAACCTCATGGTCACGTAAATATGAACAATTCAGCGCATCGGCTGTATCAAACAAAACTTTAGTATTGGCATGGTTAGCGACCCCAATACATAAATAATTAAATTGTTTTTGATGTTGTTCTGAAAGTCGAGCTGCCTGTAAGAAAGGTGTACCAGAGGTTGCATGCTCTGCTTCACGCAAATCAAAATGGGCATCGAAGTTAATAATTCCTATTTTTTTATCTGGCGCATGTGCTTGTACATATTGGAACAGACCACTAAAGCTACCAAATGCAACCTCATGTCCACCGCCCAATACAATCGGTTTTAAACCATTTTGTAGGCTAGTTGCGACTTGTTCAGCTAACTCACTTTGTGCTTGCTCTAAATTGTCATATTCGCAGGTCACTGTACCCAAATCGACAATACTGACTGGACGATGGATAGGTAAATTGGCAAGCTGATTACGGATTGCATCTGGCGCATCAGCAGCACCGACTCGACCTTTGTTACGTTTCACGCCTTCATCAGAGCTAAAACCAATCAGCGCAAAGTCTGCATGTTGGGTTTTATTCATAATATGATGAATGCGTTGGTGTGCTTCACCTTCGCCATCATGGCGGCCTTGCCATTTAAATGTGTGATTCATGTGACACCGTTTAAAAAATAACTTCTTGTCCATGCTGAACGACTCGCTTAGGCAAATCTCCGCCAAGCCAGTAAACAATTTCAGATGGATGCTCAATATCCCAAGCCACAAAGTCAGCGACTTTACCCTGCTCTAAACTGCCGTGTGTTTGCTCTAAACCGAGCGCTTGTGCAGCATGAATGGTAACACCCGCTAATGCTTGCTCAGGTGTAAGACGGAATAGCGTGCTTCCCATATTGAGCATTAAACGTAAAGAAAGTGCCGGAGATGTACCTGGGTTTAAATCACTCGACAGTGCAATACGCACACCATGTTTAATGAGGCTTTCAACTGGTGGATATTGTGTTTCACGCAGCAAATAAAAAGCACCCGGCAATAACACAGCAACCGTACCCGACTCTGCCATTGCTTTGACATCATCTTCGGTCATGTATTCTAAATGGTCGGCTGATAAAGCATGATAACGTGCTGCCAAGCTTGAGCCACCTAGCGATGAGAGCTGTTCAGCATGAAGCTTAACGGGTAGACCCAATGATTGTGCTGTTTTAAAAACACGTTCGACCTGAGCAGGTGAAAATGCTAAATGCTCACAGAACGCATCAACTGCATCGACTAAACCTTCAGCATGCAATTTAGGCAACATTTCTGTACAGATATGCTCGATATAAGCATCGCTTTGATCTTTGTATTCTGGCGGTAAAGCATGAGCAGCTAAACAGGTGCTTTTGACCGTCATTGGTAAAGCTTCACCAATTTGACGGATCACACGTAGCATTTTGCGCTCGTTTTCGTAGTTGAGTCCGTAACCAGACTTAATTTCGATGGTGGTTACACCATCTTGTTGCATACAGCGAATGCGTTTAAGTGCTGAATTTAATAGTTGTTCTTCGCTTGCTTCACGCGTTGCACGTACTGTACTGGCAATACCGCCACCGCTTGCTGCAATTTCAGCATAACTTACACCTTGCAAGCGTTTTTCAAACTCAACACTACGGTTGCCACCAAATACACTATGCGTATGACAGTCGATGAACCCTGGGGTCACCCAAGCGCCTTTTAAGTCAACTGTTTCGGAATATGTGTCGGTAGGAAGTTGTTGTTGTTTTCCAATCCACTGAATGAGATGCCCTTCTGTGACAATTGCAGCATCTTCAATGTAGGAGTATTGCCCATTTTGCATGGTCGCAATGTGGCAATTTTGCCAAAGTTTTTTCATGAGCCTTTCCTCAAAACTGCCCAATAGTTAAACCATTGGGCAGTTCATTTGTTAGCTTTCTATCTCAACATTTTGCTGGATAGGATTACTTTCCTTTCCCAAGTTTTGCTGTGGTTTTACCCATATGCGATAAGCAATAGTTAAGAGTGCAAGCCATGTTATTCCGACATAAATTGCAGGACGTGAATCAGGGAAATAACCCATCATCACTAAAATGAACACCATAAAACCAATCGCGAACGCAGGTGCAACTGGCCAACCCCATACAGGGAAATCAAGTGCTTTAATTTCAGCAGTAGATAATTTACGGCGCATCGCAACTTGCGAAAGCAAAATCATGAGCCATACCCAAACCGTTGCAAAAGTCGCAATTGATGCAATGATCATGAATACATTTTCAGGAATCAGATAGTTCAGCACCACACCAATTAACAACACGCCAGCCATAACCACAACAGTCATCCAAGGCACACCATTACGCGATAATTTTTGGAAGATTCGAGGTGCTTGACCACGATTTGCCATACCATAAAGCATACGACCAGCGCCAAATACATCACTATTAATTGCCGAAATCGCAGCAGTCACCACCACAATATTTAGAATATTCGCGGCAGATTTAATGCCTAAATTTTCAAAAATTTGTACGAATGGGCTACCTTGGCTACCAATTTGATTCCACGGGAAAATCGACATCAAAACAAAAATGGTCAGTACATAGAAAAGTAAAATACGTACTGGAACAGCATTAATTGCTTTTGGCAAAGTGGTTTTAGGGTCTTGTGACTCACCAGCAGTTAAACCGATAATTTCGATACCACCGAAAGCAAATACAACCACAGATAAACATGCAACTAAGCCTGCAATGCCATGCGGCATAAAGCCATCATAAATCCATAAGTTTTGAATACCCGGTACCACACTGCTATGGTCAGCATGGAAGCCATAGAACATTAAGCCTATTCCACCTAAAATCATGGCAACAATGGCACTGACTTTAATGATGGAAAGCCAAAATTCGAGTTCACCAAAGACTTTAACGTGAATCAGGTTAATGGCACCCAAGAACATAATCAGAGATAAAATCCAGATCCACCGTGGTACATCGGGATACCAGAACCCCATATAAATACCAAAAGCGGTAACATCGGCAATCGCGACAATCACCATTTCAAACACATAAGTCCAGCCCGTAGTAAAACCTGCCAAAGGACTAATGTATTGTGATGCATAGTGGCTAAATGAACCGGATACTGGATTATGGACAGCCATTTCACCCAGTGCGCGCATAACGATATAAATTGCAATCCCTGCAACGATATACGCGAGTAATACTGAAGGCCCCGCCATTTTAATGGCGGTAGCCGAACCATAGAAAAGCCCAGTTCCAATTGCTGAGCCCAATGCCAAGAAACGAATATGGCGGGTGTTCAATCCCCGCTGTAGTGTGGAGTTTTGTGACATTATAATCTCCAATCCTTGAGGAAATTTAGTTAGATTCGGCCACTCCATGTGACCGTTTTATCAATCACACTTCAGATAAACTAGGGAGTAGTTTTGGAATAAGTAACTCGTTTAAACAGCCACTCGAAAGTAATTCACTTGCTTGTTCAATATCAGGAGCAAAGAAACGGTCTTCACTGTAGTAAGGAACTTGATCGCGCAAGATTTTACGAGCTTGTTCAAGTTTAGGCGAGCTTTTTAAGCCTTCACGGAAGTCTAGACCCTGACAAGCGCCTAACCATTCGACAGCTAAAATGCCACGGACGTTATCAGCCATATACCAAAGACGTTTACCCGCATTCGGAGCCATTGATACATGGTCTTCCTGATTCGCTGAAGTTGGCAAACTATCAACACTTGCTGGATGCGCAAGTGCTTTGTTATCACTCGCAAGAGCTGCTGCTGTAACTTGTGCAATCATGAAACCTGAGTTCACACCGCCATTTGCAACCAAGAACGGTGGAAGCTGTGACATGTGGCGGTCCATCATCATCGAAATACGACGTTCTGAAAGTGAACCAATTTCTGCGATTGCCAATGCTAAATTATCTGCCGCCATTGCTACAGGTTCTGCGTGGAAGTTACCACCAGAAATCACATCACCTTGTTCTGCGAAAACAAGTGGATTATCAGATACAGCATTTGCTTCAATTTCTAAAACTTCAGCAGCCTGACGGATTTGAGTTAGACATGCACCCATCACCTGTGGTTGGCAACGTAAAGAATACGGATCTTGAACTTTGCTACAGTCTTCGTGTGAATGTGCAATTTCACTCGAATCCGTCAATAAGTCACGATAAGCCGCCGCTACATCAATTTGACCACGTTGGCCACGTACTTCATGAATACGTGCATCGAACGGTGAGCGTGAACCCAGCATTGCTTCAACACTTAAGCCACCACAAACTGTCGCAGCAGCAAATAAATCTTCAGCTTCAAACAAGCCACGTAAAGCATAAGCAGTCGAAACTTGTGTACCGTTTAAAAGCGCTAAGCCTTCTTTCGCTGCTAAAGAAATTGGTTCTAAGCCTGCAATTTTTAAAGCTTCAACTGCTGGTAACCACTCACCTTTATAACGCGCTTTACTTTCACCAAGTAAAATCAAAGACATATGTGCAAGTGGTGCCAAGTCACCTGAAGCGCCGACTGAACCTTTAAGAGGAATGTGCGGATAAACTTCAGCATTAATTAAAGCCAACAAAGCATCAATTACTTTACGGCGAATACCTGAGAAGCCACGTGCCAAGCTATTTGCTTTCAATAGAATAATTAAACGAACCATTGCATCATCAAGTGCTTCACCTACACCTGCTGCATGTGAAAGAACTAACGAACGCTGTAATTTTTCTAAATCTTCAGGAGCAATCTTGGTTGAAGCAAGTAAACCAAAACCTGTGTTAATGCCGTAAGCTGTACGCCCTTCATTTACAATCTGTTCTACACAAGCCACGCTTGCGTTGATTGCAGCTGAAGCACTTTCATCTAATTTAACTTTAATCGGGTTGAGGTAAGCTTGACGTAAATCAGCTAAGGTTAATTTTCCCGGTTGGATCAGTAATTCCATGTTGGCTTCCTAATTTTTTGCACTATATTCTGCTGAGACAGTGCTTTTCACAATTGCAAAAAGCACCGCCAGTTCTTCCATGTATTTTTATTGCGTAATCATTGGCAAGTTTAAGCCTTGCTCTTTCGCACAGTTAATCGCAATTTCATAACCGGCATCGGCATGACGCATAACACCTGTTGCAGGGTCATTGGTCAGTACACGAGCAATACGTGCAGCAGCTTCATCTGTACCGTCACACACAATCACAACGCCTGAGTGTTGAGAGAAGCCCATACCTACACCACCACCATGGTGTAGAGAAACCCAAGTTGCGCCGCCTGCTGTATTTAACAATGCATTTAATAAAGGCCAGTCTGATACTGCATCTGATCCATCTTGCATTGCTTCAGTTTCACGGTTTGGACTCGCAACTGAACCTGAGTCTAAGTGGTCACGACCAATCACAACTGGAGCTGATAATTCACCGCTACGAACCATTTCGTTAAATGCCAAACCAAGTTTTGCACGTAAGCCTAGACCAACCCAACAAATACGTGCTGGTAAGCCTTGGAAGCTAATACGTTCACGAGCCATGTCTAACCAGTGATGTAAATGTTCATCATCAGGAATTAACTCTTTAACTTTGGCATCTGTTTTATAAATGTCTTCTGGGTCACCAGAAAGCGCTGCCCAACGGAATGGACCAATACCACGGCAGAACAATGGACGGATATATGCAGGTACGAAGCCAGGGAAATCAAAAGCGTTTTCTACGCCTTCTTCTTTCGCCATTTGACGGATGTTATTACCGTAGTCAAATGTTGGAACACCCATTTTTTGGAAATCGAGCATCGCTTGTACGTGTTTCGCCATCGACTGTTTTGCAGCTTTTACAACAGCTTCTGGTTCAGTTTTGGCACGTTCACGGTATTCATCCCAAGTCCAGCCTACTGGTAGGTAGCCATTGAGTGGATCGTGTGCACTTGTTTGGTCGGTGACCATGTCAGGACGTACACCACGGCGAACAAGCTCAGGTAAAATTTCAGCAGCATTGCCATGAAGTGCAATTGAAATAACCTTGCCTTCTTTGGTGTAACGATCAATACGTGCTAAAGCGTCGTCTAAATCAGTCGCTTGTTCGTCTACATAACGGGTACGTAAACGGAAATCGATACTTGCTTGTTGGCATTCAATGTTTAAAGAACACGCACCTGCAAGTGTTGCAGCTAAAGGCTGAGCTCCACCCATACCGCCTAAACCAGCAGTTAATACCCAACGACCGTTTAAATCACCATTGTAATGTTGGCGGCCTGCTTCAACGAAAGTTTCGTAAGTAC
>Ga0207695_10006403_pt1 | contig 15291 bp, 28 predicted proteins | sample KBSC54metaG_FD_184354 | JGI IMG/M metagenome (GOLD analysis project Ga0207695, IMG submission 184354) | Corn rhizosphere microbial communities from Kellogg Biological Station, Michigan, USA - KBS C5-4 metaG (SPAdes) (version 2) | ecosystem: Host-associated > Plants > Roots > Rhizosphere > Soil... | reverse complement strand
CCGGTCGCCGAAGGGTTGGTCGGGAAGGAATGCCGGTGCAAGGCCGAGGAAGTCGTGATCCGCGAGAATAAAGGCGATTTCGTATGGCGACCGTAAGAAGCGCTGAACAGCACAGCGGTGAGCAGACACCATGAGCGACTTCAAGCAAGGAGACCGCGTGCTCTACGAGAAACAACTTGGCGGCGGTCTCTTTCGTGACGTGCCGGGCAAGATCCTACGGAAGACTCCCATCGGCCGCTATCGGGTCGAGCTCCACAACGGCGCACACGTGACGGTCGCGTTCTATTCGCTGAAGCGTCCTGTTTCCATATCCGAGAAACAATCGTGACCGAGCAAGAGTACCGCGAACTAGAGCCGCTCTACGACCAAGCAAAGGCTGAGATCCCGACTTGGCCGCACATTAACATCACGCGTGTCCAGAGGAAGTACACATTGGGGTACAACCGAGCCGCTCGACTGCTTGAGAATCTCGCCGAATATGGGGCTCTGACGTACAACAAGCACGACGGCACCTATCGGCGCGCCGATACATCCTCCGAACCTACAACTGACAGGTAAGCAAATGCTCACTCAATTCGAACGCGAAGAAGAGGCCATTGAGGAAGCCTATCGTGAAAGGCGCATTTCACTGCAGGAGCGCAATGCTCAGATGCGTGAGTTGCAACGAGATTACCGGGCCGCTGCCCAGGAATCGGCAGAACGGGCGTATGACGACGAAATGGCGCGGTGGTAGTGCGTCCGGAGAGCAAACATGACATGCCACTGTAGAGATTGTGGATCGAGACTGTGCAACCACGGTAACTGTCCCGAGTGTGCACCATGCCGTCACTGCGATGGCGGTGATCGTTCAGACAAGTACTTTGAGGACGATCTGCCGTCCGAACAAGATAGGTATGCGGACAATGGAACATGACGTATTTCCCATGAATCCGATTGCGCTACGCCTCAGCGCAGCAGCCGTCATGCTCGAAGGCTGCAACATGCCGGAGATCGTGGCCGCGCTTGAGATCGCTGAGCGGGAAATTCTGCGCTTAGACTCAGAGTTGCGCCGGTTGACGCCGAAGCCGCCAAAGAAACTCGTAATGGTCTGTGGCGTGCATTGTCAGCCCGGAGATGCAACGTGCAACAACTACTGCAATATGGCGCCGCAGAAAGGCCCCATGGCGAAGTACCCGCCACCCGGACCAGATTCACAGGAGAAGTCGTGCCCGACGTAATCTGCGCCGAATGCGGCTTCCGTAACTCTGAGCGCCGCAATAGGTGCGGCCAGTGCGGCAAACCGCTTAATGGCCCACTCGCTTTCGATCGCGTGCGCGTCTATGACCTCTCGAAGCAGTATATCAGTGAGAACCACTCTGGTATGAGCGAACAAACTCGATACGCCATTCTGCAATTCGCTGAGTGGGTGGATCAAAGATCATCTGTCAGCGCATCGGAGAGTCAAACGTGAAGATTCTGAAGAAAGGCAGTCTCCAGGAGGAAACGCTTTATCGTGGTACTTGCCGAAACTGCGGCTGTCAGATCGAGTTCAAATATCTGGAAGCTGAGGTCGTGCGAGACCAACGAGATGGGGACTTTCTTCGTATCAATTGCCCAACGTGTACGGTATGGATAACCGTAGCGCTGTAACCGTGTCAGGTGACGTATGAGCGAAAGTTTGCCGGGATACGACCGGTGGAAGACTACCGAGCCGTATGACCCGTACGACGACCGGTGTGAGGATTGCGGCCGCTCCTACTGCGTATGCTATGAGAATTGCGCCGAGCCGGACGACGACGATCCGCTGGGCGAATGGGTCATGGACTGCGGTGACCCAGAGTGCTGCATGAACTTTGCACCCCACTATCGGCACGAGTGCTACACGCCCGAGATGTATGAGGCATACATGGCTGAAGTTGAGGCCGAATCGAAGGAGTGCAACTGCACATTCGGTGAGGGTGCAAACTTCCACCTGCCTGACTGCCCGATGCGACAAGACCCCACGACACCAGAGCAACCGAAGTGAAAAAGAAACGCGACACGCTCGAGGAGGCGATCCGCATGATCGCGCGTCTGCAGGAGCGCTTTGCCAAGGATGGTATAGGCCTGCACTTCACCTGGACCGCGGAGCCCCTGCCGCCGAAGAAGCCAACGCCAGGAGCTACAAATGCCAATGGCTGAATACGAGGCTCGTGAGCAAGAGCTACTCGAACAGATCGAGCGGCTACAGCGCGCCCTGCACTTCTGGTTGCCCTCAGTCCCAGACAATGGCCCTGAGCCCATATGTGAGCGCATTGGCGATGACGCGCATCTGCTCGCCGGACTGACAGAGGCGGACGAGCAAGACGCTGAGGAACTCGGCTGGATCACGTTAAATGCGGAACCACAGTCGGATGGTACTTGACCCGTGACTAGTCACGGTGATAACGTGTGTTCATGGGTAAGACAGCAGCAGAACGAAAGCGCGAACAACGTCAGCGACGCCGAGACGAAGGCTGGATGGCCTTTGAAGTGTGGGTACATCTTGAGGACTGGCCGCGAGTTAAACGTTACTTGGATCGTCTCAACAAGGCGCGTGGCGGATACCCAGGACTATCGGACAACCAATGAGCGCGCAACGCAAACGACTATTGATCTTCGGCGACTACCGGGCCGCACGGCTTCGAGCCCACGAGAGAGGGCTCGGTCCATCCGACTGGATTCATGCATCGTGCCGTGAGCGAGTGATGGGACTTGATCCTCGCCAGTTCGATACGGAGATCGTCGGCGGGACACTAGACGCTGAGGCTACCGCAGCGCTACGCGAGTGGGAATTCCGGCGTATGGTGCATCTCGGCCCAAGAGGTTCGGACCAACTATCAGGTGATACATGAACGCCAATGAGATAGAGAGGTTACTTCGACTCGCAGTCAGTCATATTGACATGGAGGCGCTACGGATTTCACATCAGAAGGACTGGGGCGCACTTGTGCCATTTTCTCAACCAAGTAACTTTCAAGATAAAGGGAATTTATGGCCTCGAGGCGCTGATCAACCAACGGAGCCTCGGTGAAGTACAAGGGCATGTTTCCGGATACGTTCTTCGAGGTCGAAGCCGACAGCGAGGACGAGGCGCAGCGCAAGATGCTGGCGCAACTCCGCGAATCGCTAGACAAACTGGGCGCGCTTGATAGCTTCATCGTATGGTCGGAACCGGATCAAACATGAAAGCCACTGAACTAGAAGCAAAAATTGCATCGTTAATTCGAGAGCATGGCGACGTCGATGTCGTTATCGACGATGCGGACACCAATTGGTGGCTTGCGATCAATCAGGTGGAATTCATAGACGGATCTGTGGTGATCTCTGGCGATTACCACAATTCAGAAAATCCGAAGCGCTGTCAACTCATCGGGAAGCGCGCAAATTCAACATAGCATCAATCTGCACCGCGTCATGACAACGTTGGATGAGGACACTAAGATCCGCGAAAACACGCAAGGTCCCTCCATGTCACTTTGCCATATGACCGCCGGCCAGATCCTTTCGTATATCAACTTTTGGACAGTCCTAATTGCAGTGATCGTGACCAATGTGATCGTGGTCACACTCTATCGCATCACCTCCGGGGCAATGCGTGAGGCACAAGAGTATGCGCGTGGATATCAGGAGGCCGAAAATAAATATCGGCGTCCGGATCGCAATCTCGCGTTGGGGCTGACGGACTACGACGCTCAGCGGATTGTTGCTCCTACTAGTGGGCCAGATATCTCACCAGCAGAGGATTTCACGTTCAGCCCACAGGTACCCGCTGAATAAGAATCGCAATCGCCAGGAGCACCACGGCTACCCACAGCGGCACCGGCTTGATAGCCGAGAGAATCGCGATGATCAGCGCGGCTAGGGCTAGGATAACGACAAGTGTGAACATGCGCTTCTCCAGGGGAAGGGGCTCGAAGGCCCCTACCCGTTAGGCAGGCTTGACGGTCTTGGCGAGGTCATCCGTGATCTGCTTGGTGGTGGCCTCGATGGAGGCCGTGACGGCCGTCAGATCATCGGCAGTAGCCGATCCCTGGCTGATGAGCGTAGCGAGTTGGGCCTGAGTGGCATCGTTCAGCGCCACTAGGCTGGTCACAGCGGTATTCAGAGCGGTGACGTCGGCGGTCAGTTTATCAAGTTGGGCAGACATGTGAATTACCTTTCGATAGATGAGCTGGAGTAGCTCGTGGTGGGAAATCTCGTTGATTCTCATGATTGCGGCTCTATTTCCGAGATCAACGCATTCAGTTGATTGGCTGTTTGTTCGCACTCGGTGGCGGCGTCGACAAGAAGTCCCTCAAGCGGTGAAGTGCTTGGAGGGTCGCCGGCACCAGGAGCTGCTTGTCGACCACCGGTTTTGGGCACTGAAGGATTTGGGGCGGTCGCACGGGAGGCGACGACGAGCAGCTGCTCAAGCCGACGCACACGAGTGAGAGTGCCATCCCGGTCAGCAGCAATTTGAGCGTTTTCATTCTGAAGTTTCTCGATGACGGTCGAATTGTTCGCGGACACGGCCTCAGCCCGCGCCAGTTGAGCCTCCAGCGCCTGGCGTACCGCATCCTCCCCATCGGCACGGGCTTGTGCATCGGACGTCTGTAGGGCCGCGTAGCGCGCCTGCCAGTGATTCCCTGCGAGGTAGTCTCCTGTCCATAAACCGATCCCCAGGCAGGCGAGGTATGGCCACGTAAGACGCAGGAATGCCAATAGAGCGGTCATGGGGTGCTCGTGGTCGTGGAAGTTGTCGAGGTGGTCAGACTGGGGGATCGATCATCCCAGTTGCGGCCGTTCTCGCTGTAGATCCGAAAGATCCAAGGCGCGAAGCCTGTGACGGCTCCTACAACAGCGATCACAACTGCGCTTTCCTCAGTTCCTCGAGCAGTGGCCGGCTGCTGGCTGTACCAGGTTAGGACAAAGAAGGTCACCTGATAGACGTAATATGCGTAGGCACATAGGACGAGGCGGGGGAAAATACGGTAGGAATCGACTAGCTCTGCCCAATGAAGGAGCAGAGTTTTATTCATTGCGTACCCCCAATCAGTAGGAGCTGGGCCAGCTTCTGATAGCGTCCGGCGAGTTCAGGATTGTCGACATGACACTCTGTCGCGGCACTCGCCCAATCCTGCCGGGAGATCGCGGCCAACATGTGGGGAAAATGCATCAGGCCCGCGAGCCCATTGTTGAACGCGATATCGAGTAATACGGACTGACGGACAGCATCAAGCGGCGCGTACCAAGGATACTTTCCCAACGCCTCTTGCAGCTCTTCCAATTGCGCCTGAAGGGCTGCTGCGGCAACACGCTGGGAAATGCCTGCATCAACGTTTAGACCATATCCAATGCTCTGATGGCCTTGCGTATCACGGTAGAGGACGCTCCGGAAGCCTTCTTCGATCTTTAAGCGTGGCAATACAATATCGATGGCGGTCATGGAGTTCTCTTGACCATGACAAACACGATGCCGATGAACAATTGCACCGCGAGCATGGCGCCTAAGCCCATCCAGAGGAATTTTTGGAGGCTTTCAACCTTCTCGACCAACGCGCGGTGAGCCGTCTCATACTCGATTCGAGGCATGAAACGGCTCGCCGCATCGGTCACCATAGAGCGCATCTCGTTGATCGCTGCAAAGCGCTTGTCGTTGGAATCCTCGGCCTTATCCACCGCGCGTTGCAAGGCCATGAAACGCGACTCCATATATTCGCGTAGTGTGATCTCATCGGACATTTAGTTACATCAGCAATGCACCGCGACCTGGATCATCGCGGCGAGAACCGCAAGGTCGATATCCGTGCAGTCTCCTGGCGCTTTATTCACAATCGCATCCACAGTTGCCTTACAGTTATCCGGGAGTGAGTCATAGAGACTCGGGTCGGTCACAGTCGGAACGATGGCAGCGCGGCGCTGAATGATAATTCCTCCACTCACTTGTGCTTCTCCTGGTTATAGTTAAGTTCCAAAGCGATCACATGGGCCTTCATATCCGCAAAAGGTCCCTGCTGAAATTTTGTCAATGCGTCATCGCGTAACCAAATCTGAGTCTGGATGTCCTTGTCAGCATCATGGAGCTTACTCCATAGCCATAGGTTGGTCAGCACGGACAACGCTAGAATTACCGAGATAATAAGCTCTCGCGCATCCTTAGGAATCGTAAGACGAAAGCTACTGACATGCGAATTCTGATGAGCCGTGATCGAGTCATCTGTGCAGCGCACCGGATGGAGCTGCGTCACGGGTTGCCCCGATAGACTCGGTTCTCTAGCCGATCCACCCGAGCATCGGTTGATTCGATATGCTTTTCCATCATCTTCTGCTCTACCACGGCGGCCTGCAGAGTCTCCATCTGCAGGCTGATGCGTCCCAGCCATGCCACTATTAGCAGTCCCACCAGTCCCAGTACCCAATCCTTCCATGATGTTTCTCTGCCTCCACCTTCGTGATAATCGCCCATGCGAAAGCCGCGTTGCTCGCGATCGATGTCCTGAATCTGTCCCTCGAGCTCGCGTAGCTTGCGGGCGTAGTCTGGATCGCGATCCCGTGGATCCTGATAGCGTCGCGCCTCGTATTCGTTCTTCCAGCGCTCGTAGAGGCCGGTGAAGCCAAAGAGGAGTTTCGCGATGCTGATCTTCTCAGCCTCAGGCTTCTTCTCAGTAGGCAAGTCGCCTTCGATGGGCGAATCCATAGACCCCACGCTCATGATGCTCCTTATGTCATTCCTAATCCGGGTCGATGCGGCGATCGGGGCGCATATCCTCTAGTTCGGTGTATCCGCCCCTGTGCGCGATATCTCGTACCAGACGCCCGTCACATTGTCATCGTAGAACGTGATACTACGATTGTTTCCAGTGGCGGGAGCGGTGAAGGCGCCTGCTAACTTATAACCCGCACCGAAGGTAATCGCACCCAACGCACCTCCGGAGGTATTCTTTATCTGAATCGTGATGATCGTACCGTCATCGCCATTCACCGGATCTCCGGTGGGAGCGTTGATCGTGAAAGCCGTCCCGTTTGTTGCTGTGATCTGAAACAGGTTTCCCTGCCGGCAATCAGGCGTTATTGAAGCGCTGTAGGTCAGAACAATCTTTTTCTGCCGGATCGCAGTAACGAATTGATGCCGATAGCGGCTGTCGCCCCACAGGTACGCTCCTTCGTTAAACCCTCCTGTATAGCCATTCTGTGGGGGCCAGAGAATGTTGCCATCCGCATCATTGTGCGTGCCGGTGTAATGTTGATTCGTGGTAGCTGATGCGTAATTCTGCCCACAGAAGCTATTGGAAAGCTTCGTTACGTTGATATCAGCGCTACGTCCGAGATTGTTCCTGAACCAGTTGTCCTTTACCGTGATTCCCTGGTGCATCGCGGCACCCTGGAAATTAAGCGCGCTCGAGGCCGCCGCCATATCGGCGCCGAAGAAATTACCCTCGATTCTCCCTGCCTGGCAGGGACCGACATTGACACCACCATAAGCGGTGGTATTGGTCAGATATATATTGGCTGAGCCGATAACAACACCCGCATTTTCGATCTCATTTTCATCCACCAAGAATCCCAGCAAGCCGCACATCAGTACCGCGATAGATGCCCCGTTCAGGTTATTGTGCACTATCGAATGATCTGATCCGCCGTCGTCCACCACACAGATCCCTGCTGCGTTGAAGTGGTTATCATTGATCGTTACTCGATTGGTGAACCCAAGAGATTGGCCCACGGTACGATCAGCACCATTAGTGAGCCACACACCGGCAGATCCACTGATACCACCGCCGTTATCGATGATGTTATCGTAGATATGAGCCACTTCTATCCCATCTCCAATGATGCCCCACTTGAAAGAGCCGCCGAAGTGGCAATTCTTGATCGTGAAGAGCGCATAACCACAAGCGTTCAGTTCCAACGCAGCACCGCCGGTAACTGACACGGCTGTCGTGATCGTAACGCCTTCCATGCTGACTCGACCAAAACCGGAAGTATTGATCGCTGGGTTTGAAGTCCCGTTATTGGTATAGCGCCATGCCGAACTGCTTGCCAATCCCGTGTAGGTGAAAATGCACGCTTCCCGATCATTCCCAACAACGCGCACACCATTCCCGAATAGGATTTGAGAAGCATGGACGCAGTTTCCACCAGGATGGAGCACATAACCCACCGCGCCAGAGGCTTGCGCTACCTTGATAGCGTTGTTGATTGACGTAGTGTCATCTGTAGCACCATCTATTTTTGCGCCATATCTTCGTAAATCTCCAGGCGCATATGCATAGTTCGTCGGCGTCACACCTGCTGAAATTTCCGCACGAGTCTCGCGGTATATGAAAGGCAATAACGTGTCGACAAATGCAGATGCATCGAATGTTGAATTATATTGTTGGATCGTCCAAATGATAGATCCAGGCTGCGTGGTATCATTCACATCTGGATAGGTGAATATTACTTTATAGGCTGGGAGAGAATCGTCCAACCAGATCTCTGGGAAAAGACCATTCGCATCGGCCTTGACGGGGTTAGTCAAAACCGTGGCAAGTGCGCTATCGGCGTAGATGGGTTGGGCCGTTGAGGTGAGCGTTGCGTAGAATTGCAGAAATGCTCCGGAGATGGGAGCATTCGCTTTATCGGTTGCCTTGAACCGTCCAGCTGCAAATAGTATCGCCATCGTTCACCTTATGGAAAATTGGCTCATCGGCCTCGTATTGCGACCGCTGATCCTGTTAATTTTGTTGGCGTGCATCACCCGTCCGGTGGCCCGGTTGGTGTTCACGCATATGAAGGAAGGGCGCCTGAAGCGCTTTCTACTAATTCCCTTGGGCGAGTCGCGGCGCTTGAAGTCCAAGCGGTAAGGCGACATTCGGAGCTTGCTGCAGACCTTGGAGCGCGAGTGTTCCAAGCGCATTCGGCGCATAGTTCGGCGTAGCCAGCGCGCGTTGGCCGGCGCCGCTCAGAATGGCGCTGCGTGTCGCATACGGCGCTGCAGATCCCACCGCGGAGGCAGCTGCGAGTGGAATATTCCCCGTCGCGAGTCCGTAGAGCGCCCCACTCCCGCCGACTGTGGCGGCGAGTTTCGAGACACCGACTCCGCCTTTCGGGAGCTTCGTGGCGTCGCCAAAATGATCGGCGAATCGCGCCACGAGTCCAAAGCCATCAGACATCGCCTTGCCTTTCTGGAGCTGCTGGGCGAGCCGTTGGGCGTTCACATTCCCGCCCTTCAATGCGGCTTGCGCCTGGTAGGACTTGGCGATCGTGGTACGCGCCTCCTGAAAGGCTTGGAGGAGCTCGGAATTGCCCTGGCTTCCCAGATGGCGGCCGATCATCTCCTCGAGCGCATCCGCACCCTGACTCTGAGCCTGAGCCAACGCGCGCGCCTCGGGGTCCGCAGAGCGCGATGCGAGGCTGAAATTGGCCGAGGCCTGCTGCCGTAGCCGCTTTGTATATTCGAGCGCCTGCGCGGCTGAGAATTTGTCCTGTGAGAGCGAATTGACAAGCGCGTCAATCTTCTCGGCGGCCGGCGTCGTGGCTCCCGGGAAAGCCTTGGCGACCTCATCGGAGGCATTGGTGATCTTGGTCAGATCCGTCAGGTACTGCGAATCAGTTGCAATCGTGCCGGCCTGCTTCACCTGCTGATAGACCTGACCGGCTTTCTGACGGACTTGGGCAAGCGCTTCCTGAGTAATCGGCTGAGTGGGCGGTAAGCCAAGATCTGTCGCAACGAGCTTGTTGGTGACCTTCTGATTGACCGCTTGCGCGGCCTGTTTGGTCGCGGCTTTACCCGAGATGCTCTCAAGAGCCGTCGCGGTGGCACTCGGATTCACCTCCGTGGGAGGTACGACATAGCCGGCGTCGCGACCTTCTTTCAGGACCGCGTCGCGAACTGAATTGGCAGACGTATCCTCTGCCTGCTGTGCAGCGCGGGCGGCAAGTCGATCACTCGCATACTGGCCAATCTTCTGGCCGACGTATTGAGAGCCAGCACCGACAGCGGCTCCAATCAGAGGATTGGTGATCGCTTCACGCGTGCTGGCGGCCGGCTGGAGAGCGCCGCTCAGTCCACCGATTGCTCCAGCTCCCGCGACCGTATTAGCCCCAGGGATAGCCATCGCCGGGGCTGTTGTCAGGACACCCGCGCCGATGTTGCCGGCCTTGCCTGTGAGCGTAGCCATGAGGGGGGCATCCCGTGCCCGGCTATCCTGCACGTCCTGGTAGCTCACCAAACCAATCTTCTGACCAAGACCGCGCGCGAGATCGACGAAGTACTTGCCGGCGCCTGCGCGTAGATTCTCCAGGCCGGCGCCGATCTCGGCGTCCACCGGATGGGGGTCGTTCGGATCGGCTCGCGCGATGGGTGAGCGCGCCTCGACGGCCGCCTGCGAGCCAGTCGGAACGGTATAGCCATTCACGACATCGAGCGAGCGCACGGCAGGCATGGCCACAGGATCACTCTGCCAGCCCGTAGGAACGGCGACCGGATCATCCTGCCAGCTCATCGCTTCGTCCGCGTCGTCCCGTCAGGCGCCACGTATTGAGCCCCAGAGGGCAGCTTGGCGTAGTCGGCGTCGGAGGCGATTTTCACGGGCGCTTGAGCGGTTGCCCCAGGCGTCGTCGGGAGTCCAGACTTGCGCGCGAAGTCCAGCAGCGTCGCATTCGGATTCTTCGACTGCTGTAACTGCGTGATGTCGTGCTGAGTAAAGGGAATCGCCTGCTGCACGTCCGAGACGATCTTGGTAATCAGATCACGCTGAGCCGGCGCCAACTTCGGATTCGACAGGTTAGGCTCGATGCCCTTCTCGATGATCTGACGCGTCTCAGCCAGTTTGCGCAATTTCGTGAGCTGCGAGTCGCCCTCGTTGAGAGTAATACTGTCCATTGAGTGAGTGATCGAGCCATTGGGCGCGAGCCCCGCGGTCTCAATGGTCGATAGCGAGCGGGAGACACCCGCAATCATGGTTTTGTAGTCCTGCGCTTCCTGACTTGTGACTTTCTGACTCAGGACGCCTTTGACGGAATCCATGAGACTGTGTCCCGGCTGCGCGCTACCGAACCAACCGGTGCTGGTCGTTACGGGAAGCTCAGCAATGTTCTTGAGAGCCGTCACAGCCTCATTCGCACTCGCGGCTACGCGATTGAACATTACACTCGAGCGTGAATCCATGCCCGCTGAAGTCGCATTGGGGTCATGCGGACCGCCGACAATGGGCCGCAACGCACCAGGATTGTTTGGGTCGCGCTCATAGCCCGAGGGAATGCCTCGATCAGTATTAGAAAGATCCTGTCCGCGCATTGTGACCGCACGCGCAGCGGCGGCGCGCCTATCTTCAGCTGCCTGGGAAGCTTGTTGCCTGGCATTCTCTGCCGCGATCGTGTTTTGATTGCGCGCGAGCTCGCCACCTGGACCTTCCTGCTTATAGTGGTCCTCGATCATCTTCTGATGAGCCTGGAATTGCTTATCTGGATCGACCAGCCCTGCAAGAGAATCCTGTGCGACCTGGGCGGCCTGTTGCTTCAGTGCCGCAGGGTCCTGAGCAAGTTTCGCAAAAGCCCCCTGCCCGTGAACCGAGTCATATTGTTGCGGGAATTGCGGGGCGACCTGTTGAATGGTGGCGAGCGGATTATCGGAGTTCGCGACCTGCGTGGCTGCGGTGTACATTTGCCGGTAGTGATTGGTTAGATCCGCTGTGCGAGCTGCGCCGACTTGGGTAGAGGCTTGCACGCCGGCCATCCCACCGCCAGCTTTGACAAGATCGGCTAATGTCGCATTGGGATTTGAGACCAATGCTTGGTCGATACCCGCCTGATCCTGCTGAGACTTCTGCGCCTCCTGCAACTGAAGCGCACTTAACTGGCCTTTCTGTTGGGCAAACTTGATACCCTGTGCCTGCGCATAGATATCGCCTAGATTAATGGGCTGATATGGAGCGATCGGTTCGTATGCCATTACCCGTACACTCCACCATTTGCTGGGCCAAAGCCGCTGGTGTTAGGCGCAACAGTGGTTGCAGTGGCAGGATTCAGATAGCGATACATCAAGTAGTTATTTGCTAGCCCATTAGCGGTATTGCTAATGGAAGATCCAATGGATCCATAGGCAGATGCCCGCGCATTCCCAGCGGCCATCAGACTGGCGCTATTCTGGTTCGCCATATTAGTGCCGGCCGCCTGTGTGGCATTAGTCGCGGTCTGACCGGCACCGGCGACGCCCTCCAAGTTACCCACGTAGTTCTGGAAGTTCTGCGATGCAAGCCCTGAGGCATACGTTTCGCCAGCTTTTACGGCGGCTCCCGAAAGCAAACCTCCGCGTGCTGCTGCTGAGCGATTGATCGCATCCTGCCCTTGCTGTTGTGCAAAGGTATAATCTGGCGCAGTCATGAAGCTTGAGAAGTCCGCTTTGCCGCTTCCTTTGACGACATTTCCATTGGCATCCACAGTATCCAAGCCATAGAGTTTGGCGACCTGATCTAACGCGCTAGCGCCAGTCGTCCTCCACGGCGCCTGGTCCTGGCGAGTCTGGTTGTATTCAGCGTTCTGCTCCGCGATAGACGAGTTGGCGGCTGATTTGATAGCGCCAGCTTGTTTGTTAGAGGCAACAGTCGTCGCCACGGCGCCCACAACCGCTGCGGCGCCTATCGCGGCAGCAACGCTACTCATGACTGCCTCCCAATCTCAAAAGCATGGCGATAATCCACAAGAATTTCCGCTCCAGGTGAAATATCTGTCAGCGAGATCAACTCTATATCGCCCAGCTCGGATCGCTTCATTTGAGCATTAGGCTTCGATCCGTGATTTGCATAGCGCCCAGCGGGTGTTCTTTTGCCCGCAATACGCGCTGGCGCAATACAACTTCCTGCCGCAATGGGCTCTGCGGCGATGATCCCAAGTCCGTGCAAATCCGAAGGTCCAACATAAACCGGATATTCCCCGGGAAATGGAATCTGATCGGACTCGTCCTCGATGAGTGGTCGTAGCGCCTCTTCATTGATCCCGTGATCTTTCAGCATCTGCGCGTAGAGAAGGCGCTCTTTGACCTGCGCGCCCAACCGCACTAGGTTTTCCTTGGTCTCGAAGATATCAGCTTCGAGTTTCTCGATATCGCGCTCTTCGGTTGGATTCGGATGCACCGTTTGCGCCAACGCATCGGTCACCGCGTAGACCACCATCTGATAGCCGGGTTCGGTGAGAATCTGCGAGGGCGCATGAAAGCCTTCACGATGTCCGTCACGGTGTATCAACAGGAGATCGCCTTGAAGAAGCTGACACACATGGCCGTGACGATGGACGTTGCCAATAATCAGTGTTTTGGCTGGAATGCGCAGCTCACGGATATACAGACCACGCTCAAACCGATGCGTCAGCGGGCATGCAGTCTGCTCCATCGAGAGGAACTGGTGCGCGAGATAGGCCACTTTCTCGTTCCAGTTCAGGCTGTGTGGAAGGTTGTCCCACTGTGCGATGTTTGTCAGCATAGCGTTGTGCTGCCAGCATTTGAAAACACAGCAGCCTCTCCATCTTGTCGTTGAGTTTTTTCAGTTCGGCCAAAATTTGATCGTTCATGCGATATGTAGATCCACGAGAAGTTGAACCCGCGGCGTCTGTGATTGGTTAACCACTGAATGCGGGAGCGCGATATTGGCCCACCAGACCTCCCCTGGAGTCATCTCGATACACTCATCCCCGCATTGAAATCGCACCCCCGGCTCGGACTGGATCGGGACATGAAAGCGGGTGTAGTAGTTGCAGTACGCCCCTTCGGTGTCGGCGTGCTGGGGGATGCTCTGCCCTGCCGGAAGGTGGGTAAACATCACGCGTCCAATCTGATCGGCTTTGTAGGCGGCGCACAAAGTAACCGCCAGCGCCTTGGCTTCGGTAATGACATTCGCCGCAGGCTCCCAGAAACACTGTAGGTCATCCCGGGAAAGCGAGCGCGTGTAGCGAGCCATGATCTCCTGAATCTCTAGATCAGGGTATCTCTCTTTCCATAGCTTGCCGATGCGGTCCTGGCCCCAAAGCTTCGGATTGGAGGCCACTTGCAGCGCCAACAAGTTGACGTTTATTCCCTGGGCAATCCTCAAGAAGTTCCTCACGGATCGACACGCACCTTCAAAGTTCCAGAAGCTAGGTCCAACGTACCGCCCGACTCGTTTTGAAAGCGCACGGAGACTGTGTTAGTAGCCGACACATAAGCGCTCAATGTAATGCCCTGCAAGTCTAGAGAGAAGGAAGCGCTGGCGAATCCACCCAATGCTGCCCCCGTACACGTCACCGTCGTGGTAGTGCCAGCGCCATCTGCTAAAGATGGCGGGTCATACGTCGCAAAGCCCTGCAGCACAGTCGAGAGCTGCGAATAACGGGCGTCGCCTTCCGTTTGTGTGAGATAGACCGGATGCGGGTCAGCAGCCGCGACATGGGCTGCCAAGGCAGCCGCGGCATTGCTCGCAACAGTGGCATCGGCCGCCTGAAAGGCGGTGGTAACCGCGGCATCGCCTGCGGCGACTTCCGTATCCCGGGCGAGGGTATCAGGAATGTCAGAATCGCCAATTGTGCCGAATGCGAGCGCGCCAGAGCGGCGTACCAGGAAACGGTCATCGGCTGGGGATACGATGTCGCTAGGCGTCCCAGGGCTATTTACGTTGCGACCGATGACACTGCATGGCTGGCTATCTCGCAGTTTCGGATCAGTGATCGCCTTGTCCGCTACAGTGATAGTGGTGACTGAGCCATTATCAGGAGTAACCTGAACGTTACGCGTCCATTGGTCGAACGAGCGTTGATTGTCAGGATAAACCTGTGGGGCTCTAAGCGGCATCGTTGAGAAGCGCCATGATGAGCGTGCGACGCACGGGATCGGAGATTTTGTAGCGGTACACGCGATCCCGTGATTGGCCAAGACGATTCCAGCGCGCCGCGCGGTTGAATTCCCCCGCTTTGCCCAATGAGCGCCAGATCTCATTGGACCAGGTGCGGCCACCATCGTCGGACCAGTCCAGCATGACCTTCGGGTCTGAGCCCTGGCCAGTCGTCGTTCCAACGCCATTGTCGAACAGCAGCTCTAGAGAGGAATGCGCGATAGGATCGTTGCCCTGCGCGATCGCAGGTGACGTTGCACTCGAGACCATCGGCTGGTCCCATTCGGTAAACGTGTCTCCAGTGAGAATCCCTAGCCGATTAGAGAGCCTATCTCCGACCAGTGTGACGTTATCGCCACGAATCACAAAAGCCGCGCGCCAGTTCGTCTTCAGGTAGCTCTGCCGCTCGTGCCACAGTTGCGTCGAAATGTCATAGACAAACGTGCTTTCATTATAGGTCAGTCCATACATG
>Ga0207695_10006402_pt1 | contig 15296 bp, 15 predicted proteins | sample KBSC54metaG_FD_184354 | JGI IMG/M metagenome (GOLD analysis project Ga0207695, IMG submission 184354) | Corn rhizosphere microbial communities from Kellogg Biological Station, Michigan, USA - KBS C5-4 metaG (SPAdes) (version 2) | ecosystem: Host-associated > Plants > Roots > Rhizosphere > Soil... | reverse complement strand
TCCTCACAATCTGGAAGACATTTGGACGGATATTCAAACCGTCGGCGATGCTTGCGAGCGCTCACAGGAAGCAAAGCAGCTCATTAGCAGTATTAAGCACCAGATTGCGGTATTGTCGCCACCGCCGTCCAATCCTCCGCGCGTGCTCTGCCTGGAGTGGCTTGATCCTCCATTTATCGGTGGACACTGGGTGCCGGAGATGGTCGCCTTAGCAGGCGGAACCGATGTTCTTGGCCGCCCCGACCAGCCTGGAATTCCAATCAGTTGGGACGCGATTGTCGCTTCTGATCCTGACATTATCCTTGCCATGCCTTGCGGATATCACCGGCACGAAGTCGAGAAAGAGCTGGAGATCGTTCCATTCCCCAACGCGTGGTACTCACTGCGAGCAGTTCGCAATGGACACGTGTTTGCAATGGATGCAAGCGGTCATTTCTCCCGGCCGGGGCCTAGAGTGATTGATGGCATTCTGGAATTGGCGGAACTATTCAGGTCGTACAAGCGAAGATCACGCAAGGACGTGGCCCGAGCGACGCCCGTGGCTTTTCAATCGCAGGTAAGGCAACGCAGATGAAACGCATATTGCTTTCATGGAGCAGCGGCAAAGACAGCGCCTGGTCTCTTCACGTGCTGCGACAACAGTCAGAGTATGAAATCGCCGGCTTGCTGACGACATTCAATGAAGCAGCTGACCGGGTCGCGATGCACGGAGTGCGGCGAAGTCTGGTGGAGCAGCAGGCTGCAGCAGCAGGCTTTCCTCTTTGGTCGATCCCGCTTCCCTGGCCTTGTTCAAACGAACAGTACGAAGGATTAATGACGAAGGCGTGTACCAAGGCGGTGGCTGAAGGAATTGAGGCAATTGCGTTTGGCGACCTGTTCCTCGAAGATGTGCGTGGATATAGAGTGAAGCAAATGGCGGGAACAGGCCTCGAACCGTTGTTTCCGGTGTGGGGAGAGCCGACCGACAAGCTGGCGCATGAAATGGTCGCCTCTGGCCTGAAGGCAATATTGACTTGCGTTGACACGCGGAAACTGAATGCTGATTTTGCCGGACGCCGGTTTGATGCAAATTTGCTGACCGGCCTGCCGAGCGGAATTGATCCATGCGGCGAAAATGGCGAGTTTCACTCGTTTGTCTATGCGGGCCCGATGTTCAACTCGGAAATCGACGTGATACCTGGGGAGACGGTGGTCCGAGATCAGTTTGCATTTGCGGATTTGATCCCTGCGGCGTCGGCAATTCCAGTGTTATCCGGTGACCGCTAATTTCCGCGTTGACATGCGGTTCAGGATCGGACGAGCGGGGTTTCTTTATTCGTCGGCTGGTGGGCAAAGTCACTCTTGCTTTGCTCTCGGCCTGCACCGTTGCCGTTTGCAAAGTGTATCGGCATGGGTGCGGCGGAGTCGATACCCTGATATTTGTTGCGCGCGGCTATCAATTTATCCAACTCCTCGCCATCGAGTAGTTGCTGGCGGCCGAGAATGTGCGTGACCAGCGCAATCTGCGCGAAGTGCTCCACGGTTTCCATCTTCATGTAGGCCGATTGCAAGTCGGAGCCATAAGTTACCACGCCGTGATTGGCCATCAGGATGGCGTCGTATTGCGGGACCAGCGGCTCAAGGGTCCTGGCGAGCTCAGGAGTTCCGGGCGTTCCATAGGGAGCAAGCGGAATCTGGCCGAGCCCGATAACCACTTCGCAGGCAAGAGGTTGGTCAAGCGCAATGCCGGCAGCGGCGAACCCGGTGGCGGTTCGAGGATGCGCGTGGACGATCCCGTTGACGTCAGGCCGCATGCGATATATCAACAGGTGCATGCCAATTTCGCTGGTGACCTCGCGACGGCCCTTCAATTTGCGACCAGCCATATCGACGATGACGAGGTCTGAAGTCTTCATCCCACCTTTCGACATCGCGGTAGGAGTGACTAGGACTTCCTTCCGGTTCAGGCGGACAGATAAGTTGCCGTCGCAGGCGGCGATATAGCCGCGCTGGTGCAACATTTTGCCTATTTTGACAATCTGGGCCCGTGATCGAAGTTGGCTGGCCATTCCAAAGTTCGCAGCCCGCGTATGGTAGCGCAGGTCACGAACGGAAACAATCGGAATTTCTGCCGAGGAGTGCAATTTTCGACCTTACGTCTAACCGGGGCCTGGGTGGCGTACCCCGTGTCTGCGGTTCTTATAATGCAAACGTGCTGGTTTCAGAATTCGATTACCACCTTCCGGATGAGTTGATTGCGCAGGAACCGCTCGCGGACCGGGCTGCTTCGCGCATGCTTAGAATGGACCGCAGTTCGGGCGAGATCCATGATGCGAACTTTCGAGATTTTCCCGAACTGCTTCGTCCCGGCGATCTGGTCGTATTTAACAACACGCGAGTTTTTCCGGCGCGTTTGTATGGACGAAGAAGCGGAGCCAGAGCTCAGCCGCTCAGCGCAGCTAATCCAGCCTCGCGCGATTTTCTGCAAGGACGCGTAGAAGTGTTGCTTACCAAACAAATTTCGCAGCAGCCGAATGAGTGGGAGTGCCTGGTGCGTCCGGGTCGGAAGATTGGGGTGGGGGAACAGATTTTTTTTGGCGATCAGCAGGAACTTGTGGCCGAGGTTGTGGACAGGGGCGAATTCGGCGAGCGGCGGATTCGCTTTGCGCCGGTTGCGAACTTCTTTGATCTGATCGAAAAGCTTGGGCACGTGCCGCTGCCGCCCTATATCTCTCGCGAGGACCGCGGAGCTGATCGCGATCGTTACCAGACGATCTATGCGCGGGAACGAGGATCGGTGGCGGCGCCCACTGCGGGGCTGCATTTCACCTCAGAAATTTTGGCCGACATGAAGCGTCGGGGAGTTGAGACTTCTGAGATCACTCTTCATGTAGGTTTGGGAACGTTTCAACCGGTGCGGAGTGAGAAAGTCGAGGAACACAAGCTGCATTCAGAGAGGTACAGCATTCCGGCTGAGGCGGCGGCGAAAATAAATCTGGCCCTGGCTGAGAGGCGACGCGTAATTGCAGTAGGAACGACGACGGTGCGGACCCTGGAATTCGCTGCAATGGATTCCGGTCGCGTGCAGGCGGGATCAGGAGAAGCTGACCTGTTCATTTATCCGGGGCTTGATTTTCGGGTCATAAGTGCGATGCTGACGAATTTCCATCTGCCGCAATCGACGCTGTTGATGCTGGTCTGCGCCTTCGGCGGAAAGGAAAACGTGCTGAACGCATATCGGCATGCGGTTGCTGAGCGCTACAGGTTCTATTCATACGGCGATTGCATGTTGGTAGAGTGATCCCCGGACGTTGACGGCCGGAGCTACATGAGCACGCTGGCAGGACGAGTTTTTAGGTTCGTGTAGGGACGTGCGTCCCACTCCCGTCCGAAGCGTCCCACTCCCAAGTAAGGCGTTATACTTGGCGAATATAAGTTATGTCGACTCACATATTTCCCAAGCAACTTTCCATTCAGGATTTCATCTCCGAATTGCACAAGTTCCCGGAAAAGTCGTTTGTTCCGACCGGCGAGATTCTCGCGTTTCTCGAACGCACATCAGTAGCGCCGGAAACTCTTGCGCAGTATCTCAACTGGGACCGCCAGCATTACACCCGTAATCTGATCGACAAGACGCCCTTGTATGAACTGATTGCGATTTGCTGGGAAGTGGGCCAGATAAGCTCGGTACACAACCATCGCGACCAGAATTGCTGGATGTCGGTGCCGATTGGAAAATTAGAGGTCGAAAACTTTCATCTTGTTTCGCAGGACGTTGAGAATGGAAGTTCGCAGCTTGTCCCGACCGACACCGTGGAGATGAATCCCACGCATCCCTGCGCGGTTGATCCGGCCGATCCCGTGCACCGCGTCGTCAATCCAAAAAAGTTTGGACAGCGAGCTGTGAGCCTGCACATCTATTCACGGCCGTTTGACACCTGTGTCGTCTATTCGCCGGAACAAGGGACCTGCGGAGTCATCAAGCTGCACTACACGACGGTTTTTGGGAAGCCGGCATAGTTGCGTCATGGACAGCCGAGGACGGCTGTCCTCACACGGTTCACGATTCAATTGTTAAACTTGTTTCTTGCCTGCCTCTAGCAAATCCTCGACCGCGCGGACTGAAGGTGCTTCTTCTATCGGAGCTCCCCGCTCTGGCCAAGTAAAGCCAGAGCTGGTTCCGCGGCACGATGCGAACACGCTCTTCCTGATCGATGCAATGTCCTTTATCTTTCGCGCCTATCACGCCATGGCGCGGCAGCGCGGAATGTCGACTAGAAAAGGCCTGCCTACGGCAGCGATTTACGTTTTCGTGAACATGCTGCGAAAGCTGCGCGACGATTTTTCGCCGCAATATCTAGCCGCAGTGTTCGATGTTGCCGCTCCCACGTTTCGCGACCAGCAATACAAAGAGTACAAAGCCAATCGCAGCGAGATGCCTGGCGACCTGGCGCAGCAGATCCCATACATACGCCATGCGCTTGAGGCGTACCGGATTCCGATTCTAGAAATGCCGGGTTTCGAGGCCGATGACGTCATCGGCACGCTGGCCACCAAAGCGGTGGCCGATGGCCGGCATGTTTATGTCGTATCCAGCGACAAGGACATGTTGCAGTTAGTGAACGACCGCGTGCTGGTGCTGAATCCGCCGAAAGACAATTTGATTTGTGACGCTGCGAAAGTAGAAGAAATTCTGGGTGTGCCTCCGGAACGAGTGATCGACGTGATGGCCTTGCGCGGCGATTCGATCGACAACATTCCTGGCGCGCCGGGAATCGGCGACAAGGGTTCGGTGGATCTGATCCGGCGTTTTGGCAGTCTGGAGGCGACGCTCGACCACGCGGCGGAAGTCGAAAGAAAAACTTATCGCGAGTCGTTGCAGAATAACCGCGAACAGATTTTGCTGAGCAAAGAACTTGTGACCATCAAGTGCGATGTGGATATCGAGCTCGATGTTGAGAAAATGCACGCGGGCGAGCCGGATATTGAAGTCCTGCGCACATTGTTCACCGAACTGGAATTCACCTCGCTGCTGAAAGAACTACTGCCCGTCGTGGAAGCGCCGGAGGCGAATTATCGCGAGGCGAAGTCGGCGGCAGAGGTGGAGCAACTCTTGAATTCCCGTGCGAAAGACTCTCCGCTGGCGATCGCCGTGAACGCGGCTCTTGAAGTGGAGGATATTGAAGAGCAAGGAGACCCCGAAGAAAGCCTTCTACCTCTGAAAGATCAGCCTTCTATGTTCGCGGAAGCCGTCGCGGGCGAGGGCGCCCGCGCCACACAAGTTGCGGTTTCGGTTGAATCAGGTTCAGCGATTACGGTTTCGTCGGAATCCGAAGCGGGGGTCGTGCTAAATGCCGCCCTGGCTGACGAACGAATTCCTAAAGCGATTCATGACTGGAAGAGCGCGGTGCGCGCTCTCGGCGAAACCGCGCTGGCGGGAGTTCAGCACGATACACGTTTGTATTCGTATCTCCTCGATCCGACTTATTCGTCGCACACTTTGCCCGAAGTTGCGCTGCGGCGCTTCAACCTGAAACTCGGCGGATCATTGGCCGAGGCCGCTGACTTAACTGGGCGATTGGCTGCGGCGTTGGGGCAGGAAGTCGAACAAGAGAAGTTGCGCAAGTTGTACGACGAAATCGACCTGCCGCTGGTCCCGGTACTCACGCGCATGGAGCAAGCAGGAGTCGCTATCGACCGCGCGGCGTTGGCGAATATGTCGACGCGACTCGAAGGCGAAATTAGCGTCAAGGCGAAAGAGATTTACGACTGCTGCGGCTCGGAGTTCAACATCAGTTCTCCGAAGCAACTGGGCGATGTGCTGTTCAACAAACTGAATTTGCCAAAGCCGGTGAAATACGGCAAAGGCAAAACTATTTCGACTGCGGTTGACGTGCTTGAAGAACTGGCCGCCAGCCACAAGGCGCCGAAACTGGTGCTTGAATACCGCCAGCTTACGAAGCTGAAATCGACGTACGTAGATGCGCTGCCTGCGCTATTGAACCGCGAAACCGGCCGTCTGCACACGACTTTCGACCAGACCGGGACTGCGACTGGGCGGTTGTCGTCGGCCAACCCGAATCTGCAGAATATTCCCATTCGCACCGAGTTGGGCCGTGAGATCCGCGCTGCATTCACGGCTGCGCCGGGATGTCTGCTGCTGGCTGCGGATTATTCGCAAATCGAATTGCGGCTGCTGGCCCACTATTCAAAAGACCCGTTGCTGGTCGAGGCGTTTCGGCGCGGCGACGACATTCATACGTTAACTGCGTCACAAGTATTTGGAGTGCCTCCGTTGATGGTTACCGCCGATCATCGACGACAGGCGAAAGTCGTGAACTTCGGAATCGTTTACGGTTTGTCGGCGTTTGGCCTATCGCAGAACCTTGGAATCGAGCCTTCTGAGGCAAAGAAGTTTATCGAAGCATATTTCGAGAAATATCACGGAGTCCGGAAGTTCATTGATCGCACTCTCGATGAGACCCGGCGCGAGGGGCGGGTTAAAACTCTGTTTGGGCGGGTAAGGCCGATTCCCGACATCAACAGCAAGAACTTCAACTTACGTGGATTTGCGGAACGAACGGCGGTGAACACGCCATTGCAAGGGACAGCGGCTGATCTAATCAAGCTGGCGATGATTCGTATCGACGCGATGATCATTGAGCGCAGTTTGAAATCACGAATGACGTTACAGGTGCACGACGAACTAGTGTTCGAAGTTCCCGAAGACGAAGTTGATGAAATGCGAAGCCTGGTGCGCGATCAGATGGAAAACGTGCATCCAGCATTGTCAGTGCCGCTGATGGTGGAAGTTGGAGTAGGAAAGAATTGGCGAGATTTAAGCTGAATACTCACTGACAAGTATGTACGACCTCTTGATGGCAGTAGCGTTCATGTCAGTAGTCTTTGGACTCGCGGCCTCTATCCTTCATCGCCGATCGGCTGACCGTGCGCTCCAAAAAATCGAAACAAGAGGCTACCGATGCTTTGCAGGCACGTGAAGGGCGGTGGATCCGGCGGTGTGGATTCCTAATGTTTCTGATGGCCGCCCTTTCACTCGTCGTGGCTGCACTGGGTGGAAATAAAGAAGACCCTCTTGGGTCCAGAGTCTTTGAAATTGTATTTGCGACCGCTTTCGTGATTCTTTACATTCGATTCAGGTGAGGCTCTAGGTCTACACTCCCAGTGTTCTCTTAATCGCGCCCGCAATGCCATCCGTCAGTGCATTCATCTTCTCTTCTGACTCGGCTTCGACCATCACGCGCGCCAATGCCTCGGTGCCGGAATAGCGCACCACGATGCGGCCATCGCCATTGAGTTCGCGCTGCGCAGCCTCAATTGTGGCGTTGACCTCGGGAACCTGGTCGAACGATATTTTCTCGCGCACTCGAATGTTCTGGATGCGCTGTGGAAGTACTTTCAGGTCTGAGATCAGGTCCGCCAAAGGCCGCCCGCTCCGCGCCATGATTTCCATCACGCGTAATGCAGTCAGCAAGCCGTCGCCGGTGGTGGCTTCTCCGTCGCGAAAAATAATATGACCGGATTGCTCTCCGCCCAGCGACGCGCCGGTCTTCATCATTTCTTCGAGAACGTATTTATCGCCGACGTTGGCGCGCAACATGCGAATGCCGGAATTGCGCAGCGCGATTTCCAGTCCCATGTTCGACATGGTGGTTGCAACTACAGTGTTGCCGCGAAGCGCCCCGCGTTTATGCATATCACGCGCCGCCAGCAGCAGCACGCCATCGCCGTTTACCACTCGGCCTTCAGCATCGCTGAACAGCGCGCGGTCAGCGTCACCATCAAAGGTCACGCCCAAATCAAATCTTCCATGCGAGTCTGCAATTTTTTTCGCGACCGTTCTCGCATAGAGCGCGCCGCAGCCTTCGTTAATATTTTTTCCGTCTGGCGACGAGTGAATGAACTCGGCTTGAATCCGGCAGACACGAAACAGCTCCGGAGCCTCCGCGGCGGCAGCTCCGTTCGCACAATCCACCAGCACACGCAAGCGACTCAAGTCGGTAGAAATATTTTTTGACAGCCACTGGATGTAATCGGCTCGCAGCGAATGCTCTCCCGGAAGGCTCGGCGAGGGTTTGGATGTCGGCTCAGGGTGGGCTCCCGGCGACTGCAGAATCGCAAAAATTTCCTGCTCGATGGCCAACTCGCGCGAATCCGGAAGCTTGAATCCATCGCCGGAAAAAACTTTGATTCCGTTGTCCATCCAGGGATTGTGCGAAGCGGAAATCACCACGCCCGCGTCGAACTTCTGCGACCGCGCCAGGTAAGCGACTCCCGGCGTTGTGATCACGCCCGCGCTGTGGACTTCAGCCTGCGCTGAGGTCAACCCCAGCGCAACCCGATCTGCGATCCAGCGGCTGGATTCTCGTGTGTCCTGTCCAATGATGACCCGCGGCTTTGGTCTTGTCTTGATCAGATCATGTCCGAGAGCGCGCCCGATCAGAAAAGTGCTTTCGGCGCTGAGGGGAAATTCTCCCGCCACGCCGCGAATACCGTCGGTTCCGAAAAGCTGCCGGGTTTGCGATGTCATTGCGATTGGGATGGAGCGGATGTAAGCGGCGCCCGTTCCATGATAATCGTGATCCGCACCGGATGGGTATCGACTACTTGAACAAGCGGATCAGAAACGTAAGCGTGCCGCGAGTAGGTGGTACGACTAATCAGACCACTCACATCGATGGGGTCGGTTATCGCGCTCTCCACGGCATCGAGTGATTTCTTGGGACCGATGATCTCAACGTTCTCGGGATCGGATTTTATCTGCGCGATCGAGTATCCGCTGACAAACGTCCCGACAACTCGCGGACGAACAGGAACAATCCTGGTAACTCTCTTGTCGAATAAAAGATGGATCTGACTGGGCACAATCTGCGCCACCTCCAGTTTGTCCGGCAGGCTAACCTGACTTTTGTTGAGGTCGAAAGTACGCTCGCCGGGCTTCATTCCAGCGAGATCAATTTCTTCGTGGATGTCAGATGCCTGCAGCCTCCGCACTAACCGCTCGGGACCACGCACCCGAACCTGTGCCGACGGTATGCTCTCCGAACTGATTTCAAGGTCCTCCGGCATATTCTGAAAAACTATGGCAACGTTGAATGCGACTTCTGACGGCGGCTCGCTCGAAACCGCCAGCCACAAGCCGGTAGCGATGAGAAGAGAAATGATCTTCAACCCGAGATTGTGAAAGATGTGCCTTCGGGCAAAGTCGCGAGCGCTCATCGTTCGCCTCCGCCCTGGTGCAGGTCCGAGCGCGAGGGTATTTGAGTCTCGGCCTCGTCGAGCATTTCAGCGCTGTCGGATATCGGCGTGGGTAGTGGGGTTGGCGGTACGTAGCGGCGGAGCAGTGTGCTCATGCGCTCGCGCAATTGCTCGACGGTGAGATCGCGATCAATGGCGCCCGCAACCGCCAGGCTGATGCTGCCAGTCTCTTCCGAGACGATGATCGAAATCGCGTCGGTTTCCTCGGTAATTCCAATCGCAGCCCGGTGGCGCGTGCCCAATTGTGTAGACAGTACCGGGTTCATGGAAAGCGGCAAAAAACAGGCTGCAGCCGCGACCCGGTCCCCCTGGATGATGACCGCCCCATCGTGCAGCGGAGCGCTGGGGCGAAACAAAGTCGCCAGCAGGTCGTAAGAGAGTTGGGCATCGAGCGCGACTCCGCTTTCGATGTAAGTGCGCAACCCAATTTCGCGCTGGATTACGATCAGCGCGCCGGTCTGGTTCTGCGAAAATAAATTTGCAGCCAGGGCGATATCGTCATAAGCATCAGCCTCGGCGGCCGCCGAACGGGTCAGAGTCATGCGCCGCCCAAGCCGGGCCAGGGCTTGGCGAATTTCGGGAACAAAAATCACGATCAATGCGAAGACTGCGTATGGCAGCGCCCGCGAAATGAGCCAGTTTAGCGTGACTAGCTCGCCCATGCGAGACACATAGAAGGCAAGGGCAACGATAGAAAGACCTATCAGGATGAGGGCCGCACGAGTGCCACGAATGAGCGCCAGAAATTCATAGATCACGATGGCCACGAGCAGAATGTCGATGACCGAAATCACCGTCAAGTGCGCCCATGCCTCCGGCAACGTGACCCAATGAATGCCCCTTTCAGACCGTGCAGGCAGGCTTGCAAGGGTAATTGTAATGCAGGGGTAAAGGGCGAGTGCCGAATCGTTGAGGGCTGCCGGTCGGCAATTGGTGCTTGGTGGATTAAGCGTTTAAGCGTTTTTTGCCGGGTGACAAGTTGCCCTCGCAATTGCCGGCCCACGATTAGTCTTCTGTCTTTTCCACCTTTGCAGTAAGTGATCCGTGAGCAAGGCGGGCGGAAATTTCCTCGCCGACCTGGAGCTGGGCAGAGTTCTTCACCAACTTCCCTGCCGAATCAAAGACAAGAGCGTAGCCACGCTCCAGAATCGCAACCGGAGAAAGCGCCTTCAACTGATGCTGGATCTGCTCAAGCCGTGAGCGATGCCGCAGCAACAGAGTATGTACGGCTGAGGTAATTGCAGTCGCGTGCGAGGCGAGGTCGCGACGCATGCCTGCCAAAACACGTCGGGCATCATAGTGTCGCACTGCGGCCGCCACCTGCTCCCATCTGCGTCGATGTTTTTCAATCAATTTGCGTTCGGCTTTTTCCAGACGGTAGCGCAGATCATCCAGCCGCTGCTGGCGCTGGTTGATCCCCTCCATCATGCGAGCGAATGCGCCGTGCTGCGCGGCCTCGGTCAGCGTTTGCTTTGCCATCAACAGGCGATAGCGCATGGCGCGAGTGAGTCTCAAGCGCAGAGAGTCCGCTTGGTCCTCAATTTCCTGGCGCGAGCGGATAACTAGTTCAGCGGCAGCGGATGGCGTGGGCGCGCGCAAATCGGCAACGAAGTCGACGATGGTGAAATCGGTCTCGTGGCCGATGGCTGAAATGGTCGGAATGCTGGATCCGGCGACGACCCGAGCTAGACCTTCGTGATTGAAGGCAGCCAGATCTTCGGCGGAGCCGCCACCACGGGCGACGATGATCACGTCAACATTCTTCACGCGATTGAAATACTTGACGCCGTTGCTGACGTCGGCGGCCGCGCTTTCACCTTGCACTTGCGCCGGATAGATGAGGATGCTGGCGCTGTGATGACGACGCCGCAAAATATTGAGGATGTCGCGAAGCGCGGCGGCTTGTGGCGAAGTCACAATCCCAATGCAACGCGGCAAAGCTGGAATCGCCTTCTTGCGGCTGGCATCGAAAAGCCCTTCCGACTCGAGCTTGGCTTTGAGTTGCTCGAACGCAATCTGCAGCGCGCCCGCGCCTTTTGGCTCCAGGTATTCGGCTGAAAGTTGCAACTCGCCGCGGCCTTCGAAAACGGTAACCCTGCCGCGCAGGACGACGTTCATGCCGTCTTCCGGACGAAAACGCAGCAGCCGCGCCTGCGAGCGAAACATGACTGCGCGAATCTGAGAGTTTTGATCTTTCAGAGTGAAGTAAAGATGGCCGGAGTCGTGGGCGCGAAAATTCGAGATCTCGCCTTCCACCCAGATGTCGCTATACTCGCGCTCCACGCGGGTGCGCACGGCCGCAACCAGGTCGCGAACCATCCAGACTTTACGTTCTGGCGCAGAGAAAGTTAAACCGAGTTGGTCGGCGGAGGCCACTCAGTTGAGTTTATCGAAATTCAATTGGCCTGGGATAGGCACGAAATGCGCGAATGACTTCCTGCTAACGACTACGCGGTGTAGATTTGCGGCATTTGAACCAGCGTACCGGTTGACCCGCCAGTCCGCTTTTGTTCATTTACGAAACTGCAAACCTGGCGCAGCACCTGCACTTCCTCCTGCAGACGCTGCAGCTCGACTTCTTTGCGACGAAGCACTTCGACAGGGTTTTTCATAGGCATCCTCTAGGGGAGGGCAGCCTGATGAGCACTCTACGAGGCTGCGGGCGCGCGCGAAACATCACAGAAGTACAGCCCCAGATTTACCGATTCAGTGCCCCAGATGGTACGGATGCCCCTTTAAGATGGTGAACGCCCGATACAGCTGTTCGAGCAAAACCACGCGCGCCAGTTCATGGGCGATAGTCATTGTTCCAAGAGACAGGGTGAAATCGGCATTACCGCGGGTGTTCTCGGCAAAGCCGTCGGCGGGGCCAATTGCGAGTAACAGCGGTGTGGGATTTCGGTCCTGGTGGGAGCGGACAAACTGCGCCAGTTCTTCAGAAGAGAGCTGCTTGCCGCGGAAATCGAGCAGAACGAGGTACCGCCGGGGATTTTTCCCTTCACGGCCGGCGAGTTTTAGCAACGCCGCTTCATCTTTGAGCGAAACGCCATCGACCTCGGCGTATTGTTTTAGACGTTTTAAGTATTCGTCGCTCAGCAATTGGATTGCGGGGTGCTTGGTTTTGCCGATCCATGAGACGGTGATTTTCACGAGGTTGGAAAAGATTAAAAAGTTTTTTTCGCTTAAGCGGGCTTTTTTGCGCGAGCGCGAGGCGCGGCACGTTTTCGCGGTTTAGCCAGAAAGTCAGCGGGTTCAATTTTCTTCGCCGACTTCCACAGCCGCTCCAGATCGTAATACTTACGCGCGGACTCGGAAAAAATGTGGACGACGAAATCAACGTAGTCGATCAACACCCACTCCGCCTGACGGTGGCCTTCAATATTGTTGGGATAAACGCCGGCGCGTTTCAGACGCAGCTCAACTTCGTCTGAGATCGCCTGCACCTGGCGGGGATTTGTCCCGCTGCAGATCAGAAAATAATCAGTGAAGGCGCCGGAGTTCTGGTCCATTTCGAGCACCGTGATCTGCTCTGCTTTTTTATCTTCGCAGGCGGCAAGTGCAGCCGAAACCTGGCTCTTCAGTTCGTTCTTTTTCTTGAGATCGGTCTTCTTGGAATCAGTCTTCTTCATGCGAGTCGTCGGCCGCCGGCCAACCGCATCGATAGTTGGCCAACTAACCACCATACAATCCCTCTTTCTTGATGTATTCTTCCACACTTTCAGGAACAAACTTCTTGATTGGGCGTTTGGCGGCGACGGCCTGACGTATGGCAGTCGCCGATATGTTCTGATTCACATTGTCCAGCAAATGCAGAGTGAGTCCGGAGAGGACGAGATCTCCTGTTGCCGGCTGGCGCGCAAAAGGCTTGGTGACCTCGGCGCGCGGGCGTAATTTTTCGGGAAGCGAGGCGGCGACGTCGGCCAGCGAAAATCCAGGCCGGCTGGCCACGATGAACTCGCATTCTGAGAACAGCGCTTCGGCCTCGCGCCACTTGGCAATGTCTTTGAAGGCGTCCACGCCGATCAGAAAGAAAAGGCGGTCACTCTTTTTCAGGGATTGCTTTATTTTGCGAATGGTATCGATACTGTAATTGGGAGCAGAAGCCACACTTCCCCGCACACTTTTCTTGTCATGCAAAACAAATTCACCCGGCCCCTCCAACGCAGACGGCACGAATGTTTTCTCGCCCTGCGTTGCGAGCGCGGTCATGGCGTAGCGATGAAAGTAAGAAGCAGCGGGCTGCGTGGTCTTGTGCGGAGAAACGTTCGTAGGAACAAAATAGATTCGTCCCAACTGGCAGCGTTCGCGAGCCGCCTGGGCAAGCGCAAGGTGGCCCTTGTGTATGGGATCGAAGGTGCCGCCAAAAAGGCCGATGTTCATATGGTCAGCGAATCACGTGAATGCGGATGGGCAGTTTCAGCTGCTTCCAAGATTTGTCGGCAGTGTATACCGGCGCTCCCAGTGAAATACCAAGCGCCAAACAGGCACGATCACCTAAGGACAATCCCAAGGGCCGCGTTTGAGAGACCAGATTCCCGGTGATCTCAGCCTGCGCCGCACTGAAATCAACCGCGGTATTCACTGAACTTAGCGTTGCTTCCCAAGCTTCCGCCGGATCCATGCCAAGGCCCACCAACTTCGTTTGCACCTCGGCTAGATTGACCGTACTGCTGATTGCCGCATCAACCACAGCAGGGGTAAGCTTCTCGCTGCCAGGTTCGGCATTCAATGCAACCAGGATCGCGGACGAATCAAAGACAACCGGATTCATCGTTCCTTCCGAGCTGCTTCGCGACGCTCCGCAATTAACTCGTCAGCCAAAGACCTGCCCGGTTTTATATATTTCCGCACTAAGCGGCGAGCTCTGGCCAATCGATGCTTCTGTGAAGTAATTCTTAATTCGTCTTCCTCAAGTCGCAACACGACCTCATCTCCCGGATTAATACCAAGTGCCTTGCGAAAAGAGGCGGGAATCACGACTCGACCGTTTTCATTGACTCGAAGCCGCGTCTCATTGTCCATGACTAGAGAATACCATATATGTCATAATAATCAACCCCATGACATGTTTGGTTAATTATGACACTACCTCCCTTTCTGTTTTTTGTGCGGCGGCGCGCCGGACTTCCTCAACCTTCTCCGCCATCGCGTACTTCAGTTTATCGATGCCTTCGCCCGTCACCGCCGAGATCGCGAAAAACTCAAGACCATGCGACTTCGCATAACGCTTCAGTTTCGTCAGCTTAGTTTTATTGGCCACGTCAATTTTGGACGCTGCCACTATTATCGGTTTATTTTCCAGGCCTGCGCCGAAGCTGCTGAGCTCGCCCATGATCACTTCGAAATCTTTGACCGGATCCGGGCGACCGCTGGCATCGGAGATATCGACCAAGTGAACCAGCAATCGCGTGCGCTCAATGTGACGAAGAAATTGCGTGCCGAGGCCCGCGCCCTCGTGCGCACCTTCGATCAGGCCAGGAATATCGGCGACCAGGAAACTGATTTCGTGGGCCGGATCACCCACCACCACTACTCCCAGATTCGGCTCCAGAGTTGTAAAAGGATAATCCGCGATCTTAGGCCGCGCCGCTGAGATTCGTGAAATCAAAGTGGACTTGCCCGCGTTGGGATAACCGACCAGCCCAACATCGGCCAGCAGCTTGAGCTCCAGCCTCAAAGTGCGTTCTTCGCCGGGACGCCCGTCTTCATGCTCACGCGGGGCCTGGTGCACGGAAGTTTTGAACTGGGCATTGCCGCGGCCACCGCGTCCGCCACGGGCAATCACCAGTCGATCGTCAGGCGAAGAAAAATCGTGCACGAGCTCGCCCGAGTCGGCGTCATAAACAATCGTGCCGACGGGAACCTTTAGCAGAACGTCCACGCCCTCGCGCCCGGTTTTGTTGGAGCCCTCGCCGTGGCGGCCGCGCTGCGCCTTGTATTCCGGATTGAAACGGAAATGCACCAGCGTGTTGTGGCGCTCACTGGATTCCATGATGACGTCACCGCCTTTGCCGCCGTCACCGCCGGACGGCCCGCCG
>Ga0207695_10006400_pt1 | contig 15298 bp, 16 predicted proteins | sample KBSC54metaG_FD_184354 | JGI IMG/M metagenome (GOLD analysis project Ga0207695, IMG submission 184354) | Corn rhizosphere microbial communities from Kellogg Biological Station, Michigan, USA - KBS C5-4 metaG (SPAdes) (version 2) | ecosystem: Host-associated > Plants > Roots > Rhizosphere > Soil... | reverse complement strand
TCACGGCCTTCTTCACGCCCAGCTCGGCAAGGCGAGCCAGCGCGCGATCGACAGCTTCGGCGTGACCGGCAATCACCAACTGACCGGGCGAATTGAAATTGGCCGGCGACACCACCTGCCCTTGCGCGACTTCTTCGCACACGGCGGCAATCTGGGCATCGTCACCACCGAGAATCGCCGCCATCGCACCGACGCCCGCCGGCACGGCGACCTGCATCAGGCGACCGCGCTCGGCAACCAGTGCTGCGGCATCATGCAGGGACAAGGCACCGGCGCAAACCAGTGCACTGTATTCGCCCAGGCTGTGTCCGGACATCTGTGCGGGCTGCGCGCCACCGAGTTTCTGCCACACGCGCCATACGGCAACGCTGGCGGCCAGCAATGCAGGCTGCGTGTTCTGCGTGCTGTTGAGCTCTTCTTCCGGCCCCTGCTGGCTCATCGTCCACAGATCGACGCCCGCACCTTGCGAGGCCTCATCGAAGGCAGCTTTGACTTCGCCGTGCGCGGCGGCCAGCTCGGCCAGCATGCCGACCGATTGCGAACCCTGGCCGGGGAAAACGAAAGCGAGTGAGGCGGATGGAGTCATGGAGAGGAAAGCGTCCGGGTACCAAAAGCGGAATGGTGCCAGTTATGGGCTCCGTACGCAGCTGTTTGGGGGAATTCGCTCGCTGCGCTTGGGGAATTCGCTCGCTGCGCTTGCTGTGAATTCGCGCCTGCGGCGCTGTAAATGGTCAATGGAAAGAGCAAAAGCCGAGGCAGAGCCGGCTTGCTCTTCCTATTTACCATTTACAGGCGGCAAAGCCGCCGACTCACCGCTCTCGGCCGACTCACCGCTCTCAATAACGCACCAACGCCGACGCCCAGGTAAAGCCACCCCCGAACGCTTCCAGCAGCAGGTTCTGGCCGCGCTTCACCTTGCCCGAGCGCACGGCGTGATCCAGCGCCAGCGGCACCGAGCCTGCCGAGGTATTGGCGTGCTGGTCGACGGTGACGATTACCTGCTCCATCGACATGTTCAGGCGCTTGGCGGTCGCTTCGATGATGCGCAGGTTGGCCTGATGCGGGATCAGCCAATCAAGCTGCGAGGCATCCATCCCGCCTGCCTTGAGGGTTTCTTCGACCAGCGCGTCGAGCGTCTTGACCGCCACCTTGAACACTTCGCGACCGGCCATGCGAATACGCACGCCATGGTTGGGCTCGTCGGTGAAGCCGGCAGATACGCCGACCGGGTTGTACAACAATTCCTTGTGGCCGCCGTCGGCATGCAGGCAAGTAGCGTAGATGCCGGGTTCGCTGGAGCCTTCGAGCACGACCGCACCGGCCCCATCGCCAAACAGCACGCAGGTCTCGCGCTCGTTCCAGTCGACCATGCGAGTCAACGTTTCGGCACCGATGACCAGCGCCTTTTTGGACGAGCCGGTCTTGATGAACTTGTCTGCCACGCCCAGGGCGTAGACGAAGCCGGAACAGGCCGCGTTGACGTCGAACGCGGCGCAACCGTTGGCACCCAGGCGATGCTGGACCAGGCAGGCGGTGGACGGAAAAATAATATCGGGCGTGGTCGTGCCCAGCACGATCAAGTCGATCTCGGATGCTTTGACGCCTGCGGCGTCCAATGCACGCTGCGCGGCAAGCGTGGAAAGATCACCCGTCGTTTCGCCATCGGCAGCGATATGGCGCTGACGAATGCCGGTGCGGGTACGGATCCATTCGTCACTGGTATCGACAAATTTTTCCAGGTCGGCGTTGGTCAGCACGCGCTCGGGCAGCGCACTGCCGGTCGCGACGATACGGGAGTAAATCGGAGCCATGGACTATCCAGTTACGAGGCGCACGACGCGCGATGATCCGCCAGCCGGAAGACATCCGACCATCAAGCCCGCAACGCTACGCCGCCTGAGCGCCAAAACGCAAAGCGGCGCGTAGTCGCGCCGCCGTGCTGATATCAAGTCAGAGAGCCTGGTCACAGGCCCTCAAGGCCTGATCAATCTTCTTCGACCACCGAGGTGTTGGTCTGGATGACCTTCTTGCCACGGTAGTAGCCGTCCTTGGTGACGTGATGGCGCAGGTGCACCTCGCCACTGGTCGGATCGGTGGCCAGCTGCACGGTTTTCAGCGCATCGTGCGAACGACGCATGCCGCGGGTGGACGGGGTTTTGCGGCTCTTGGCAACGGCCATGGCAAGTCTCCAGCTAAATCAGTTTTTCTTGAGTTCGCGCAAGACCGCGAACGGGTTATCGGGACGACCCTCAGCCGCGGATTGCTCCGGCTCAGGGCCAACTACTTCTTCCGGCAGGCTGCTTTCCGGGTTGATCGGGATCAGCGGCAATGCCAACAGCAATTCGTCTTCGATCACGTCCGCAAGGCTCAGCTTGCCGTCTTCGGCAACCAGCAGCGGCTCGCTTCCCGGGGGAAGTGCCGACTCCTCGCGCTCAGTACGAATCAAGCCCAACCGCGTATCCACCGTTACCGGTAACACGAACGGCTCCAGCGAGCGTTGGCAAATCAGTTCGAGCGGCGCCTGAATACGCACGTCCAGGTAGGACGTACCGAACTCATCGCGACCGAAATCCAACTCGTACTGAGCCGCCCCATCCGTGCCAGCGAGCACCTCGGAGAGGCGCTGCAAAGCAGCGATCGGCAAGGCACCTTGAAACGAACGCCTTGCCGCGACCATGCGCCATGCGTCCACGGACTCTGGCAGTGTCACGGACATAATCGTGAAATTCTAGGTTCAGGCAAGGGAGAAGTCAACTGCATACAAGCGCTTAAGGCGGGGGCAAAGGATCGTTTTGCGTCGATCGGGCTCCATGCGGCAGACTGAACGCCTTACACGCCTTCGAGCCCACGCCCCTCGTGAACGCCTACCTGATGGCCGGTCTGACCACCCTGTTCATAGTACTGGCCGTCGTGGGCGCCATCGCCATCGCCTACCGCCAGCGACTTTACCGGCGTACGGGTAGCGTCCGCCACCTGCTGGAACTGGCCGACCGCCTGGAAATCGACCTCAAGAACTGCCGCAACGGCCTGCAGCAGGCCCACGCCGTCATGTCGCTCAATCCCGACCTGCCTGCCCAGAGCGAAAAAGAAGCCCGCAACGCGATTGAGGCCGGGCTACGCTCGCTGCTGCAACAACGCATATGGATTCGCGACAAGGCACCGCGGGCCACCCAGCAGGAGCTGGACCAGGCCGTGGCGACCATGAGCGAAGCCCGCAACCGGCTCCGCCCGCTCCTGGCCGGGCTGGACCAGGCCCAACACGATCTGGACGACGCCATGCGCGAACAAATCCGCCGCGAGACCGATGCATGACCTCTCCTCGTCTGATTCTTGGCTCCACCTCCAGCTATCGCGCCGAACTGTTACGCCGGGTCTATCCCGAATTCGAGCAGCGTGCGCCGGGCACCGACGAGTCCTCTCAGCCGGGAGAAACGCCTGCCGAACGCGCGCTGCGCCTGGCTATCGCCAAGGCCGAAGCCGCCGGCGCGGGCCAGACCGATGCACTGGTGATCGGCTCGGACCAGGTCGCCGAATTGCATGGCGCGGTGCTGGACAAACCCGGGGTCGCCGACCGTGCGCGCGCCCAGTTGGCCGCCAGTTCTGGACAGGAAGTGCATTTTCATACGGCCGTGTGCCTTTTCGATACCCGCGATGGCGTGCGCTATTTCCACGTCGATCACACCCGGGTGCAGTTCCGAGTGCTCAACGACACCGAAATCGCGCGTTACGTGGCACGCGAGAACCCACTCGATTGCGCCGGCAGCTTCAAGTGCGAGGGGCTGGGTATCAGCCTGTTCGAGCGGATCGACAATGACGACCCCACCGCGCTGATCGGCCTGCCGCTGATCGGGCTGACGCGCCTGTTGAGGGAAGCGGGCGTTTCGGTGCCGTAAAAGGCTGCACAGCCCCAATGACACCCGCCAGGACTTCGCCTATCGTGAAGCTTCCTATAGGGGGAAACCAACGATGCAGAAGGAAGTCACCTGGTACTTCGTGGATTTGCTCGGCCAGAGAAAAGGGCCGGTAACGCAGCAGCAACTATTGGATGCGGTGACTGAAGGCCGGATCAGGCCCACCAGCCTGGTATGGCGTGAAGGTCTGACGCAATGGCAACCATTGTCGGCCATGGAACACGAGTTGCGTCAGGCATCCGATGCGGTACCGCCGCCGCTCGCCACACCATCGGCGTATGTGGAGACCAATCCGTTCGCGACCAGCCCATCGGGTTTTGTCGCGGACTGGGGCTACGCGAGCGACGCGGGTGCCGTCATATACGGAGGCTTTGCCCGTCGCCTGCTTGCTTTCATGCTCGATGCACTGATCCTCTGGATCCTCGGCGTTGTCGTCGGCGCAATCGTGGGCGCGGTGATAGGCGCGACGGTCGGCGCATCGGTCAACCGAACGCTGATCGTCCTGTGGGTTTATCCAATCTTGTTCCTGGTCTCACTTCTTTATTACAGCCTGCAGGAAAGCTCGACTTACCAAGCCACATTCGGCAAGCGCGCGCTGGGCATCAAGGTGACCAACCTCGATGGCAAGCCAATCGGCTGGGGACGCGCCGTCGGCCGTTGGTTCGGCCGGATGCTTTCGGGCCTGATTTTCTGCCTCGGTTACCTCTTTGCGCTATTCACTTCGCGCAAGCAGACTTTGCATGACATGCTGTCAAGCACCCTTGTGGTGGATCGCTGGGCATATACCCGCCATCCCGAGCGCCAGAAAAACAGCGGCGTGGCCGCAGCAGTAGCCGTCGTCGTCGTGTTGATGGTATTCGTTGCCGTCATCGGCATTCTTGCCGCCATCGCGATACCGCAGTACCAGATGTACGTGATGCGCAGCCAGGTCGCGAACGCGTACCACACCGCGGAAACGCTGAAGCCGAACCTGATCGAGGCATATCGTCGCGAGCAACACTGCCCGGTCAACGGCGACACTGGCTTGCTGGAGGCGCAGGAATATTCAGATCAGTACATCAGCGCGATCAATATCGGCACATCCAGCGGCGATGCAAATCGGTGCGCGCTGGAAGTGACGCTTCGTTCGACTAACGTGGCCATCAACGGCAAGCACCTGTTGCTGAGTACTGCGCCGGTGTCCGCCACATCGGACTGGAGCTGCAGTTCGGACCTGCCTGAAAAATACCTGCCGCCTCAGTGTCGCTAGATCTCGTTCGCAACGGCGCGCTGCCATACCACGCAGCGCGCCGGATCGGGCACGGGCGATGCCGCACCGGGAACACGACCGGCGTAGAACGCAATGCGTTTGCGTCCCGCAAACAGGCTCAGGCGCACAAGCGGCTGCAGGTTTTCGATGCGCTCACAGACGCTGCCCAGCCATGCAGCGCGTTCGCGCTCGCGCAATGCAGTTTCGTCGACGGCCAGCAGCACGCGTTCGCCTGCATGCGTATGGCGCAAGCCGCCTTCGTCCCATTGCCACGCTGCTAGCTGCGGCGCACGACCATGTTTCACATTGAGCGGGCTGTCCAACGCATAGACCGGCTGGCCGGCACCCAACTGAAAATTCAGCTCGGCCGCCAGCATGAAATTATCGGCGACCAGCACCGCAGGTTTGTCTCGCAATAATTCGCGCGCGCTGTCTGCGCTTTCACGCCAACCGACGAAATTGGAAGGAAATGCCTTGAGCGAGGCCAGCGTAGTCGCGCCATCGCGCGATGCCGCCAAACCCAGATAGGCCATGCCGCTTACCTGCCCTATCGCCGCCAGTGCGAAGGCAAACCATGCAAAGCCACGCCAGCCGCGCTTTACCGCTTGCGTTCGCCACAGCACGGGCAAGGCGGCAAGCAAGGGCAAGTAACCCGGCAATGGCCAGTGCGCACGAAAGCGCAGGTCGTCGGCAAACAGCCCCAGCCCGAAATAAAGCACGATAAAGCTGAGCGACACCACGGCAATCAGATCCCAGGGCGTGCCCTCCTTGCGACGACGCCAGCACATCCATGCCGCCCACAGCAGCATGCCGTACAGCAAGGGCGTACATGCCACGGCCTGCTCCAGAGGCTGTACCAGCGCATCGACCTGGAACTGCCATGCATTGCGTTCGACCAGCTGGAACGCGATACCGGCGCCGCGCTGCTGCCAATTGGAGATCGCCAGGGGCACCAGTCCCAGCGCGGCAAGCAATAACGCCAGCCAGAGGCCTCCGCGACGCCATTGCAGACGTCCACGCTCGGTGATCAACAGGAGTAGCAAACCCGCAAGCATCGCCATGGCCGCGCGGTAATGCGTCGCCCATGCCATGCCAAGCGCCAATCCGAGCAATATCCAGTCGCTCACCCGATTGCCACGCATCGCCCGCAACAGCGCCAACATGGCGAGCATGATCGCAACCGTCAGGGGGACATCCGGCAATGCCAGCACGCCAAGGCTTCCCGCCAGGGGCAACGCCAGGCACAGCAGGCCAGCCTGCCAACCCGCCCGTCGATCGAACGCTTCGCGGGCAAACCACACGACCAGCCAGGGCAGCACGCTTCCAAGCAGCAGGAACGGCCAGCGCATACCGATCAGGCTGTGACCGGCAATGCTCTCGCCCAAACGGATCAACCACGCGGTCAGAGGCGGCAGATCGCTGTAGCCCCATGCCAGGCGGCGACTCTCCATCCAGTAGAACGCTTCGTCGCCAAACGGCGACAGCGTGCAGGCAATCAGCAGCTTGATCGCCAGCAGGCCGACGAACGCCGTGACAAAAGCGTCTCGCCAGCGCCTGAGTTCGACCGCTACACTGCTTTCCTCACGCACGCGATCTCCCCCGTCCCGCCACTGCCGGTCGCCCATCGCCCATGTCTGCCATTACTTCGCTCCACGACGAAACCTTACGCTCCCGCCTGGATGCCGCCATGGCCCAGGTCAATCGCGTACTGCTCGGCAAGCCCCGCCAGGTGAAACTCGCCTTTACCTGCCTGATCGCCGGCGGCCATCTCCTGCTCGAAGACGTCCCTGGCGTCGGCAAGACCACCTTGGCCCATGCCCTGGCCGCCAGCTTCGCCCTCGATTTCCAGCGCGTGCAGTTCACCAGCGACCTGTTGCCGTCGGACATTATCGGGGTCAGCGTGTACGAGCGCGAGACCGCGCAGTTCCGTTTTCATCCCGGCCCGATCTTCACCGGCCTGCTGCTGGCCGACGAAATCAATCGTGCCACGCCGAAAACGCAAAGCGCCCTGCTCGAGGCAATGGCCGAAGGTCAGGTCACCGTAGACGGTCAGACGCATACGCTGGCGCAGCCTTTCTTCGTGGTGGCCACGCAGAACCCGCTCGACCTCAACGGCACCTTCCCGCTGCCCGATTCGCAGCTCGATCGCTTCATGTTGCGCGTGTCGCTGGACTATCCCGATGCGGCAGCCGAACGCGCCTTGCTGGTCGGCAGCGATCGACGCGACCTGCTGGCGCAGCTCGAACCCCAGCTGGATGGCCCCAACCTGTCGGCGCTGCAACGTGAAACTCAGACGGTGAATGCCAGTGCGGCCCTGCTCGACTATCTGCAGGCCCTGCTTGCCGCCAGCCGCAAACACCCCGACATTCGCGTCGGCCTGTCGCCCCGTGCCGGTCTGGCCTTGCTGAGCGCGGCTCGTGTGTGGGCGTGGCTGACCGGCCGTGGTCATGTGATTCCGGAAGACGTCCAGGCCTTGTTCGTAGCGCTCGCCGCGCATCGCCTGGTGCCCGCACGTGGCGCGACCGGCGATACGCTGGCGCGCAGCCTGCTTGCCGAGGTGGCGGTCAACTGATGCAAGAGGCCTTGGGGCGTCTACAGCGCTGGGCCGAAGGCCGGCTGCCGGCGTTGACGCGTTATCGACGCGCCGAGTCCCTGCCGATCCGGCTGCATCGCCGCCGCATCTATATCGTGCCTTCGTTTTTCGGCATGGGTTTCTGCGTACTGCTGATCGTCATGCTGGTCGGCGCACTGAACTACGCCAACAACGCCGCGTTGCTGCTGACCTGCCTGCTCGGCGCGGCGGCATCGTCGAGCATGCTGGTCGCGTTTCGCACATTGAACGGCTTGCAACTGACGACGATACAGTCCGGCCACGCGATCGCCGGCGAACCGATCGAGGTACGACTGCATTTTTCCGGCAACGGGCGCATCTACCAGAGCGTGCGCGTGGACATCGACGGTCAGTCGCGCGCGTTTGCCTTGCAGGCGAACGAAAAAATACACATCGATCTGCCGATGCCCACCTTCGAGCGCGGCTGGCAGCCGCTGCCGCGCATCAAGATCTGGAGCACCTGGCCGTTCGGCCTGTTTCGCGCCTGGAGCTGGGTCTATCCGGAACAGAAGGTACTGATATGGCCGCGCCCGGAAGCCATGGGCCCACCACCGAATCTGCCATCCAGCGACGAAGATCAGCGTCGCCAATTGCGCCGCGGCGACGATCTGGCAGCGCTGCGCGACTATCACTCCGGCGATCCGATGCGGCATATCGCCTGGAAGGTCAGCGCCCGTCACCACAGCCTGCTGGTGAAGGAATTCGAGCAACCCGAAGGTCGGCAGGACTGGCAACTGGACTGGCGGGTGGTCAAACACCTGGATAACGAGTCGCGCATACAGCGCCTGGCGCGCTGGGTCGGCGAAGCGGAAAACGCCGGGCGCGCCAGCAGTCTCTGGCTGCCCGAAGAAGACATTCCTTCCGGTCGCGGTCGATCGCACTACGAGCGTTGCATGAACGCATTGGCGCGCATGCCATGAAATTCGTCCTGCGCCGTACCGGTCGTAACGAACAGCCGCTCGACAACCGCGCATTCGATCTCCTGTGCCTGACCATCGCCAGCGTGTTCGTGCTGCATATCGGACACCTGCCGATCTGGCTGAGCATGGTGCTGGCGCTGCTGCTTGGCTGGCGCTGGTGGAAGCGCCGCGAGCAACCCGGACGTGCGCCGGTCTATCTCAAACTGCCGCTACTGGGCCTGCTCGCCATCGCGATCATCACCAGCTACGGCAGCCTGTTCGGGCGCGAGGCCGGCGCCGCGCTCGCGGTCGGCTTGCTGGTACTGAAACTGCTCGAATCGGAAACGGCTCGCGATGCGCGCGTCGGCATTGCCTTCGCCTGCTTTGCGCTGATGACTGCCCTGCTGTTCGACCAGGGCATGGTCATTACCTTCCTGGTCGCCCTCGGCCTGCTGCCCGCGCTGGCGGCCTTGCGCGCCTTGGAGCCCGCGCGCGTGCCGGTAACGCTCAAACGCGAACTCCTGCCCGTACTCACCATGCTCGGCCTGTCGTTGCCGCTTGCGCTATTCGCGTTTGTCGCCGTGCCACGACTGAGCTCGCCCTTATGGGGTGCGCCGCCTTCGTCACAAGCGCGCACCGGCCTGAGCGATCGCATGTCACCGGGCGATTTCGCCGACCTGCTGACCGATGATCGTCCCGCCATGCGCGTCAGCTTCGATGGCACGCCACCGCCAAACAACGCTCGCTATTTTCGCGCCTACGTCATGTGGCGCTATGACGGCCGCAGCTGGGCCTATGCCGACTATCCGCGCGAACCGGCGTCATTGATCGCCGAACGCACGATCAAATACCAGATCAGCCTGGAGCCCAGCGGACAGACGGTCCTGCCTGCCATGGACGTGCCGGTCGAGGCACCGCCGCAGGGGCAACTCGGCGGCGATCGCGAAGTCGTCGCCAGCAGACCGGTCAACGACGCACTGAACTATTCCATGGAATCGGCGCTCGCCTATCGCCTGCAACCCGTGCTGGACGACCGCTCGCGGCGACGCGCCTTGCAGCTGCCCGACGGCTTCAATCCCAAGACGATCGCCTTGGCGCAAAGCTGGCGCCAGCGCCATGGCGACGACACCAGCGCCATCGTGCGCGAAGCATTGACCCTGTTCCACAACGGCGTGTTCCGTTACACGCTGGCGCCTTCGCCGTTGGGGCGCGATGCGATGGACGACTTCCTGTTCTCCACGCACGAAGGTTTCTGCGAACACTATGCGTCAGCTTTTACGATACTGATGCGCGCCGCCGGTATTCCGGCGCGCGTGGTCACCGGCTACCAGGGCGGCTACTGGAACGGTCTGGGCAACTATCTGCTGGTGCGGCAATCGGACGCGCATGCCTGGGGCGAAGTGTGGATCGCCGAACGCGGCTGGGTACGTGTCGATCCCACCGCCGCGGTACGACCCGATCGCGTCAGCCTGGGTGCTGCCGCTGTCGCAGGCGATCAGGGAAACTGGTTCGGTAGCGAATGGTTACGTGATGCACGCAACCATTGGGACGTCGTCAACCGTTGGTGGAACCAAGGCGTTATCGGCTTCAGCGCGCTACGTCAGCGCGGCCTGCTGTCGCCACTGGGCATTCGCGAAACCGATGCCGAGAAACTCGGGTTGCTGCTGGCCATCGGTTGCGTGCTGTTTGCCATGATCGGTCTTGTATGGGCCTTATGGCGACAGCGTGAAACCGATCCGCTTCGAGCGGCCATGGCGCGTCTGGAGCACAAATTGGCCGGCGTTGCTGTCGTACGCCGTCACAGCGAGGGACCGCAGCATTACCTGAGTCGTGCTGCCAGGGCCCTGCCCCATCAGCGCGATAGGCTGGAACAGCTGATGAGGAGCTATCTCGACCTGCGCTACGCCCATGACGAACCGCCCCCTGAATCGCTGCGCGCCTTTCGGCGAGCCGTACGGGATTTTCGACCACGCCGCGTGGTCAAATGAAGGTGTTAGGAGGATAAGCATGCTTCCGGCCCCAAAGGAGAAAGCCATCATGCCCATGTACAAGACGATGGCCCTGGCAGCCATGACTGCCACGCTGGCCGCCTGCGCAACGATTCCCCAACCGTTGCAAGGCACATATACCGATATATCCACCTCGCAGGCCCAGCAGGGCGGCGCTGGCGGCAGCAAGGTCCGCTGGGGCGGCGAGATCATCAAGACGGAACCGGGTCCGCAAGAGACCTGCTTCTACCTGATGTCGCGTCCGCTCGACAGCGAAGCCCGTCCTGAAGGACGTAGCCAGGCCGAAGGCGGCGGGCGTTTCGTGGCTTGCCGCGCCGGCTTCTACGACCCGGAGGTGTTCTCGCGCGGTCGTGAAGTGACCGTCACCGGTACGCTGCACGGCACCGTGTCGCAGAAGGTGGGCGAATATGACTATGCCTACCCGCGCGTCGAGGCCGACGTGGTCTACCTGTGGCCCAAGCGCGTAGCGGTCGCCCCCTACCCTTATTACGACCCGTTCTGGGGTCCGGGCTGGGGCCCGTATTGGGGTGGTCCGTGGGGCCCGTACTGGGGCGGCGGTTACTATCGTCCGACCCGGGTGATCGTGGTACCGCGTGGGCCATCCAAGTAAGCGGCATACGATCAAAGAAACGCCGGCCTAGGGCCGGCGTTTCTTTTTGGGAGTGAGTGAAGAAAAGCAAGAAGTGAGTGAAGAGGAGTGAGGAGTGAGAGAAAGGCGCGCTGCTCTTACTCACTCCTCACTCCTCTTCACTCACTCCTTAGCTCTACTGGCTCTAGCCCGGCGGCCAATGCATCTGCCGCCCGCCCAGCAAATGCACATGCAGATGAAACACCGTCTGCCCGCCGTGCTGGTTGCAGTTGATCACCGTGCGATAACCCTGCTCGGCCAGGTTTTCGCTACGCGCGTACGCCGCCGCGGCAAGCAACAACTTGCCGAGCAGTTCCGCGTCCGCCGCCGTGGCCTGATCCAGCGTGGCGATCGCGCGCTTGGGAATGAACAACACGTGCACCGGTGCCTGCGGATTGAGATCGCGGAACGCCAATACGTCATCGTCTTCGTAAACGATGTCCGCGGGAATTTCGCGGCGGATGATCTTGCCGAAAATGGTGTCGCCCACAAGCTGCTCCTTACAATGATTTGTTACAGGCGCATCTGCATGCCGTGCGCGCCTGGCGCCGACATCGTAAAGCCGAAACGCTGGTAAAGCTGGGACGCGGTGCCATCGGCGATCAAGGCGACATGTGCGCTCTTGGGCGCGCGGGCGTGCAGCTCGTCCATCAAGACCTGCATGATCTTCGCGCCCCAGCCCTTGCGCTGCCAGGCTGGCGCTACCGCGATATCGACCACCAGCAGAAACAAACCGCCATCGCCGACGATACGCCCCATGCCGATCAGTTCGCCGTTTTCGCGCACGCACACCGAGGCCCAGCTGTTCCTGAGCCCGGCATCGGCGGCTTCGGCGCTCTTGGCGCTCAGACGCGCCGCCACACGCAGCGCGCGGTATTCATCGGACCCTGGGATTTCCAACGTCAGTACGGGCATTGTCAGTCCACGTTCTGTCGGCTGCCGAAGGCATGCGCCAACGTGCCGCGATCGACGTATTCCAGTTCGCCGCCCAGCGGTACGCCATGCGCAAGCCGGCTGGGCCGTACCTTGGCCTGGTGCGCCAGTTGCGCAAGGTAATGCGCAGTCGCCTCGCCTTCCACGGTGGGGTTGGTCGCGATGATCATTTCCTCGACCTCGCCCTCGGCCAAGCGCTCGTTCAACTGCCCCAGACCCAGCTCTTCCGGACCTAAGCCATCGAGCGGAGAAAGACGTCCGAGCAGCACGAAGTACTGACCGCGATAACCGGTCGCCTGCTCGATCGCCGCCAGATCCGTCGGCGACTCGACCACGCACAGCGTGTGGCGATCGCGGCTGGTGCTCGCACACAGGCTACAGACCGGGTCCTCGCTGAAATTACGGCAGCGGCTGCAGTTGCCGATGCGACGCATCGCCTGTTCCAACGCGCCGGCCAATTTCAGGCCACGCTCGCGTTCGCGTTCCAACAGATGAAACGCCATCCGCTGCGCACTCTTGCCGCCCACGCCGGGCAAGCAACGAAGCGCTTCGATGAGATCGGCAAGGAGGGAGGAGCTGGAAGACATAAAACCCAGTAGTGAGTGATCAGGAGTGAGAAGTGAGTGAAAGCGAAACGTGAGGACTAGCGAGCGCCTACTCACTCCTCACTCCTCTTCACTCTCTCCTGCTCTTAGAACGGCATCTTGAACCCGGCCGGCAAGTTCATGCCCGCCGTAACACCGCCCAGCTTCGACTTGCTCGCCTCGGCAACCTTGTTGACCGCATCGTTCATCGCCGCGGCCACCAGGTCTTCGGCCATTTCCGGATCGTCGGCGAACAGTTTGCGGTCGATGGTGACGCGGCGGACTTCGTGCGCACCGCTCATGACCACTGTGACCAGGCCGCCGCCGGCGCTGCCGGTGACTTCGAGCTTGGCGATTTCTTCCTGCGCGCGCTTCATGTCTTCCTGCATGCGCTGCGCCTGCTGCATCAGCTGGCCGATTTGTCCTCTCATGATCTTCTCCGGTGACTCAGGTTTTATCGGTAACGAGCGCTTACGGCTCGAAGGGTTTGATCGATTGCGGGACCACCTTGGCGCCGAACTCGCGCTTCAAGGATTGGACCAGCGGATCGCTGTCGATGGATGCCTCGGCGGCCGACTGCGCTTCTTCGCGCGCGTTGGCCGCGCGTGCGGCCGGCGTATGCGCGGCAACGCTCTGGTCGTTGACGAAACGCAACCGAATGCGCTCGCCCAGCGCGTTGCTGATGCGTTCTTCCATCTGGCTGACCATCGGCTCCACGGCCAAGTGCATATGCGCCGACTGCAGCCCCATGACCAGTGTCTGACCATCGCGTTCGCGCAGATGCGCATTCTGGGCCAACTGGCCCAGCGGTCCACGCAAGCCCGCCTGTTCGATCAGGGCTTCCCACACCGGCAGGCCACGCGCATCGCGCGGGACTTCGCGCGGTGCCGGCGCTTGCGCGGGTACGGGCGCTGCGGCAACAGGCTCGGGCCGAGCCATCGGCGGCGCGGCTTGTCGTTCCACCGGTGCCGGCGGTGCCGCACGCGGCGCAGGCGGCTCGGCCTGACGCGCGACGGGAGCGGCGGCAGGACGTTCACGGCGCGGCGCTTCGCCGCCATCGGCCGGACGGAAGGCCAACATGCGCAGCATCGCCATTTCAAAACCGGTACGCGCATCGGGAGCAATCGCCAGATCGCGGCGACCCGAGGTGGCGATCTGGTAGTAAAGCTGCACGTCCTCAGGCTGCAGGCGCTCGGCCAGTGCGACAAGCGCGCTGTCATCGGCATCGCCGCCCTCAGGGCGGTAACCCGGCACCAATTGAATCAGTTGCAGGCGGTGCAGCACGGCGGCCAGATCGTCCAGGACGCCACCGAAATCCGGCGAGAACGAGGCAATCCGCGTGCATTCGTTCAACAGCTGCTGGCCGTCACCGACCGCCAGTGCCTCCAGCAAACCAAGCACCTGCCCGCGCGCCACGCTGCCAAGCATCGCGCGCACGTCATCGGCCTGCAGCGCGCCGCCGCCATAGGCGATAGCCTGGTCGAGCAAGGACAAGCCATCGCGCAGCGAACCGTCGGCGGCGCGAGCCAGCTCGACAATGGCGCTGTCTTCGTATTGGATATTCTCGGCACCGAGGATATGGCGCATCTGCCCGGAAATCTGATCCGGCAGCAGGCGCTTGAGATTGAACTTCAGACAGCGCGACAACACCGTCACCGGCAACTTCTGCGGATCGGTGGTGGCGAGCAGGAACTTCACATGTGGCGGCGGCTCTTCCAGCGTCTTGAGCAAGGCATTGAAGGCCGGCTTGGAGAGCATGTGCACCTCGTCGACCAGGTACACCTTGAAGCGGCCGCGGGCCGGTGCGTACTGCGCGTTCTCGATCACCTCGCGCACGTCGTCCACGCCCGTGTTGCTGGCCGCGTCGATTTCCAACAGGTCGACAAAGCGCCCCGCGTCGACGGCCGTGCAGACCGCGCATTCGCCGCAGGGATCGGCCGACTCGCCGCGCTCGCAATTGAGCGACTTGGCGAAAATGCGCGCGATCGTGGTCTTGCCGACGCCACGCGTGCCGGTAAAGAGGTAGGCATGGTGCATGCGCCCGGTGTCGAGCGCATTGGTAAGCGCACGTACCACGTGCTCCTGCCCGACCAGTTCGGCGAATTTACGGGGACGCCATTTGCGGGCTAGGACTTGATAGGACATTCGCTAATACCTTGGGGCGAAGGACGATTGTGCCAAGGTGCGCGCTGCTTTGCAGCCCGGCCGCTACATGGCCGGTGAGGTCGCCCTCCGGGCTGTGAGGACGGCTGCGTTGCAGCCTGTTAGGAGTTAGGTGCTCCTCACCCCTGACAGCGAGCAATACGAGCGTCCTCACAGGCCGCTATGCGGCCGACCTAACCGGCCGCGCAGCGGCCCAAAAAGGCGGCGGCCCTGCCAGCCACACCCCGGCACCCGAATCGTTCGCTACCGTTGCTTCCTTCCGGACCTGGCGGAGTTTACGAACTATCGTCGCGGGGGGACCGACAGGGCCA
>Ga0207695_10006397_pt1 | contig 15316 bp, 17 predicted proteins | sample KBSC54metaG_FD_184354 | JGI IMG/M metagenome (GOLD analysis project Ga0207695, IMG submission 184354) | Corn rhizosphere microbial communities from Kellogg Biological Station, Michigan, USA - KBS C5-4 metaG (SPAdes) (version 2) | ecosystem: Host-associated > Plants > Roots > Rhizosphere > Soil... | reverse complement strand
TTCTTCCCGGAGTCGCGTTCCCAGTCCGCCGCATAGAATAACGACTTTCATTTTGTTCCCGTCCAAGTGCCAAGTCATGAGTACTAATGCGATGTTATACATCCTGAAGGAAGTGTCACAAGACTCGGTTGGTTAGCAAACGAGTATCAACCCTTGGTATACGGAGAAGCCGCAGAAATGGGCGGGGAAGATACGGAGAAGGGGGGCAATTCTCGGCTTAGCGGAATTTCAGGCTTTGCTTCGCTATGTCAACTCCTCAGAAAACTGAGTGATCTTTACGGCGCGCCCATCGGGAAATACGGCACGGATCTCCAGATCGGCGCCAACAGCCTGAAGGTAGCTGGCTAGCGTGCTGAGTCGGTACGACGTTCCAGCTTGGATATATCGCCCTGGCCCATGTGCAGTTCGCCGGCAATCTTGGTTTGGGTCAACTCGCGCGCTTTCCGCAGTTGGAAAAGCGACATTTCTTCCCTAATCGGCTGCGCTCGGCCGCGCTAGCCGCCTTCGCAGCAGCCGACATTCCCCCACGGAGTTCTTTGAAATTCTTAGCCATGTTCGGTCTCCTCCTTCTCAATGGTCCTTAAGTGTTGTTCGAAAAGCCGGTCCGCCACGGGCACGTTCTTTTCGTACCACCGATCGTCGCCGGTTTTGTCCCCGGCAACCAAAAGAATCGCGGTACGACGCGGATCAAACGCGTACAACACTCGCAACGGGTCGCCACCGGCTTGGGCGCGCAATTCTCGCATCTCCGGAAAGCGAGATGTCTTGACCTGCGAACTGAACGGGAACCCGAGATTCGGGCCGCGCTCCATCAGGAGGCCGACCCGAGCATCGACTTTTCCCTACTCGGATTCTGACAAGGTGTGCCACCATTCCTCGAATTCGTCGGTGAACTCGACTTCCCATGCCACTTTCATAATATCGCATAGGAGCCATATTGCTTTGACTCTATCTTACAGAGCCGTACCGGGTTGGTGACCGGACTGAGCTTCAGAGTCATCAGCGAATATATCCGCCAGGTCGGGCAATGCCGCGCTCGTTGCCTTGAGCAATCGGCAGGTACGCAAGGCCGTGCTCGCCGGCCCTACGAGCTCTGTTTCCTACTGGGAGGTTGTGATCAAGACCATGCGCAGGCGATGGCCGCGGGTTTGGCGCTGGTGACCATCGGCAGCAATCTGCCGCTATGCTTCGGCTCGTCTACGGGTCAGTCGTCTCAGTAAGAGCTGACGACTGCCTTTACGTCGTCGAAGTCACATTTTCGCAATGCAGCGGGCCGGATCATGAATTGGAGGACACCTTCGCCAAATTTCAGACCGATGGGTTCTCGCGACGACAGCTCAAGCAGCAACACCCACTCTTCCACATATTCCTCGACATAGCCCTGCACGTAACTGGGCGGCCCGAACATACGGTTCGGGCATGGCGCGTGCAGTGAGCGCACTTCCTTCAGCAAACCTGCGGCCTTACGGGCATCCCACGACGCAATTGCATCAGGCTTGCTCCGATCGGGATATTCTTCGTGAAGATACGCCGAGGCCAGCTGGTGGCGCTCGGCGCAGAGGGTAACCAGATCCGCCGGAATTGCGCCACCGGCTTCACTCCCCAGCCCGAGGCTGACGTTGACGCATTCTTCAACCAGGGAGCTCCAACCCGGCTTTAGTATGGCATCCAAGCCTTCCATCCAGTGCCAGATATTGTCGGACAGGGATGGTTCCACTCTGGCTGCGGGCCGGTGCGCTACAGCAGAAGAATAGAGTTGCACGGCCTCATCCCTCCAGGTCTGGAACCTCGCCTCGCGCTCGTGCTCGCTGGCTTCGCGCATCAGCCGGCTATCCGGTCGACGCAACTGCTCAAGCACCTTGGCCACCACGACACGAACGGCGGCATAATCGTGCGGAAAGGCGGGAAACGGACGCCCGAACGACATTTTCCGCGTCGTGTCGCGCCACCTGGCAGGAGGCACTCCCTCGGGATGCTGCAAGAGCAGCAGCGCTTCGGCGACCGCTTCGCCATCCTTCCAGAAGAGTCTTTCCTGATCCTCCCTATCGGCATTCCCCGTTGAGGCCGGATAGGAAAGCGCTACTGGCATAAAGGGCCATTGGGGCAGTAAGCGTGGCACATCCTGGGCTTCCTTGGGGACGCGGGGCGAGCAATAGGGAACGGCGTAGACGCCTTCGTCACCAAAAATCGGCGGAAGGTCGGGCGGGATGGACAACGCCTGACTGCCATCCACCGGACCCGGCACATGGACGAATTGAAAGTCGAGTGGATCGCCCCAGGTGAGATCACAGAACAGGTACAACAGACCGTTTTGCGGGAGCAGCCCGGTTACATCCTGACCGGCGAGCTGGGCGCAATCCCACTGCATGATGAAGGAGAGCGGTGCGCCACCCGGCTTTTTGCGGCCGCGTGGCCACGTGAGCTGAGCCGGCCCGACTGGCACGCCGCCATAGAATGACAACCCGGCTACCGTAGACGGCGGGCAGATCTCACGAAAGACGATCGGGCGGAGGTGCGCTCGCTCGAGGATCGGACCGGTTTGAGGCGATGGTGCTGGTGACGGCACGTTGAGTCGGTTGGCGAGGACTGCCCCTGGTTTGCTCTGGCCAATGGCATTGGCCGGTACCTGAGTCCGAGCCTTGGAGGTTACCGACGAGTCAGCCACCGGCACACTCTTCCGCGGGCCTCGCAACAGCGCCCAGTCAAGCAATGCAGCGATCAGGCCAAAGGTCGTCGCCGCAAATACCAGCACTTTCACAGGAGGTAATGTGTCCAGGCCTCTGACCACCAATGCCTTGCCAATTGCCAGTACAAGAGCAGCCCCGGCAGCGCAGAGAAAGACGCCCAAGATCCGCGGAATCCCCATGAGTCTCCTGATCCTAGTATCGTAGAGCGTTTGTCACCACCGGACGTCGGAGTCGAGGGTCGGCCTCTTTGGGGTCGAGGTCGCGGAAAACGGTTTGCGGTTGAGGCTCCGACGGGCGCGGTAAGGCGGGATGCCGGCTGTCCACGGAATAGACACGTGTACAGAGTCCGGCATCTTCGCAAGAGGTCAAGTACTGCAGACTCAACAGTTTGTCGATTGGCAACGGGGTTGCTTTTATAAGGGCATGCACCAAGGACAGAAAGTTCCTTGGGCTACATTTCAAAACTAAGGAGCTTAATCAAATGGCTGTTAATGCGTATCTCTATGTCGATGGCGTCGAAGGACCGAGCACCAGCAAGACCGGTTTTATCGATGTTCTTTCTTTCAGCTGGGGAGTATCCCAGACTGCAGTGTATGGCGCCGGCGCGTCCGGTAAAGAAGCCAAGGCGGGACGTGCGGACTTCTCGAACCTGTCGATCATGAAGGTGCTCGACAAAACCACGCCGCTTTTGGCCGATCACTGCGCCACGGGCAACATTCTGCCCAAGGTGTACATCGTGTACGACAAGCCGGTGGGCGACAAGCAGGACGACTACTTCCGCATCTATGTGAAAGATGCGCTGATCACCTCGGTGCAGCTCTCGGGCAGCAACGAGAATCCCATGGAGTCGGTGAGCTTCGCGTTCCAGGGCGTGGAAGTTGCCTACAAGGCCGAGAATGACGACGGCACGCTGGCCGGCGCGGTTGCCAAAGGCTACGACCTCGAGAAACTGACGGCCGATTACGCGGCTGCTGATTCTTTCTAATTTGATGTGCTGCGCCGCATGGCGTGGGGGCTTACCGGCTTCCCACGCCATTTGGCGTTGATGGCTCTCGTGTTCCCCTTACTGCCTTGCCCCAGTCCTACCTACCTGTTCTCTGCCTGTCGATCACCAGTAGGCTCAGGCTTTCCTCGGGCCCAGCTTTTTAGCTTTCGCTGGGAGTCCTACACCCCAGGCTGCGACAAGTACCCTAAACATAGACAAGTTGATCTGCCGCGGTCGAGGGTATGACCGCATCTACTCTCCCAACCGTCCAGTTTCACGCTTCCCGTGATACGATAAGGATGTGATTGAGAGTTTCGCCGGTACAGATGCCGAGAAGATCTGGACGGGCAAGTTCTCGAAGCAGCTCGAGCCGGTTAAGAGAGTGGCGTTCCGCAAACTTGCCATGATACATGCGGCCCACACACTCTCGGACCTCAGGTCTCCGCCGGGCAACCAACTGGAAGCTCTCCAAGGCGACCGCACGGGGCAACACAGTATCCGCATCAACGACCAGTTCCGTATTTGCTTCGTCTGGAAAGACGGGAGTGCGTACCACGTCGAAATAACCGACTATCACTAGAGGTTCACGATTATGATCGCGCGAAAGACTTTGCCTTTGGTTCATCCCGGAGAAGTGCTCCGGGAGGAGTTTCTTAAGCCGCTCGGCGAAAGCGTCAATCAACTTGCCAAGCAACTGGACGTCACCGCGCAGCGAATTAACGAGATTGTGCGGGAGAGGCGCGGAATCACGGCTGACACCGCGCTGCGGCTCAGCCAGTTGTTCGGCACCAGCCCCGAGTTCTGGATGAACTTGCAGACCTTGTATGATCTGCGGAAGGCGGAGAACGAAAATGGAGCGGCCATCAAAAGGAGAGTTCGTGCGCTCGTCAATTCCTAGGCACACTCTGACAATCTCTATTCGGGCGGCTTCTTTTCGTCACCGGCTAGACGATATCTAACAGCCGCCGAGCCGTGACGACGCGGTACCTCCCCACGAGGTCGGAAAATGTTTCAAGTTGCCGGTGACGAGATAGTCTGCCTGAGCGGCTTGCGCGCATTCCAGAAACATATTGTCGTCTGGGTCGGAACACGCTGTGACGGAGTTTGGGGGCCTTACCCAAATGGCTTTGCTGCGGATGGCATCAAGCGCAGCTGTAATAGTTTGTTCAGCGCACCGAAACCTGGCGCGTCTGATAACTTCCTCGTATTCGGCATAAATGTTGCCGCTCATACACAGTTGGATCAGCCCGCTAAGTGCGAGTATCAGAGCCTGGGCTGGCGGTCCAAGGGGCTGCAACAAAGCCGATACGAAGATATTGGTGTCAACGACTACCCGGATCATGAGCCCGGCTGCTGCCGGGATTCACGGTGGGCTCTTCGCGCCGCGTCGATCTCAGCGTCGATCTCTTCCGTAGACAGTTGGTTGAGGCCAGACTGTGCTGCTTCTCCCATGATGTTTGGAGCCATTCCGGAGCGAGGTCCTGTTGCAACACCTGACGCGCATAGTCTTCCGCTGAAAGGCCGCGGGCACGAGCCTTTGCCTTGAGAGCGGCCGTCTCGTCGGCCGGCAGGCGAATGGTCAAATTCATGGGGGGCCTTAGTTCATCCTATCAACGCTTGCTCCCTCTACGTAGCGCAATAGGAAACGTGCGCCTACGCTTTTCTGGCTATTGCAGCAGACAGGGCAGGCTAAGGCCTATGCTACAAGAATGCTCAAATGTCTGGACCAAGAAGAGAGCCGGGAGGTCCGCGAGTTCCTGCGGGATTCCGGCTACAACACACAGGCTCTGAAGGCGCGCTTCGGGCACACCGAGATTCCGCACGTTCACCTGCTGAAACTGTACTTGGTGGGGATTGCGATGGAACCCAACCGGCTGAATATTCTGTTCCAGTGGTTTTGGATCGGCAGTCCGGTGGAAGAGGCGGTGGTACGCGAGTTCATTCCGGAGCGGATGATCGAACTGTTCCTCAAGAGTGGCATGGTGGAGAGGGAAGGCGGCAAGCTGACGTCGCACTTTCGCATCTCGCCGTTCAATGACCTGCCGATTCTGTCGGATCATGCGGTGTCGGGGGCGGGGCCGATGCGCAAGGACACCATCCTGTGGCCCAATCCGACAACTCGTCTGTGTTCCGACCTCACCATGCGGAATCCGGTCGGCCGCACGCTCGACCTGGGTACCGGCAATGGATGCCTGGCACTGGCGGCGTCGAGACACAGCCAGAGTGTGGTGGCAACGGACCTGAATGCGCGAGGGCGCGAGTTTTGCGACTTCAATGCCGCATTGAACGGCATCACCAACGTGGAGTTCCGCGAGGGGAATGCGTTCGAACCGGTGAAGGGCGAGAAGTTCGACCTGATCCTGGCGAATCCTCCCTTTTTCGTCACGCCATCGGTGCGCCGCGTGTTCAGCGACAACAGCATGGAGCTCGATGGTTTCTGCCGTCAACTGGTGCGTCAGGCGCCTGACCTTCTCAACGAGGGCGGCTATTGCCAGATGCTGGTGGAGTGGGTGCAGATCAAGGGGCAAACGTGGCAGCAACGGATGGACGACTGGTTCGACGGGATTGGGTGCGATGCCTGGGTAATGGTCGGGTACATGAGATTGAGCGTGGATTACGCGCTGATCCGGGTGCAGGAAGATCGCGATGAAGCCAACTCTCCGGCCGCGCAGGCGGCTCTCACCAACACCTGGCAGAAGTATTTCGAGAGCCGCGACGTGGAGGCGATTTTCGGCGGGATGATCGTACTGCGGAAGAGAGAGGGCAAGAACTGGGTGCGCATGGAAGAGTTGCAGGCCATGCCGGAGCGTCCGTTCGGAGGGTTCATCCGGCGTATCTTCGACAACCGCGATTACCTGGCTACCCATACGGACGAGGAACTGCTGGAGACGCGTCCGACCGTGCCCGCGGCGGTGCGGCTGAGAAAGCAGTTCGCCATTTCGCCAGAGGGATGGAAAGCAACATCGATCGATCTGCTGCCGGGCGAGGGCTTGCCTTATTCGCTGGCATTACAGCCGCAGGTGGCGGACTTTGTGGCGCTGTGCGATGGGAAGCGGACGCTCGGGGAGATCGCGGACCAGACGGCGGCCGCAGTGTCGGTGGATCCGGCGGTGGTGCGGGCGGAGAGCTGCAAGATTATCCGCCAAGTAGCGGATCGCGGGATGATTTTGCTTTGAGAGAATACAGAAAAATGCACAGGAGCCAATGGGCCCCTGTGCATGGTTTATCGAACGTGAGTTTCACTCGAGGATCGAAAGCTTCCGCGAAGGGACTCGATGTTTAGGGCTGCAGTTTGCGTAAGGGACCCTGATCGTCGGCGAAGTTGCTGGTGTTCAGGACCTGGATACCCGCATTGTGCTCGCCGTTGAAGGGAGTCACTGTCGCGGGGCAACCTGCTGCGCTGGCAGCCGTGGGGGATCCGAACCAGAGACCGAGATGGTACATCTGGATCGGATTGAACGAAGGGTTTATGTTGGCATCCGGGAAGGGTCCGCTGAAGACTACCGGGGCCGGCGCACTGCCCGGGGCTACGGCGAAGGTCTCGATATTGAAGCGGCCAATGAAGCGCTGAAAACCCCGTCCATTCTTGTCCGTCTCGATGTCGCCCTGGTACCAGGACACGCCGAAGGGCGCCTTGGGAACCTGCAGGACGAAGAAATCGAATTCGGTCTTGGGGGGCAGTCCTGAGACCGCGACCTCCATGATTTCGACAGCGCCTACGGGAGTGATGGTCACTTTGGCGGTGGCATTCGGCAGGCAGGTTTTGGCTCCGGCCGAAACCACCATGTTAAAGCTGACGCTGTTGGCGTTGTTGTTCCCGTTGTTGTCGTCGGATCCCTTGTCGGCCTTGAGAGGCGCAACGGTGAAGAGAGAGGTAAGGGTGGCGGCTGCCACCGCAAGCTGTAGTTGTTTGAACATTTTCTTTTCTCCTTGTTTTTTTAGGGCAGTCGCCCCTTGCTTTCAATTGCTAGATTAGGAGCCGCGGTAAGGGAATCGGTTGGTGTTTTGTGAAAGGTTTGTGAAGGAGAAAAAAGTTGGTAAAGGCCTGTGTTTACAGGTCTTAAACAGTACGGTCAGGATATGCGGGCGGGCGGGAAGTGAGGCCTATGGCAACGCCGTGTCCAATTCGGCTTGCAGTTCTTCGATGGTCGGCAGAGTGCCCTTCAAATCCTCGGGCAATTGTTCCAGGTAGCGGAATTCCGAGATGCCGAGTGGCTTTGAGATATCGCGCAAAGCGTATTCGGCGACGATGCGGTTCTTCGCCCTACAGAGAACCAGGCCAATGGTGGGCTTGTCGTCGGGATGCCGGAGAAGGTCGTCGATGGCAGAGAGGTAGAAATTCATCTTGCCGCTGTCTTCCGGTTGGAACGCGCCCATTTTGAGATCGATCACCACAAAGCAGCGAAGCTTCAGATGGTAGAAGAGCAGGTCGAGCCGGAAGTCCTGGCCTCCCACTTCGAGTGGATACTGACTGCCCACGAAGGAGAAGCCGACGCCTAATTCCAAAAGAAATTTTCGGATCTGAGTGACGAGAGCCGCCTCGAGATCTTTTTCGTGGGCTTCGCGGGAGAGGGTCAGGAAGTCGAAGTTATAGGGATCCTTCAAGAGCTGCTGGGCGAGATCGGATTGGAGCGAGGGAAGGGTGTGCGCAAAGTTGGTCTGCGCCTTTCCCTGGCGACGATAGAGGCCAGACTCGATCTGCATGACAAGAATGTTCCGGCTCCAGCCATTTTGAATGGCCTGTTCGACGTACCAGACACGTTCGGTGGCGTCCTGAACCTTGTCGAGCAGCCGGACGTTATGGCCCCACGGCAATTGTGCAACAAGCTGTTGCACAATTGCCTCATCCGGCCAAGCCTCGGCGAAAGCCCTCATATATTTGAAGTTACGAGGGGAGAAACCTTTAACCTCGGGAAACTCCCGGTGCAGGTCTTGAGCCAACCGTTCAACGATTCTGGCTCCCCAGCCAGCGCGTTCCTGACGTTCGAGAATATCGCGCCCGATCTGCCAGTAAAGAAGAATCAACTCACGATTGACGGCGAGCGCGGCCTTGAGTTGAGCCTGCTGGATGCGCAGTTTCAGCCCGAGAAGAAATTCTCTATAACCCTCCGGCACGGTGGCGGGGATGCCTGACGTTTCTGCCCTCTCCATTTTGAAATTCAATCCTAGCAACCAGCGCGGTCAACCATTTGTTTTTCATTCATCGATGGGATTTTGTGCAGCAGGCTGCGGACAATTGCGGCCTCGTTTCGGTCATTGAACGCCTGGGTGGCGATTCAGTTAAGACAACGGATACGGTTGTTTCGGGTCAGATCAGCGTCAGGCGCGGTGACAGGCCACAGAAGGCGATGGCCTGTCCCACAAGGTTAGCCGTCGAGGACGACCAGCAGTTCGATGTCGGGGTCGACGAATTCACCGGGGACATAAGCTCCGACCCGGCGGGTGGCCACGATGTGGTCCCAGCACGGACCCTGTTTGCTCAGCAGGAAGTATTGCGTTTCCACGGAGGCCGCGATGGCTCGCGGGGGAATGGGCATGTGCGTCAGCGTAAGTCCGGGAAGTGCGCGGGAGACCAATTTCTTGACGAACTCTTCGGAACAGATTTTGATGAGTTCGGGTGTCTTGCGCATCAGTTCAGCGGCACCCATGTTACTGCGAATGGCGAAAACCCAACTGGACCGGCCGAGACAGCGCTGATCAGTGACAGTGCCGTAGTGGAGATAATCTCCGGCCGCGGTGAGCGGAATGGAAATGCAGTTGGTGGGCAGAACCGTTTCGAGCAGGAGGCGGATGAGCTTATCGAGAGCGTCAAAGCATTTGTCGGGCTGGAGGTGGTCATACGCTGGAATGGATCGCGGATGATGCTCCAGGGTGAAAGTGCATAAAGCGCCGGCGAGGCGGGCCATTTCGAGGTACATCTCTTCGGGATGGCCGTGAGTCGAATAAAACATGTGCCGCAGCGGCGAGAGGCCAGAATTGACGGCATGCAGAAACCAGAAGCCGGCAATCTCACCGCTCGCGTAGCCGGTTTTGCCGGCGTTGGCGGCCCGGCTGCGGGCGAGCGAATCGCTCTTGTCTTCGAGGATTTCGATGAGACGCTGGGCGAGCGTCATGAGTCGGGTACTGGCGCTGATCTCGAGAATAGGCGGGATGAACGAGGGATCGAAAATGAAGCGACCGGAGCCGGAGCGCAGGATGCGGGCAACGGGCAGCGTAATGGCCTGGGCGTTCAACTCCGTTTCGAGTACCAGCGAAATATTCTTCCTGCCGAGGCGCAGGGGCTTTTCATCCACGCCATTGACGTCGTCACGCACGGTTTGCGTCTGCGCGGTGAAGCGGACTCCGTTGGCGTTGGGGTTGGGCGTTTCAGTGAGGGCGCAGTTAACGCCCATCGGTTTGCGGGCGGAGATGGAGAGATAGACGTGAAGGCGGTCGCGGTCCGGGGGGAAGATCTCGGCGATGGGCCGCGCCGGGGGAAGAGGATCCGCCTCGGGCATTTTGAAGAGCAGGCCATCGGGAAAGATGCCACGGGCGTGAACCAGGGCGAGGGTGCCGTTGCGCAGTGCTTCAGCGTCGACTTCGCAGCCGAGAAAACCGTAATAGTCGCGACGGAGAGAGGCCACGACGAACTGAGCGGAGTCTTCGAAATACCGGCTCTGCGCCTGAAAATGGTGCGGCCCGATGTACATGCCCTCCGACCAGACCACCCGCGACAAGAAACTCATACCTCGTCATCTTATCCGATCCGGTAAAGATCCTGGATCAAAAAAGGCGGCGCAGTGAAGACTTACGATGAAGCACATGGGAAGCCTCAGCAGACCTGGGCGAGGGTTGGCTCTGCTACCGGGAAACGCTGCGAAGCTTTCACCACGCTTTCGCAAAGGCGGTTCGCCGCCCGCTTGCAGGTAACGGTCTCGACGAAGGCGGGCACACAGACAGGTACTTGGAGGGGCATGTGCTTCACCATAAATCTCATGTGCCTGATCGTAAAAACAGGGGGGTCGGCATGTGGTTGATCGTAAAAAACAGGCTTCGGTATGTGTTTGATCGTAAATGAGCCCTGTAGCGCGCTGGAGCGGTCCGCGTAAACCTCTGAGGTTTGAGGACTTATCGCTTTACGGGCAAGCACATGGCAGGTTTCTACGTATTTTCAATGACTTAGCGATCTCTTACGATGAAGCACATGGCTCTTACGCTCAAGCACATGATGCGAAATTCGGGTGATCGGCGGTAAGTTGTTCAGCTACAGTGGCTTAGCTGGCCTTCAATTTTTCGATCGAGCGCGTATATGGTAATGGTTTTATGGTTCTTATGGTAATGGTTTAAAACCATGGAGAAACTGATGGCGAGATGGTTCTCCCAATTGCCTTCTTATGTGCTTGCCAATAAAACCCCGACGAACCCATGTGCTTGATCGTAAATGTGTAGCTTTCGTTGGCTCCGGCATTGTAAAAACAATTTAGTTGGTACCTGTTTTGAAAAAGCCAGAGAGCAAACCATCGCTCATCAACCTTTCGGTTGAAGAGCAGAATCTCGCTTCGATTCCCTTTGCGGTGTTGGAGCGCAGAGTAGGCAAGACTATCGGGAAACTGGAGCTCAACGGCACCAAGACGTTGCCCGATGGAACTGAGGTGCGGGTGGTCTGGCAGATTCAGGGCAACAACGAACTGGGTCTACCGACAGAGCAGGATCTCGATATCTTTGTTGCTCTGGGAGTACTCACCTTCCAGAACAACTTTCAGAAAACGGTCTCGTTTACGGGGCGCGAGATCGCCAAGATTCTGAACTCCAACGTGCATGGCAAGTTCTACCAGCGGCTGAAAATGGCGATGGACCGGTTCATCCCGCTGCGCTTTCGCGCCATCACTACTACCGATCGCCAGGAAGAAGTGAAGTGGCTGAACGTTTTCCAGGAGGCCAGCTTCTCGCTTGACCGCGAGACGGGGCGTTGTGTGGGAACCGTCACCTGGACCGACAAACTCATCCGCTCCATGGACAGCGGTTTCTTCCGCTTGCTGGATGCGGGCCGCTACATGGAGCTGGACGGAATTACGGCCAAGCACATGTACCGCTACCTGGCGGTGGCGTTCGAGAAAACCGATCTATTGGTGGTGGATGCGCGCACCCTTGCCACGCAGAACCTGGGCATTCTCAATCTGCCGAAATACTTTTCGCGATTGTTACAAACGCTCGAGCCGGCCTTCGATCAGTTGATCCGGCTGCAGATTCTGGCTTCGTATCACGTAGTGTCGAGCGAGGAGTGGAAGATCGCGCTGCACCGGCATCCGTCGTATGTGCCTGCCACGCAAACGCTGATGCTGGAGTCGCCGGCGGGAGCTCCGGAACTGCAGCGCGCACAGATGGTGAAGCTGCTCGAGAAGGCAGGATTTACGGGCAAGCTCACTGCTACGGCTTTGCCGGAGATCCCCGGCAAGCAGGACTTCTACGCGGTGCAGCGGGCGGTGCGATTGCTCGAGGCAATGAAGGAGCAGGAGGTTCTGCCGCACGTGGCGATGAGCCTGATTCGCCGCGCCCTGGAATTACATGCCACCGAAGGCGAGGGCCGCGATCTGCTGGACACCATCGAGATGGCCATCGATGTGTGCCGGCAGAAGCGTGAGTCGGGTCAGAAGTTGCGCAACGCCGGAGGCTTTCTGGTGAGCTTCATCAAGGACGAGGCGGTGCGCCGTCGGTTGTTCAGTGAAGACCAGGAGAACGCGACCAAGGGCCGCTTCCGCCAGCGCGAGGTCAGCATGATGCGCCAGGAGCAGCAGGCCGAGGAACGCATCCTGATTCTGGAGTACGAAGCGTTCCGTCAGGAGCTCGCGAAACAAGTGTGGAATGACCTGAGCGAGGATAAGCGTCGCAATCTGTCGAAGCAGAAACTCGAGCTGTTGCGGGAGCAGGAGCGCTTCAAGCGGCTGCCCGAAGACGTGCGGCAACAGGAAGCGGAAGAACTCATCCTGCAGGATCTGGCGAGGACGGAAGCTCCGCCGTTCGACCGGTGGCACCTGCGATATCGTGCGCAACAGGCCATATTGCCTTTTGCCGGACAGCAACCAGAGGAAGCTCCGGCGGTATAGGTTCTGGCTCCACTCGTTTAGAAGCGCTTCAATGCTCAGGAAGCCAAATGATACAGAAATAGCCCTTATTCCCACCGAGCAAATCGGGCAACGGATCTACCTGATTCGGGGCGAGAAGGTTATGCTTGACTCCGACTTAGCTGCGTTGTACCGGGTCACCACTGGTAACTTGAATTTGGCCGTGCGCCGCAATCCCCACCGATTCCCGGAAGACTTTATGTTCCAACTAACGGAGGAGGAATGGGATTCTTTGCTCTTGCAATTTGCAAGACCAAAGAAAGGCCGGGGTGGTCGCCAAACGCTGCCGTATGTCTTCACCGAGCACGGTGTCGCCATGCTCTCATCCGTCCTTAGTAGCGACCGAGCTGTGCAGATGAACATCCTCATCATCCGCACCTTCGTCAAACTCCGTGAGTTGCTGGCCACCAACAAAGACCTGGCTGCCCGTCTGGAAAAAGTTGAGCAGGCTCAGGAACAGCACGCCTCGGTGATCAATATCCTGGCCGACGAGATCGATGCTCTCAAACAACTGCCGCCAGACCCACCACGAAATCCAATCGGCTTCATTAGCAAGGATTCGGACGACACCAAGTAGTAGGCAGTGTCTTTCAGACGTTGTCCAGGTAGCTTGTAGGTAGCTCGCAGCTACCTAATCATCAAGTGCGAATTTAAACGAGATCCTGCAAGGGATTCCTGCCGGGCAGTTCACTGTTCAGGGCGATCCTTTCGGTGGGGGCGAGGTGCGGGGAGTAGAACTCATCGGGGCGGGCAAGGACATCGTGCCATCTTTTGTAGAGCGCTTCGCGCTCGTCGTGACGGGTGCCTCCGATGCGGGTCTGGCTTTCGCGGTGGACCACTTCACCGAGGTTGAGGCACACCACGCGCAGACCGGCCTGGCGGACGCGGAGACACAGGTCGACGTCGTTATAGTTGACGGGGAAGGCTTCGTCGAAACCGCCCAGACGGTGAAACAAGTCCGAGCGGATGCCCAGCATCGCACCGGTTACAGCCGTTACGTCACGAGTCATACGCAGCCAGGGCCAGAGTTCGCTCGACATTTGAAAACGGCCGCAGTGTCCGGCGGCATCTCCCATACCGGTCACCACGCCGGCGTGTTGGATGGCCCCAGTCGGATACTGCAGGATGGCTCCGGCGATTCCGATTTCGGCGCGGGCGAGGGTTGCGGTGAGGGCGGTGTCCCAGCCAGGTTGCTGCACGATGACGTCGTCGTTGAGGAAGAGGAGAAAGGGCGCAGTGGCTTTGGCGGCCGCGAGGTTATTCATGCGGGCGAAGTCGAAGGCCCCGCGATAGGGGATCCAGGTTCCGCCGAATTGCTCGACACACTGCCGCAGTTCCTCTCCGGTGCCGGTGTCGAGGTGATGGACCACGATGAGGTCGATTGAAATCGCCGCTGTTTTTCGGATGGCTTGGAGGCACTCGCGAAGCTGCCGCGCCTGCCGGGAACAAATGATGATGCCGAGGTGGCCATCGGAGGGCGCCGTGTAACTAAACGTAATCTCGAGCGGCGTGGATGCCGCCCGATGATAAAGGACCCGGGGTACATGATGCACGGGCAGGTTCTGTTGCGCAAGCTGCCTGGCAAAATCCCATGGCCGGTTCAAATGGTCGCCGCGATAGAGTACCGCACGGCCGAGATACATGGTGGATTGCAAAAGCTCGGGCGACCAGCCGGGTTTGAACATGGGACTCGAGCGCCGACCGTCCGTATCAATGCAGTCTTCATCTGCATACACCATGGCGAGAGAATCGTCCTGTTGTAGTGCCTGAGCGTAAAAGTAGAGAGCGTGGGGCGACAGGCGATCTCCGGCATGCAACACGAGGCGATATTCAGCAGTAGGATTTTCGACGATGCGCTTGCCGGTGTTCTCAGGCGCGCTTTCGATCTCTGCCCGCAGAGTGGATTTCAACTGTGTTGAGAGGCAGAGCTCCCAGTGGGGATAGCATTGAGCGAAAACCGAGCGCAGTGAATCGGCGGATCCCGCGCCATCATCCTTCAGCAGCACCGAGATCAATGGTTGCGAGCGCCACCGGGCCATCGAGCCGCAATGATCTTCGGCTTCGAGGTCGTGCTGTTCGCGATTCACCGAGCGCTCGTAATCACCGGGGGTGCGGAGGTCGGATAGACCGCCATAACGATCCCCTGTACCGATGCGGCTATACAATCCGGCGGCGGCGCGGTAGATCTTATTCCACAAGCGAAACAGCCGGTTGCGCTCGAGGGCGAGCAGGCGTTCATCCATCAGCGCCCGTTGCACGGCGGCGCGCTGCGCGCTCAAGCGTGCGCCGGTAAGCTCCTGCTCCAGGCGAGCGACTTTTTTCTCGAGCGCTGCAAGCCGCTGTAGGGAGTCGTCGTCCGTTGGCATCGTCAATAGGATGAGAAGTTGGCCGATGCGAACACCCGCCAGGATGACACCATCCTACACCTACGGGTGTTGGGAACCGGAAGGTGGAACAAACCTTTGTAGTTGGTCATTCATACACGGAAATGTTAGTGTCTCGCTGAGAGGCGCGAGGGCATTGGTTGCTGATTGTCATTAGTC
>Ga0207695_10006396_pt1 | contig 15320 bp, 11 predicted proteins | sample KBSC54metaG_FD_184354 | JGI IMG/M metagenome (GOLD analysis project Ga0207695, IMG submission 184354) | Corn rhizosphere microbial communities from Kellogg Biological Station, Michigan, USA - KBS C5-4 metaG (SPAdes) (version 2) | ecosystem: Host-associated > Plants > Roots > Rhizosphere > Soil... | reverse complement strand
GATTATCTCGACCTCATCAATCATCCCAAGGTCAAGGAAGCCGCATCTCAAGCGCTCAAGAAATACGGCAGCGGTTGCAGCGGTTCGCGCCTGTTGAACGGCACGCTGGATATCCACGTCCAACTCGAGCACGAGCTCGCCGCCTTCGTCCACAAAGAAGCCGCCATCATTTTCGGCACCGGATTCCAGGCCAATTACGCCACCCTTTCGGCCCTCACCGAAAAGGGCGACGTCATGATCTGCGACCACAATCTGCACGCCAGCCTGGTCGAAGGCGCCCTCCGCTCGCCCGCCCGCACCGTCCGCTTCCGCCACAACGACCTCGATCACTTCGAACGCTGCCTGGAAAATTGCCCGCCCGAAGAGAAGATCTTCATCGTGTCCGAAGGGGTCTTCAGCATGGAAGGCGATATCGCCGACCTGCGCGGTATCGTGAAGCTCGCCAAGCCCTACGGCGCGCGCGTGTATGTCGATGAAGCCCACGGCATCGGCGTCCTGGGCGCCACCGGAGCCGGCGCGGCCGAGCACCTCGGCGTCCTCGACGATGTCGATATCGTGATGGGCACTTTCAGCAAATCGCTGGCTTCGGTCGGCGGCTTCATCGCGGCCGAAAAATCCGTAGTCGATTACCTCAAGCACACTGCCCGGCCGTTTGTATTCTCCGCCAGCCTGCCCGCCGCATCCGTGGGCGCTGTTGCAGCCGCGCTCCAGGTCATGAAGAAGGAGCCCGAGCGGCGGCATCATCTCACCCGCATCGCCTCCATGCTGCGCAACGAACTCCAGTCCCGTGGCTTCGCCGTGCTCCCCGGCGAGACCCCCATCGTCCCCGTAGTCATCCGCGAAGAGCTGGATCTCTGCCGCCTCTGCAAGCGCCTGCTCGAAGAAGGGATTTACATCAATCCCGTCCTCCGCCCCGCAGCCGCCCAGAATCTGCTGCGCATCTCCTGCACCGCGGCCCACACCGAAAAGCACGTCGACCGCCTCGTCAACACGCTCGAACGCGTCGCCACCGAACTCGGCATCGAACGGTAGGGGAACATTTTGCGACGCAGCCTCCGCCGCGACGAGCTACGCCGTTCTCTCGTAAACCCCCATCCGGACAGCACTGAACTCGCTGACCAGGGAATGGCTGAATGGGCTCGCGGCTTACCCGACGAAGACGCCTCATCCCTCGTCGACAGCAATGCCGGTATCCCGATTCAGTGGATTCCTGGCGAGGGTTGGGTAGAAGGCCGCACGTGAGACTCGGCTGAGGGGCTATCGTCGTACCCTCCAGTAACCCTCTCATTGAGCGAACGGATTCACGATGCGCATTCCGCTCAGGACTCTGTTGTGCTGTAAGTCTTCGGTGTAAAGGACCGATGCGCCCGCGAGTCGCGCTGCGTGCACGATCAATGCATCCCAAAACGAGATCTGCGACAGACGGTGGAATTCAATGGCCGCGATCACATCGTTAGCTTCGAACCGGACAACCTTGGCATAAGCCAGCAACTCAATCTTACGTTGTGCCTGTGCAGGAGCCATCCCGAGCTTCCGCGTCGCCGCTGCAAAATACTCCTGCAGCACTTGAAGGGAAACCACCGCTGTACCTTCGCGAAGGTGTTCCGCCAGGAGCGCGATAGCCTTCGATTGCTTACTTGGGTCCGACACATCGTCTGCATACAGCACGACGTTTGTGTCGAAGAAAGCCAAGCCGCTCATTTGCGGTCGTGCAGTTCCTCGCGATTGAACTTCCATCCATGGGAGTTACCTCGCGACGCACGAGAAAGCTCTGCGAATTCCGCGGCGATCGAGCCGGAATCTCTCTTCCCCGCAAGTTGCTGTACGTATTCGCGAACGAGTTGATTTACGCTCGTACCCAGAGCCTCCGCATGGCGGCGGGCCTTCTGAATGTCGTCATCGTCGATGGACAGCGTGAGGTTCACATCCACATTTTACGTGTGCACGGATTACGTGTCAATACCCTCCACCTCTCTACTGCGCGTCCGGACCTCCGAACCTCCCGCCCGTCCGCGCCGGAGGCGGCGGCGCCCCCGTCGTCTTCAGCGGCGCCAACCCACTTCCCGACACCGCCGAGTTATACGCCGGGACCTCCTTTTCCATCACCGCCTTGTAATCGTCCTGCGTCTTCTTCAACTGCGTCTCCAGATTGACCACCAGCCCCGTGGCCGTCTCCGTGATCCCGTAATCGGCCGTGCCCGCAACGTCGCCCGCGCCCGTCCCGATCTCGCCATTCAGCCAGATCAGATTCAGGTACAACTTGTACGCCGTCTGGAAGTACTTATCGTCGCTCAACGCCTCGGCCCGCGAGATGCACTGGAACTCCACGTCCTGCAGCTTCTGATCGATCGCGTCGATGTGCTTCAGCACGTCCGTCTTCCCCGCCACCGTCTTGCGCTGATCCTCGAGTTGCCTCCGCATCCACTCGATCTGGTTCGTCATGTCCGACACCGCCGTGATGTCGTCCCGCACCTTCAACTGCCATCTCACCGACTGCTGGATGTCCGCTGGCGTCCCGTGACTGTCGTGCGGCAGCACGATCTCGAACGGCTGGCTCACTGTCTGCCCGTCGATATTCATCCGCACCGTGTATTTGCCCGGCGCCGCGATCGGACCCACCTCGGCCTGCGCCGCGCCCCAATGCGTGATCGGCCGCGTGTCCTGATTCTGGAACCGCGGCTCTTCCCAAATGTGCGGATTCTCCGGCGGCGTCGTGCGCAGAGCCACCAGCCGCGGAGCCTCGTAGTGCATATCCCAGTTCACGCGATTCAATCCCACCCGCGCCGTCACCGGCGGCAGCTTCCGGATCACCGCGCCCTTGTCGTCCAGGATCTCGATCTGTACCGGATTCTTCGGCGCCTCCTTCGCCAGGAAGCTCAACTGCGCCCGTCCGCCGCGCACCTCGCGCACCGCCGGCCGCGGCGCCACCACCTGCACCGCCGCCGTTGCCGTCGATTCCATCAGCCCCTGCTCCAGCGGCGTGATGTCGGCCAGGATAAACAGCCCCCGGCCATACGTCGAGATCACCACGTCGTGATACTGCTTCTGCACCACGATCCACGTTACCGGCGCCGACGGCAGGCCCTCCTTAAACTGCTTCCAGTGCTGCCCGTCGTCCATCGAGTAATAAAACGCGTTGCCCGTACCCGCGAACAGCATGCCCTTCTTGTTCGGATTCTCCGCGATCACGCGCGCATACGCCAGCGGACCCGTCGGCAGATCGCCCGACACCTTCGTCCACGTCTTGCCGTAATCCGTCGTCTTGTACAGCCACGGATCGCGATTGTCCATCATGTGGAAGTCCACCGCGATGTACGCAGTCGCCGGGTCGAAGTGCGACGGCTCGATCTTCGACACCACGCCCCACGCCGGCAGCCCCGTGATGTTCTTCGTCACGTCCGTCCAGTGCGGCGACGCGGCATTCGCATCGCGCGTGTACCAGACCTTGCCGTCATTCGTGCCGGCCCAGACCAGCCCCTTCTGCAATTCCGACGGCGCGATCGAGAACACCACCTCGCCATAGAACTGACCCAAATTGTCGCCGACAATCCCGCCCGACGAGATCACCTTACTCGGATCCTTCGTCGACAGGTCGTCGCTGATGGGCGTCCAGCTCATGCCCTCGTTGTTCGTCCGGAACACCACCTGGCAGCCATAGTAGACCGTCTTATGGTCGAAAGGATCGGTCGCCAGCGGCGGCGTCCAGTGGCAGCGATACTTGCTCTGATTGGGCGCCGAATCCAGTGTGTGGAAGAACGGACTGATGGACCGCGCCATCTTTGTCTTCGCGTCGTACCGGGTGACTTCGTCCCCGTAGCACGATGCCCAGATCACATCCGACGTGCTCACGTCGGGAATCGTGAAGCCCGATTCGCACCCGCCCAGTCCGTGCTCCCACGCGCCGACCCCGCCGCCGCCACCGCGACCGCCCCCAAAGCCGCGACCACCGCCGCCGCCCTGCCCGGGCACGTTCGCACCGGCCTCCTGCGTCGTGCTCAGCCCGCGCATGGTGCCGTCGTCCTGCATGTTGCCGTAGATGTGATACGGCGTGTCGTTGTCCACCGCCACGTGATACATCTGGCCGATCGGCAGCGTCACCCGTCCCGACGTCTGCCCGTGATCCGTGGTCATCCACATGCCGCCATCATGCGTCACGCAGATGCGATTGGCGTCCGTCGGGTCGTACCAGATGTCGTGCGTGTCGCCGCCCCACGGCACCGTGCGGAAGCTCTTGCCGCCGTCCGTCGATTGCCAGAAGCTGCTGTCGGCCACCAGCACTTCGTCGGCATTCTTCGGTGATACCGCGAGGCGAATGTAATACCCGGCGCGACCGATCAACTCGCGCTGCCAGCTTCCCACCGCCCAATTCTCGCCGCCGTCGTCGCTGCGCCACAGCGATCCCTGGTCGGCCGTCTGAATCAGCGCGTACATGCGCTTGCCGTTGCTCGGCGCGATCGCCACATCGATCTTGCCGACGGGAGGCTTCGGCATGCCGTGACCCTCCACGCGCTTCCAGTTCGCCCCGCCATCGTGACTGACGTACACGCCGCTTGAAGGACCGCCGCTGAACATCGCGTACGTGTGCATCACTACCTGCCACATGCCCGCGATCAGCGTGTTCGGATCGTGCACGTCCAGCGAGAGTCCTGAGCAGCCGGTGTTTTCATCCACAAACAACACGCGCGTCCACGTCTTCCCGCCGTCCGTCGTGCGGAATACGCCGCGTTCCTGCTGCGGACCCGTCGCGCGCCCCACCGCGCACGCGTACACAATGTCGGGATTCGTCGGATGCACGATAATGCGGCCGATGCGCCCCGTCTCGTCCAGCCCCATGTGCTGCCACGTCGCCCCGGCGTCCGTCGACTTGTACATGCCGTTGCCCGTCATGTCGCTGTCGCGGATAGCCCAAGCTTCGCCCGTCCCGGCCCACACGATCTTGTGGTCGGACGACGCCACTGCCAGCGCGCCGATCGCCTGCACCGGCTGGCTGTCGAAGATGGGCGCAAACGTCGCGCCGTTGTTGGTCGACTTCCACACGCCGCCCGACGCGGCGCCCACATAATAAGTAGTCGGATCGCCCGGCACGCCCGCCACGGAGGCGATGCGATTGCCCACCGCCGGACCCATGAAGCGGAACTGAAAAGGTTCGGGCCCGCCGCCCCCGCCTCCCCGCCGCTGTGCGAATCCAGGTATACCCAGGGCCAGAACGGCCGCGATCACAAGAGAATTTACACGGACTGGTGACATACGATTTCTCGTAATCGTATCACGGCCCCCGTAATGCCAGCGTCCGATGTATCATATCTTCCATGCGTTTACTCTCGTTCACGATGCTGTGCATTTCTACCGTCCTCTGCGTCGCCTCGCTTTGCGCGCAGGACGCTCCTCCCCCGCAGAAAAAAGGCGGCGGCGGAATGCCCCACAAGAATTTGAAGATTTTGAAGGATGAAAATATCGGCCAGGTCATGCAGGGCTATGCCAAAGGCCTCGGCGTCATGTGCAACGAATGCCACATCCAAGGCAATTTCGCCAGCGACGAGAATCCGAAAAAGGATATCGCCCGCCGCATGATCACGATGACCGCCGACATCAACAAGAGCTTCCCCGACGCCAAAGAACACGTCACCTGCTACACGTGCCACCGCGGCGCCGTCGCTCCCCTGACCGCCGCTCCCGCTCCCGCGCAATAAAAGTGGGGCAGGCGTTTTCGCCTGCCCCACCGACTCTAGCCCCCTACTGCGCTCCGGTTTGAGTCATTGCAGCCCTCCACGTCAGCCGTCGCCTCCGATCGGAGCCGCGACCGTGAGGGAGCGTGAAATAATCGATTTGCTCAGTTTCGCGGGGGGCTGCAAAGCGTCACTCGGTCCTCTGCGATTGCCTGTGGGGCTTCCCAGCGCGAAGGTTTATCGGCGGATCTGCCTTTCGCCTCGCCCCGAGATTGTTTCACGGCTTCTGAGGGAGCGGTGCTTTCCGCCCCTACTGCCCTCCCGCCCGGTTGAAACTCACGCGCCCGTTTGTCGTCGTCACGTGAATCAACGGACCGCCCGCGCCGACATTAAACTCCAGCCGCCGCGGCCTCACATCCCCTTGCACGGAGACCGGGAAGTCCGACTGGAACCCGCCCCGTTCGCTCTCCGCCTGAATCCGCGCCGAGTACGATGCCGGCATCGTGACGTTCACCCCGCCGTTCTTCGTCGTCACTTCCAATTGCCGCCCCTCCCACATCGTCCCCGTCAATTCCGCTTCAACCCCGCCGTTCTGGGTCGATCCGACCACGTCGCCCGCAAGCCGCTTCAAGTGCACGCCCCCGTTGCGACCCTCGAACCGGATCTGTCCGCGCACGTCGGCGATCTCGATCCCCCCGTTGCGCGCCGTTAACGTTAGATCCGTATTCTGCGGCACGAAAATCTCATAGCTGACGCTCCACCCCGAGTTGCTGTTGTCCACTGGCTCCGGCCCGCTAGCCCGCACCTGTCCGCCGTTGCTGTCGATCGACACGCGGCTCACCAGATTCGCCGCCGCGCCCTCGTTCTCGGCCGAAGCCTCGACCCGCGCGCGCACCAGCACCTCATGCCGCAGCCAGCCTTTCACCGTCACCCCGCCGTTCCGGCTCGCGTCCACGTTCAACCGGCCGATTCCCGGTACCGTCTGCTCCCGCACCTCGCAACGCCGCACACTATCGCTGTTGTAGCCGTTATTCTGGCACGTCAATTGTTTCTCGCTGTTATCACGCAATTGAGCCCCTGCGGAAAAAACAGCCACCCCGATCCACGCCGCGCACATCGCCGTTGGTCTCATTGAAGCCTCCTTGCCTGAATACCGCCCAACCCGGAAAAGGTTACACAACGAAAAAAAGTGCAAACTCCACGGCCGAATCTTCGTACCAACTATTAGGAGTTTCCTGTGAACCTCGTATCCGACGTCCGTTTCGCCCTCCGCAACCTCAGGAGAGCGCCGATCTTCAGCTTCGTCGCGGTACTGTCGCTCGCATTAGGCATCGGCGCCAACACGGCGATCTTCACGTTGATCGATCAGCTCATGCTGCGACTGCTTCCCGTAAAGAACCCCTCCGCGTTGGTGCTGCTCGACAGCCATGGCAACCATTACGGGAATAATCGCGGGGCCAACGCCTTCTCCTACCCCATCTACAAGGACTTCGAGTCCCGCAATCAGGTCTTCGACGGTGTTCTGGCCCGCTTCGCCACGCCGGTCAGCATGAGCTTCCACGGTCAGACCGAGCGTGCCTCGGGCGAATTGGTATCGGGCTCCTATTTCAATGTGCTCGGCGTGCCGCCGGCAATCGGGCGCACCATCGCTCCCGAAGACGACGCCGCGAGGCTCGGCCGTCCCGTGGTCGTTCTCGGCTACCGCTACTGGCAGAGTCGATTCGGCGGCGACCCTTCGGTGCTGAACAAACCCATCACCCTCAACGGCCACGATTTCACCGTGATCGGCGTCTCCGGACGCGGCTTCGACGGCATCGAGCCTGGCTCCGTGACACAGATCTTCGTACCCCTCACCATGCAGACCTGGATCGTGCAGAACGCTCCCGGCATGCAGGACATGGATGACCGCCGGTCGTCGTGGCTGCAGATCGTGGGCCGGCTCAAGCCCGGCATCGGGCAAGCGCAGGCGAAGGCCTCGATGCAGGTTCTCTTTCACCAGATCATCGTTGAGGAAGCCAAGGATCCGATGATCGCCAAGGCTTCCGAATATGACCGGCAGCAATTCCTCAAGGCGACCATCGACCTGCTTCCCGCCGCGAACGGCCGGTCCTTTCTGCGCTACCAGATGTCGCGCCCGCTCGAGGTGCTGATGGCGATTGTCGCCCTCGTCCTGCTGATCGCCTGTGGCAATGTCGCGAATCTGCTGCTGGTGCGTGCCGCCGGCCGCCAGAAGGAAATCGCCGTGCGCCTGGCCCTGGGTGCGCCGCGCAGGCAAATCATACGCCAACTACTGGTCGAGAGTTTGATGCTGTCGCTCGCAGGCGGCGCAATCGGTGTAGGACTGGCCTGGTCCGGCGCCAAAGCGCTGTTGGCGTTCCTGCCGCAGGGCAGCACCCCGCTGGGTTTTTCGGCCGCGCCCGATTCGCGCGTTCTGCTGTTTAATTTCGCCGTGGCCCTCTTCACCGGCCTCCTGTTCGGCCTCGTTCCCGCGCTGCAAACCACCCGGCCCGACGTCGGACGCACACTGAAAGATCAGGCGCGCGGTGTGGCCGGAACGGGGCACGCGCGCCTCCGCAAGTCGCTGGTGGTCGCGCAAGTGACCCTCTCCCTGCTCCTGCTGATCGCCTCCGGATTGTTCATTCGGAGTCTGCGGAACCTGCGCGAATCGGGCACCGGAATCCAGGCGAGCAAGCTGATCTCTTTCACGGTCGATCCCTCACTGAATGGCTACAAGGGGCCGCGTTCGATCGCCTTCTTCCGCGAGTTGAACCGCAACCTCTCGGCCACGCCGGGCGTGCAGTCGGCCGCACTGGCCACCAACGCGATTCTCTCCAACGAGGAGTGGGACAGCACCGTCAACGTGGAAGGCTACACGTCCAAACCCGGCGAGGATATGAGCCCCAACTTCAACGGCATCGGCCCCGGCTACTTCGCAACCATGGGCGTTCCGCTGATCGAGGGCCGCGATTTCGACGAACGCGACACCGGCACCCTCATGCACAAGGGCATTCCGTTTCCCATTCCGAACGTCATCATCATCAACCAGAAGATGGCAAAATACTACTTCGGCGATCGCAGTCCCATCGGTCGTCACATTGGGTTGGGAAACGAGCCCGGCGCGGTCGCGGATATGGAGATCATCGGCGTGGTGAAGGACTTCAAGTACCTGGGCGTGCGCGAAAAAATCACACGGCAGGCGATGATTCCTTATCTCGGCGTTCCGTTTGCGATGAACATGACTTCCTATGTGCGCACGTCCATGCCGCCCGAGCAGGCATTCAACCTCATCCGCCGTGTCGTGGCGAACCTCGACCCCGCTCTCCCCGTGTACAACATCCGCACGTTCGAAGACACCATCGACGCGTCTCTGACCAACGAGCGCCTGGTGGCTGTCCTCTCCGCGATGTTCGGCGGACTCGCCACCCTGCTGGCGGTCATCGGACTCTACGGCGTGATGGCCTATACTGTCGCGCAGCGAACACATGAGATCGGCATTCGCGTGGCCCTGGGCGCACAGCGCGGGAACGTGGTCTGGCTGGTGATGCATGAAGTGATCGGGATGGTCGCCATCGGTTTCGGCATCGGTCTGCCGGCGGCCTGGTTTGCCTCAAAGCTGGTATCGACTCTGCTGTATGGAGTGCGGCCAAACGATCCCCTGACCATCGCCGCCGCTACCACTGTTCTGGGCGCCGTCGCGCTGTTGGCCGGCTACCTTCCGGCACTGCGGGCTTCCCGCTTGGATCCGCTGCGAGCGCTCCGGTATGAGTAACGACCGGTCGAACGGCTTCGAGGCCATCGCGCCCGTTTATATCTCAGGGCGGGGAAGTAATCCCCATACTGTGGGCGCTTCCGTCGTCGCCGCATGGTCGCGCAGACTGCCGGACGGAGCCACGATTCTCGACCTCGGCTGCGGTCCCGGCGTGCCCATTTCGCAGGCACTGATCGACCGCGGCTTCACCGTGTACGGAGTCGATGCCTCGCCGTCCATGGTCGCCGCTTTCCACAAGAACTTTCCCGCGATGCAGGTCCAGTGTGCCGCGGTCGAAGACTCGGATTTCTTCGGACGCACCTTCGACGCCGTCGTCTCCTGGGGCCTCTTCTTTCTCCTCACGCCTGCGGTCCAGCGCGCCCTCATCGCCAAGGTCGGCGCGGTCCTCCCGCCCGGCGGTCGATTTCTCTTCACCTCGCCCGCCGAAATCTGCTCGTGGAACGACGCCATGACGCACCAACTCTCCGTCTCCCTCGGCGAACCCGCCTATCGCGAGCTTCTCGACCACGCCGGGATGTCCATAGAGGGGGCGGATCGCGACCCCGGCAACAGCTATTACTACTTCGCGGTGAAACGGTAGCAGGGATTGAGCGTCTACGATTCTCCAGCCAGCCAGGGACTTAGAACTGGATGATGTCTAACCCGGGAATCAGTTGAAAGTGACGGACGTTGGCCGTTCCGACTGAATAGCCGAGTTCCAGGGCGCTCGCCCCGATCGGCAGATCCGATAGCGGAATGCGGACGCCTCGCGCCTGGCTCCAGCCGTCGAGTTGTCCGGCGTGGAGAGCAATTGGAAGGGTCACTGGCTGGATAGGAACGCCAATCAGCAGTTCATCGAGAAAACGCTGCCTCTTTTGGCGACGTTCGGGCGTATCTGCGCGCTGATTCCGTGAGCGAGTTCCAGAACGGTCAACACCGAGACGGCGATACCGTCGTCCCCAGTCTCCACGACCACGGATTCGAGCAGTTGGCGGGCGTTCTTGCCTTGGCCTTCGGCGGCGACGCCGGCCGTAAAGTCGAGCATCAGTCCCAAGCGGTTGGATCCAGCGGCTCCCGATGTGCTGCAATGGCCGCTTCAACATCCTGCGCAAAGTCGGCATCGAATAGTAGCCGGGGAGTCTGCTTGCATCCGGGCGATGCACTCGGAGATCTTGCGGCGCAATGGTTCCGTGGGCCGGATCACAGCCACCGGCTGGTCATTCCGCTCGATGATGACCTCGGCCCGGTCTCCACCTGTCGCAGAATGGACCGTACATCTTTAGCCAAGTCGCCTTCGGTGATGTGCGGCGGCTCCAGATCTCTCATCACAACGTTTCTTGCTTTTGAGACGATACACTGCCCTATACTAACGGCAGGGACACGATCCATGAAGGCACTGCTTTTCTCCATCCTCCTGGCCGGCGCCGCCGCCATCCTCCCCGCGGACGACACTCCGTCGCTGACCGGCAAGTGGGCGATACACACCAGCATCAACGGCAATGAAAGCGACCAGGTCTGCACCATCGAGCAGAAGGGCCCCGACCTGACGGGCAACTGCAGTTCCGACCAGGGCTCCGGCTCCATCACCGGCAAAGTGGATGCCAAGAAGGTCACCTGGACCTACAAGTCCACCTACAACGGCAATCCCTTGACCGCCATCTACAACGGAACCATTGAAACCGCCAAAATCACCGGCGGCATCAGTGTCGTAGAGTTCGGCGTCGACGGCTCATTCGCCGCCACCCCGTCGAAACCCTAGGCGGCAGCGTACAGGCTGAGGCACGGCTGCGACGAATCGGAACATCCCACTTCAACACTCTAGACGCTCTGGCCGACCTGGCACGGCGACACGCCGAACCCGAACTCCTGGATCATCTGTTCCTCTACTCTGGCTCCAAGGTGCTCGTCGAGTTTCCTGACGCATTTGGCGTAAATTGCTGCAGCCCTTGCGGTGGACCGTCACCGACAGACGACAGAACCATTGACGCGCCAGACCGATTTTTCTTCCCAACAGAATCAAGGACTTCCAGATCCGAATTTCGGAGTCCAGCCCCCTGGCCAGTTAGATTGGAGTTGTCTGAGAGAAAGAGAGACCAAACATATGGCTTCACCAGCCCAGATAACCGCCAACCGCGCCAATGCGCTCCTGTCCACCGGACCTGCCACGCCCGAGACAAAATCCGCCGTTCGCCACAACGCCATCAAATACGGCATTCATGCCGAGTCGCTGATCATCCCCGGCGAAGATCCCGAGGAATTCGAAGCTTTCAAGGAATTTCAACTAGACACCTGGTCTCCGCAGGACACCGCCGAGCAGCAATGCGTCGATCAGCTCACCACCACCCTCTGGCGTCTCAACCGTCTCCAGAATGCCGAAGCTCAAATCTGGGACGACGCCATGCAAAATGGAGCCAACCTGGGCAATGTCCTCGAAACGAAATCCCCCCTCCTCGACCGCGTCGGTCGCATGATCCATCGCCTCGAAACCTCCATTCGCCAAATCACTAAAGAACTCCAACGTCTCCAGGCCGCCCGTGTGAAAGAGCACCGTGCCGCCTGCATTCCCCCTCGATCCTACCCGGCGGAACAAAGCCAATTCCTCTCCGGCACCGGCCGCCGCGACCCGGATTTTGACGATTTAGAGGAGTAGCCGCCCTCACCAACCGTGGCCCTCCCCCGTTAACTGCTGCTGATCTTTGACAACCGAACCCCCACTTTCGCCACGCGTTTGCCCAAACGCCCGCCGCGAGCGCAGCGAGCGGCGACTAAACCCCGGCCCCTGGCCCCCGGTCCCCGGCTAGAAGTACAGCTTCCCCGCCACCTGCACCACCCGAGGCTCGCGGAACGACCCAATCCTTCCGAACAACGAGCTCGTATTCAACAGGCTCGAAAACCCCGACGGGTTCGCATAATTGAACGTATTGAACGACTCCCCGCGCAACTGCAGCGTCATTCGCTCCGTGAACTTGAAGTTCTTAAACAGTGAGATGGCCAAACTCGTAAGCATCGCCGTGAAAATCATGCGTGCCCGACTTCGTCACCACATTGATCTGCGCGCCGCCGGCCCGTCCCGAATCGGCCGTGTACACGCCTCGCAGAACTTTGAACTCGCTGAGAGCATCCACGCTGGGATAGTTCAGCAGCGTAAGATTGCTACCGCGGTCGACGTTATCCGCGCCGTCGATCGTCCAGTTGTTGGACGAGTTGCGCATGCCGTTCACGGAATACGGGATCGCCGCCGCCAGGCCCGAGGGCAGCGACACGCCGATGTATAACTCGTCCGCCTGACTGGCGCTCACTCCCGGAGTCAGCATGACCAGTTGTTCGTAATTCCGTGTCGGAATCGGCAGTTCGCGGTCCACCAGGTCGGCCGCCTCCGTGACATTGACCTGCTCGGTCATGCTGCCGATCGCGAGTTGTACATTGATCGTAAGTTTATCGTTGGTGTTCAGATGAATGTTCTGGTGCTGTTGTGTCACGAAGCCCTTGGCTTCCACTTTGAGCGCATACGTCCCCACCGGGAGGAGCGGGGCCGAGTAGACACCTTCTCCACTGGTGTTGACCGTGCGCAGCACCGCGTTCCGATCGGTGTTTGTGACTGTGATCTTGGCGTTCGAAATGGCGGCCCCTGATGGGTCCGTTATTGTGCCTGCGATGGTCCCGGAGATATCCTGGGCGAACCCAGCCACCACAAACACACTGATCCCGATAAGTAATTTCATGAAAGCTCCCAGCTATTCTGGCCTCTTGTTACCAACGCGTTGCTGGAGCGCGATGTTAAGGGGTGAACACCTGATTATGACTCTGCGAAATCATGCACGGTCGGCTGCTGCTTCCCGTGCCTTCGACCATTCGAACCAATCGTCGCCGAACAGTTCCACCGGATGCGCCGCCCGAATGCTCCCGTTGCCGCACCTCATATCGTCCGCCGGGCACAACTTGTCACACCCCCAGCAGATGCGTTCGGGATGACTGGGATGGATCGGAATATTGGCCATTGAAATTGTCTTCAATTCCATTATCCTGCCGTCCGAATTCCCCGCTGTGACCTCAGTCACCGCAGCGGGTTTTGTGGTGCTGCCAGTCAACTCGACGTTGAACAGACCATTGTTTCTCAGTGGCCTGTTGGGCCTGTCCGAAGGTGACGTCCGCGCCTCAGGTGGACCTCTCGCCGAGCCTCAACTCGGCTAACTGCAACTTAAGAATAGGAGAATCTTCCAGCGGGATCGCCGGCCCTAACCCCCGGCCTTCCCCTTTCTGGTACGATGCGTAAACGTATGAGATTTGTTCGCTTTGCATTCGCGTGTATCGCTCCGCTCGCCCTCCTGGCGCAGTCCGGCGATCTGCAAAAGGACTTGAAATTCCGCCTTGTCGGACCCTATCGCGGCGGCCGTGTCGTGGCCGTAGCCGGCGTCCGCCAGCAGCCGGAAACCTACTATTTCGGCGCCACCGGCGGCGGCATCTGGAAGACCACCGATAGCGGACTCTCATGGCAGCCCATCGCCGACGGCCAGTTGAAAAACGGCGACGTCGGCGCCCTCGCGGTAGCCGACTCCGACCCCAACATTATCTATGCGGGCATGGGCGAAGCCTGCATCCGCGGCAACGCCTCCAACGGCGACGGCGTTTACAAGTCGGTCGACGGCGGCCGCACCTGGCGCAACATCGGCCTGCAGGATACCTATCACATCGGCGCTGTGGTGGTCCATCCCAAGAATCCCGACATCGTCTACGTCGCCGCCGTCGGCCACCTCTGGGGACCCAATGAGCAGCGCGGCGTCTTCCGCTCCATGGACGGCGGCCAGACCTGGAAGCAGATCCTCACCCGCGGCGTCGACACCGGCGCGGTCGATCTCTCCATGGACCCCACCAATCCCAAGGTCATCTACGCCAGCTTCTGGCAGGTCAGCCGCAGACCCTGGCGTCTCGATAGCGGCGGTCCGAACAGCGGCCTCTGGAAGACCATCGACGGCGGCGACACCTGGACCGACATCACCAAATCCCCCGGCCTTCCGCGCGGCGTCATGGGACGCATCGGCGTGGCCCTCTCGCCCGTCAATCCCGAGCGCGTCTGGGCCATTGTCGAGGCCAGCGACGGCGGCGTCTTCCGCTCCGACAACGGTGGCCGGAACTGGACCCGCCTCAATCAGGAGAACGAACTCCGCCAGCGCGCCTGGTATTACAGCCACATCTTCGCCGACCCCAAGAGCGCCGACACCGTCTACGTCCTCAACGTGGGCGCCTTCAAGTCCACCGACGGTGGCCGCACCTACGCCGCCATGCGCCCGCCCCACGGGGACAATCACGCCCTGTGGATCGCGCCCGACAATCCCGGCCGGATGATCGAAGGTAACGACGGCGGCGCCACCATCACCAGCGACAACGGCCGCTCCTGGTCCACGCAGGATAACCAACCCACCGCCCAGTTCTACCGCGTGACCCTCGACAACGACTTCCCGTATCACATCTACGGCGCGCAGCAGGACAACTCCACTGTCCGCATCGCCAGCCGCACCACCGGCTTCGGCATCACCGATAAAGATTGGTACGACGTCGGCGGTGGCGAGAGCGGCTGGATCGCCCCTGACCCGAAGGATTCCGAGATCGTTTACGCCGGCTCCTACGGCAACCTCATCACGCGCCAGGACCGCCACACCGGCCAGACGCGCAACATCAACGCCTGGCCCGACAACCCCATGGGCTACGGCGCCGACGTCCTGAAGTACCGCTTCCAGTGGAGCTTCCCCATCGCCTTTTCGCCGCACGATCCGAAGACCCTCTACATGGGCTCCAACGTGATGATGAAGACGACCAACGAAGGCCAGAGCTGGCAGACCATCTCCGGCGACCTCACCCGCAACGATAAGTCCAAGCAGCTTTCCTCCGGCGGTCCGATCACGCAGGAC
>Ga0207695_10006389_pt1 | contig 15330 bp, 15 predicted proteins | sample KBSC54metaG_FD_184354 | JGI IMG/M metagenome (GOLD analysis project Ga0207695, IMG submission 184354) | Corn rhizosphere microbial communities from Kellogg Biological Station, Michigan, USA - KBS C5-4 metaG (SPAdes) (version 2) | ecosystem: Host-associated > Plants > Roots > Rhizosphere > Soil... | reverse complement strand
GACGACCCGACTCCACGTGCGCGAATTATTGCAGGCCTGCCGCGGAGCTGACCTCGACGCGTCACATAGGCCTGACCATATGGTGGAGCATCCCCGGACCGGAGAGGCGCCGCATGAAGTACAACCAGCTCGGCCGCACAGGCCTGTTCGTCTCCGAGATCTGCCTGGGGACCATGACTTTCGGCGGGTCCGAGAACGCGGGCATGTGGAAGGCGATCGGGGCGCTGCAACAGGACGAGGTGAACGGTATCGTCGGGCGCGCCCTGGACGCCGGGGTGAACTTCTTCGACACCGCCGACGTCTACTCCTTCGGCGAGTCCGAGCGGCTGTTCGGCCAGGCGCTGGCGGATCTGGGCGCCCATCGCAAGGACGTGGTGATCGCCACCAAGGTGTTCGGTGAAATGGGACCCCGTCCCAATGACCGGGGCGCCAGCCGAGGCCACATCATGGACGCCGTGCAGGGCAGCCTCGAGCGCCTGCAGACCGACCACATCGACCTCTACCAGATCCACGGCAACGACACGGTCACACCCATCGACGAGACCCTGCGCGCCCTGGATGACCTGATCAGCCAGGGCCTGGTGCGCTACATCGGGGTCTCCAACTGGGCCGCCTGGAAGATCGCCAAGGCGCTGGGCCTCAGCGAGGCCAAGGGCTATGCGCGCTTCGAGACCCTGCAGGCCTACTACTCCATCGCCGGGCGCGATCTGGAGCGCGAACTGGTCCCCATGATCACCGAGGAGAAGCTCGGGCTGATGGTCTGGTCACCCCTGGCGGGCGGCCTGCTGTCCGGCAAGTTCGGGCCGGGATCCAACAACCCCGAGGGCTCGCGCCGCACCACCTTCGACTTCCCGCCGGTGGACAAGGACCGCGCCTGGAAGTGCATCGAGGTGATGCGCGAAGTGGGCGACTCCCATGGGACATCGGTGGCCCGGGTGGCGCTGGCCTGGTTGCTCGCCAAGCCCGCGGTGATGAGCATCATCATCGGCGCGAAGACCCTGGAGCAGCTGGACGACAACCTGGCCGCCGCAGAGCTGACGCTCACCGGCGAGGAGATCAAGCGGCTGGACGAGGTGTCCGAATTGCCCAGCGAGTACCCCGGCTGGATGTTCGCCCGCCAGGGCGGGAACCGCCGCCCGAAGCCGTTCGTCAAAGCCCAGTAGGCGCCACAGGAGTTCTTAGTCCGCCGATGTCCGTCGCCCAGGCCAAAGCACCCGCCAGCCCGCCCCGCGGCGAGATGGTCGATATCGGCGGCCGCCATCTGCGGGTGGTGCGCGCCGGCCCGGCGAGCGGGCGCCCGACCATCGTCCTGGAACACGGCGCCTTCGGCTGCGCCGCCGACTGGGCCGAGGTGCAGGCGCGCCTGGCGGCCAGGGGCTTGGCCAGCATCGCCTATGACCGCGCGGGCCTGGGCCACTCCGAGCCGGGACCCAAGCCCCGGGACGGCCGGGCCATCGTCGCCGACCTGGCGGCCCTGCTGCGCGCCATGGACGAGCCCGGCCCCTTCGTGCTGGCCGGCCATTCCATGGGCGGGCTGATGGTGCGGCTCTATGCGCTGACCTATCCCGAGCAGGTTCTGGGCGTGGTGATGGTGGACGCCGTGACGCCGGACGTGATCACCAACCCCATCGGCGAAAAAGGCGTCTACGCGTTCTCACGCATCCTCGGCTGGGTGAGCCAGGGCGCGCGTCTGGGGATGATGCGGCCGGTGGCGGTGGTGGCTGGCGACCGCATCGGCCTGCCGCCGGACGCCTCGGCGGAAAAGCGCCGCATCCACGGCTCCGCCAGCCACGCGCAGTGGGCCGCGGAGGAGGTCAGCCAGTGGCGCGCCACCTCCGACCAGGCCCGCGCCGGGGACTTCCCGCCGGCCCTGCCCATCGCCGTGATCACCGCCGGCGCGGAGAACACGGTGACCGCGCTGAAGGACATCCAGTCGGTCCCGGCGTTGGCCTCGAAGAACGGCTACATCGAGCATGTGGCCGGGGCGGGCCACGCCAACCTGCTCGGCCGGCGCTTCGCCGATCCCGTGGTCCGCGGTGTCGAGCACGTGCTCGCCACCGCCCACCGCTGAAGCTCAGGCGGGTTCGCGTTCGACAGCGCCGCAGGCGGCGAGCAGGCGCTCGTGGACGAGGGGCCTGGTCTGCAGCGGTTGCGTATTTCCGGCCGCGTCCACCGCTTCGGGCAGGGTCGTGCGGCCGTGCGCACGGACTTCGACGGCCGCCGCCGCCCTGACCTCGAACCGTCCGTCCCAGACGCCGGCCTCACCGGCCGCCAGGCCCAGGGGCGCGAGCCCACCGCGCGCGACCTCGCCCGGTTCCCTCTGCACGCGGACCTCGGTGGCCGCCGCTGAGATGCGCGCTCCGGCCAGGGTGGCGACAAAGTCATCGCGCCCGATCACGCGAGAACCCAGGGCCTCGACCCGCGCGCGCGCCGGCGGCCGGTCGGTCCCGGCGGCGCAGAGGCAGGCGGCGGAGAGGAACCGGCGCAAGGCATCCGGCGCAGCGGCGCGCAAGGCCACCCTTTCGACGCGAAGGCCGCCCGCAGGCTGCGCGTGGCAGGCGAGCGCCAGCGGCGCCGCCGACGCGCCGGTGGAGGGCGGCTCGGGCGCGGCCGCGCCACGGGCCAGCGCCTGACGGGCGCGGGGCCGGGCGTAGGCGGGGTTCTGGTTGGCGGGGTCGTCGATCCAGCGCTCGCCACGCGCCCCGAGCCAATCGCGAATCGCCGCGCGCCGATGGCCGAGTAGGGGGCGCAGCACGAAGACGCCACGGCCCTCAGGCCAGGCCGGAGACGGCGCCCACTCGCGGGCGTCCGGCGTGGTGGACCCCGCCGCGCGCATCAGGCGGGCCTCCAGCACGTCGTCGGCGGTGTGGCCCATCAGGATCACCCGGGCGCCGGCCTCGCGGGCCGCGTCGGCCAGGAGGGCGTGGCGGGCGCGCCGGGCGGCGGCGGGAAGCCCTGCGGGCGGCTTCGCCTCGGTCCAGGCGAGTTCCCGGAACGCTAGGCCGAGCCGCTGGGCCGTCGCCGCGCAGGCTTGCGTCCAGGCGGCGCTCTCCGCGCGCAGGCAGTGGTCGACGGTGAGCACCACCAGCTTACGGCCGGCGCCGCGCGCCCAGGCCTCGGCAGCCAGCAGCAGGGCCAGCGAGTCGCCGCCGCCGGAGAGGGCCACGGCGATGGGGTGTGGCCTGGCGCGCAGCAGCCGGCGGTCGAGAACCTCTCCGACCGCGGCTTCGAGGTCGGCCCATGCGTCCGCCTGGAGCGCGCCTACCCGCACTTCGCCTGCAGCCGCACGGCCTCCGCGCGGCTCTTCACCGATGCGGGCGCCTTGGGATAGCGGCGGCCGAGCTCGGCGAGGGTCTGGCAGGCGTCGGCGGGCTTCTTCAGCTGCACCAGGGCGCGGCCGAGCTCCACCACCGCGTCCGGCGCCCAGCTCGTCTGCGGCCAGCCGCGGATCGCGCCGATATAGGCGCCGGCGGCCTTCACATAGTCGCCGCGGACGCTCAGCGTCTTGCCCCACCAGTAACGCGCCTCCGGCGTGCGGGCGGTCTCCGGATAGGTGGTGACATAGTCGCCGAACGCGGCCTCGGCGGCGTCGTAGTCGCCGCTCAGCATCAGCTGGCGGGCCTTGGTGAAGGCGGCGGCCGCGCTGGCGGCGGCGGCCTTGGGGTCCGGAGCCGGCGGCGGCTCGGGTGCGGCGGCCGGCGCGGCTTGGGCGGCGGCAAGCGCCTCGGCCGCCTTCTGCTCGTCGGCGGCCAGACGGTCGCTCAGCGCCTTAACCTGCGCCCGTAGCGCGGTGTTCTCCCGCTTGGCCTGGTCGAGCTCGTGGGTAGTGGCCTCCAGGGTGCCGTTCAGCTTGGTGAGCGTGCCCTCCAGGTCCCCGACCTTGGCGGTGATGTCGGCCAGGCGCGCGTCGGTGTCGGCCGGCTGCACCACCACCGGTTGGCCGGTCTTCTGCGCCTTGAAGACGATGTCGCGCAGTTCGCGGACGACCTTTTCCATGCGGTCGAGACGCTTGGCGTCGCGCGCGTCCAGCGGGTCGTCCATCGGGGTCTGGGCGAGGGCCACGCCGGTGAGCGCCGGCGCGGCGACCAAGAGGACCGCCGCCGCCGCGCCCAGGGTGCGCAAGCCCCGCCGCAAATTGGGCCGCAATCCGGCCCGCAGGGGTTCGGCCGTCATTGCATGCGCGCGCCGCTCAGGATGGCGGTGTGGGCGTTGCGGTTGTGCGCCTCGGCCGCCTCACCGGCGCCGGTGTCGATGGGCCGCTGCTTGCCGTAGGAGACCGTGCTGATGCGGCCGGCCTCGACCCCGTGGGACACCAGGTATTCGCGCACCGCGTTGGCGCGCCGGGCGCCGAGCGCGAGGTTGTATTCCTCGGTGCCGCGCTCGTCGGCGTTGCCTTCGATCCGCACCTGCACGGCGGGATAACGCTTCAACCAGACGGCCTGGGCGTCCAACACCGGCGAGGCGTCGGCGCGGATGTTGTACATGTCGTAGTCGAAGTAGATCCGGTCGCCGACGTTGATGGTGAAGTCGCGCTCCGAGCCCGGCAGGGCGTTCTGGGTGACCGGCTCGGGCCCCCTTGGGGCGGCGGGCCCGCGGGGCCCCTCCGGCGAGCGTTGCGGGCCTGGGGCCTGGGTCGGATAGGCCGGCTTCGGATGCGAGGCGCAGGCCGCGAGCGAGGCGGCGGCGCCGGCGATGAGCGTCAGTCGCAGGGCGCCCCCGATATTGCGGATCGTGACCATGGAAAGCGTCTCCTTCGAATGTCGCGCCGGCGGCGCGGGGCAAAGTCTAGTGGTCCGCCTTGCGGCGCAACCCTGGAGCCCGACGCCGGAACGGGCCCCAGTGGAAGTCAGTTCAAGAGCGGCGACCAGGCCGGGTCGGTGCCGCCTCCGGGATAGGGTAGCGGCTGCAGGACGCGGCCGGTGATGTCGACGCTCCACAGCTTGGCGCCGCCGCCGGCTCCCTGGCGGCTGAACAAGAGCACCCGCCCGTTGGGCGCCCAGGCGGGGCCTTCGTCAAGATAGCTGGAGGTGAGGATCCGCTCATCGGTGCCGTCCGGCCGCATGATGCCGATATGGAATTCGCCGCCCGTCTGCTTGGTGAAGGCGATGAACTCGCCCGTGGGGCTCCAGACGGGGGTCGTATAGCGGCCGCCGGCGAAGGTGATCCGCCGAGGGTTCGAGCCATCCGCCCCCATGATGTAGATTTCCGGCGAGCCCGAGCGGTCGGAGTTGAAGGCGATCCGCGTGCCGTCCGGCGAGAACGAGGGCGAGGTGTCGATCGCCGGATCCGTGGTGAGCCGGGTGGTGGCGTGGCTCTTCAGGTCCATCACGAAGATGTCGCTGTTGCCGCCGCGCTCCACGGAGAAGGCCACCTTGCCGCCGTCGGGCGAGAAGCGCGGCGCGAACACCATGCCCTTGAAGTCCCCCAGGGTCTCGCGGCGGGTGGTGTCGAGGTTCAGGAGGTAGATCTTCGACCCCTCGGGGCGAAGCTCCATGTAGGTGATCTCCTGGCCGGTGGGCGAATAGCGCGGCGTCATGATCTCGCCGTCGCCGACCGGGATGTAGCTGGGATTGGCGCCGTCCTGGTCCATGATCGCCAGCTGCTTGGTCTTCTTGCCCCGCCCGCCGCTCTCGGCGACGAAGGCGATGCGGGTGTCGAAATAGCCCTTCTCGCCGGTCAGCCGCTCATAGACCGCATCCGAGATCTTGTGCGCCACGCGGCGCCAGTTCTCCGGGCTGGAGGCGAATTGCAGGCCAAGGAGCTGCTTCTCGGCGAACACGTCCCACAGGCGGAAGTCCACCTGCAGCCGGCCGCCCACGACACTCGCCTGGCCGTTCACCAGGGCCTGGGCGTTGATCTGCTGCCAGGCCGCGAAGCGCGGTTGCACGGCGGTGTTCAGATCGCGCTCGACGAAGCTCGCCGGGTCCAGCGGCCGGAACAGGCCGGAGCGCTGCAGGTTGGCGCTGATCACGCCGGCGATGTCGGCCCCCACCTGGCCGCCCCCGAAGGCCGGCAGCGCGATGGGCAAGGGCTGCACGTCGCCGCGGTTGACGTTGACTTCGATGTCGGCGCGCGCCGCCCCCGGGACGCCGAACGCCGCGGCCGGCAGAGCTGCCAAGGCGGCGAGCAAGGTCCGTTTGGAAAGGATCGTCATCTCAGGAACAGGCCTCGCGCGCGTTGAAGTTGACCGCGATCTTCTCGCCATAGAACTCCCGGGGCAGGGTGCGGAAGGGCGCCGCGGCATAGACCGCGCTGACCGCCCGGTCCGAGGCGCTTCGGGCCACCGGCGTGGTCGGACCCTTGATCTGGGCGGCGACGTCGCCCACCACCTGGCCGCCGGCTCCGATGGTGAAGGTCACCCTGAGCTGAACGTCGCGGCCACCCTCGACGTTGCAGTTGGGGTTCCAGCGGCGCTGCAGATCGTCGACGAGGCCGCTCATGGCCGCCGAGGCGACGCCGGTCCCCAGCGCCGGGCGCGCCTGGGTGGCGGTCTCGGCCCGGGCCGCACCCTTCGGCGCCGAGGAGGGCTTTGCGGGCCTGGCCAGCTTGGAGATGCTCGCCGAAAGCGCGTCGAGATCGAGGCTCTTTTCCGGCTTGGCCGGCGGGGCGGGCTTGGCGGGCGCCGGCGTCGGAATGGGCTTGACCACCTTCGGCGTGGGCGCGGGCTTGGGCGGGGGAGGCGTGGGCTTGGGTTTGGGGACCGGCGGCTCGGCCTGCGGCGGCGCCTCGGGAACCGGCGCCTCGGTCTGGGCGGTCTGCTCCACCGGCGCCTGCTCGGCGGGCCGGACATCGGTGTCGGGCGCCTGGGAGACGATGGTCACCGGCACCACCGAGCCCACCTTCAGGTCGCGCGTGAAATTCCAGGAGACCAGCAGCAGGACGGCGACGGTCGCGTGCAGCAGCACCGACCCGAGCATCGCTGGTGAGAGCTCCCGGCGGGTCACTGGGCGTTCGGTTCCCCCGTCGCGTTCTTCGGCGGCGTGGCCCCCGACGAGGGGCCGCCGGTGTCGGTGATCAGGTTGATCGAGGTGAAGCCGGAGGTGGAGAGCGAGGCCATCACCTGGGCCACGATGGCGTAGGGCGCCTTGCCGTCGGCGCGAACATAGATCGGCTTGGTCGTGGGCCCGGCCATCTCATGCAGCCGGGGCGCGAGGTTCGCGAACGGAACCTGGTCCTCCTTGATGAAGATCTGGCCGTTGGCGCGGATGGTGAGCGTCAGGGGCTCGTTCTGGTCCTGCAGGGAGCCGGCCTCGGTCTTAGGCAGCTCCACCGGCACGCCGGCGGTGAGCAGCGGCGCGGAGATCATGAAGACGATCAGCAGCACCAGCATGACGTCCACCAGCGGGGTGACGTTGATCTCCGAGAGCGCGCCGCGCCGCCCGCGTCCGCCGCGGCGCCGCCGGCCGCGTCCGCCGGTCGCCGCGAAGGCGTCGTTGGCGGAGAGCGCCATGGCCTAGACCTTCTCCGCCAGCCGCCGCTGGATGGCGGTGGCGAGGTCGTCGGCGAAGCCTTCCAGGCGGCCGGAGAACTTGGCCGCGTCGGCGGAGAATCGGTTGAACGCGATGTAAGCGGGGATGGCGGCCAGAAGACCGATGGCCGTGGCGAAGAGCGCCTGGGCGATGGAGGGGGCGACCACGGCCAGGGAGGTGTTCTTCAGGATGGCGATGGACTGGAAGGCGTTCATGATGCCCCAGACCGTGCCGAACAGGCCGACGAACGGCGAGGCGGTTGCGACGATGGCCAGCGAGCTCAGCCCGTCCTCGACGCGGGCGCTTTCGCGGGCGATGGCGGCGTCGAGGACCCGGTCGATGCGCTGGATCAGGAAGGCGGCCTGGCTGTCGGTGCCGAGGCCCTTGTTGCGGGCGTCGCGCCATTCGCGGAGCGCGCCCTGCAGCATGCGGGGCAGGGCGTGGCGGGGCCGCTCGCCCGCCTGGGCGGCCACCTCCTCCAGGCTCTTGCCGGAGGCCACGGCGTCCTCGAAGGCGTTCGCCTCGCGGTTCAGGGCGGCGAAGCGGAAGGTCTTGTCGAGGATCACCGTCCACGACCACAGGGAGGCCGCGCCCAGGCCCAACATCACCAGCTTGACCACCCAGTCGGCCTTCATGAACAGGACGAAGAAGTTGAAGCTCTCCGGCGTTACGGCGGCGGCAGAATCCATTCGAGGTCCAGGAGCTCCGAAATCAAGGCGGCGCGAATCGGGGAAAGTCGGTGTTGGGCGGGCCCGATGGCGATCTTATGGCGAAGGGGAAAACAGCGGTCTGAGCGCCTCGGCGAGGCCCGCCGGCGGCTTGCGGGCGCGGCCGGCCAGGTCGATGCAGGCAGCCTCCACCGCGGCGGTGGCGATCAGCTCCTCGCCGCGGGTGATCCGTTGGCTGATGAAGAGCCTGGGGCCCTTCGCGGTGTCGTAGGTTGTGCGCACCAGGAGGGCGTCGTCGATGCGCGCCGCGCGGCGGAAATCCACGGTGATCCGGGTGATGGTGAAGGCCGCCGGGTCCGGACGCTCCAGCAGCGCCGAGTGGCTGACCCCCACCAGGCGGAAGAAATCGCTCCGCCCACGCTCGAAATAGCGCAGGTAGTTGGCGTGGTACACGACACCGGTGAAGTCGGTGTCCTCGTAGTAGATGCGCACCGGCAACTGGTGCTCGCGGCCGACGATGCGGCCCGCGAAAGGCTGGGGCGCGTCAGTCATCGAAGAGATCCCCAGGTTGCGGCTGCCCCGCGGCTTTCGGCGCGGCGAGGCCCAGGTGCGCGTAGGCCTTGGCGCAGGCCATGCGGCCACGGGGCGTGCGCTGGATGAAACCTTGCTGCAACAAAAAGGGCTCGATGACGTCCTCGACCGCGTCGCGGGCCTCGGCGATGGCGTAGGCCAGGGTCTCCACCCCGGCCGGGCCGCCGGCGTAGTTCTCGATCAGCGCACGCAGGTAGCGGCGGTCGAGCGCGTCCAGGCCCATCTCGTCGACGTCCAGGCGGGCCAGCGCCGAGGCCGCGGCCTGGCGGTCGATCAGCCCCACGCCGTCGGCGGCGGCGAAGTCGCGCACCCGGCGCAGCAGCCGCCCGGCCACCCGGGGCGTGCCGCGCGAGCGGGCGGCGATCTCCGCGGCGCCCTCCGGATGCAGGTTGAGCGCCAGCTTACCGGCCGCCTGGGCGAGCACCTTCTGCAGCTCGGCGGGCGTGTAGAACTCCAGCCGGATCGGGATGCCGAAGCGGTCGCGCAGCGGCGTGGCCAGGAGGCCCGCCCGCGTGGTGGCCGCCACCAGGGTGAAGGGCGCCAGGTCGATGCGGATCGAGCGCGCCGAGGGGCCTTCGCCGATCATCAGGTCGAGGACGTGGTCCTCCATGGCCGGGTAGAGGATCTCCTCGACGTTGGCGGCCAGGCGATGGATCTCGTCGATGAACAGGACGTCGTTGGGCTCCAGGTTGGTGAGGATGGCGGCGAGGTCGCCGGCCTTGGCCAGCACCGGCCCGGAGGTGGCGCGGAAGTTCACGCCCAGCTCGCGGGCGACGATCTGGGCTAGCGTGGTCTTGCCCAGGCCCGGAGGCCCGAACAGCAGCACGTGGTCCAGCGCCTCGCCGCGGGATTTGGCCCCCTCGATGAACACCCGCAGGTTCCCCTTGGCCTGCTCCTGGCCGACGAACTCGGCCAAGGTCTGGGGCCGGAGCGCCTTGTCCGGCGTCTCCAGCGGCGCGGATTCTCCGGAGACCAGGCGGGTCATGATCGACCCTCGCGCAGTGTGGCCGCAGCGCCCCCTCCACCGCTTCGCGGTCCCCCTCCCCCATTTTCATGGGGGAGGTTCCTGGGGTCGGCGCCGAAAACCTCACCCGCGCCAGCGGGGGAGGGGGACCGCGAAGCGGTGGAGGGGGCTTTGGACTTGCTCACCGCCCCAACTCCTGCAGGGCGGCCTTGATCAGGGCCGGGGCCTCGCTCTCGTCGCCGAGGCGCAAGGACGCCTGCTCGACGACGCGGCGGGCGGCGGGTTCGGCGACGCCAAGGCCCATGAGGGCGGCGACCGCCTCGCCGGCGGCGGTGGGCGGCGGCGGCGCGGCCGGGCCCGCGGAGGCGTGGAAGGTGGCGACCAAGCCGTCGCCGATGGGCTTGTCCTTCAGCTCGGTGACGATGCGTAGCGCCAGTTTGGGACCGACGCCTTGGGCGCGGGACACCGCGGCCTGGTCGCCGCGCTGGGCGGCGGCGGTAAGCTCGGCCGGTGGCAGGACGTCGAGGACGGCCAGCGCCGCCTTCGGGCCCACGCCCTGGATGGTCTTCAGCATGACGAAGGCGCGGCGCTCGTTGCGGTCGAGGAAGCCATAGAGGGTCATGCCGGTCTGCTCGCCCCACTGGCTCTCGATGTGCAGGGTGGCCGTCTCGCCGGTGGCCGGCAGGCGCGCGAGGGTGCGTGAGCCGCAGCGCACGACGTAGCCGACGCCGGATACGTCGAGCAGCGCCTCCTCCTCGCCGACCTCGGCGACCACGCCCCACAGACGGCCGATCATTTCCGCGCCCTATTGTGAATCACGTTCAGCATCTGTTCCGAGCATGCCGTAAACCATGCCGAATCGCTTGCGCAATCGTGAACGTCCCGCGATCGGACGCGAGGTTTCCACCGCCCGGTTAACCGCGTTTTTTCAACGCTTCGGCTCCTCTCCCGTCCCGCAGAGGACGGGGGGAGGTGGATCGCGCATCGCGCGAGAGGGAGGGGGCGTGAGGACGTCTCGCTCCGACAAGGGGGTCCGCGTCCGGTTTGAGTGCGGCGCCTAGGCCGCGTAGCTGCGGGCGCGCCTCGCGTGGGCGTGGGCGATGGCGACGGCCAGCGCGTCGGCGGCGTCGGCGGTGGTGTCTCCGGCGGTGGGCAGGAGGCGGCGGATCATGAAGCCCACCTGCGCCTTGTCCGCCGCGCCGGTGCCGACCACCGCCTTCTTGACCACGGTGGCGGCGTATTCGGCCACCGGCAACCCCGCCCGCGCCGGGGCGATCAGGCAACAGGCCCGGGCGTGACCGAGCTTCAGGGCCGACTGGCCGTTGGAATTGATGAAGGTTTCCTCCACCGCCGCCTCGTCCGGGGCGTGCAGCGCGATCACCTCGGCGATGGCCTCGAACAGGACGAGCAGGCGTTCGGAGAAGGCCAGCGTGTCCCTAGGCGCAATCACCCCGTGCGCCACGTGCGTCACCCGAGCGCCCTCCACCGCCACCACGCCCCAGCCGGTGCGCCGCAGGCCCGGGTCGAGGCCGATAATCCGTAGGGGCCGAATCGCGTTCATCGTCTGTTCCAGTGTGGCCCAGGGATGAAGGCGCGGGAAGGGTTGAGGAAGGGTGGATGGGGTGGGGTGGCTACTCAACATCGTCGCAACAAGGTCTTTCCTCGTCTCACCCTCACTCCGCAAGGAACGGGGACGGCGTCATGGTGGTGACGCAGGCGGTGTCCAGGCCCTGCGCGGAACCCTTGGCGAAGAAGGCGTCGGCGATCCGGTCGAGGCAGTCCAGGTGCGCGAGCCCGACCGGCAGATGGCCCATGGCGTCGATCACCACCACGCGGCTGTTCGGCAGACCCGCGGCGACCTTCCGGGCCCAGGCGGGCGGGGCGGTGGCGTCGCGGCCTCCCGCCAGGAGCAGCACGGGGACATTCGACCGCAGCGGGGTCAGCAGGGTCGCGAGCGGCGTCGCCGGCGGCCAAAGCCCGCACGCGGCGATCTGCTGGTCGATGCGGTAGCGGCCGAACGCGGCGCCGCGGGTGGCCGGCGCGATCTCGCCGGGCCGGATCCGCCGCGTGCCCTCCGGGCAGGTGACCGAAAGATAAAGCCCATCGGCCTCGGCCTCCGGCTCATGGGCCTCCACGAGCTTGACCAGCGGCGCGTAGTCCTGGCGCGCGGCGCGCCCGATCAAGGCCGGCAGGCGCCGGGCGCTCTCCACCGCATTGAGCTGGTTGCGGACCAGCTCATTGAACGGGCCCTGGCGCACCGGGATCCGGCCTTGCCGGGTCTCGATGACCACCGCGCCCTTGGCGAGGCGGTCCTGCAGCTGGCGCCAGGCGGCCGGAAGGTCGGGAAAGGCCGCGTTGCAGCGGGCGTCCGCGCGGCAGTCGGCGAACAGCAGCCGGAGCGCCCGTTCGCCGTTGGCGGCATGGTGCAGCGGCAGCTTCTCGCCGATCGGGACCGTGCCGATCAGGGCGGCGCTGCGCACGCGCTGCGGATAGAGCTTCATGTAGGCCTGGGCGAGCCAGGTTCCGTAGGACAGGGCGGCCAGATCGATCCTGTCCGCGCCGAGCGCCTGGCGCAGCGCCTCGAGATCCCGGGCGGAGGCCTCGGTGGAGTACTGGGCCAGATCGGCCGTGGCCGCCAGCTTGCGCCGGCAGGCCGTGACGTCGGCGGCGCGCCACATGTCGGCGAGCGCCGGCCGCTGTTCGGTCTTTGGGCAATGCAGCGGGTTCGAGTCTCCCGTGCCGCGCTGGTCGAACAGCACGACGGCGCGTCTTTCGCGGTGAAACTTCAGGTCGGTCACGTAGAGCGGGGCGCTGATCGTACCCGGCACGCCTGGCCCGCCCTCCAGCCAGACCATCGGGGCCTGTTCGGCCCCGGAGCCGACCTTCGGCAGGACAACGACCTTGAGCCCGATCTTGCGCCCGGAGGGCCTGCCCCAATCCTCCGGGACTTCGAGGCGTCCGCATTGAACCGTCTCCGGCCCGATCCGACACGGCTCGAGATGCAGGCGCGGGGCGGCCGCGGCGGGGTGATGCGCCAGCAAGGCGAACGCCAACCCGAGCGCAAGCATCCGCATGGACATCCTCCATCGGCCGCAGGTGAACCCTGCTTGGGCGGATGTTCAACCTGAACGGCGCGCAGGGGAAGCGTCTTGCGCCCCGCCCGCGCCCTACCCCGTCGCCATGGCCTCGCGGATCGCCTGGGCGAGGTCGCGCTGGAAGTAGGGCTTGGCGAGCCTCGGGAGGTCGCTGGCCGCGCCTGGGGGCAGTTCGGCGTAGCCGGTGGCCAGGATCACCGGCAGGCCCGGCGCCTGGGCTTTCACCGTCTCGGCGAGCTGCAGCCCCGTGGCGTGCGGCATGGCGTAGTCGGTGACCACCAGGTCGAAGGTTTCGCGCCGCAGGGTGGCGAGCGCCTCGTCGGCGCCGGTCGCGGGGAACACCCGGTGGCCGAGATCCTCCAGCATGGCGACCAGATTCATCAGCACGAGGCTGTCATCGTCCACGGCGAGCACCGTCAGCGGCCGGGTGGCCGGCAAGCCGCCGGCCTGCGCCGCCCCCACCAGCACCTGCGGCTCGTCCGTCTCCGAAGCGCTGGCCGCCGGCAGCCAGAGCTCCACCCTCGTGCCCTGGCCCAGAGAACTCTCGATGTGCAGGCGTCCGCCCGACTGTTCCGCCAGGCCGTGGGCCATGGAGAGGCCGAGGCCGGTTCCCTTGCCGACCCCCTTGGTGGTGTAGAAGGGCTCGGCTGCGCGGGCCAGGGTCTCCGGCGACATGCCCTCACCCGTGTCGGTCACCGAAAGGCGCGCGTAGACGCCGGCGGGCAGGCCGGCCTTGGCGCCTTCGGCCAGGACTTCGGGCGTGGCCTCGATGGCGATGGTCCCGCCGTCCGGCATGGCGTCGCGGGCGTTGACCGCCAGGTTGAGGAGAACGCCCTCCAGTTGGCCCGGATCGGTGTGGACCGCGGGGAGGCCCCGCGCGAAACGCATCTCCACGACGATGGAGGGGCCCAGCGAACCCTTCAGCAGCCCGGCCATGCCGCGCACCAGGCCCGGCAGCTCGACGTTCTGCATGCGCAGGTCCTGCTTGCGCGCGAAGGCCAGCATCCGCTGGGTGAGCCCCGCGCCGCGCTCGGCGGCGGCGATGGCGTTGTCCAGCAGCGGCGTGACCTTGGCGTCGTGCGGCAAGCGCTTGCGGACCAGGTCGAGGCTGCCCAGGATCGCCATCAGAAGGTTGTTGAAATCGTGCGCCACCCCGCCGGTGAGCTGGCCGATGGCGTCGAGCTTCTGGGACTGGAAGAGCGCCTCGCGGGCGGTTTCCAGCGCCTGCTGCGCCTCGCGGCGTTCGCTGATGTCGCGGGTGATCTTGGCGAAGCCGAGGAGCTCGCCGTCCGGCCCGCGGATCGGGTCGATCACCACATGCGCCCAGAAGCGGCTGCCGTCCTTGCGGACGCGGACGCCTTCCCGCTCGAACCGCCCTTCCTTCATCGCCACCTGCAGGGCGTGCATCGGCTCGCCGGCCTGGCGGTCCTCCTCGGTGTAGAAGCGGGAGAAGTGCGAGCCCACCGCTTCCTCCGGCGTGTAGCCCTTGATCCTCTGGGCGCCCGGGTTCCAGTTGGTGACCCGCCCATCCGGATCGAGCATATAGATGGCGTAGTCGGTCACCCCCTGCACGAGCAGCCGGAACTGTTCCTGGCTCTGGCGCAGGCTATCCTCGGCCTCCCGCCGCTCGGTGAGGTCGCGGGTGATCTTGGCGAATCCCACGGGCTCGCCGTCCGGCCCGCGGATGGCGTCGATGACCACATGGGCCCAGAAGCGGCTGCCGTCCTTGCGCACCCGCCAGCCTTCGTTCTCGAACCGGCCCTCGCTCAAGGCGGTCCGCAGCGCCCGCGCGGGCAAGCCGGTGGCCTGGTCCTCCGGGGTGTAGAAGCGGGAAAAGTGCTCCCCGAGGATTTCCGGCGCGCGGTAGCCTTTGATGCGCTGCGCGCCGGGGTTCCAGCTGCTCACCCGCCCGTCCAGGTCGAGCATGTAGATGGCGTAGTCGGTGATCGCCTCCACCAGGATCCGGTAGCGGCTGTCTTCGGTGTGGAAGTCGACGAGTTGATCCATACGGCCTGCTTCGGGGTCTGCGACCGCGGAATGTGTCACCTTTGGCCCCCTACGGCAGCACGAAGGTTGAACAACGCCCAGACCGCCGCGCGGTTGCCGACGGGCGTTCGCCTAAACGCGGGTGAGCAGGGTCATGGTCACCTCGCGGCGCAGCGTGAAGCCCAGGCTTTGGTAGAGGGCGATGGCGCCGGTGTTGTGGGCGTAGGAATGCAGGAAGGGCGTCTCGCCGCGGGCCAGGATGCGGCCGGTGACCACCCGCATCAGGGCGCCGGCGTAGCCGCGGCCGCGGCAGGCGGGCTCTGTGCAGACGCCGCTGACCTCGGTGAAGCCGGCGGGCTTCATCCGCTCCCCGGCCATGGCCAGCAGGCGGCCGTCCGCATCCTTCACGCCGACGAAGTCCCCCAGCCGATGGGTGCGGGCCATGAACGGCCCCGGCCGTGTGAGCGTGGCGAGCGCCAGCATCTGCGGGGCGTCGGCGTCGTCCAGCGGGACGATGGCGAAATCCGGACCGGCGGCGGGGGTCAGGGTTACGCAGG
>Ga0207695_10006388_pt1 | contig 15330 bp, 10 predicted proteins | sample KBSC54metaG_FD_184354 | JGI IMG/M metagenome (GOLD analysis project Ga0207695, IMG submission 184354) | Corn rhizosphere microbial communities from Kellogg Biological Station, Michigan, USA - KBS C5-4 metaG (SPAdes) (version 2) | ecosystem: Host-associated > Plants > Roots > Rhizosphere > Soil... | reverse complement strand
TTCGGCCAGATTCTCCCCCGCGAGGTCATCGATGCGCCGCTGCTGGGGACCTTCAACCTGCACGGCTCGCTCCTGCCGCGCTGGCGCGGCGCCGCGCCCATCCAGCGCGCGGTGATGGCCGGCGACCCGCTGACCGGCGTCGAGGTGATGCGGCTCACCGAGGGTCTGGACGAAGGGCCGGTGCTGGCCTCGGAGAGCTTGCGCATCGGGCCGCTGGACACCGCCGGCACGGTGCACGACCGGATGGCGGCGATCGGCGCGGAGCTCCTGGCCCGCACCCTGCCGCTGATCGAGCAGGGAAAGGCCGTGGAGACGCCGCAGCGCGAGGACGGAGTCACCTACGCCAAGAAGATCCGGCCGAACGAAACGCGCATCGATTGGGCGAAGCCCGGCGCCGAGGTGGACCGCAAGGTCCGCGGCCTCTCGCCCTTTCCCGGCGCCTGGTTCCAGCTTCCCACCGACAAGGGCCCGGTGCGGGTGAAGGCGCTGCTGTCGGCCTTCGAGGACGGTGACGGCCGGCCGGGCGAGGTGCTGGACGACCGGCTGCTGGTGGCGGCCGGCGAGGGCGCGGTCAGGCTGCTGCGCGTGCAGCGCGAGGGCCGGGGTCCGCAGGACGCCGAGGCCTTCCTGCGCGGCGCGGCCGTGGCGCCCGGGACCATGCTCGGCTGATGCCGCGCTACCGGCTCACCCTGGAATATGACGGCGGCCCCTACAACGGCTTCCAGGCCCAGGCCGCCCAGCCGACGGTGCAGGGTTCGTTGGAGCGGGCGGTGGCGGCTTTCTGCGGCGAGGCGGTGCGGGTGCACGCGGCCGGGCGCACCGACACCGGGGTCCACGCCACCGGGCAGGTGATCCACATCGATCTCGCCAGGGACTGGCCGGCGGAGACCGTGCGCAATGCGTTGAACGCCCACCTGCGGAGCGAGCCCATCGTGGTGCTGGACGCGGCCGTCGCGCCGGACGGCTGGCACGCGCGGTTCTCGGCGGTGGAGCGGCGCTACCGCTACCGCATCCTGAACCGGGCCGCGCCGCCCGGCCTGGAGCGCGGCCACGTCTGGCACGTGAAGGCGCCGCTGGACGCCGAGGCCATGCACGCGGCCGCCCACGTCCTGGTGGGCCGGCACGACTTCACCACCTTCCGCGACGTGGCCTGCCAGGCGAAGTCGCCGGTGAAGACCTTGGACATGGTGACGGTGCTGCGCGAGGGCGCCGAGGTGGTGCTGGTCTTCGAGGCGCGCTCGTTCCTGCACCGCCAGGTGCGCTCGATGACCGGCTCGATCGCCGAGGTGGGCCTTGGCCGCTGGACCGCCGCGGACCTCGCCGCCGCGCTGGCCGCCAAGGACCGCAAGGCCTGCGGCCAGGTGGCGCCGGCCGATGGGCTCTATCTGACCGGGGTTTCGTACGGCGACTGAGGCGGCCGCTGCAAACCTCACCCATGAGCGGCAGCGAATGGGGGAGGGGGACCGCGAAGCGGTGGAGGGGGCGCTGGCGGCGCACCGGCCTCTCCGCACGGCCCCAGCGCCCCCTCCACCACATTCGTGGTCCCCCTCCCCCGCAGGCGGGGGAGGTTTTTTGGGTGTCACGCCGGGTCCGAAAACGCCTCGAAATAGCGCTCGATCAGTCGCTCGTAGACGGCCTGCAGCTGCCGGATCTCGGCCACCGGGGCGCGTTCGTCCACCTGGTGCATGGTGGCGCCGACGAGGCCCAGCTCCACCACCGGGCAGAGCGCGCGGATGAAGCGCGCGTCGGAGGTGCCGCCGGAGGTGGAAAGCTCCGGGTCGGCGCCGGTCACGTCGCGTACCGCGGCGGCGGCGAGCTCGGTGAACGGCCCGGGCTCGGTCAGGAAGGCCTCGCCGCTGATCTGCGGGATCACCGCGACGGTCCCTGCGAAGCCGCGGCCGGCCTCATAGGCCTCAGCCTCGATCCAGCGGGCCAGGTCGTCGCCGGTGTGGGTGGGGTTGAAGCGGATGTTGAGCTGCGCCCTCGCCACGCCGGGAATCACATTGGTGGCGGTGTTGGGCACGTCGATGCGGGTGATCTCCAGGTTGGAGGGCTGGAACTCCGGATAGCCCTCGTCGAGGACCCGTTCCTGCAGCCGCAGCAAGAGGCGCAGGAGGACCGGCACGGGGTTGGCGGCGCGGTGCGGATAGGCCACATGGCCCTGCACGCCGGTGACCGTGATCGCCGCGTTGATGGAGCCCCGTCGGCCGACCTTAATCATGTCGCCGAACACTGCGCTGGAGGTTGGCTCGCCCACCACGCAGTGGCTGATCGCCTCGTCCTCGATGTCGAGCGCCTCCACCACCATCTTGGTGCCGTGGGTGGCCACGCCCTCCTCGTCGCCGGTGATCAGCAAGGAGAGCGACCCGGTGACCTGGCCCGCCTCGATGGCTTTGGCGGCGGCGGCGGCGAAGGCGGCGATGGCCGACTTCATGTCGGCGGCGCCGCGGCCGATCAGGACGCCATCCACGAGGGCCGCCTCGAAGGCGTCGTGGCTCCAGGCCGCGGCGTCGCCCACCGGCACCACGTCGGTGTGGCCGGCGAAGCAGAGGTTGGGGCCGGCCGTGCCATAGCGGGCGTAGAGGTTCTCGATCTCGCCGAACCTCATCCGCCGGCAGGCAAAGCCCAGGCCGGCCAGGGCCTGCTCGACGATGTCCATGGCGCCCGCGTCGGCGGGCGTGACGGAGGGGCGGCGGATCAGGTCGCGGGTGAGCTCGATGGCGTCGATCATGGCGGCGCTTTATCCTGCAACGCTCACCCAGGCGAGAGGGGACCCATGCCGAAGATCGAGATCGAAACCCTGGAGGTCCGCTCCGGCTGCAACTATCCGCCGCCCTTCGCCGAGGTCTGCCTGGGCGCGACCTGGCGCAAGCTGGGGGACGCCGTGGGCCTGAGCGCCTTCGGGGTGAACCTGGTGCGGCTGCCGCCCGGCAAGTGGTCGAGCCAGCGGCATTGGCACACCCATGAGGACGAGCTCGTCTACGTGCTGGAGGGCGAGGTGGTGCTGGCGGAGGACGACGGCGAGCGCACCCTGCGCGCCGGCGACTGCGCGGCCTGGAAGGCGGGCTCGCCGAACGGCCACTGCCTGCAGAACCAGGGGCGGCGGGATGCGGTCTACCTCGAGATCGGCTCCCGCAGGCCGGACGTCGACGGCTGCGACTATCCGGACATCGACATGGTGGCCCGCCCCGGCGAGCCGTTCTACCGCCATCGCGACGGGACGCCCTACGAACCTGCAGGTTGACCGGCCCGATCAATCTCGCCGACGGGGACGTAGGCCGCTAGGGTCCGGGCCTTTCACCGCGCGCCAGGCGAGCCCATGCCCAAGATCGACATCGAGACCGCGCCGACCCGCTTCGGGACCGGCTACCCGCCGCCCTACGACGCCCCCTGCCTGGACCGCAGGCGCTGGAAGCTGGGCGACGCCGCGGGCCTCACCCAGTTCGGGGTGAACCTGCAGCGGCTCGCGCCCGGCGTCTGGTCGAGCCAGCGGCACTGGCACACCGCCGAAGACGAGTTCGTCTGGGTGGTTTCCGGCGAGGTGGTGCTGGTGACCGACGAGGGCGAGCAGGTCTTGCGCGCCGGCGACTGCGCGGGCTTCCCCGCCGGCGCGCCGAACGGCCACCACCTTCAGAACCGCTCGAACGCGGAGGCGGTGCTGCTGGAAGTGGGCTCGCGGCGCGAGGCGCAGGACGGCTGCGACTATCCGGACATCGACCTGATGCTTCCGCCCGGCGAGACCGAATACCGCCACAGGGACGGCACGCCCTACGCCGACACGAAGACGGCCAGGAGCCGGTAGCGGCGCCCACAATCCGGCTGCTGACAGGCTCAGGCTCGTCTAGTGACCCGCGGCGCTGTCTGTTAAGCCCCCCGCCATGGCCAGAAAGCGCGCGAGGCGATCCACCAGGTTGGACGCCAGCCGAACCTCTCGCCGAAACGGGTCCAGGTCGATTGGACCGGCTCCTACTGGCGCAGGGGATGAGTCCGATGCGAGCGGCGCTTGATCTTTCCAACTACGAGGGCTCGGTCAGCCCGGACGAGGTGGAGTTCCTGCGGGCGCATGCGGCGCAGGTCGCAGCCGGCTGCATCGTCGAGGTGGGCTCATGGCGCGGCAAGTCGGCGATCGCGCTTGCCGCGGGCGCATCGGAGATTGCGGAGCCGCATCGTCCGCTCGTCTATTGCGTCGACCCGCACCGCCAGGCCGTCGGCGTCTATGGCGGCAGGTTCGGGCCGCACGATCGGCCGGAGTTTTACCGCGCGATGCTGCGCGCCGGCTACGCCGAGGCGGTCGCCCTGATCAACCTGCCAAGCGCCGTGGTGGCGCGCGCCTTCGCCGAGCCGGTGGGGCTGCTGTTCATTGACGGCGACCACACCGAAGCAGCCGTCCAAGCCGACGTTGACGCCTGGACCCCGCACCTGCTTCCCGGCGCGATGATGCTTCTGGACGACGCGCTCGATCCCGAGGTCGGGCCCCACAAGGTGATCGCACGCCTGACCGCCTCCGGCCGGTGGCGCGTGCACAGTGCGGTGGGCAAGGTTGTCGCACTGGAGATGGTGAGCGGGGCCTGACCGAAAGGCCCCTTGTTGCGCTGCTCAATGATCGCGGCTAGTGCGCGAGGCGCCGCCCAGGAAAGCGCTCTGTTCATGCCGAAGATCACGGTGGGGATTCCCGCCTACAAGACAAGGTTCCTCGTCGAGGCGATCTCCAGTGTCCTGGCGCAGACGTTTACCGACTTCGACCTCTTGGTCTCGGACGACAGCGCTGACGGCGCCGCTGGCGATATCGTGCGGCGCTTCCAGGACCCGCGCATCCGGCTGATCGAGGGGCCGCGCCAGGGCCTGGTCGCGAACAGCGTCAATATCTGGGACAACGCCTCGGCCGACCTCCTGAAGTTTCTCTACGACGACGACTTCCTCTTCCCGACCGCGCTTGAGGAGTTGGCTGCGCTCATCGGCAAGGACCCGAAATTCACCTTTGCGGCGTCTCGCCGGGTCATCGTCGATGAGTTCGGCCGCGTGGTCCGCCGGCCGGTCACCTACCAAACAGACGACTGGATGTGGTTCGAGCCCGCGCAGCTCGCCAATCACCTCGTCCGGACGATCTCGAACCCGCTCGGCGAGCCGAGCAATTTCCTGATCCGCCGGTCCGCGTTCGAGGACTCTAGCTGTCTCAGCCGCTTCGCCGGGCTGCCGATCACTCACCTGATCGACGTCGCCTTCATGTTGAACGCCGCACAGCGCGGCCCCTGCGCCGCGACAGGCAAGTACCTTAGCGCCTTCCGGCAGCACGCCGATCAGGTCTCGTCGCGGAGCACCGCGCCTGAATTCGCCCTGGGCGTGCTGGAGTGGGAGGTCTGCCTGCGCGGCGCTGTGGAGCTTGGCCTGGTCTCGCCGCACACAGCCCTTGACGGTGTGCCCAGGCTTGAGGGCCTCTACCGCCGCTACGGCGCGCCCTCCCCCGAAATCCAACAATTCTTCTATCAGCTCCCCGCGCTCAAGGAGCTCCTCGGGGCGGGGGCTCGGCAGGTCCTGACGACGGAGTTCCGCGCCGACCTGCAACGGGCCGAGGTGGCTGTGAAGTCGCGCGCCGCCGCCGCGGCGACAGCGCCGCCCGCCACCGCCGAGGCGGAGGATGGCGCTTCGGAGACGCCGCATCGGGTGCGGGCGAACCTTGATAGCCTGACCCGCCGCGGGGCGCGTGGCTGGGCCTGGATTCCGGACCAACCGGAGCAGGTGGTTCACGTCGAGGCGGTGGTCGGCAACCGGGTGGTGGGCCATGCGGTCGCCGATCAGCAGCGGTCGGGTTTGAAGGACTGGAACCTTGGGACCGGCAACTACGGTTTCGAGATCCGCTTCTATGAGCCTCTGCTTGGCGACGAGCCGCCGCGATTCCGCTTTTTCGCGGAGGAGGAGTGGTTCGCCGGCGAAACCCGGCTTCCTCCTGCGGGGCCGGGTGGGATGGTGCGGCGCGAGGGCGCCGAGGCGCCGCTGCTGGAGCATGCTCGCTTCACAGCGCCCGGCCCCGATTTCGAGGAATTCAACCCTGCGCGGCTGACGGACCGGCCTCGACGGCAGGATGGACCGGATCCGCTGCTGGTCGCCTTCTACCTGCCGCAGTTCCACGCGATCCCGGAGAACGATTGGAATTGGGGCCGCGGCTTCACCGAGTGGCGCCAGCTGCCCAAGGGGATTCCACGCTTCCCCGGCCATTACCAGCCGCGGGTGCCGAGAGATCTCGGCTTTTACGACCTGCTCGATGAGGATGTGATCGAGCGCCAGTCCCGGATGGCCAAGGCGGCCGGCGTCGGCGCCTTCGCCTTCTACTACTACTGGTTCAATCGCAAACGCGTCCTTGATCGGCCCGTGGAGATCTTCCTGGGCTCCAAGATCGAAATGCCCTTCCTGATCGTCTGGGCGAACGAGAACTGGACCCGCGGCTGGGATGGCCTGAAGGAGAACGTCCTTCTGGAACAGGACTACGACCGGGAAGACGAGGACGCGCTGCTTGCCGACTTGGCTCGGCATATGCGCGATCACCGCTACGTCCACATCGACGGGCGTCCGCTGTTCGTCATCTACAATCCCAATCAGATACCCGACACCGCGCGCACCTTGGCCAGGTGGCGACAAAAATGGTCAGACATCCACGGGCTGCGGCCGTTGATCTTCATGGCCCAGGCCTTCGAGCGCGAGGATCCGCGCCCCTACGGGCTCGACGGGGCCCTGGAGTTCCCGCCGCACAAGCTCGCGGCTCGCTCGCCCCGCCGCGAGGTATTCGAAGCCTTCAGCAACGAGTTCGCCAGCCAGGTGATTGCCTACGACGCGTTCGTGAACGCTTCGGTTTCCGAACCAGCCCCGGGATTTCCACTGATCAAGACCCTGGTCCCCAGCTGGGACAACGAGCCTCGGCGGCCAAACCGCGGCCTTGTGCTGTACGGCTCGACGCCGCGGAAATACGAGGCGTGGCTGGAGGCCTTGGTGGGGCTGGCAATGGAGCGGCCCGTCTATGGGGCGCCGATCGTTGGCATCAACGCCTGGAATGAATGGGCCGAGGGCGCTTATCTGGAGCCCGATGTCCATTTCGGCTCGGCCTATCTGAACGCGACCGCGCGAGCCCTCAACGCGGCCATCCGCAAGCGAAACCTGGCCGTACAGGCGCCTGCACCGACAAGCCTGCCTGCGCCGAAACGAGGAGCGCGCAAGCGGGTGCTGCTCCACCTCGGCCAGCACAAGACCGGCACGACCAGCATCCAGGGCGCGCTCAGCGACCTGCGCGACCACTTCTCCGAATCCGGCGTCCTCTACCCTTCGACCGGCTGTCCTGAATGGGCTCCGCTCGGCCACCATCTGCTTCCCTGGTCCGTGCTGACGCGGCCCGAAACGGCGCCAACGCTTCTCGGGCGGCGCGCCGAGTTCCCGCCCGGTGAGGCCGATCGACTTTGGGATCGGCTGCATGATGAGATCGCAGCCTCCAACGCCGACCTGGTGATCATTTCATCGGAAGAGTTCGACGTGCTGAACGCGGCCGAGATCGCCGCGCTGAGGGTGCGGCTGGAACGATATGACGTGACGCCGGTGCTCTTCACGCGGCGCACCAGCGCGCTCGTCGAAAGCAACTACCGCACGGAAGTCATCCATTTGGGCTACGGCCGCAGCATCCGTGACTTCGTCCGAGAGGGCCGCGCCCGCACGGACGTGCGGGGCCTCGTGCGGGATTGGCGCGCTGTCGCTGGCGACGGCCAACTCGTCGTCCTCAGCTATGACGACCCGGAAATCCGTCGCGACGCCGTGCGGTCATTCTTCAAGGCCGTGGGCCTCGACGCGATCGCGGACGCGGCCCCGCCGCCGCCGCCCACCACCCCTTACCATCAGCTCCGGCAGAACCAGAGCCTACCGGCGTTTGTCTGCGAGGTGACGCGCTACCTGCGCCAGTTGCAGACGCCCGAGGAAAAGATCATGGCGTTTCTGGACCAGCTTGGGGATGGACGCCTGCTGGTGGAGGCCGGAGAGAAAACCAGCTGTTTGCCGCCTGATCTGGGCGAGGCGCTCGATGCGGTCTACGCCGGGGACGTCACCGCCTTGAAAGAAGACCCGGCGACAGCGGGCATGCTCCACGGCGCCTTCGACACGGCCCCCCATCGGCCGCGCGGGGAATGGCTCGATGGTCCGGCCGCAGCGTTGCTGGCGCTTGGCCGCGAGATCGCCAGGCACAACGCCCTTCGTCGCAGCGAGTTCACCCTCACGCCCGCGGGCGATCTCGAAGCTCCGGAGGTCGCTCGGGCTGCCGACAAAGCCATTTCCCACGGGAACGGCACAGCGCAGCCTCGGAAGTCGAAGGTCGCAGGCAAGGTGTCGGTTATCTGTCCGTGCTTCAACCACAGCCAGTTTTTGCCGGATCGGCTCCGGACGATCATCAATCAAACCCACCGGCCCGACGAGATCATTTTTCTGGATGACGCCTCGAGCGACGACTCCGTGGCTGTCGCGCGCGCCCTGCTCGAGAAGAGCGGGATTGAATTCAAGATAATCGTCAACCCGAAGAACTCCGGCAACGTCTTCGCCCAGTGGGTCAAAGGGCTGGAGCTCGCGCGCAACGACCTTGTGTGGATCGCAGAGACCGACGACGCCGCGGACCTCTATTTCTTGGAGAAACTCGCACCCCGCGTCACGGACGAGGTCCTCGTCGCCTTTGCGCGAATCCAGTGCCTGGATGAGAACGGCCTGCCCCGTGACGACCTGCGCAACTACTACGACAGCCTGACGGATTTTTCTTGGACCTGGCCGAAAACGGTCCCTGCTTATCGCGCCTTCACCGGCGACTTTGCGGTCAAGAATGTGATCCCGAACGTCTCGGCAGCCGTCTTCCGCCGGCCCCGCCTAAGCAAGACGGAAGTCGATCGACTGCTGAGCTACAGCTTTGCGGGTGACTGGTACTTCTACATGCGCGTGTTGCGCGGTGGCGCAGTCGCCTATCTCCCAGAAGCCACATCCTACTTCCGAGTCCGCGGTTCCAGCGTATCTCGTGACGCGCTACTTACCGAACGGCACCTCGAAGAGCACCGGATGATCCTCGAGGACATCGAGGCGACCTACGGCCTCTCAGACGAGACGTTGCCGCGCCACGCGAGCGAACTGGCGGCGCTCTTTCCAAGCCAGCCCGTCGAGGAAATGTCCCGGCGCTTGCGTCCCCCCAGTCACCCGGACCGAGAGCGTCCGTTACGTATCTGCATCGCCGCGCTCAGCTTCGCTGTTGGCGGCGGCGAGATCGCGCCCATACAAATTGCGAATGCTTTCAGCCGCCGAGGCCATCACGTCACCTACCTTGTGCTTGAAGACACGGACCTTGCGGGTGGAAAGCATGTCCGAGAGCGCCTGAACCATAACATAGGTGTTTTCCGCTGGAACGGCAGCCGCGACAACTTCGAGGCGTTTGTCCGAGATTATGGAATCCAAGTCCTAAACTCTCACAACATCGCCATAGATTATCAGCTGCACACGGCGGGGGTGCAAACCATGCCCCCCTACGTTGCGTCACTTCACGGTGGGTACGAAAGCACACCCGAGTGCCTGACCCCTGATTTCATGACCTACGTTCAGAAGGTAGACCGCTGGTTTTACCTGACCGAGAAGAATTTGGGTCCGCTTCGGGCAAATGGGATAGATGCGGCCAGGTTTTTGCGAAGCTTCAATGGCGCTGCCCCAGGTGTGAGCGAGAGTTTCGATCGCCGGGCGGCTCGGGTGCGATACGGCATCCCGGAGTCCGCCTTCACCTTGGTGCTCGCATCCAGGGCGGTCCCCGAGAAGGGCTGGCGTATCGCGATTGATATCGCGCGCCGGATCCACGGCCTCAAGCGGGACATCCACCTCATGCTGGCCGGCGAGGGGCCGATGGCCGACGAACTTCGGGAAGCGTGCTCGGGTGAGAGCTTCGTGACCTTCGCCGGGCACGTGGACGACGCCGCGCCGCTGCTGGCCGCTTGCGATCTCGCCCTATTCCCGAGCACCTTCGCCGGCGAATCGTTCCCGCTGTTCTTGCTCGAATGCCTTTCGGTAGGGTTGCCGATCCTGTCGACCGAAATGGGCGAAATCCCGAGTATGTTTGGACCCGACGAACAGAAGCGGCCGGGACGCCTATTCCCGAGCGTCCTTTCTTCCGACGAACTCGCGACGGCAATGGCCGAGGTGGTTCTACAGGCAATGGAGGATCCAGCCCTACTCGGCAAATGGCGCCAGAACGCGCAGCGCGCTGTCCAGCGCTTCGACATCGAGAAGCTTATCGATCTCTACGAATCCACGTTCCATGAGCTGATCGCTCAATCCTGATCGATCCTTTGGCGCCCCGCGGTCTTGGGCATCCGCCGGCGGAACGGCTCGTCGGGCAGCGCAACGCGGCCCAGGCGCCAGCCGAGCCGGAGCCGCCGAGCTAAGGCCTCAGTCCCGCAGCAGCTCGTTGATGCTGGTCTTGGCGCGGGTGCGCTCGTCCACCGTCTTCATGATCACCGTGCAATAGGTGGAGGGCAGACCTTCGTGCGGGCTCGGCCGCGAGCCGGACATCACCACCGAATAGGGCGGGATCTCGCCGGTGGTCACCGCGCCCGTGCGGCGGTCGACGATGGGTGTCGTCGACGTGAGGTAGACGCCCATGGAGAGCACGCTGCCTTCGCGGACGATGACCCCCTCGGCCACCTCGGAGCGGGCGCCGATGAAGCAGTTGTCCTCGATGATGGTCGGGTTGGCCTGCAGGGGCTCCAGCACCCCGCCGATGCCGACCCCGCCGGAGAGATGGCAGTGCTTGCCCACCTGGGCGCAGGAGCCGACGGTCGTCCAGCCGTCCACCATGGTGCCTTCGTCGATGTAGGCGCCGATGTTGACGAAGGCCGGCATCACCACCACCCCCTTGGCCAGGAACGAGGCTTTGCGGATCAGGCTGCCCGGGACGGCGCGGAAGCCGGCGGCCTCGAAGCGGGCGGCGTCCCACCCGGCGGTCTTCATCGGGACCTTGTCCCAGTAGGGGCCGGGCGTGTCGGCCAAGGTGAGCCCGTTCGGCGTCAGGCGGAAGAAGAGCAGGATCGCCTGCTTGGCCCACTGGTGGGTCACCCAGGCGCCGTCGGCCTGGCGCTCGGCGACCCGCAGGGTCCCGGCGTCCAGCCGCTCCAGGGTCTCCATCACCGCCTCGCGGACGGCCCCTTGCGTGGCCTGGGTGACGGCGTCGCGGTCCTCCCAGGCGGCCTCGATGGCGGACTTCAGGTCGGCGTGGCCAAAGTCTGTATCGGGCATCAGGCGGCCTCGCGCAGCTGGGCGTCTTGCAGGAAAGCCGCCAGGTTGTCGGTCTTGTAGCGGACGAAAGGAGCGGTCGAGGCGGGCGCGTGCGGGCCCACCAGGACGGTGGTCATGCCGAGCTCGGCGGCGGGTTCGAGGTTGCGCTCGCTGTCCTCGAAGAAGGCAGTGGCCGCCGGCGCGATGCCGTGGGCGGCGTCCATGGCCGCGAAGGCCTTGCGGCTGGGCTTGGGCACATAGGCCGCAAGCGCGATGTGGAAGACGTCGTCGAACAGGTGGTGGAGGCCCAGGCGCTTCAGCACGCGCTCGGCATGCACGTCGTTGGCGTTGGTGAAGATCAGCCGCCGGCCGGGCAGGCGCGCGATCGCCGCGATCAGCGCCGGGTCCTGCGACAGCACCTCCAGCGGCAGGTCGTCGAACATGGCGTGGTAGTCGGCCGGATCGACCCCGTGGTGCGCCACCAGGCCGCCCAGCGTCAGGCCGTATTCGGCGAGGTACTTCTTCTGCAGCCGGTAGGCCTCGTCCCGGGGGAGGCCCGTGACCTTCTGGACATAGTCGGTCATCCGGCTCTCCAGCCCGCCCATGAAGCCGGAGGAGGCCGGGTAGAGGGTGTTGTCGAGGTCGAACAGCCAGGTGTCGACATGCGTGAGGTCGGCGCTCATTCGCAGACGAGCGTGCCCGCCCCGTGCTCGGTGAAGAGCTCGACCAGCATCGCGTGCGGCCGGCGGCCATCGAGGATGACCACGGCGCCCACGCCGGCCTCCACGGCGGCGATGCAGGTCTCCAGCTTGGGGATCATGCCGCCGGTGGCGACGCCGTCGGCGATCGCGGCCCTGGCCTCGGCGACGGTCATCTGGCGGATCAGTTCGCCCTTGGCGTCCAGCACGCCGGGGACATCGGTGAGCAGCAGCATGCGCTTGGCGTTCAGCGCGCCGGCCAGCGCGCCCGCCACCGTGTCGGCGTTGATGTTGTAGGTCTGGCCGTCCTCGGCGACGCCGATGGGGGCGACGACGGGAATGTAGTCCTCGTCGGCGTAGATCAAGGCCTCGATCAGCTTGGGATCGATGCGCTTGGGTTCGCCCACGAAGCCGAGGTCGACCATCTTCTCGATCTCGCTGCCGGGGTCCTTCTTGGTGCGGGTGGCCTTCTCCACGGTGATCAGCCGCGCGTCCTTGCCGGAAAGGCCCACGCCGCGCACGTCGGCCTCGCGGCCCGCCAGCGTGATCCAGTTGGCGATCTCCTTGTTGATCGCCCCGGAGAGGACCATCTCGGCCACTTCCATGGTCGCCGCGTCGGTGACCCGCAGGCCGTCGATGAAGGTGGACTTCACCCCCGCCCGCTCGAGCATGGCGGAGATCTGCGGGCCGCCGCCGTGCACGATCACCGGATGCAGTCCCAGCATCTTCAGGAGCACGGCGTCGGCGGCGAACTGCCTGGCGACGGCCTCCTCGCCCATGGCGTGGCCGCCGTATTTGATCACCACGGTGGAGCGGTCGTAGGTCTGGATGAAGGGCAGGGCCTCGGCCAGCGTCTTGGCCGTCGCCCATCCCCCGCCTTCGCTGGCGCCGCCCTTGTTGGGGCCGCCCTGGTTGGCGGCGTCCTGGCCGGCCTGGCCTTGCGTGTCGTCGGTCACCGGCTCGTCCCTGAACTTGGAGCGCTCCGATAGCGGACCAAGCGCCCCCTGTCACCTTCGAGGGGCCGTGCTAAGGCTTGCCGGGCTGGGGTGTTGGTTCGGGGGCCAGGCATGAAGGTGTTGGGGATTGTGGCGTCGGCGCTGGCCGCCTGGAGCCTGGCGGCGGGGGCGCAGGGGGCGACGGTGGCGGTGAGCGCCGACCGGCTCTTGGACGTGACCAGCGGCAGGTATGTCGAAAAGCCCCTGGTGGTGATCGTCGACGGTCGGATCAGCGCGGTGGAGCGCCAGGGGGACGCGGTCCCGGCGGGCGCCACGCGGGTGGACCTGCCCGGCGTGACCCTGCTGCCCGGCCTGATCGACATGCACGTGCACCTGACCTCCTCGCCGCTGTTCGGGGGCTTCAGCCGCCTGCAGAAGACCGACAGCTTCTGGCCGATCCTGGCCACCACCCACGCCAAGGCGACGGTGGAGGCCGGCTTCACCACCGTGCGCAACGTGGGCTCGCGCAACTTCGAGGACGTGGGGCTGAAGCAGGCCATCGACGGCGGCTTCATCCCCGGCCCGCGCATCGTGCCGGCCGGCTACGCCATCGGATCGACGGGCGGGCACTGCGATTCGAACGCCTTCCCGCCCTCCATGCACCAGAAGGGCGATGCGGTGATCGACAGCCCCGACGAGGGCCGCCGGCGCGTGCGCGAGATGCACAAGTACGGCGCCGAGGTGATCAAGATCTGCGCCACCGGCGGGGTGTTCAGCCACGGCGACACGCCCGGCGCCCAGCAGCTCAGCCTGGAAGAGATCAAGGCCATGGTGGAGGAAGCCCATCGGGCCGGCATGAAGGTCGCGGCCCACGCCCATGGGGCGGACGGCATCAAGGCGGCGATCCTCGGCGGGGTCGACACCATCGAGCACGCCAGCCTGGTGGACGACGAGGGGATCAAGCTGGCGATCCAGCACGGCGCCTACTTCGGCATGGACATCTACAACACCGACTACACCCAGGCCGAGGGCAAGAAGAACGGCGTCCTGGAGGAGAACCTGCAGAAGGACCGCGACATCGGCGAGGTCCAGCGCGAGAACTTCAGGAAGGCCCTGAAGGCCGGGGTGAAGATGATCTTCTCCACCGACGCCGGCATCTATCCGCACGGGACCAACGCGCGGCAGTTCGCGGTGATGGTGCGCTATGGCGCGACGCCGCTGCAGGCCATCCGCGCCGCCACGATCACCGCCGCCGAAGCGCTGGGCCGGGCCAAGGACGTGGGCCAGGCGACCCCCGGCCACTACGGCGACCTGATGGGCGTGACGGGCGACCCGTTGAGCGACGTGACCGTGCTGGAACACCCGGTCTTCGTGATGAAGGGCGGCGAGGTGGTGAAGCGCTAAATCCTCACCCGCGTCAGCGGGGGAGGGGGACCGCGAAGCGGTGGAGGGGGCGCTGGGACGGCGCGGAGAGGTGGGTGCGGCGGCAACGCCCCCTCCACCACATTCGTGGTCCCCCTCCCCCATGAATGGGGGAGGTTCTTGGGCGCGTAGGCTTCCTCAGATCGAGCGGGCCACCACTTCCTTCATGATCTCGCTGGTGCCGCCGTAGATGCGCTGGACGCGGGCGTCGCGCCAGAGGCGGGCGATGGGGTACTCGTTCATGTAGCCGGCGCCGCCGTGCAGCTGCAGGGCCGCGTCGCAGACCTCCCACTGGAGCTCGGTGTGGAAGAGCTTGGCGGCGCTGGCCTCGGCGGCGGTGAGCTTGCCTTCGAGGTGGCGGGCCATGCACCAGTCCAGGTGCGCCCAGCCGGCCTGCAGCTTGGCCTTCAGGCCGGCCAGCGTGAACCGCGTGTTCTGGAAGTCGAAGACGGTCTGCTTGAACGCCTTGCGCGCCTTGGTGAACTTCACCGCCTCGTCGAAGGCGCGCTGGGCGCCCGCCTGGCCGGCGATGGCGATCTGCAGGCGCTCCTGCGGCAACTGGTTCATCAGATAGGCGAAGCCGCGGCCCTCCTCGCCCAGGCAGTTGGTGATCGGCACCCGGCAGTCCTCGAAGAACAGCTCCGAGGTGTCGGCGGAGTTCTGGCCCACCTTGTCGAGGTTGCGGCCGCGCTTGAACCCGGCCCGGTCGCCCTCCACCAGGATCAGCGATATGCCCTTGGAGCCCTGGGTCGGGTCGGTCTTGGCCACCACCACGATCAGGTCGGCCGACTGGCCGTTGGTGATGTAGGTCTTGGAGCCGGAGACCACGTAGTGGTTGCCGTCGCGGATCGCGGTGGTGCGCACCCCTTGCAGGTCGGAGCCGGCGCCGGGCTCGGTCATGGCGATGGCGGTGATCACCTCGCCGGAGACCATGCCCGGCAGCCAGCGCTGCTTCTGCTCCTCCGAGCCGTAGTTGATGATGTAGTCGACGACGATGTCGGACTGCAGGGTGATGC
>Ga0207695_10006387_pt1 | contig 15330 bp, 14 predicted proteins | sample KBSC54metaG_FD_184354 | JGI IMG/M metagenome (GOLD analysis project Ga0207695, IMG submission 184354) | Corn rhizosphere microbial communities from Kellogg Biological Station, Michigan, USA - KBS C5-4 metaG (SPAdes) (version 2) | ecosystem: Host-associated > Plants > Roots > Rhizosphere > Soil... | reverse complement strand
TCGCGTGCAACCCGGAAGTGACCATTGGTGCACACACTGTCAGCCATGCTGTGACACCCGATCTCAACCCTGAGATGGCATGCGTCGAATTCGAGGTGAGCAAGCGTGTCCTGGAATCGTGGACCGGCACCGAGGTCAAATGTTTCGCCTATCCGGAGGGGCTGTTCGACGGCAGCGAGAGGGCATTCCTGACTAAGTTCGATTATCATCTCGCCGCCACCACTCAGAACGCTCTGATCACAGATAAAACGGATCCCTATCTGGTACCAAGATTCAGCGTCGCCGATAACATCTGGTTCCCGGAGGCGATGTGCAATATGGTGGGTATTTGGCGGCCTGCTATCGATCCGGTGATCCGCTTTATGCGGCGGCTCCGTCCTAAATTCAAGCCGCCGCGGAGAGCTCTAGAAATTCAAATCATCCCCAAAAACCGGCAATCGGCCTGAGCTTCCTAGCGAGTCGTCCAAGCTAGCCGTACTTTGCAGGTTCCCATGGTCCGAGCGACGGCCACCGGTAAATTCCACGCGCCGCACGCTCTGCGGAAGCAGATGCATAGATCAGGAATGCTGAAAGACGTAGACGTGAAGACATTGACACGCGAGGGAAGCGGGCCTGCGGCCCCGCTAGAGGAAAGGACGTCAGGGCAACTTGTAAAGGCGCGCGAGGCGATCTTTGAGGATTACGCCAGAATCGCTGCCCTTCAAATTCGATACGGCCTTGCCGCAAGGTCCTTCGACGATTGGAGCGCGTTTTGGAACGACAATCCTGCTTTCAGAGAAAAGGCCGGCCACTGGCCGATGGGCTGGGTACTCGAAACGCAGAGCGGGGAAATCGTGGGCTCGCTCATCAATCTTCCTGTGATGTATGACTTTCAAGGTCGCCGGCTCTGCGCGGCTTCCGGTTGCTCATGGGTCGTGGATGCGCGGTACCGGTGCCACTCGCTCTCGCTAATGTTGCGCTTTCTGAAGCAAAAGGACGTTCAGTTGTTCATCTCAGCAACGGTAGGGCCTAACGCGGAGCCGGCCCTTAAGCTGCTCCATTTCTCAAGACTCCCTGTCGGGAACTGGCAACAAAGTGCATTTTGGATCACCAACTACCGTGGTTTTTCACGAAGCGCTTTGACAAGCAAGTCGGTCGCTTTCGCTCCGGCAATTAGCTATCCGCTTTCGGCCGCGTTATTTTGCCGGGACAAGTTCAGGTTCGCAAATCGGATAAATGGCTCGCCCATTCAAATCGAACTATGCTCCGGCTTCGATAACCGCTTCGATGAGTTTTGGGAGGAGCTGCGTCGCCAGAACCAAAAAGTCCTACTCGGCGTGAGGACGCGCGAGACGCTTACGTGGCACTTCCGGGATGCCCTAATTCAACAGAACGCCTGGATCCTGACCGCGTCAACCGGATCCCGTCTTGTGGCTTACGCAGTTTTCGACAGGCAAGATAAGCCCGCTTTTGGACTAAGACGGATTCGTCTTGTTGATTTTCAGGCCATCGACGGCTGCCAGGATGCACTTCGGTCCGCCCTCTTGCGGATGCTGCACAAGTGCCGCAGGGAACGCATTCATGTTCTGGAAGTCATGGGCTCGTGGCTAGAGCGGCCGGAGTTTCCGCAAGTTCTGCCGCCACATCATCGTCCTCTGGCTTCCTGGACTTATTACTACAAAGCGAACGACCCGGATTTGCATGAAGTCTTAAAAAATCCTGCCGTATGGGCTCCTTCGTCGTTCGATGGCGACGCAAGCTTGAACGGCGGCCTGGCACTGGATTAGCTGGCGTGTGGGGTGAGCCCAACTCGCCGTTGGTAGCGGAGCACCTATGAAAACAATCAAACAGTTGGACGAAACAGTCGAGCGTGGGGACGTGTGCGGCATACCGATGGTTTCCTGTGGCATCGAACCGGTGCTATGCGAAATGGATCAGAACATTCGCACTGCGCGCAAACCGCAGTGGATTTCGATTACGGGCACAGAAGCGATGTATTACGCTTTACATCAGAAGGAACATCTCCATTACATTCGGAATGCCAGTTTTTCGCTATGCGACGGTATTGGCGTGGTCGTGGCGGGAATGCTGAAGGGGTGGAAGATTCTTCGCGTGCCCGGCCCTGTGTTTATGCTCAAGTGCTGCGAGTTCGGGGTGGAGAAGGGCTGGCGGCATTTCTTCTATGGAGGAAAGCAAGGCGTCGCGGGAATGCTGCGGGACAAATTGACCACGCAGTTTCCAGGACTGATCACAGCCGGTGTCTATTCGCCGCCATTTCGCGCGCTCACAGAAGAAGAGGAGGCGGAGATCGTTGAGCGAATCAGCGCGACACAGCCGGACATTGTGTGGGTGGGATTGGGACTGCCGAAGCAGGAGCGTTGGATCGCCCGGCACATAGCCACTGTAAAGGCACCGTGGATGATCGGAGTCGGCGCTGCATTCGACTTTCATGCCGGTACGGCGAAATGGGCGTCTCCCTTGATACGGCGGATGGCGCTGGAATGGTTATATCGTCTGGCTCACGAGCCACGGATGCTCAAGAGGGATTTAAGGTGCCTCGCTTTCCTGATACATGCAGCCGCGAGACGAGGACGCGCTTGAATGGCGTTTGGAGTGGTGGGAGGGGCGCCCGTAGCGCCCCTCCCGGCATCGCTACCTGTGGCTCACCCAGATGCTGAACGTTCCCGAACTGGTTCCGGCGGAGTTCTGTGCCTGGACGGTGAAGGAATACGTCCCCGTGGAACTGGGCGTGCCGCTGATCACGCCGGTGGAAGAGAGCGAAAGGCCCGGCGGCAGCGAACCGCTGGTGACGGCCCACGTAATCGGCGCGGTGCCCGACGCGGTCAGAGTATCAGAATACGCCGTTCGAACATGCGCTGACGGCAGCGAGGTAGTTGTAATTGCTGGAGGCGTGGCTGCAGAAGGCGGCGCCGAGCTACAAGAGAGACTGGCATTCGCCCAGTCGGCATGATCGTAGTCAATTCCGTCCCCGCCATTGCCCACGATTAGCGTGAGCTGGCTATGGCCGTCCACCGACACATTGACATGTTGTGTAGCGCTCGATCCGTTCAACACCGAGCTCTGAAACAGTTGCAGTCCATCGGCCAAGACTTGGAACGTTATCGTGCCGTTTGCGCCGGCTTCGTCGTCCACCCCGATGTCGGACTGGAAGACACTGCAGCCGGAGATGTTATAGACGATCTGGGAGATAGCGTGGGTGCCAATTCCTTTTCTGTAGGTTGTGCCGTTCAGCGTGAGCACGTTGCCGCCGACACTGAGGTCCTTTTGAACAGAGCCCCAGCCAATGGTCGCAGAGGTCCAGTTCAAGTCACTGAGGTAGTAATTGCTCAAGAAAGAACCTGGACTTCCTGGATTTACAGAGAGATTGAAGGTTGCCGAATTGGCTCCGGCCGTATTCTGCGCCTGGACACCGAAGGAAAAGATGCCGGTGGAGCTGGGGGTGCCGCTGATTACGCCGGTAGAAGGGGCAAGCGAAAGGCCGGGCGGCAGCGCGCCACCGGTAAGGGCCCAGGTGATTGGCGTGGTTCCCGAAGCTGTCAGAGTCTGGGAATAAACAGCGCCCGCCGTTGCTGCTGGAAGCGACGTGGTTGTAATCAACGGAGGCGTAGCCGCAGTCGAGCCGCCTCCCATGGCGTTCTTGATGGCTGTCATCAGCGGATGCATGGGGGTCTGGTTGGGGAAGTAGTCCTGATCCAGGGCCCAGATGATCCAGCCGCCGAGATTGTTGCTTTGAGCATAGCTAACCTTGGCCGTAATGGAGGTAGCGTCGTCAAAGGAAATCCACCCATTGCTGTAACCGATCCAGGGGACCAGCGCCACACCGTCCCGATTGGGACTGGATATGTTGTAACTACCGACGAGGGCCGTGTACTTGATTTCTCCGATGCTTGGAAGCACAGATCCCCATGTCTGCCGCGGGCCCGTAATGACCGGAGACCCAGCGCTGAAGATCTGGCCGAAGAAGGGAATGCCCATGTTCAGCTTGCTCACAGGCACTCCGGCTCCAGTCATGCGGCTCTTAACCAGGTCCCAGGACCACACGTTATTGTCTGAGCTATGCAGCGGAGAGTTGAACCATGAATACGGGTTGAACGTGCCGCCCAGATCATAAGTTCCGACACTCACGCGGTCCAGATATTGCTGCACCGTGCCCCAATAGGTATAGAGATTAGCATCGGCATCTTCGTTCAGCAGCCTGGTGCCGAGTTGCGCCCGGAGGGCGGATATCAACTGGGTGTTGTTGGACTGGTTGAAATTTGATTCCCAGTCCAAATCAACGCCATCAAAACCGTAAGTATTGACTACGTTCATGATATTGGCCACGAATCCGGAAAGGTTATTGGTGATGGCTCCATTGAAGTCTCCCGGGCCCGTCCAGATGTCAAGCAGCACTTTCACATTGTGAGCATGCGCCGCAACGATCATATTGGCGGCGTCGGTGGCAAAATTTGAGTCGCTATAGGTGAGAGATCCGTTGCTTTGTGGCTCTACTCCGACGAAGGCGATATGCGTGACCCCACCCCACTCCAGGTCGGATATCGGGTTCGGGGCCCAGGCCGTCCAATAACCCAAACTCCACTGTTGCGCGTATGCGGAGGGTGCAGCAAGTAACGCCAGGATCATCATACATTTCTGTAGAGATTTAATGCTCAAAATCGATCTCCTTCTATTTTGAAAGTAAAAACAGGAGTAAACGCTCATCGTCTGGAACAGATTGATAAGACGCGGCAATCAACTGTCGACCGTTCAATGGCGTTCACGCTGACAGCGCGCGTTGCTTCAAAAGACGCGTCTGTGAGCCCATAGTACTTTCAGTACGGGGAGGGTGCTATTGGGAAGCGACCCTATGGGAGGCAGCAGATCACCCTAATGCACATCCGACTGGAGAACCAAGTACATCAACGTCCCCGATTCGGGTACGTGGGAATTCGAGTCGCTGATCATGTATCGGACTATTCAATCCTTGCTTTGCATCGATCGCTCAGCCATAGCGGCGTCCAGCGCTTCCGTCCACCATCTGCCTTGGAAACCATGATCGGGAAAGCGCTCAGCAGGGTTGGGCTAAGAAGAAACTTCTGGCGTCGCACCAGTCGGATACTCATTGTCGCGTTAATGGGCGAGCAGGAGTACCGACTCTTCCCATATGGTTGCTACGGCGAATGCGTTTTTTACTGTTATGATTGCTGGCCGAACCGCTATGGCTGGTGGGAACAACTGTTCGTGCGCTATAGGACTCGCACAGCGTTTTTCAGTGCTAGGCAAGCAGCAGTGGAGTTTGCCAGACGCTGTCCCTGGATGTCCAGTCTCTGGTTGCCTGAGGCCACCGATCCCACGGAATACGCACCTGGTGTGATGCTCAAGGATCGCAATATCCACGTTTTGGAATTAGGACGACGCCATGAACTTGTTCACCAGCAATTAGAGCCGTACTTGAGGCACAAACAATACGTACATCTATACGAACCCGTGAAGGGGCAACTCGTCTTTCCTACACAGGACGCGCTGAAAAGTGGCTTAAGCAACTCGATGATTTCAGTATGCTTTCCATGCTCCATGACCCACACTGAGCGTTCAGGGAATGCGGAAACGGCAACCCACCGATTCTTTGAGTCCATGGCTTCTAAGTGTCTCGTTGTGGGTCATTGTCCGAAAGAATTAGAGGACATATTCGGATATAACCCCGTTGTGGAAATGAGCGCTCACAACTGCGTAGAAGAAATACAGAACATAATAGAACATATTGATGAGTTTCAGGATCTAGTAGATAGAAACTATTCAGTACTGTTAGATAGGGGGACGTGGGGCGCGCGCGTAGCGAACATGCTTGACATTCTGGAGCGCGCTTATACATAGAGCCTATGCGGACCCCGCCCATATTATTATGAGAATCCTCCTCGTGCACAATTTCTACGGCTCGTCCGCGGCTAGCGGGGAGAATCGAGTGGTGATAGACGAACGCCAACTTTTGCGCTCCGCGGGTCATGAGGTCGTGGAACATTTCACGTATAGCGACACGATCCGTGACCGTGGCTTGCTGCCAGTGATCGGCGCGGGCCTTTTCGTGCCATGGAACCCCTGGGCGCGTAAAGAAGTTCGCGCTTTGATTCGCAGGCTCGACCCCGACGTAATGCATGTCCATAACGTGTTCCCCTTGCTGTCTCCGTCGATTTTCGGCGCGGCGTCGGGAACGCGAACCGCTGTAGTGAATACGTTGCACAATTACCGGACTGTCTGCGCTGCCGCCGTACCTCTCCGGAATGGCCTTGCCTGTACGGAGTGCATCGAGACCGGATCAGTGAAACCCGCTTTGCGGTACGGCTGTTACCGTAATTCCCGTGCGGCTACGATTCCTCTTGCTGCCGGAGTCGCGCTTCACCGCGGTCTAGGGACTTACGCGCGCGATGTGGATGCGTTTATCGCTCTGACGCGATTTCAGAAATCGGTGCTGGTGCGGGGTGGGATCCCGGAGGCGCGCATCTTTGTAAAGCCAAACTGTCACCCGGAGGCGCCGCGCGGTATACCTTGGCAGGAGAGGGAGAATAAAGCAGTCTTTCTCGGCAGGATCAGTCCTGAGAAGGGCCTCGATATCCTTCTCGATGCTTGGGTCCGGTGGGGCGAGGATGCACCAAGGCTCGAGGTCATTGGCGGTGGCCATGAGTTGGAGCGACTGCGGCGATCCGTAGAATTCGCAAAACCCGGACGGATAGTCTTTCTTGGTCCGAAGCCTGTGGACGAAGCGCGCGCTTTGCTGGCAAGAGCGAAACTTCTGATCGTGCCTTCCACCTGGTTCGAGGGATTTCCACTGGTGTTATCTGAAGCCTTTGCCTTTGGGGTTCCGGTGGCAGCATCGCGATTCCAAACCTTCGAGGAATTGGTGGAAACTCGGGGGCTTGGACGCCTGTTTGCTCCGGGAAATCCGGAGGATCTGCGCGCCACCGTATCCGCACTATGGTCGGACCAAACCGCGTTGGCGCGGATGAGCCGTCTGGCCCAGCAGGAATCCCAAGCGAGATATGGCTCGCACCAGAACTTAGCGAGGCTACACGCGATTTATGAGCGCGCGGTGGAAAACAGAAGGGCACAACCGCGCGTAAACGATCCGGAGTTTTGCCTTACGCGCATGGGCTGATAAACACGCCGCCTCCGGACAGCCGTCTGAAAGATGATAAGGATGGTTCGCCATGGTCAAGCTATTCACCTTTCACTTCGTGTATCGCCAATGGCTCCTGGGCGCTAAGGTGAGCCTGGTACTTGCGGTCGCCTCGCTGGTGTTCATTGCTCTTGCGCGGTTCACTTCCGGGTTCGAACCGCAGCAGGCGCCGCCAGCCCACCAATGGAGCATGGGTTATTGGACGGCCTGGGCCCCGAACCCAATCTCCGACCTGGAGTGGGGTGGGCTTACCCATATCGCGTTTGTAGGCATGGAACCGCAAACCGATAGTTCTCTCGCTTATAGCGATGCGAACTTCGCAGCGGACGCGTCCAACATGATCTTTACGGCGCATGCTCACAATGTCAAAGTGCTGCTTGATGTCTGGGCTGGCCCCGGAGACTTTAATGGAGCCATCACCAACAACCTGACCGGGTTCGTGGGCAATATCATGAACGTGGTCAACACCTACGGTTTCGACGGTGTGGACTTGGACTGGGAGTCCAAATTCAATCTGTCCAACAACACCCAGTTGATATCGGCCCTCCGGGCGCAACTCGGCACGCGTCTGCTGAATGAGGATGCCGACCCTAACAAGTATGCCTACTGGGGCACGGTGCAGCAGTATCTGGATCGCGTGAGCGTCGGAACCTATGATCTGGGCGGCACGTTCAACCGGTATTCATGGTTCAACTCTCCGCTGCATAGCTCAGACAATAGCGTGTGGTCCTGGGACCTGGTTAAAAGCCGCATGACTGGAGCCGGAGTGCCTGCAGGCAAGCTGAACATGGGTATTCCCTTCTTTGGCCAGATGGTCGTTGGTGGGTTCCCGGTCATTACGAGCCCGCGGCAGACGTGGGGATCTGTGCTTCCAAGCATCGGCGAAATCAAGTACACGGACTTGGTCATTGGTTACAACATCTCCAGCCCCAATCGGGACAGCGTGGCGATGGTCCCCTGGATCGGTTACAGCAATGGGTGGATTTCCTTTGACGACGCCACCTCTATTGCCACCAAGGTCAGCTATGTTCAGAGCAACAATCTCGGCGGCTGGATCATCTGGGCCCTGGATCAGGACTACTTCCCCGATCAAACCCCCAAGCATCCACTGCTCACAGCTATCAAGAACGCGATGGCCGCGCCGGGCGGTCAATAGAGGCGGGAACTCCGTCCTAATGAGGAGCCACACGATAGTTCCTTGCAGATCCGATTACACCCTATGTACATGCGTGTTCCAGACGTTTTGTTGATCGAAGGTTCTGATTTTGAGACGTTTCCGGCAGGAGGCCAACTGTCCATGGCCCGGGCGCTTATGAAACTTTTCGGAGACAGGCTTGGGCTTGTTGGGATGGATAGAGGCAAGGGGCCGGTAGGCCGCTGGACCCAGAAGCAGATTTTGGGTACTCGTTTCCGGTTTTTTCCAGCGGGCACAGCGGAGCCTTCGGGAAGGAAGCCGCTTTTACCAGCGCGCCTTACGTTCTATGCCGCATTACGGCGGTTCCGGAAGCAAATCCTTTCGCTGGGATGCAAGGCCGCTTTCATCCAGGCGCCCGAGGCACTGCTGGCCGTCCACAAATGGGACTGGGATAGTCTCTGTTTTTGGTTCGCCGGCGTAGGGAACCCTTTGGAAGTCTCGCGGTACAGCTTCGCCCGGTCCCTGGCGGAACTCTTTGACAAATCTCTCTACTCGGCTCTGGATCGCGTGGCTGTGATTCTCGCGGCTGCCGATGAGGAAGCGATTCGTCAACTCGCGTTCAGAAGCAATGGACGCCTGGCTCGAGAAAGACTGATTCAGCTCCCGACGTGCGTCGATACCTCCGAGTTCCGTCTCCGGCCCCTCGACATCGCGCGCGCCGAGTTGGGCATTTCAGAAGACGACCTGCTGTTTGTCAGTAGCGGAAGGATCAGCCGATATAAAGGCTGGGAACTCCTGCTAACTGCTTTCGAACGGCTTCTGCAGCGACATCCTAATGCACGTCTGGTGTTTGTGGGCGATGGAGAAGATCGGCCCGTTTTACAGACAAACATAGCCGCACGATATCTCGAGTCAAGCGTAAAAATCACGGGCTTCCAAACGGCACAAAAGGTCGCTTCCTACCTTAACGCGGCGAATGTGGTGGTATTTGGCTCCCTCGCAGAAGGATGGTCTGCGGCGATGTTGGAGGCGCTTGCGTGCGGGAAAGCCCTGGTGTCGACGGAAGTAAGCGGTGCAAACGCCATGATCGTTCCTGGAAAGAACGGATTCGTGGTACACGGCCGGGACCCCAAGACATTCGCAGATGCAATGGAACAGGCACTTCAATTGAAAGATGCCGAAGCCGTGTCGCTTTCGATCGCCGCCCGATTTGACTTAAAGCGGTTTGGTGAACGATTAGCCGGCCTGTGGCCGCCGCTTCGCGAGAGCGTGGCGTAGTTATGATGCGTCATGAGCGGCAATGCAGCCTCGTCCATAGGAGAAGGTCTGATGGCTTCCATGGGCGTTATGGAGCTTGTGGCATATGTTCAGTCGGCGTGGCGCCTTGAGGTCAAAGGGGAAGTGATTCCAGAAACCTTCGATTCCATAAACCGGATCGTGGCGATCGTTCGTCACGAGCAGGTCCAAGCGTTTCTCGGAAGTCTGTCATCCGCGTTGGATATAAGCAAGCCCAAGAGCGAGGGCAGGTAATTTTCCAAATCGAGTCCGTCAACGAAATCTAACCTGGAGCGCGAAACTGGCATGCTGTCGGTCATCCCCTTGGCTCTCCTTTCCTTCGCTTTGTCACTTCTGTTCACGCCATTGCTGCGCAATCTCGCCCGGCGTTGCGGCTGGGTTGACCAACCCGACAACCACCGCAGGACCCACCGGGCGCCAACTCCCCGTCTAGGCGGCTTGGCGATCGTGCTTGCCTATGCGGGATCCTTCGGCATTTTTATACTGGCCCTCCCAGCGAGTCCTTTGATTCGGTCCTTCGCTCTCTCCCGAAGAATCGCTCTTCCAATCGCCGTCATCTTTGTGGTGGGCCTACTCGATGACTTTGTTGACCTGAAAGCAAGGGAGAAGTTGCTCGGCCAGACCTTCGCCGCGATTCTCGCATGCTCGAACGGCATACAAATCGAAAGTTTAGGCGGCGGCTGGCACGTCAGCAGTTTCGTGGGCGTGCCCCTTACGATCATCTGGCTCGTGGGCTGCACCAATGCGTTCAACCTCATCGATGGTTTGGACGGACTTGCCAGTGGCTTGGGTCTCGTGGGCGCCTTGACAGCATTGGCCGCGGGTCTCTTGTATGACGATGGCCGCCTAGTCACGGCAATGGCGCCTCTGGCGGGAGTCTTGCTCGGATTTCTGATCTTCAACTTCAACCCGGCGTCCATTTTTCTCGGCGATTGTGGGAGCCTGTGGATCGGCTTCATGCTTGGCTGTTATGCGGTGATCTGGTTGGATAACTCCACCACTACGCTCGGGGCGCTCGCCCCCCTGGTGGCGTTATGCGTCCCGCTGCTCGATACCACGCTTTCCATCGCGCGCCGCTTCCTCCGCCGCTATCCGATCTTCCGCAGCGACCGTGGGCACATCCACCATCGCCTGCTCGACCGCGGCCTGACGGCGCGTGGTGTGGCTTGCGTCCTCTATGCCGCTGCCGGCTTGGCCGCATGTGTTTCCTTGCTGCAGAGTGTCCCGCTCAATGGCGCAGGCAGCCTGGGGATTGGGCTATTACCCATCCTGGCCTGTGTGGGGATTAAGTACCTCAGATACGAGGAATTCGGCATCGCAGCGCGCTTGCTGTCGCACAACCGCCTTCGCTCCCTGGTCAAGTCGCACGTTGTCCTGCGCGACCTCGAGGGATCCCTGCTGGCGGCCGCCACGGTTGAGGAATGCGGGCGCGCCATCGGCCAAGTCGGTTCCGAGTTCGGCTTTGGTCATTTGGAGCTCCGGCTTGGGGGCAGAGCCTTCCACGAACAGTTGGACCCAAGCACGGCGCCGTCGTGGCTTCTGCATATTCAGTTGTCCGATTCGGAGTATGTCCGGCTCATGTGCAAATTCGAATTGTCTAATGCTGGGACGGCGATCGCTCCGCTCACAGATCTCCTCCATCGAACCCTGTCCGCTAAGGCCGTAGAGTTCTCTACCCAGCCGTCATTGGACAGGAGGAAACCGATGGCCCAGGCTACGAGTCCCGTCACCCGCAAGCAGGGTGGTCATATTCGTTTGGTTGGCCCGCAAATCTGAAGATCGGGGCGGTTCGGCCGCACACCCTCGATCAAACGGACACGGATGCCGTTGGAGAAAGCATTTCTGCCGTCCATGCTGATTGAAAACGTGATTAATTCGGTGCTGACGCCAGTGCAACGGAAAAGAAACAACACAGTGCCGGGTGAGCCCAAGGTAAAAATCGACCATCTGAAAGAAGCCGTTCCTAGCGACATAGAAAGTGCTTCGGAGTTCAACATCGAGTGGGCCCTTTCGGGGACGCGATGCGGCAATCCGCTTCCGTCAAAGAGAACCGGCTTTCAGTGCCCGCCCGTGCATGCCAGATTAGGCTTCGCTTCGCTGGCCTTTAACTTCCTCTGGAATCACAGTGGTCCGCGGTCGGGCGACGCCGCAATGATTTGGCATCCATGTTGCATACTCCAAACTGCAACCGGCGGTGTGTGCATCTGAGTTAGCGGTAGCTGTGCGCTCGATACCGCGATCAGTTGGCCGAGGCAGTCGCCGTCCGGTGGTCACATGTCGCCGGTGAGCAATGATCTCAAACTGGTTTGCTAAGTCCATATCCTGGGTGAAATCGCCAACCTGCGTCGCAAAGTGACTGCCGTCGAAGTTGTGCTGTAGAGGAATGTGGCCGTTTAGGAGGTTCTCGATATGAATGAAAGGAATACCCTATGAGTTCGGTATCTTCCGGTGTTCTCACTCTGAACCGATCGCACATCGTGCCGATTCAAGAGCGCACAGATCGCACTATCGATGACCTTCTAGCCTCGCTCCCAAGTGTTGAGCAGCTTTCCACCGACGAGCGGCGTGGGATCATCGCTCGCTACTCTGCGGTGCTCGAAGGAAATTTTATTTACTGGATGACCGGCGCCTATCTTTCCGTCGGTTCCGAGGAAGCACGCTCGATCATACTGGATAATCTCCTGGAAGAAGTACGCGATTGTCATCCGGGAATGCTCCGGAGGTTCGCTATGGCTGCCGATGCCATTCCGACGGACTCCGATGCGCTCGCAGTCTATCAGGAATTATCGGATGTCCGCCTATTCGTCGGACAACTTCCGCGCGTGGCCGTCGTCGTCATGATGGCTTTTTTTGAAGGCTTTATTCAACGATTCATGCCCTATTTGGCGGAACTCGCCCTGCGGCAGGATTCAGCGGAGAAGGAATATACGGACGTGCACGGGGTATGCGATATCGTCCATACACAGGAACTCTTTCGAGCTGTGGAAGCGGAAATCACACTCGCCCAGGACTCTTGCGAACCCCCAGAGAACATCTTTGAAGGAGTCGATCTCCTCCGGATGCTAATCCAGAAAATCGCTGTCGGCTAGTTCCAAGAGTTCCGGCGGGAATAAGAGACGAAGAGCTGGGGAAATCGGGAGACATTGAATGTCTGTAAGAGCAGATGTGATTTCGCAGATTCTGCAGATTAGAGGGAACACCAAGAAGGAGTTTCCGCCTCTGACAGATGACCTGGTCCTGGTCGATTCGGGGCTCGACTCGCTCGCGATTGCGATTCTCGTCACCCGACTCGAAGATACATTGGGATTTGATCCGTTCGCTGAGTTCGACGACGCTTCTCCTCCTGTGACCCTTGGTGATTTCATCCAATGCTATGAAAATGCCGTCAAATTGTCTGCCGTCGATTCGCGACCAACTGTGTAAAGCATCGGACTCTTCGGGCCGCTTTCTGTGGAGTGCCGCAGCCAGTGTCTCCCTGGGCGACCTCCTTCGGGGCAGCAGTCTTGGTGGTCGTCTTCCGGGATTATTGGGCCGGTCAGTCCTTCTCGCCACTCAAGATCAGCTTGCGGCGGCATTGGCCCTTGTAGAGTTGGATGGGGTCGCTGCTCGTCTCATTATTTGTCCGCCCGACCTGCCTGCAGAACATCTTCACTCCGTGATGGCCAGAGGCGGCGTGGATGCGGTCGTGTCCGATCAGGGTCTCGGCGGACCTCTGTGCGTTACCTGCAGTCTCACTATCACACCGGTGAAATCAGAGCAGGTTGAGCGTCGACTAACCGAGTGGGTGCTTCTGACATCTGGCACTACCGGTGGGTCGAAAATGCTGATTCACGACTTGCGGAGCCTAACGGCAGCAATCGACGGCCTGAACCTGGAAACCGACGTTGTGTGGGGCACGTTCTATGACATCCGCCGTTTTGGCGGCCTGCAGATTCTTCTCCGCGCTCTTTTGGGACGCGGCTCTCTGGTGCTTTCGAGCGCGGCTGAATCGGTGGGGGATCATCTTTTGCGGCTCGGCGCTCTGGGGGCGACGCATATTTCAGGTACCCCGTCGCACTGGCGTCGTGTGCTTATGAGTCCGCAAGCCCGCGCCATAGCGCCACGATATATTCGCTTGTCAGGGGAGATCGCGGACCAAGCGATCCTGAACAGCCTCCATTCATTCTATCCGCAAGCTGCCATCGCGCATGCCTTCGCTTCCACCGAAGCCGGTCTTGGATTTGAAGTGAATGACGGCCTCGAGGGCTTTCCGGCGAGCATGGTCAGTGCGCGGGGCAAAGTAGCAATAAAGATCGAAGACAATTCGCTTCGGATCCGTTCCGCCCGAACCGCTCTGCGCTATGTCGACGGGGAAGATCAAGCACTCGCGGACAAGGAGGGTTTTGTAGACACGGGCGACATTGTGGAACTGCGCGGAGACCGTTACTACTTCCTTGGTCGAAGGAATGGAGTCATCAATGTCGGCGGACTCAAGGTATACCCCGAAGAAGTGGAGGGGGTGATTAATCGCCACCCGGCGGTGCAAATGTCAATGGTGCGGTCCAGAAGAAATTCCATTACGGGTTCGCTCGTCTCTGCCGACGTAGTTCTGAAAGGAGAGCCCGATCTTAGCAGTGCGAACAACCAGATTGCAGACCTCAAGCGCGAGATCCTACAAATCTGTCGCGAGAGCCTGGCCGCACATAAGGTTCCTGCCAGTATCCGTTGCGTGTCGGTTTTAGAATTGGCTGCCGCAGGCAAATTGGCTCGTCATCGTGCATAACGTTATTGTGACGGGTGGAAGCCGGGGGCTGGGCTTGTGCATAGCCCGCAGACTTTCTGCCGAAGGCTATCGCGCGATCGTCATTGCGAGGCAAATGAGCGATCAGCTAGCGGGCACCATGGCGCACGCCGAGCAATTTCGTCCCGGGTCGCTGCATTTCGTGCCGTTCGACCTCTGCGACCTTCAGAACATACCAAATCTGGTCAAAACGCTACACAATACTGCGGGGCCGATATACGGTTTGGTCAACAATGCCGCCATGGGCCTTGATGGCGCTCTTGCGATGATGCCCAACGCGCAGATCGAGCGCCTCATCCTCCTGAATACGATATCGCCAATCGTCCTTACGAAGTACGTGGTCCGTCACATGATGGCGGATGGAGGTGGCAGGGTGGTGAATGTCGCGTCGATCCTCGGCTTCACAGGCTATAGCGGCCTCTCGGTTTACGGTGCCACCAAGGCGTCGATGATCGGGTTTACCCGGTCGCTGGCCCGCGAAGTCGGCACCCTGGGAATCAATGTGAATGCTATCGCGCCAGGTTTCATGGATACGGATATGACACAAAGCCTAGAAAGCGAGCACCGCGAAAAAGTTGCGCGGCGCAGCGCCCTGGGTCGTTTTGCTGAAGTCGAAGACGTGGCGGGCGCCATTGAGTTTCTGCTCGGGCCCAAGTCCAAAAACATCACCGGCACGGTGCTCACTGTAGATGCCGGTGCAACCGCATAGTAAGTCATCCGAGAGTGCGCCATCGATGAGTCTGAAGGAACAAGAAGAAACTACGACCGCGGCAAGCCGGAGTCGTTCGCACGCGAAGGCGTGGCTGCGCGCGCTCGAATTGACAGCGCCGATCGCCAACAATCCGGATCGCATTCTTCCCACAGTCATTGAAGAGGTGGCGGAGAAATTCGCCGAGGCTCCAGCTCTCCTATCCGATCTCGAGTGCCTGACCTATCGCGCGCTTGCGGAGCGGTCCAACCAATATGCCC
>Ga0207695_10006385_pt1 | contig 15338 bp, 12 predicted proteins | sample KBSC54metaG_FD_184354 | JGI IMG/M metagenome (GOLD analysis project Ga0207695, IMG submission 184354) | Corn rhizosphere microbial communities from Kellogg Biological Station, Michigan, USA - KBS C5-4 metaG (SPAdes) (version 2) | ecosystem: Host-associated > Plants > Roots > Rhizosphere > Soil... | reverse complement strand
TGCGCCGAGAGCCGGCGTCGGCGGGCGCGTCCTCGAGATCCTTGGCCACCTCGCGAGCGAGGTGCAGCGGGACGGCGATGATCACGAGGCTGATGGCGCCGCGCGGTCGGCCCACGACCCATGCGCCATAGAGAAACGGGAGCGACGCGAGCACGGCGACGACGACGTTGCCCAACAATCCGGCACGCTTGATCCACGGGCTGTACGCGTACATGAGCGCGACGACCGCCACGCTCAGCGCGCCGAGCTCCGGCAACGCTGCCGCTTCGAGCGCGACCCCCAACACACCGGCGGTCGTCGCAATGGCGCGCGCCGTGCGCGTGGACACGCGTCCCGAGGGCAGCGGCCGGTCCGGGTGCGCGAGGCGGTCGATCTCGATGTCGGCGATGTCGTTCCAGACGTTGGCGGTCACGGTTAGGCAGGCCGCGCCGATCGCGGCGAGCGCGATCCGCTCTCCGGGTCCCCACCCGACCCACCACGCGCCGAAGGCCACGCCCGACGCCGCGAGCGCGACGTTGGGCCACCGCGCCAGCCGCAGCAGCGCGTTAGCCAATCGTGCGCGCATAAAACGCTTCGTACCGGGCGACCATGTCGTCGCGGGCGAACCGGCGGCGCGCGTCGGCCGCCGCGGCCGCGCTCATCTGCTGCCAGCGCACGCGGTCGCCGAGCAGCTCGAGCGACGCAGCGGCCATGCCGTCCACGTCGCCGACGTCGCGCAGGATGCCCGTCACACCGTCGGTCACGACCTCGGGAATGCCGCCCACCCGCGACGCGACCACCGGCACGCCGCACGACAGCGCCTCGAGCGCGCTCAGTCCGAACGATTCGCTCTGGCTGGGCAGCAAGAAGAGATCGGCGCTGGCGAGCAGCGGCGCGACGACGTCGATCTTCCCCAGGAAATACGTGTCGTCCTGCACGTTGAGGTCGCGCGCTTCCTGCTCGGCGGACGTGCGCTCGGGCCCGTCGCCGACCATCACCAGCACGGCGGGCCGCTCGCGGCGGATGCGCGCAAAGATCTGCACGATGTCGCGCACCCGCTTCACGGGCCGGAAGTTGGACACGTGCATGACCACGGCGCGGTCGCCGTTGCTGCCTAACTGCTCACGGAGCTGCGGCGAATGCGACGCGCGGTTGTACAGTACCGGGTCCACGAAATTGTGGATCACTTCCACGGCGCAGCCGGTGCAGCCGAACGCCTTGTACGTCTCGTGCTTGAGAAACTGCGACACCGCCGTCAGGCCGTCGGAGCGCTCGATCGAAAACTTGGTGATGGTCTGGAACGACGGGTCCTGCCCAACGAGCGTGATGTCGGTACCGTGCAGCGTCGTGATGATGCGCACGTCGACGTCATCGTTCTCCAGCATTTCCTTGGCGATCCACGCGCTCGTGGCGTGCGGGATGGCGTAGTGCGCATGGAGAATGTCGAGGCGGTGCTCCTGTACCACCTGGTGCATGCGCACCGCGAGCGCGAGGTCGTAAGGCGGATACTCGAACAGCGGGTAGCGCACGACGTCGACTTCGTGGAAGAAGATGCGCGGCAGGAACGCGGGCAGGCGAAACGGCTGCTGATACGTGATGAAGTGCACTTCGTGCCCGCGCTCGGCGAGCGCGATGCCGAGATCGGTGGCCACCGCACCGGATCCGCCGTACGTCGGATAACAGGTAATGCCGATCTTCATCCCATCCCCTCACGAGCGTCGTGCCACCAGGCCAGCGCGCGGTCGAGCGCATCGGGATCACGCGGATCGATGCGCGTGACGTCGTCCGGCGACAGCTGATTGCGAATCCACGTGCGTTGACGCTTGGCGTACTGGCGCGTCGCGATCAGAATCTGCTCGCGAGCGGCGGCCATGCCTAACTCTCCGCGCGCGAGCGAACGTACGGCCGCGTAACCGGTGGCGTTCCACGCCGGCGCGGCGGCCGAGACGCGTGCATCCAGCGCGCGGGCCTCGTCGGGCCACCCTCCGGCGAGCATCGCATCCAGCCGCGCTGCGAGCATCGGCCCCAACGCGGGGCCTGGATCGACTACAAGATATCGCGCGCGCAGCGGCTTCGCCCCCGGCGCGGTACGATGCCACTCCGAAAGCGGAATCCCCGTGAGCAGCGCGACCTCGATGGCGCGCTCGAGCTGCGCACGGCCGAGGCCGGCACGCGCGGGGTCGAGCGCGGTGCACCATCGCTGTAATTCCTGCAGGCGGAGCGTGCGCAGATGCTTCGCGATGTCCTGGCGCCGACGGACATCGAGCTCCGGTTCCAGGAAGAGCGGCGATGTGAGCGCGCGCACATAGAAGCCCGTGCCGCCCACGACCACGGGTTCGCGACCGGCGTGTCTGATGTCGTCGATCCACGCGGTCGCACCGTTCGCCCATGCGGCGGCCGAATAGCGTGTGTGGGGGTCGGCGACGTCGATGCCGAAATGCGGCACGCACGCGCGCTCGGCGGCGGTCGGCTTGGCAGTGCCGATGTCGAAGCCGCGGTAGACCTGCCGCGAATCGGCGCTCACGATGCCTAACGGCGCGCGGGCGGCGAGCGCCAGCACGAGCGCGCTCTTGCCCGCGCCCGTGGGGCCGGTGACGACGCGGAGCCTACCGGCGGCCAAAGCGCCGCTCGAGCTCGTCCCAGGACAGCTGCACGATGGTCGATCGGCCGTGCACGTCGTGCGCCGGGAGTGTCGTGCGGGCGAGCGCCGTGTAGAGCGCGCGCATTTCGTCGGGCGAGAGCGGGTCCCCGGCCTTGATCGCCGCCTTGCACGCGAGCGTCGCGGCGAGATGATCGTGGCGCGATGCGGCCGAGGGCGAGCGGTCGCCGGTGAGCGCGGCGAGCGTATCACGCAAGCAGCGCGGCGCATCGAAGCGCGGGTGCGGCATCGGGACGGCGCTCACGATGAGCGTGTGTCCGCCGAAGCCCTCGATCTCGAATCCGAGGCGCTCGAACAGGGCGCGATGCTCATCGAACGCGTCGCCCTCGGCAGGGCCGAGGTGCAGCGTGATCGGGAAGAGCAAGCGCTGCGACGGCGCTTCGCCTCGCTCCAGCGTCCGCACGAAGCGCTCGTACAGCACGCGCTCGTGCGCCGAATGCTGATCGATGAACACGATGCCGTCGTCGTGCTCGAAGGTGATGTACGTGCGGCGCACCTGCAGGAGCGGCGGCACGGGCACCGGGTCGGCGCGCGGCTCGGCCGGCGCGTCGGCCGTCGCCATGGCTCCGTTAGGCATGGGCGGCTCGGCGGCCGGCGCGAAGGCCGGTGCCCGCAGCACTTCCCGATCGACAGGGACGCCCGGCGCGAAGGCCGGCGGCCAGGCTCCGCCCCGGCCGCCGAACGTCGCCGCGCTCGATCCGGTGCCGAGCGCGCGCCGAACGGCGTGCTCCACGACGCGTTCGGTGGGCCAGCGGTCCCGAAACCGCACTTCCGCCTTGGCCGGGTGCACGTTGACGTCGAGGCCGTCGTTAGGCACCGTGAGCTCGAGCAGCAGCGTCGGCCGCAACCCCGCGGGAATGGTGGAGCGGTAGGCGGCCTCCGCGGCGCGCACCAGGCCCGCATCGCGGATCGCGCGGCCGTTCACCGAGACGAAGAGCCGGCGGCTCGCCGTGCCGACATCGGCCGGACGCTCGACCAGTCCGGCGACGCGCACCTCGCCGCTCACGTCGTCCACATCCACCAGACGCTCGGCGAACGATGCGCCCCACAGCGCGCCGACGCGCGCGCGCAGCGTCGGCGCCGGCGGCAAGCCTAACACATTGCGGCCATCGTGGATCACGGTGACGCGCACGTCGCGACGCGTCAGCGCCAGCATCGTGAGCACGTCCACGATGCCCCGCCACTCCGAGCGCGCCGAACGCAAAAAACGTTGGCGCGCCGGGGCGTTGTAGAAAAGCCGCTCGACCGTGACCGATGTCCCGCGGCGGCGCGCCGCGTCGCTCACATCCGGCAACGACCCGCCCGACATCGTGATGCGCGTCCCCGCACCGTCGACGGCAGCCGTGTCGATCTCGAGGTGCGATACCGACGCGATGGCCGGCAACGCCTCACCGCGAAAGCCGAAGCTCGCGACGCCCACGAGATCCTCCGACTGGCGGATCTTCGACGTCGCGTGACGCGCCAGCGCGAGCAACGCATCGTCGCGCTCCATCCCGCAGCCGTCATCGGCCACGCGGATTTTCACGCGGCCGCCGTCTTCGCACGTGACGTCGATGGAATGCGCGCCGGCATCGAGCGCGTTCTCGACCAGCTCCTTCACCACCGATGCCGGCCGCTCCACCACCTCGCCGGCAGCGATCTGATCGACCACCGTGTTGTCGAGGATGGTGATGCGCGGCATGCAGAAAGCTATGAGTGCCGCGGGAACAGCGTCAATTGCGCGCGAGCGAGGTGAGGTCGTCCGACTCGGCCCAACCGTGGCGTCCACCATCGGTGGTGACGCGCGCCCAGGGGCCTTCGCGTTCCACGACGCGCGCGATTTCACCGGGACGCAGCGTTGTCGAGCGATCGGAGGCGAGGGCCGGCAGGTCGTGCAGCGGCGCGTCCTCCGTCACGACGACGAGGTCGCGGCCGGCGAGTCGCGCATCGACAGCCGCGGCGAGCGCACCGAGCACAATGGCGACCGTCAGCGCGCCGACGATGAGCGGACGCGCGCCCGCCAATTTTCGGCGACGAGCGAGGTACCACGCCATGGCGACCCAGGCCGCGATCCAGAGCGCCGAGGCGACGAGCGCGATCGGTGCCGGCGGGACCGCGGGCACCGCGCCGAGTCCGCTCGCCGCTCCCAGGATTTCGAGACGATCCCGCATGTCGGAGGCAAGCGGTTCGATGCGCAGCGCGCGCTGCCAGCCAAGCGCCGCTCCGGCCGTATCACCAGCGCTGAATGCGGCGGTGCCGAAATTGGCCCACGCGTCCGCGGCGCGCGGGACGCGCGCCGTGATGTCGCCGAACACGCGCTCCGCCGCGGCGAAGTGATGCGACTGATAGGCGACGACGCCGCGCTCGAAGAGCGCGGTGTCGGCATCGGGCGTCGCGGCGTGCACTCCGGCGGCGAACACGAGCAGGGCGAGGACCGCGGCAGTTACGGGCACGGTGCGCGGGCGGCATGCTTCGCGATCGATTGCGCGATACGTGCGCTCGACGCGCTTGGCGAGCTCCGGCGTCGCGCGCGCGGCGTCGGAGCCGTCATTGGAGAACGCGGCGGTATCGAGCTCGTCGACTAACGCAGCGGCCGCGGCGGCCGTGCCGATCGAGACACCGGCGCGGCGCGCAGCGCGAGCAAGGACGCTCGGCTCGGCGAGCGTCGCGGGCACGGGGCCGGTGCCGAAGGCGCGGGCGCGGACGCGCGAGGCGACGGCGCGCAGAAATGCGCGCCGGAGCTCGCGCGTCGAGGGTGGGTCGGCGGCGCGCGTGAGCGCGAGGAGCGCGCGAGCCGGCGTCGCCGGCTTGCGCGCGCGTCGCGGTCGGCGCGCGGCGGCGAGGGCGAATGCCGGCAGCGGCGCGAGACCCACCAGCCACCAGAACGGCACCTGCGTGTATGGCTCGGGCGCGATCGGTCCGCGATACGTCGAGCGCAGCGTGTAGCGTGGCGGCGCGACGCCGGTGTCGCTGCTCGCGAGCGTCCCCGACGCGATCGTCATGGGGACAGCCGGTGCGACCGCCGTCTCGTAGCGGCGCGCATCCGGATCGAAGTACGAGTAATGGATCTCGGGTATCGTGAGGCGCCCGTCGTGCTGCGGCGTCACCACCCAATCGAATTCCTTGACGCCGCGGATGTCCAACGAATCGGGCGCCAGGTTGACGCGCTCCACCGTCGGCACCGCCGACGCCCATGGAATGGCGATCTGCGGTCGCGGAAACAGATTCACGTTGCCGCGGCCGGCGACGCTGATGGTGAGCAGAATCGGATCGCCGACGCGGCCACCTGTGCTGTCGACGTGCGACGCGATGTGCAGCGTGCCCACGGCGCCGTTCCAATCCGCCGGCCGGCCAGCTTCGGGCGGTTCGATCGCGATGACGACGGCGCTGTCGCTGCGCAGCTCGTAGGTCTCTTCGTGGCTGAAGAAGCTGTACGTGAGCGGCATCGCGTACACGAGTCGCGCCGGCGGAATGGCGATGCGTCCTGGTGTGAGGGGGAACACGGCGCGCTCGTAGACGCGCGCTTCGTAGCGGTGCTGCCCAACGGTGCGCGTCGGAAAGCCGGACGCGGTGGCGGGCGGTTCATAGGCCATGAGGCCGCGCATCTCGGGGGCGATCGCCTCGAGCCGCCGCATGCGGTCGCGCACGTTGGTGTCGAGGAAGACCCCCAGCTCGTAGGTCGACTGCTGTCCCACGTAGACGGTTTCCGGCGCGGCGAGCACGCGCACGTTGACGGCGGCGCTGGTGTCGAGCGGCGCGCGCGTGACGATAGCCGGCGGCCGGCCCGTGCTGTCGATGCGCGACGCGCCGGGCGTCTGCACGCCTAACGCAAGAATCGCCAGGAGCGCGAGCATCACCAGTCCTTGCCGCCCGGCGGCGGCGTCGGCTGGTTTTCCTTCTGCTTGCGCGCCTGTACGTCGCGCTCCTCGCGCTCGGCGCTGTTGAGCAACTGCTCCGCCGAGCGCTTGTCGATGCCCGCGTTCGGATGTTGGGACTGCTTGGCCGCGGAGCCCTGTTCCGGGCGGTCCTGGTTGCGCGCTCCTCCGCCGCCGCCCCCGCCCTTCTTGTTCTTGTTGGCGAGCTCGTAGTTCCACTTGGCGTCGAGCTCGTTCGGCTTGAGCCGCAGCGCCTTACGGTAGGCATCGAGCGCCGACATGTACGCCTGCGAGGCGCCCTGTCCGGCCGAGGAGCGTGCGCGCTGCAGGTAGCCGAGTCCGAGGTTGAAGAGCGCGCGATACTTGAGGTCCGCGTCGTCGGCGATCTGCGACGCATGCTCGAGCGCGGCCAGCGCTTCGTCGCGCTCGCCGGCGGCGAGGAGCGCCGTGCCCAGATTGTACTCGAGCCGCGCCGAGGCTTTGCCGCTGCGGAGCGCCTGTTCGTACGCCGCCGCGGCTTCCTTGTAGCGGCCGGCCTTGAAGAGCTTGTCGCCATCGGAGCCGCGCCCGTGCGTCCCTTCCGCCCGGGCCACGCGCGGCATGCCTAACGCAAGCACGAGCAGCAGCGCGGCCGCGATGCGCGACGCCGTCCCCGATGCGGCCGTCGCGCGGCGCGGGCGCCGCTCGGCGAGCATCGTGTCGGCCAGCACGAGCAGAATGGCCGGGATGAGAAAGAGCTGGAAGCGCGGTTTCCGCTCGCGACCCGTGGGCGTGGCGCGCCCCTCGCGCCGGAGCGCCGCCAGCGCGCGGCGAATCCGCGCCGCCTTGTCGGTGGCGCTGGCCTCGATGAACGTCCCGTGCGCGGCCTGTGCGGCGGCTTGCAGCATCTCCGGCGTGTAGTGCGTGATCACGATGTGGCCCGCTTGATCCTTCTTCTCAGTAATACCTTGCGGTCCAGCGATCGGGATGGTGGAGCCGTCGATCGTGCCAAAGCCAACCGTCACCACGGCAATCCCGGAGTCGGCCGCGGCCTTCGCGGCGGCCACGACGTCATCCACCGACTCGAACGACTCGCCATCGCTCATCACGATCAACGCCCGGTCGCTCGTCGTCGGCGTCGCCAACAGGAGCTGTGTGCCCTGTGCGATCGCGCGCGACATCGATGTGCCCGCTTCGCCGACAACCGTCGGATCGAGATTGTCGAGATACAAGTCGAGCGCCCCCTGATCGACGGTGAGCGGCGTCAAGATGTAGCTGCGGCCCGCGAACGCGACGAGGCCGAAGCGGTCGCCGCCGGAGAGCGCGAGGAGCCGGCGTGCCTCCTCCTTCATGTTTTCCAGACGACTCGGGTGTTCGTCGGTCGCGAGCATCGAGAGCGACGCATCCATGGCCAGCACGATGTCGACGCCGCTGCCCCGCTCGATGGTGCGCTCGGTGCCCCAGCGCGGGCCGGCGAACGCCACGCCGGCGAATGCGGCGGCGAGACCGATGAAGGTCGCGCGGCGCCACGGCGACCGCTCGAGTGCAGGCGGAAGCAAGCGTTCGATTGCCACGGACGCGCCGAGACGGCGCAGACGCGTGCGCCGGCGCTTGTACGCGCCGACGATGAGGAGCACGACCACGAGCACCAGCGCCGGCGTCGCCGCGAGCATCCACGGATCGTCGAAGAACGGCGTCTCGATCACGGCAGGGGCCCCCGCCAGGCGAGCAGCAGCACTTCGCAGGCGAGCGCCAGCAGCGCCGCGCCTAACGGCCAGCGGAACTGCTCCGTGTACCGCACGTAGGTCCGCGCGTGCAACGGCTCGCGCTCGAGCTGGTCGATCTGCTGATAGATGTTCTGCAGCGCGGCCGCGTCGACGGCGCGGAAGTATCGTCCGCCCGTCGTGCGCGCGATGTCGCGCAGCAGCGCCTCGTCGATTTCGACCGGACGGTACTCGTAGCGCAGGCCCATGAGTCCGCGCCCAACGGGAACCGGCGCCATGCCTTCGGAGCCCACGCCGATGGTGTAGATCTTGACGCCGATCGCGGCCGCGGCCTGCGCGGCGGTGCGCGGATCGATCGCTCCGCGATTGTTCACGCCGTCCGTTAGGAGAATGATCACGCGTGACTTGCCCGGCGCCGTGCGCAGCCGGTTGGCCGCCGTCGCGATCGCCGTCCCGATCGCCGTGCCATCCTCGAGCTGTCCCGCCTCGAGGTTGTCGACCGCGGCGAGCAGCACCGGGTAGTCCACCGTGAGCGGCACCTGCGTGAGCGCTTCGGCGGCGAACGCCACCAGGCCGATGCGATCGTTGCGTCGCCCAACGATGAACTGCTTCACCTTGTCTTTCGCCACCTCGAGACGATTCTGCGGCTGGAAATCTTCCGACAACATCGAGCTGGACAGGTCGATCGCCAGCACGATGTTGATGCCTTCGGTGGTGACGTTCTCGGCGTGCGCGCCGGTGCGGGGCCGGGCGAGCGCGACGATGAGGCCGGCGAGCAGCAGGTTCCGCAGCGTGAACAGCGAGCGCGTCACGAAAAGGCCCGACCGCGGGCCGCGCGACAGCACGTCGGTGCGCGAGAACACGATGGCGGGCGGTCTCCGTCCGCGGCGCCACACCCACCACGCCGGCAGGGCGAGCAGCGCGAGGAGCACCCACGGCGCCCCGAAGCGCACGCTCTCCAGCCACGCCATCATGCGGCCTGCTCCGCCTTCTGCGCCGCAGCGGCGGCTTGTTCGACGAGGGCGTGCTCGACGTGCACCACGATCGCGCGCGTCTCTTTCACCAGCTCGCTCGCCCGTTCGCGCGTCACCGGGCGGCGCGCGAACTTGATGAGATCCGTCTCGGCGAGCAGCGCGGCGGCGCGATCGAGCGGCACCGCGTTCACGTCGCGCACCGCGCCTAACAGTTCGCTGCTGGTGAGCGACCGCAGTGCTTCGGGGATGCGCGCCGCGAGGTAGTCGCGCGCGACATCGACGTTGAGGGTCACGAATCGTCCCCGCTCGCCGGCCTCGGCCAGCGCGAGCGCATCGAGGCGCGCGAACTCGCGTCGCGCCACGAGGAACGGCGAGAGCGCCGCTTCGGGACGCGTGCGGCCGCGGCGACGCCACCACCAGATTGCAGCCCAGGCGAGCAACAGGAGGACGAGCGCGGCGAGCGCCCAGACCCACCACGCGATCCCGGCGGCCATGACATCGCGCGCCGCCTTCGGAACGCGCCGCGCCGAGTCGGCCGGGAGGACGCTGCTCACGTGCACGGTGTCGCCGGCGACGGGGTAGCTCAGCACGCGGCCGTTCATCGTCACCGCGACGTTGCCTAACCTGGCCGATTGGCCGCCCGTGTCCCAGGCGACGAGCCGGTAGACCGCGGTGCGTTCGACGAAGCCGGTATCGGTGGCGGTGGTCTCCTGCCGCGGATCCACCGCTTCCACCGAGAGTCCGCTGTCGGGGCCCACCGGCATGCCGATGTCTGCGCCTAACGGAGCGCGCACGCGCACGGTGACCACGAAGGGTTCGCCGACCGTGACCACCGCCGGACGCACCGAGATGCCCATCTCGACGCGCGACACCGCCCCGCCCTGCGGCCCCGGGGCGGCGAGCGCCGCGTGCGGCACGACGAGCATCGCCACGAGCGCCGCAATCACCGCCCGATCCCCCGCTCCATGCGCATGCGGAAAAAGCGCAGCAGCGGTTCCACGTAGCTGCGCTCGGTGCGCACCGCGATCTCGTCGATGGCCAACCGCCGAAAGAGCTGCGTGCGCGCGTCGCGCTCGGTGCGCACCTGCCGGTCGTAGCGCTCGCGCACCTTGCGATCGCTGGTGTTCACGTCCACCGTGGCGCCGGTCTCCGGATCGGTGAACCGCACCAGACCCACGTCGGGCAGCACGCGCTCGCGCGGATCTTCGATGGTCACCGCGACCACATCGTGTCGTTGGGCGAGCTGCTTGAGCGGACGCTCCAGCGCCGGCGCCACGAAATCCGAAATCACGAAGATGATCGTGCGGTGCGGCAAGAGCCGCGACAGATATTCGGTCGCACGCCCGATATTGGTGCCCGCGGACTCGGGCTGCCAGGCAAGCAGATCGCGCACCAATCGCAGCACGTGCCGCCGTCCCTTCCCGGGCCGCACGAGATGCTCGATGCGATCGGTGAACAGCAGCGCGCCGACGCGATCGTTGTTGCGAATGGCGGCCATCGCCAGGATGGCGCTCAGCTCCGTCGCCAGCTCGCTCTTGAAGCGCGACACCGTCCCGAAGCGCTCCGATCCGGACAGATCGACGGCCAGCATCACCGTGAGCTCACGCTCCTCGATGTAGCGCTTGATGTATGGGTGTCCCATGCGTGCCGTCACGTTCCAGTCGATGGCCCGCACTTCGTCACCCGGCTGATACTCGCGCACCTCCGAGAACTCCATGCCCTGACCCTTGAACACCGAGTGGTATTCGCCGGTGAAGAGCGAGTCCACGAGTCCACGCGTCTTGAGCTCGATCAGCTTCACCTGCCGGAGCACGTCGGGACTGGGGAGGTGCGACGTCCGCATCACGGACTCTCGATGGCCGCCAGAATGCGCCGGATGATCTCGTCGCTCGAGACCTCTTCGGCTTCCGCTTCGTAGGTGGTGAGCACGCGATGGCGCAGGATGTCGGGGGCCACCGCCTTCACGTCGTCGGGCGTCACGAACGTGCGGCCGCGGAGGAACGCGTGCGCGCGAGACCCCTGCGCCAGAAAAATCGTCGCGCGCGGACTGGCGCCGTATTCGATGAGCGGCGTGAGGTCGGACAGTCCCGCCTCTTTGGGCGTGCGCGTCGCGTGGACGATGTCCACGATGTAATCCACCACACGGTCGTCCACGTACAACTCGGCGATGCGTCGCCGCGCCTCGAGAATGACGCTCGGACTTGCAACTGCGTCGATTGGAATCACCTGTCCGCCCGACATGCGCCGCATGATCTCCTTCTCTTCCTGTCGAGACGGATAGCCTACGTGCAGCTTGAGCATGAACCGGTCGACCTGCGCTTCGGGCAGTGGATACGTGCCTTCCTGCTCGATCGGATTCTGCGTCGCCAGCACGAGGAACGGCTCCTCGAGCGGATGCGTCACGCCGCCCAGGGTGACCTGTTTCTCCTGCATTGCCTCGAGCAACGCGCTCTGCACTTTCGCCGGTGCGCGGTTGATCTCGTCGGCGAGTATGATGTTGGCGAAGATCGGGCCCTTCTTGGCGCGGAACTGACCCGTCTGTTGGTCGAAGATCTGCGTGCCGATGACATCGGCGGGCAACAGATCAGGCGTGAACTGAATGCGCTGGAACGAGGTGTTGATTGCTTCGGCGAGCGTCTTGACCGTGAGCGTTTTTGCGAGACCCGGCACGCCCTCGAGCAGCACGTGTCCACCGGTGAGCAACCCGATGAGGAGTCGCTCGACCATGTAATCCTGGCCCACGATCCGGCGGCCGACCTGTTCGAGAATGCCCTGGACCAGCGCCGTATCGGCGGCCGGCATCGCGCGTGTCGCCACGACAGCTCCGCACTGTGAAGGGTGAGTCGAAGACCTTCAGTAATACTACGCGCGGCTCTGTAAGGTTCGATCAGCCGAGCGCTCTGCTCAATCTGGTGGTGTCCGTGCGTCGTCCGTCTTCACCGCTTGACTCGGAACCCACCGTCCTCGTGTTCAAAAATCCAGACGGCGAGTTGGGCAGGTGCAATCGGCGCATTCGGATCGACAGCGGTCCAGTCGGCACCGGAGCCGTTACCGGCGTGGGCTGTTGTATCGACGATCGAGCGTGCCCGCCGCACCCATTGCTCCATGTTGGACGGGCGCAAATCGACCCAGCCGCGCGGCGCGATGTCGGTGCCACGGCCGTCGGGGTGAACGACAACAGATTCGCCGCGCAAGACAGATTGTCCGTCGGACAGCAGAATGGGAAGCCCAACGGAGAGGATCTGGCGGCGAATCGCGTGTTCGCGTTCGCGGAGCAACGATTCGGCGTCGTGCGCGAGACGTGCCGGATCGGCCGTCGAGAGCAGCCGCACCGACGAGCACAGCCGTCCGAGCGCGTATGCCTCGTAGAGGAGCTTCGTGAGCCGCGGCGGACCGAGCATCTCGAACGCAATCGATCGCACGTGGTGTTCTTCCTCCAGGCGCGCGAGCCCGTCGACCGCGACCGCGCGCAGATAGCCCGCCCGATAGGTGGGTCCGAACGTCGCGCCATCGAGCGCCGCCACGACATCCTTGCCCGTCGGCCGGCCCTGCACTTCCGTGACCACCGTTTCGGCGATCTCTTCGGGCGTCACGAGCTCCATCTGGCCTAACGCACTCACCGTCTCGAATTCGTCGCGCGCGAACACGCCGTTCTCGCCGACGTCGATGAACACGTTCTCGAGCGGCTCGCCCGTGCGCGTCCATCCTGCCGCATCCGGCGCGAACGCCGCATCGACGGACAGCGGTTCGGCGCAGTCGACGATCTCGATGGTGCGGCCGCGGCGGCGGATGGCGCCGTAGCCCAAGCGGCGCCAGGCGATCGCGGCGGTCGGCTTGATCTCGATCGTCGCCGGCGCGCCGGGCGTCCTGCCTAACAGAAACAGCAGCAGGCTCTGCGCCCCGGCGACCGCGCTCTTGGACATGAGCGTGCGCGACGGCTTCTCTTCGCTGTGCGTGTACGGGATGTTGAGTCCCATGCCGCCGGTGCCGCTCGTGCCGATCTTGACGTAGGTCTGCGTGCCGGCGCGGCGCATGCCCTCGACCAAGGCTTCGATGTGCCGGATGAGCTGCGGCAGCGGCAGCGTGAGCAGATGTCGTTCGACGCCCTCCCGCGTCACGGTGCCGGCGTCGGCCGCGCGCAACAGCGACAGCGCGCTCGCGTGACCATCCTGGTAGGCGAGCGCGGTGGCGGTGTTGACGCAATCGACGACGAGGTCGGGGCGATAGTCCACCAACCAGGTGAAGAGCAGATTCTGATCGAGCGGGCTCTGGCCGTAGGGCGCGACGTAGTCTTCGACCAGACGGCGCCGCGCGGACTGGTCGGCGAGAATCTCGTCTCGCGAGCGCGTCGCGAGGTCGGCCGGCGCGAAGATGTTACCCCACGCGGCGTCGATGGCGATGGCGCCGGCCAGTGCGCGCAGCTCGGCCACCGCCGGCTCCGCCTCCTCGCGCGTGAGGCCCGTGATGATGAGCCGCCGCGGCGTGAACGCCAGCAGGCGCTGCGCCACGGCCATCCCCACCAGGCCGCTGCCGCCTAACAACAGGACCGTCGAGTTCCGCAGTTCCATCGTGCCTAACGTTTCAGAGTGATCAGTTCGCGCAGCCCCGCGTGCTCGCGCGCCGTGGGCGGGCGGGTCTCACCCGGCGCCAGGCGGCCCAGGTGCACGGGGCCGAATTGGACGCGCACCAGACGCTCGACGCTCAACTCGAGCTCGCGGCACAGGCGCCGCACCTCCCGGTTTCGGCCCTCGGCGATCGTGACGCGGAGAATCCAGCGGCCCGCGTCCACCGGCGTCGCTGCAATATCGTGCAGATCGACCGGGCCGTCGTGCAACACCACGCCGCGGCGCGCTGCCCGTACGGCCGCCGGCGCATCGCCCTGCACGGTGACCTCGTACGTGCGCTCGACCTCGCCGCGCGGATGCATGAGCGCGTGGGCCGCGGCGCCATCGGTCGTGAACAGCAGGACGCCTTCGGTCAGGTAGTCGAGACGTCCCACGTACGTCAAACCTGGAATGGCCGGCACGAAGTCGAACACCGTGCGCCGTCCGCGCGGGTCGGACCGCGTGGTCATCACGCCGGCGGGCTTGTTGAGGACGAGCCACCGCTCGGCGACGGGGCCGCCGATGCGCTTGCCATCGACGACGATCGCGTCGCGATCCGGGTCGACCACCTGGCCGATCGCAGCCGTCGAGCCGTTGATGGTAACGCGGCCCGATTCGACGAGCGCCTCGGCTTTGCGACGGGATGCGACACCCGCACGCGCGAGCGCGCGCTGAATGCGCATCGGCATGGCGATCAGAGCGGACGTGGCTCCGCGCGCAGCGCTACGGCCAGCTCGTCGGCGCGCGGCAGCTCGCCCAGATGCCGCAGCGCGAACTGTTCGAGGAACGCAGGCGTGGTGCCGTAGAGCAGCGGTCGGCCTAACCCTTCGCCGCGGCCCACCACGTCGATCAACCCGCGCTCGAGGAGCGTCTTGAGCATCCCGCCCACCGACACGCCGCGGATCTCTTCGATGTCGGCGCGCCCGATGGGCTGCCGGTAGGCGACGATCGCCAGCGTCTCGAGCGCCGCCGACGACAGCCGCTGCGGCCGCGACGCCAACTGCGCCCGCTCGATGGTCTCGGTGAATTCCGGGCGCGTGAGCACCTGCCAGCCGCCGCCTAACTCGACCAACTCGACGCCGTGTCCCTGGTTGTCGTAGCACTCGCGGATCTCGTCCAGCGCCATGGCGAACGCGGCGGGCGACGATTCGGGGTCGAGCGCGTAGAGCTCGTCGAGCAGCACCGGGCGGTCGCTCGCGAACAACGCGGCCTCAAGCAGCTTCGCTAGCGGCGTCACGAGAAATCTCCACATCGGCGAACGGACGCGGCTGGCGGAGCCGCAACTCCCCGCGGCGCGCCAGCTCGAGCAAGCCGAGCAGCGCCGACAGCACTTCCCAGGGCTCGGCGTCGAGCGCCACGACGTCGCGCCAGCGCGCGCTCGCCCGTAAGGCGAGCACCGCGCGAATGGTGGCGATCGCGCCCTCCACGTCGAGCGCGCGCGGCACGATGTCGTGCACGTCGGGCTCGCGCAGCAGGCGGAGCACGCGGTCGACGGCCGCCAGCAGCTCGGGCAGCGACAGCGAGAGCGGCGACGCGGGCGGGGCCACCGGCTCGGCGACGAGGTA
>Ga0207695_10006384_pt1 | contig 15341 bp, 8 predicted proteins | sample KBSC54metaG_FD_184354 | JGI IMG/M metagenome (GOLD analysis project Ga0207695, IMG submission 184354) | Corn rhizosphere microbial communities from Kellogg Biological Station, Michigan, USA - KBS C5-4 metaG (SPAdes) (version 2) | ecosystem: Host-associated > Plants > Roots > Rhizosphere > Soil... | reverse complement strand
CGGCCAACGCCGTGCGGCGCCGGCGGGAGCGCGGCGAGGCGATCAGCGATCGAGTTCGGAATTACCACAGCCGTCCCCGCCACCGCGTATTTGTGATATTGTGCGCGCAAAGGAGTCAACAATGTTGAATTGGCTCGTTCGCTTGTGGCACAAGATTGACGGCTGGTGGCATCCACACCAGGCCGAACCGAGCACTTACCGTCGCTCGAACCTCCACGGTCGTTATCGCTAGAATCGCCCCAGCGGGCGGTTTTCTTTTGACGGCTCTTTGCTTAGGAGCGTCGGACGACTCGAACGGGTCGTCGCTGAAAGCAAAAACATGCGGGAATTGCTCCTGAAAAAAGAGGACTTAGTCGCATGTTTCTGAGGAGCAGCTCCAAGAACGGTATAGCGCCCGCAAACTAGGATGGTTAACGGTCAGCCTCGATAGGTACGATGAAGTGCGCCCGTGGCATTGTCGTCGTCCTCGATATGTCCCCTGCAGTCTTCCTAACGTTTGCCAAAACGATTGGTTGGAAAGCTCCTGTAGGCCGAACTTGATGCTGAATTGTTTGATAGGGCCATGTTAACCTTCCGAGGGTCCCAGGATTCCGCTCTCAGTCGTGGGACCGTCTTCCGGTGCAACTCTCGCCTCCACTTTTAGGAGATAGGGGCCGAAGCGCGTGTGGAAACGAAAACCGTCCAGCGTATGCAGCATGACTAACTTTTTTATTATGTCCTGCTTTGGTCGCGCCGATCCGGATTCCGGCCAGAGGAAACGGCAATATCGGCGCAGATCGAAGACGCGTTTCAAGCGCGTAAGATCTATTTTGTGAGAGGCGTGATCGTCGACGCCGGCCCCGATCGCTACGCGCAGTTCGAAGCGGCGAAGCTGTTTCTTCGGCTGCTTTCTTCACGCGGGTGCGGAGGCGATACGGCAGCGTGCCACCGACCCCGGCCCACGAACGCGCCGCGGGCTGTACCGCGCGGCCAACACGGGGCGGAGCCGCGGGGTCGCTCACAGAAACTGTGAATCGCGATGCCACCATGTACGAACGCGCCACCACAAACCGGTGAGCCGGTGCCGACGACCGCTGGCCTCAAACCTCCGGCGCCAAGAATACTCGCGTATCTCGTGTTTGATATTCATCAACTCTCGTTGTTTAGTGTGCCCTGAAAACCCAACCGTTACCAGGTCCAACGGCAAATTGAATCTCTCGTACTAACCTCGCTAAATGGAAGGTTGTCCAGCAGGACGAAGAAGTCAGCGGATCCACCTCACACGTGCAAAAGCGACGCTACGCAGGTACCCACGGCCCCGGGCGGCGTCGCGGATCGCGGCGTCGCTACTCTGCGCTTTTTCGACGGCGTAACATAATCAGGCCGAGCAACGCGACCCCGAGTACCGAGCAGATGATGCGAACTGTCGACGAATCCATAATTTTCTCCTCTTTTTGAATTGCGGGTGTTCATCCATTAACGATTACGCACATCCCATCGGCGGAAAGACAACGCAACAATACTGTTGTTAGTACTAGAGCGAAATCCCATCGCTTCAGAAGGCCTGTCCGCAAATCGCGAAGCACTGCGCAGGGTGGGTTCGTACGCATCGCTGATGGATAAAAGCGTCGTCGTTTCCAGATTCGTGTCAAAGTGCGGGACCGAGAAGTTTCTCTCCGTCGATGCCCTGGCCTTCCGCTTTGCTGGGGCAACGCGCTCAATCGTCAACTCAGAGTCTCGCTGCGATGTGCTGTCAATCAGAAGACGCAAGTAAAGGCGCAAATTCCAGCCGGTGATGTAGTAGCGGCAACGGCCCCTGATGGACGTCGAGAAGAGGCACTCGATCCCCGCGCTCGATAGGCAGGCAGCCGCAGCAATCCTTGCCGCCATGGTTCAAATGTCGCACCAAGGGAAGCTTGTCGTTGCCCAGGTCGTTCAGACTCGCGACAGAGAAGAATTATTTTCAGGGGAAACGAACCCCGGAACCCCTTGGTACTGGTTCTATTTCTCGCGATGGTCCATTTATTTCGAGTGTATTTCGGCTTACTCTAAGCATATGTGGCCAGTGAGAGCCACAGGCAGCGGAGAGAGAGCCTTTTTCTTGGGAGGAGGCTCTCTTCTGTGTAGCTGGGCGATGGTTACCGCGTGGACAGCCCGCAGGCGCTCGCCTTCAGTTCGAAAGCAAAATGCCAATTGGGTCTCTACTTCTTATGTCCGTCGGTGCTCAGTTTACCCCGAAGAGTTTCTAAGCAGACTTGATTCAGGCGAATTCGACGATAGGGTCACCGAAGAAATTGGCAGAATATCCAACGAGGAATTGGAGCGAGTGGCGGTTTTGATGTCGAGGCCGATCAGGGGCAAAGCAATTTTAGAACTTTCCCGATGGCCAAGCCCTATGCCGCACCTCCATGGGAAAAATCCTTAGACGCCGGCTACACAAGCGATGGAAGGACGATGAAACGGTGCCAGTGCTCCTCAGCGTGATTCGCGAGGCGCGGATTGTGGCGGAACAGCAGGCGGCTCTGAATGTCCCCAGGCCATTGCTCGATATGGCGAATAGTGTAACGTAATTACGGCAAGACGACGGTGATCGCCGTCCCCTAAAATCCAGCCAAGGCGCATTTACCGCCCGCGCTCTGGCCGTACCGGGGAATGGATTCCGGCAGAAAGCGTTGCTAGCAAGATTGATATTCGACGGGTCGTTCGTCACTGCATCACCCGAGATGCCTAAAAGCAGCACGCACTACTTCAACGTACCTCCCGATTTCTTGCATACGCACGGCGCAAGCCGGGCAATCGTCAAGATGCCGCTCTACGCCGCTAGTTCTTGCCTGTCCTTGATGGCTCCAATGTAGCGCCGTTCGAGGTCCGTATCGGAAGGGGTGTACCTTGCTAAGTACTCCGTTTAATAAATACAATAACGTATTAGTGTGACTTGAAATCGATATCTTGGAATGGCATCTTGTTGGTGAGGTGCACATCCTTGCCGAGATCAAGCCCATTCGCCATCATGCTCTCGCCTGCCGAGGAATGCGAGTTACGCAGGTGTGCCGCAAAATATACGTTGCCGTATTTTTAGGTTCAGCGGGCGAAGATGATCCTGCGCGCAGCCGAGGACATATCCAACGACGAGATCGCCGAACGTCTGGACACTCGCCGTGAAGTTGTCTCGCTTTGGCGGAAGCGCTTTTTCACCGACCGCCCTGCAGGGTTAGAAGAGCATGCACGTCCGGGTAGCCCCCGGATTTCCCCCCAGACAGGTTCAGCAGACTGGCCTGGTTGCGTCCGTCAGCGGAAGCACGCTCTGGCGCTGGCTACATGAAGACGCACTCGACCCTGGTATCACCGCAGCTGGATTTTTCCTCGCGATCCCGATTTCGCGACCAAGGCTGGCCGCGTGTTGGATCTGTATGCCCGTGAATGGCAGGGGGTGGCTCTTAAAGACGATGAATTCATCATCTCCGCCGATGAAAAGACGAGTATTCAGGCCCGCCGCCGCAAGCATACCACTCAGAACTGCCGGCCGCGAACGCCCGTGCGCGTCGAACACGAGTACTTCCGTTTCCGCGCCTGGACGTACATTGCCGCGCTGAATGTTCACCACGCCAGAATCTTTGGGCGCTGTGAATCGAAGAATGGTATCGCGCCGTTTGACCGGCTGGTCGAGCAAGTGATGACACGCCCTCCCTATAACGATGCGCGCCGTGTCTTCTGGATCGTCGATAACTGCTCGGCACACCGAGGCGTCAAAGCCATCGATAGCCTCCGACGTCTCTATCCCTACCTCACACTCGCGCACGCCCCGTACTCGCAAGCTGGCTCAACCAAATCGAAATCTATTTTTCAATCGTCCAGCGCAAGGTGCTGACACCCAATGATTTTCTCGATCTCAATGCGGTGGCCGAGAGACTCCTCGATTTTCAGTACTACTGGGGAAACACCGGCCGGCCATTCGAATGGAAATTCACTCGGCAGAATCTCGCCGATCTCCTTACCAAGCTTGGCAAACCACGCTGATCCCTCAAAAAAATACGTTAGTGGACTTCTGAAGTGACTAAGTTTGGCCATGGACTCTTGCCGGATGGCCGGAAAAGTTCTCAACTTTTCTTTGCTAAATTTTCAAGCAAGAGGAGAAAGCGCTTCCGGCAATTCCCATCTCATCCTTCTAACTATCCAATTTAGAGCGCGACTTTAAATCCTCGTCGAATACCATGGCGAGATTGTTGCCCCACTTTATGCTTAGCAGTCTGCCATCGTGAAACGGGTCAGCTTCAACTTCAATCAATGCTCCAGCGGGAATCCTGCGTGCCGCGAGTCGCCCATGTTCATGGAACAGCGCCATGACGGGCTGCTTGATTCGGTAATGTCCAGGTGGCAACGGCTCAGCTCTGGTTTTATATCGGGCTTAGCCGGGATATGGACCATACGGTTGATACTGACGTGACTATTACCCATGGAGTTCTAGTCGGCGGGGAACTTTACTCGCCGGCATCACGGTCGCCGCCGTCGCGCGACAGCTTGGCATGTCGCGCTCGCGGGGCATCCTGAACTACCGTCGGACCAAGGTGCCGTTGGGCGTAGTGGAAGCCGTGAATGGCAACATCAAGGCGCTACTGCGTCGTGGACGCGGCTTTAAAAATCTGCGTACCTGCTCCTCAAGGCGCAACGTATGGCAGCAATCAAAACGGAATTCGTCGTCTTCCAGAAAGCGGCCTAAAATGCAGCTCCCGTTAGATTCCTGCTCAGAGCCAAAAATGCTTGAGATCATGCTCCTTGGCCGGGCTCGGAAAATTGCATTGGCCCGCTTCGCTGAGGACGCGTCACGCATGCCTTGCTTGACGCGTCCTCGGAGTGAAAACCTGAGGATAGCTAAATGCAAGGATTGGGTCCGACTGTGACCGTAGAAGTGCCGCTATATGCTGATTTTTGCGACCCAAACTCGAGGCTGGTGGACAGCGCCGACCAGGATCCCAGCAGACCCAGCACGGTGCCGCACGCGGTATTCGGATTAATGGTACCGGTCACCGAAACAGGCAGTGTGGCGGTACCGCCTGTACCCAGTGAGCCGATGGTCCAGATGGTCACTTCATTATTGCCGCCCGTAGCCTTGCGCAGAGCGATGGAACCCTGTGACGGCCCTCCGAAAGTCGCTCCCGTCCAAGCATTCTTTCCGCCTTGGGCCGAAACGTTCGTCAGATCCTTGCAGGCGTGAACGCTGATCAGCAGGTTCCAGGTGTGGGAGCCCGGGAGGGGAAAACCTGGCGAAGTGATAAAAGTGGTGCTGATCGTGGCATTTTGACCTGTAGTGCAAAGTGGGTCCGCGGTGTCGGCAGGAATAGTGATAGTGAGGTCAAGGCAAGCGGAATCCGATGAAGCATAATTGCCTGGGTCGGAGAATTCGGCGACGAATCCGAAGGAACCGACAACGCTCGTCAATCCCGCGGCATAGAGATCAAAGGTGATGTGACCGCTTGCGTCGGGTGTGCCCTCGATCGGTGGCTGGACTTGGGCGTTGCCGTTCTGGGTAGCGCAACTACCCGGCACTCCCGAGGTTTTGGTTTGAAAAAGTTTAACCGTACCGGTGGTTACCGGCAGGCTCGATGATGTCACGGTAATGACAGCGAATGCCGGGGAAAATTGTGTCACACTCGCCGATGGAGAAAAGCTCAATGTCGTCACGGTGGCTGGGTGCGCCGCATACGTCGTTGCACTGGCCAGAATCGCAAGTGCAATGCTTAAAATCGTTGTATTCAATCTCATTTAGATGTCCTTTTAGAATTTGATTGTTGCCGTGAGAGTAGCCTAAGGCTCTTTGAGCGGTTTTCCAATGGATCAAACAGGGTAGTACGCCTCAGTACGCCATTTGGAACCCGGATAGGAAGCAAGGATCTGCCCCTATTTAGGTCCTGGGTGGGCCAGGAAGCGGGATTAATCCAAGATGCGCCATTAGATCCGGGGGCTTAGATCAGCCGGGAGTTGAGCGATCAAGTACTCGCTGCCACTTTGGCGGCTCTTCACGGGCTGTTGGACTGGTGCGGCGGTACTGCGTACTTTTGTGGTCGCAGCAGGGCAATACGGGGGCAACGATGGCATCGAGAAGGGAGAAATGTGAGGGATTCAACAACTCAACCCGCATAAGGCGCCGCAGCCGGAAACTCAGAGTAACTTTGAACCGCGATACCACCACTCGCGAACGCGCCGCCACAAATCTGAAAGCAGGTGCCGGTGTCCGCCCGCCTCGAATCTCCGGCGCCGGGAGTACTCGCGTATCTCGCGTTGGAGATTCATCAACTCTTTATGCAAGTTTGCACTGAGAACCCAATGTTTACTAGTTTCAACCGCAAATTGAACCACTAGTCCAACCGTCACGGCGACGCCCGCGCGGACCCCGATAGGTCCAGGCCACCGGCGACGGCCCGCGAACGCGCGGCCCGGTGTTCGAGGCCCGACGTCGGGCGGCGGCGCCGAATCGCGACGGGGCGATCAAAACCGTCGCGGTAGAGGCAAACACGGCGGACACGCACCGAAACCGCCGATTCTTGAATGGCAATAGATGAAACAATAAGGACGAAAGCTGTTGATCCTGGGCGATAGCGTTATAGCGAGAAGCAGGCACGGAGTAAGCCCGGAATTGCCGGAGGTCCTATGAAGAAGAACAATCAACGCCAAGAAAGCGAACGCGTGGCGGCGAGGACGTGAGAAAAACGTTGCGAACGTCTGGCAAGGTTTGGCTGCCGGTCATCTGGTTCATCTACGGCCTACAAGCTCTATTTGTCGCTCCATGGCTGATCGGGTCAGTTCAAAGGAGAGAAGAGTCCTTCTGCATTGTCCTGGCGGTTCAGAAGCAATTTGATCGCTTCGGCTTGTCTGATGCGACGTTGTGCGCTTATATCTACTAATTTTCTATTCTTCTTTTTACTGGATACCGTATTGGATTCTCCGAACGACTTTAAAGGGCACGTGGAATCGTAACTCAGCCTGGGTGTTTCTATTTTCGCTTTGGTGCCTCGTCACAGGCTTGGCGATGGGAAACTTCGCGATCAGGGCTCTTGACGGTTTGCCAAGTTTCTGGGTTTGTGCGCCTTGGTTCCTCATCAGTTGCCTTGTACCTGTTTTAATAGGGAACGAATACGCTCTTGTGCGGAAGGTGAAACCACCTGCAGACGTGTCCGCCCACCAGGCCTGACTGCCAATCGAATAGCAACGGTACATCATTGCTGCAACCGCAACTCGCCGGCATGACCGGCGCCACCGCCGCGCGACAGTTCGGCGTATCGCGTTCGTGGGCAAACCGGGAGGCGAACGCGGCCGGGTAGGGCATTCTTGTCGCGGAATCGCTCGACTAACGTGGCTAACCCACCGTCAAGGGGCGCGCGGACCCTGCCCCGTACTGCCTGTACTGCCCGGGTTGACATCGGTGCTTGTCGAGCATACGATCAGACTCGCAATAGGAGTCCAACATGTTTCTTCACCGAAAATGGCTGACCATCGCAATTGTCTTCGCACCCGCGGTCTTCGCGGCAAATCAGTGCGTGAATCCCGGCGGTACCGCCGGGTGTAAATCGTCCATCAACGCCGCAATCGCCGCCGCCGGATCCAATGACACCATAACCGTTGCCCACGGAACCTACGCCGAAAACGTCATCGTAAACAAGCCGCTCGCGCTGCTTGGCGACAACGCGAACACCACCACCATCGACGCCACGGGCCTGGCGAACGGAATCAATATCGACGGCCTCGCCAATTCCGGGCTGAGCCACGTCGTTGTGAGTGGCTTCACGGTAGCCAACGCCAACTTCCAGGGGATCCTCGTGACCAACGCGTCGGGCATCACGATTACGAACAATCATGTCACCGGCAATAACCGCAACCTGTTGCCATTCAACCCGGGCGGTCCCGTCTGTCCCGGTATCCCGGCCGTGTTCGAGGCAGGCGAGGGCTTTGACTGCGGTGAAGGCATCCACCTCAGCGGCGTCATCAGTTCCACCGTGTCCAACAATCTGGTAGATCATAACGCCGGAGGCATTCTCGTCAGCGACGATACCGGCCCCAACCACGATAACTTCATCACCGGCAACACTGTCCAGGACAACCCGTACGATTGCGGCATCACCCTCGCCTCGCATCACTTTGGACTCTCCCCTCAGGACCCGGCACTGGGCGTTTATCACATCACGGTTAGCGGCAACACCTCCGCGCGCAACGGACTACTTACCGGAGAAGGCGCCGGCGTTGGTATCTTCACGGGCCCCCCAGGCGCGCAGAATTGGGGTGACGTGGTAGTCGGGAACGTCCTCACGGGCAATGGGCTGCCTGGCGTCGCGCTTCACTCCCACACGATTTTCCAGAAACTCACCGATCATTTGATCGCCGGTAACACCATCTCCGGCAATGGACCCGATTCCGATCCAGGCACTACGGTCCCTACCGGTATCGACGTATTTAGTGACTCGACGGGCGGTGCGGCTCCAATAACTGGTGTCGTGATCGTCGGCAACACTTTCAAGAACGAAGGAATCGATGTTGCGATCAAAACTCCCGGCAGCGTCGAGGTGCACCTCAATGACTTTTTCGACAATCTAGGTATCGATAATCTCGGTACCGGCTCGGTCAACGCCACCATGAACTGGTGGAAGTGCTCTGGTGGCCCGGGTTCCAACGGCTGCACAACGTTCGCCGGTCCAGGCGTGCAAGTCTCGCCGTGGCTCACGCAACCATCCAAGTGAATTTAATCCGGTGGGCACGTTCGCCACTTGACTCATCGGTCGGGTATTTGAAGAGCGGGTCCGCCAAGGACCGGCTCTTTCTTGGTGCGGTTCTCATGAACTGGCTCCTCCTGCGCTGTATGCCTTCCGCATTCACTGCAAGGCTGCTGATAGATTTTCCGCCGCTAATCTGCACGGCAAATAGAATGAGGAAACCGTACATCATTGCCGCAGCCGTACTCGCGCCGGCGTCAAGATTGCGACCGTCGCGCGGTAGCTCGGCGTGTCAGCGCTCGTGGGCCAGCAGGAAGCGAACGCGGCGGGCACGCGCGTTCTCATCGCGGAGTTGCTCGCGCCACATCGCGAACGGCTGAACGAGCATTTGACCAGACGGTTGACCGATCGAAGACGTGTTTCAAGCGCGTAAGATCTTTTTGGTGAACGGCGCGATCGTGGACGGCGGGCCGTATCATTACGTGCGGCTCGAAGCGATGAAGATGGTTACGCTGATTGTTTCCTCACGTCGGTAACAACATCCGCCGGCCAACGGCGGCGGTTCGAACCACAAGCCAACATAACTGCGGATTATCGGAAGCAGTTAGGTCCTGTGCTTCAGTTGGCGGCGAGTCGATGTACTCGCCGCATATGAGACCGTCGACCCCTCGGAGGCTAGTGCTGAACCGTTGCTCTCGACCGGTCCGTGCACCAAAATTCGCTGCGCCAGTGCTCGGAATGGTAGAGATAGGTTTAATCGATACGGCCCTGGCCCTTATAGATCGTGCCCATCCTTCAATCTTACTCGACCCAAGCTAAACTACCCGTATGATCGAGTCCGTCTGGCAGGACCTCCGTTATGCGGCCCGCGTTCTCAGTCGAAACCGCCTCTTCGCCGCCGCGGCCATCGGCACCCTCGCGGTCGCGATCGGCGCCAATACCGCGATTTTTTCACTCATCAATGCCGCCTTCCTGCGTCCTCTGCCCTATCCCGAGCCCAGCCGTCTGGTCTTTCTTTGTGAAGGCCAGCCCTGTGCAACCTACTTCTTCTCTTATCCCCGCTACGAGATGCTGCGGGATCAAGCGAGCGCCTTTGAGGCAATCGCCGCTTATGATGACGAAAGTATCACCGCATCCACCTCCGCCGAGCCGGAGCGCATAGAAGGGGGCCGCGTCTCCCCGAGTTTCTTTTCCGTGCTCCGAGTCCAGCCGATCCTTGGCCGGACGTTCTCTCTCGACGAGGATCGCGCCGGCGGACCTCCTCTGGTCATTCTCAGCCATCACTATTGGGAAAGCCATTTCAATTCCGATCCCAACGTAGTCGACCGCACCCTGCGTATCGATGGCATCGCCCATTCGATCATCGGCGTACTCCCGGCGGGCTTCCAATTCATGGGCGAACCGGTCGAGGTCTGGCGCTCCCGACTCGCCGACTCGGGAACATTTTTCCCCTCCACCGTGCGCCACGGCGCCCGATACCTCACCGTCATCGGCCGCCTCAAGCAAGGAACCGGCATCCGCGAGGCGCAAGCCTCTCTCGTCGTCCTCGATGGCCGCTATAGGCGCGACTATCCCGGCAACGACGATCGCGATGTCTCCGTTTACGCTAAGCCTCTTCAGGAGCAGATGGTCTCATCGAGCCTCCGTCTGAATCTTTTCGTCGCCTGGGGCTCCGTCGGTTGCCTTCTCCTGATCGCCTCGGCCAATATCGCCAATCTGCTGCTGTCGCGCGCCGCCGCCAGAGGAAAGGAAATGAGCGTCCGCCTGGCAATCGGTGCCAGCCGCAGCCGCATCGCACGGCAACTCCTCACCGAAAGCGCGCTGATCGCCCTGTGCGGCGGCGCGCTCGGACTGCTTCTCGCCCAATGGGGCGTCAAAATCCTCGCCGCGACCATCCGCCAGACCTCTCATCAAATGCCAGAGGCTCGCATCGACGGCACGGTAGCTGCCTTCACGCTGGCTGTGTCCCTCTTGGTCGGACTCATTTTCGGACTCGCTCCCGTGGCCGCGGCCTTCCGCAGCGAGTTGAACACAGGCCTTCGCTCCGTGAGGCGAATTCACCTCCCCAGCCTTCTTGTTACGGCCGAGGTCGCGCTGTCTCTGGTTTTGCTCGCAGCGGCCGGTCTGCTGATGCAGAGTTTTCTCCGGATGCGCGGCATGCCCTCCGGCATTCAGTCCGACCAGGTTTCCATGCTCTGGCTGATTCTGAATCCCCACCGCTATGAGAATTTTCCGGCGCGATCCGCTTTTTATGACGAAACACTGAGCCGTGTGCGCGCTCTGCCCGGCGTCAGCGCCGCGGCGATCGCGTCTCGGGTCGACGTGTTGCAGCGCTCCGACATGACGATTGAGGGCGAAAACGAACCCCTGGCCGGCTCCCGCGGGCGCAGCATCAGCCCGGATTATGTGCGCCTGATGGGAATCCCCCTGCTTGCCGGCCGCGACTTTTCGAACCGCGATACTACCACGTCCCCAAAAGTGATGATCGTCAACCAAACCTTCGTGCGCCGCTTCTTTGCCGATCGAAATCCTGTCGGCCACCGCGCTGTTTACGGCAGAAACGACTGCGAAATTGTCGGAGTCGTCGGCGACGTCCGCGGGCATCTCCAACATGCGGGGGCGAATGCGGAATTTTATATACCCCTCGCGCAGGGCCCACGGGGAACGGCCAGACTTCTGGTTCGCACAACCGCTCCGCTTTCCGCCGTGCGGCACGAGGTGCAAGCCATCGACCCGGATCAGGCCGTCGTCGAAATGCGCCTACTTAACGACGCGCTCGACGAATCGCTCGCGCAGCCGCGCAGCACTATGTCGATTCTGATGGCCTTCGCCTCCTCCGCCCTGCTGCTCGCGGCGATGGGAATTTACGGCGTCATGGCTTACGGCGTTGCGCAGCGCACGCGGGAGATCGGAGTTCGAATGGCACTCGGCGCGACGACAACCGACGTGCGAAACCTGGTCCTCGGCCGGAGCCTCCGTCTCGTATTGGCCGGCATTGCTATAGGCCTGCCCCTTGCGATCGCTGCCGGCCGCCTTTATTCGACCCTGCTCTTCGGCGTGCGACCTGCCGATCTGCCGACGCTTGCCGGCGTGATAGCGCTACTCTCGCTCACCGCGCTGGCCGCAGCTTATATCCCGTCGCGCCGCGCCGCGCGAGTCGACCCAGCCTCCGCGCTGCGCTCCGAATAACTTGGCGGTAACTCCTCCAGTCGGCCGCGCTTCAGCCGTCAGCTTTGTCGCTTTTTAAGAGTTAGTCAGCGCGGATCGGGGAACGAGTAAGGGGCGATATGTCGGAACGATCATCGTCTCAGTTATTAGACGATAAGGTATGAAAGCGTCTATTGCTGCAGATATGGCGGGATTTTTCCAGCACAGAATGAGGACGTAGTCATCGTGCTCTGCGCGAGCAGGGCGCAGCTGCCCGCCCGGCTAACCGAAAATCTAGGTATGATGCACTCTCCTATATAATCGAGCACCCCGTATCGCCCGCCACAGTTAACGTTTACTTTGGTGTTCGACTTGCAGCACATATTTCGTGAGGTCCACGGAAGCAACGTTTTGGTTTCTGTTGACCGCTTCCCTGGTGATGCCGGCTTCCCCCGCTACGAAGCAGGCTTCCCTAGCTACGAAGCGCCAAGCGCACCCCTACCGGACGCAGTGGAAGCATAAGACCTTCGGCAAGAAGGCCCTCATGGGAGTTGGTGCCGGAGCCGGCCTAGCGCATGCACGGAACAGTCCGCGACAATGGGGGCAGGGAGCTTCCGGCTTGACGAAACGCGCAGGTTTCGGACTTGCTGGCCACGCAGTAAAAACTACAGTTGAGCACGCCGTCGCGGCGCCACTGCATGAGGATCTTCACTACGACCGTGCGGGATCCAAGAAGGTAATGCCACGCCTCCGGCACGCGCTGGTAAGCACCGTCATCGCTCGCAACACCCGCAGCCGAAAGCATCAGCTCGCAGTCGGCAAATTGTCCGGCCACGCAGCCTCGGGAGCATTCTCCGCTGCCGTTGTTCCAGCAGCAAGCGGCGCAGGAACTGCGGGAATCAGCATGGGGGTAAGCGCAGGATCCAACGTCGCGCGCGAGTTCTGGCCTCGTCACCACCTGCGACACAAGCGTTAACCGAATCGCGGACCACCTCGCGCGGCCGACGGCGGGGCGGCTTATTCGGCTGCTTCTTCGCGCAGGTGAAAGGAGGCGATCCGTCCCAGTGCCACCGGCCCCGGCTCGCGAACGAGCCGCCGCCCGGTGTTCGCGCGGCCAACGTGGGCGGTGCCGAGTCGCGGCAAGGCGATGAGCGTGGCAGTTCGATTGCAAAAAAATACTTTTCTGGTTTGGCCCCTAGGCATTTAAGAGAACAATACCGATATCGCTCTTGAAAGCGTGCTGAACCTCCTTCATTCAACTTGATGGCGTTGTAACGGGGAGAGAAGAAGATCGTATTTACTTCTCCCCCTTCTTTTTTGTGAGATACGTCGGTATCGAAGCCGCCTTGGAAACCAAAAGATCTTTCTCGCGAGTGGCGCCCTCATCGACGGCGGGCCCGATCACTACGCCAGGATCGCGGCGGCGAAGTTTGTTTATTCAACTGTTTTCTTCACGCAGATAACGCAGGCACCGGCACCGGCGGCGACCGCCCGGCGTTCGCGCGGCCGACGCGGGCGGCGGCGAGATCGCGGCGAAGGGCGGTAAGCGCGCCTCAGGTGATACAACTTCATGGTCTCGGGCACGCGGCGTTGGCGCCCTTTCCGTGCCGCGATCGGCTAAAATTGCGGACCGAGGGGGGCCGAAAATCATGGCTTACGTTCAATCGCGAATCGAGCGGTGCTGGAACGTATTCGGACTATTGGTCTGTCTAGCGGCCGCAGCAGACGTCGTATACTGGCGGCGCAATGTTTGGGAAATGCTCCTGTTTCCACTTTTGATGGTAGTCGCAGGGAATTTGTTCGCACGCTTGGTGGGAATCTTCCCGCATTCCGGACTGATGGCATCGGCTGCCACCCGTGCAGAATCCCACGACACCCAATAATACGTCCCGCAAGCGCAGCGTGATACATCCCGGTTTCCCACCGGGCCCCGGCCGCGAATGCGCCGCGCCGATTGTTCCCGCGGCCGACGCGGCGGGCGAGGATCGCTGCGAGGCGAAGGTGCGTTCCAAGACGCGGTACGAAGCCTGGTCACAGAGGCGCGGTGTTGAACGCGGATGATGATCGAAGTTTCAGACTAATGGATGTGCGGAGTTCCGTCATTCGGCAGTGACACAACAACGGAAAGCCAGGCGCGTGACGACAAGCGCGGAGGGGAGGGTTGTACGGGAGAACCCGCCTTAAACTGGCGGAGCAGTGACTACACGGGTGGGAACGCGCAATTTTCGCAAGACAGCTCTTTGAATGGCCCTGCGTTTTCGCGCTCGATTGAAACGAGCTTTACCTCCAGATTGAGCAGACATGGTGGTCCAAGCCTAGCAGCATTCCTGTGAATGCGCGCGGCCCTGCTGCGGAAGCAGTCGCAGCGGCCGACATATGGCATGGAAACCGGTTTCCCATGGCCTGCAGATTCATCGTGTTGAGGGTTTATGAAGCCTTAGCAATGGCTGTCAAGTCTCGTTTATTTTTGCTTGGTCCTTTAATTGAGCTGGATTCTGTCCGCACTGGATAATGGTGGCTGAGCCACCGTTCGACCGTGTCTCGTTGCGTAACGAGCGCAACTCGGTGCCATTTCGCGATGCCCGTAAATTCGCTATATTCTGCCATCAGGTAGTGCAGAGGATTATAGATCTGGACCAAACCATCTGAAGTCTCAGAGTGCAAACAATAGAACGATTCGTTGATGGAATGGCGATTCTGGTTACGCTGTCGGAGAAGCATACTTCATTATAACAGGCTACTAATTTATTAGTGGAGCAGCTAAGGACTCGGGCAACTCTTGATGAGGGTCTTACAAACGCTAGGACTCTATCTGAGCGTGGTCCGCGGGGAGAGGCTGTCGACCGGTCACGGCCCGCGGCCGCGCCGCCCGGGTGTTCGCGCGCGCCAACGTGGGTGGACGAATCGCGGCGAGGCGATCACCCGCGATTCGAAATAGCAAAACGCTACATCATTGCCGGAGCGTTACTTGCCCCGAAACCCAGCAGGCGCCACCTCTCGGATACAATTCACTTTAGTTGTTGGTTGCGGTTTCAGACAGGACCGGTACCCAGACAACTTAGGGACATTCGTGCCCGTGAAGAATCGGATCATCGTCGTAATCATCCTACTGATCATCGTTTTCTTGATCGGCTTCTTCCCGCAGTATATAAAGGTGAAGCGCCTGGAGAACGACCTATCCGTAGCGAGGCAGGAGAATGCCCTGGCGCAACTCCGCGATTTGGCAGGTTTAGTTTTCCTTCAGACCAGCCAGAAAAATTATGGACTCGCGGCCGGAACAAGCAAACAGTTTTTCAGCCGAACGCGCGAAGTGGCGAGTCGGGAGCCCGATGCAAATAGACGCAAAGCTTTGGAAAACCTGTTGACCTCTCAAGAGAAAATCACAGCGGAGTTGGAGAAGGCTGACCCGGAAGCTTTGGGCGATCTTCGGGTATTGTTTGAAAAGACCCGTCAAGCCGCTAGTTCCATCGGCCGCTGAGGCTTGGCGTTGGCGGGCCCGATCACTACGCCCGGCTC
>Ga0207695_10006383_pt1 | contig 15342 bp, 9 predicted proteins | sample KBSC54metaG_FD_184354 | JGI IMG/M metagenome (GOLD analysis project Ga0207695, IMG submission 184354) | Corn rhizosphere microbial communities from Kellogg Biological Station, Michigan, USA - KBS C5-4 metaG (SPAdes) (version 2) | ecosystem: Host-associated > Plants > Roots > Rhizosphere > Soil... | reverse complement strand
GGCCAGAAATAGGCCCAGAAGGCATTCATGCCTGCGCGCGCTCCAGTTCGCGCCAGCCGATGTCGCGCCGATGGAAGCCGTCGGCAAAATCGATCTGGTCGACGGCGCGATAAGCACGCGCCCGCGCTTCAGCGAAAGTGTCGGCAGTCGCCGTCACCGCTAATACCCGGCCACCCTTTGCGACGAGATTGCCATCAGTTCGCGCTGTTCCAGCGTGGAAGACGCTAACACCGTCCACCTGTTCGGCAGCTTCGATCGCTCGAATGACGCCGCCGCCGGCAGGCGTTCCGGGGTAGCCTTTCGCCGCGAGAATTACGGTTACGGCGGATTCCCGAGACAGCTTGGGTTCGACCTGGCCGAGTTTTCCACTCGCCACCGCCATCAAAAGCTCCGCGAAATCGCCCTCGATCAACGGCATGATCGCTTCGCATTCGGGGTCTCCGAAGCGGACATTATATTCGATCAGTTTAGGGCCTTCGGAGGTCAGCATTAGCCCGGCATAAAGAACGCCGCTGAACGGGGTTCCCGCCGCCGCCATCGCGCGTGCGGTCGGGCGGACAATTTTATCCATGGCCCGTTGCTCAAGCTCGGGAGTTAGTACGGGTGCGGGGCTGTAGGCGCCCATCCCGCCCGTATTTGGGCCCGTGTCGCCCTCGCCGACCCGCTTGTGATCCTGAGCAGAGGCGAGAACGACTGCAGTCTCGTCGTCCACCAACGCGAACAGGCTCGCTTCCTCGCCTTCCAGGAATTCCTCGATCACCAGCGGCGAGTCTCCGGCAGCCGCGATCGCCGCTTCCGCCTCGTCGCGGGTCGTGGCGATAGTCACACCTTTGCCGGCGGCGAGACCGTCGGCCTTGATCACGACCGGCAGTCCGAACTGCTTCAGGGCCTGGCGCGCTTCGTCAGCACTCTCCGCCCGTCGATAGGCCGCGGTTGGAATACCGTTCGCCTCACACAGATCCTTGGTGAAAGCCTTCGACCCCTCCAGCTGAGCTGCGGCCGCGCTCGGGCCGAACGCCCACAGTCCTGCCTCTCGGCATGCGTCGGCGACACCGGCGACGAGCGGCGCTTCGGGTCCGACCACAACCAGATCGATGCTGCGGCTCCGCGCAAGCTCGACCACCGCCGCTCCATCGCACGGATCGATCTCGACACATTCCGCCCACCGCGCAATCCCCGGATTGCCGGGCGCGGCGATCAGCAAATCGCAGCTTGGCGATTGCCTCAGACGCCAGGCGAGCGCATCTTCTCTTCCGCCCGAACCCAGCAACAGGATGTTCATGGACCTCCCCGACGAAACGCGAAGCGGCCTGTTAGCGGACACTTCTCCGGGCGACAATTCGCCGCCGCTGACGGTGGGCGAGCTTGCCGGATCGGTGAAGCGGGTAATCGAGGACGCGTTCGGGCGGGTCCGTGTGCGCGGCGAAATTTCCGGGTTCAAGCGGCATAGCTCAGGGCATTGCTACTTCTCTCTCAAGGACGAGTCCGCCTGCGTCGATGCGGTGATCTGGCGGTCGAGTGCGGGTGCGCTAGCCTTCAGGCCGGAAGACGGTGCGGACGTGATCGCGACAGGCAAGATGACGACCTATCCCGGTCGCTCGAAATACCAGCTTGTGATAGAGAGGCTGGAGCTTGCCGGCGAAGGGGCGCTGATGGCGCTGCTCGAGCGGCGGCGGAAAGCGCTCGCGGCGGAGGGGCTTTTCGACGCGGCCCGCAAGCGCGGGCTGCCATTCCTGCCGCGATTGATCGGAGTAGTGACGTCGCCCACGGGAGCTGTCATCCGCGACATCCTTCATCGGCTCGAAGATCGTTGTCCTACGCAGGTCCTGCTATGGCCGGTGCCGGTTCAGGGTGAAGGTGCGGCGTCGAAAATCGCCGCGGCAATCCGGGGATTCGCAGCCTTGGAGCGCAAGCCAGACATCCTCATCGTCGCCCGCGGCGGCGGTTCGATCGAGGATCTCTGGGCTTTCAACGAAGAGGAGGTCGTGCGCGCGGCGGCCGAGTCGCCGATCCCGCTGATCTCCGCCGTTGGCCATGAGACGGATACGACGCTGATCGACCACGCTGCCGATCTCCGAGCGCCGACTCCAACTGCGGCGGCCGAACTTGCCGTCCCGGTTCGCTCAGAGCTGCTGGCCGGCCTGAACGATCTCGCCCGGCGCGCGCAGCATTGCCTGGCGCGAAAGTCGGACCAGGCTCGTGAGCGGCTCGAACTGACTATCTGCCGCTGGCCCGAGCCGCAGGCGCTGTTCGCTCCGGCAGCTCAGCGCGTCGATGAAATCGGAGACAGGCTGCCGAGAGCCCTTGCCTCGCGCGCGACGCACGCGCGAGCGGAGTTGAACGAAGTGGGGCCGCGTCTTCGGTCAGAGCTCCTCAGCGATCGAGTTATGCGTGCGTCCGAAAAACTCTTTGCGCTTTGGCGGCTTGCAGAGCTTGCGCACCCTGACCAGCCGTTACAGCGCGGATTCGTGCGGGTGACGAACCGGGCGGGCGTTACACTTACCAAAGCCGCGGATGCGATCGAGACCAGGCTCCTGTCGTTGCATTTCAGGGACGGAACGGTCGAGGCAGTTGCAGGTTCTGCACCAAGTCAGCCGCAACCGATTGAGCGTAAGCGCAGGTCTTCCTATGCTGCATCCCAGCCAGGCCTGTTCGACGAGGCTGGCGGGTAGGAGGTTTGCCGATGCTGATGAGCGGAAGTGGAGCGCCGGCCCGGGTTCGCTACTTACCCGGAACATTCAGGGTCCTCAGCAACGGCGATCATGTGATCTGTGCGATCACCGGCGTGCGGATACCGCTCCATGAGCTCAAATATTGGAGCATCGAACGGCAGGAGCCGTATGCGGACGCCGCCGCGAGCCTCGAAGCGGAACAGCGCGCCGGAACCTTGTAATCGCGCATGAAGTCAGCGATGCGGCAAGAATTGGATACAAAATCGTAACGTTCGCGTAATTTGTCTGAGTAAAGTTTGCAGTTCCACTAGTGCAAAATTGCGCGTTTAGCTAAAATTTAACGGCGCAGATTGTATCCAATCGGGCATAAATCGTGAGTTTCGCTGACGAAATCGGCTGTTGCAAATTTGATACAGCACATTGACATCTTTGCGCTGGAGCCGTCGCAAACGTTGCCACGGCTTTCTCGTTGCTCCTAGAAACTCATTAGTTCGGCAGCCCGCCTGCCGCACCATGGCGGCTGTGCTCCCCGGCACAGCTTGAAAAGGGGAACTACTCTATGAAGCTCGATTTCCGTCAGCGTTTGCTCGCTTCGACGCTGCTCGTCGGCGCAAGCCTCATCGCTTCGCCGGCTCTTGCTCAGGACGCAGGTCAATCGACCGTTCCTGATCAGAACAAGGCAACCAATCCTGGCGCAGCGCCGCCGACCGGTCCCGTCGAGTCGACCCCGACTCCGACCGTGTCGGCCACGGGCCAGGCTGTTCAGCAGCCGCAGGAGATCGTGGTCACCGGCTCGCGCATCCCGCAGCCGAACCTGCAATCAGCCGCCCCGGTCTCGGTCGTCACCAACCAGGATGTGAAGCTGTCCGGCACGACCCGAGTCGAAGACGTGATCGCGCAGCTTCCTTCGGCGGCGGCGGACCAGAATTCGGGCATTTCGAACGGTTCGACCGGCACGGCGGAAATCGATCTTCGCTATCTCGGTGCGAACCGCACGCTGACCCTGGTCAATGGCCGGCGCATGACTCCTGGCGATCCCAACGATGTCTTCCAGGCGGCCGATATCAACCTGATCCCGGCATCGCTGATCAAGCGCGTTGAGGTTCTGACGGGCGGCGCATCATCTACCTATGGTGCGGACGCGGTCGCGGGCGTTGTCAACTTCATTATGGACACCGACTTCGAGGGTGTTCGGTTCGACGGCACCTGGTCGGTCTACCAGCATAACAACAATTGTCCTCCGGTGCTTGGTGGAACTGTCTGCACGATCAACCAGGCCAAGGGCTTCCCCTATGCGACGGGCAGCGGTGCGGACGGACGAGCTATTGACGGGACCGTTTCGATCGGTGCCGGCTTCGATGACGGCCGCGGGCATGTCGTCGGCTATTTCGGCTACCGCAAGGTTAATCCGATCCTGGGCGCGCAGCGGGATTACAGCTCCTGCTCGATCGCCGAGAATAGCGCACATACCAAGAACAGCTGCGGCGGCTCTGCGTTCGCCGATCCAGCCAACGTCCTCTACTGGATTCCGAATCAAACCAGCACGTCAACGATCGGATCGCTCGGGCCCGGAACCATCACTCGTGGCGGTGAGAATATCTTCAACTACGGGCCGTTGAACTACTATCAGCGTCCTGACGAGCGCTATACCGCTGGCGTCTTCGCGAATTACGAGATTACTCCGGCGATCAAGCCGTATCTCGAGTTCATGTTCATGGACGATCACACGCTGGCGCAGATCGCTCCATCGGGTGACTTCGGCAACACCTTCACCATCAATTGCGACAACCCGCTGATGAGCGCGGCGCAGCAGGCTGAGCTTTGCAATAACGCCAACCTGATCAATGGTTTCGTCGGGAATTTCCCGTTGGCAACTGGTGCCGGGTACAATCCGAACCCGGGAAACGCGCCGGTCACCTTCTTTGATGCTCGGGGCAACACGTACAACGAAGCTTACATGCAGGTGCTTCGCCGCAACGTCGAAGGCGGCAACCGCATCGATGACCTCACCCACACCAGCTATCGCGGCGTGATCGGTACCCGTGGCGATCTCAACAATGTCTTCTCGTATGATGCTTACTATCAGTACGGCCGGAGCAGTCTGTCCGAGGTCTACCACAACGAGTTCTCACAACGGCGGCTAGTCAATGCGCTGAACGTTGTGAATGTAGATCCGACAACTGGCGCGGTCGTTCCTGTCGGGACAACGGGTTCGGTGACTGAATGCCGCTCCGTGCTTGATGGCACAGATCCGAACTGCGTGCCTTACGATATCTTCGGTGCAAACGGTCCGTCGGCCGCCGCGGTCAATTATCTGAACGTCTACGGCGTCGATAACGGCCACACGTCGGAGCAGATCGCCGACCTCAACGTCACCGGCGATCTTGGCCAGTGGGGTTGGACCAGCCCGTGGGCGACCGACGGCGTCGGGATTAACCTCGGCTACGAATTCCGCAAGGAGTCACTCGTTCTGAGCCCGGACGAGGAATACCAGACCGGCGATCTCACCGGCCAAGGGTCTCCGACGCCGCCGGTGGACGGCAGCTTCCACGTGAATGAACTGTTCGGCGAAGTTCAGCTGCCGATCGTGCAGCATAGCGTGTTTGACGAACTGACGTTCAATGCCGGATACCGTCGCTCCTGGTATGCGACGAGTGCAGGCCGGAAATATTCCACCGACACGTATAAGTTCGCGGGCCGGTTCGCGCCCATCCACGACATCCTGATCCGCGCCGATTACAATCGCGCAGTTCGGGCGCCAAACATCCAGGAACTGCTGGTTCCGCAGCATGTGGCTCTCGACGGCGGCACCGATCCTTGCGGCGGCCATACGATCCAGGCTGATGAGTATGGCTGTATCGCCCAGGGCATGCGTGTGGGATCGGGCACTCCGCTTAATCCGGCGGCCCAGTACAACGGTCTGATCGGCGGCAATCCGGATCTGAGGCCCGAGAAGGCGACGACAAAGACGGTCGGTGTCGTTCTCCAGCCGCGGTTCATTCCCAGGCTCGCGATTTCGGCTGACTACTGGGACATCAACCTCAAGGGTGCGATTCAGGGCTATGGTGCTGACGCAATCCTCGCAGACTGCGTCGCAAACTCGACCGCAACCACGGCCGCGGCCTCCTGTTCGCTTGTTCATCGCGATCCGTCCGGATCGCTGTGGCTCTCGCCAAACGGTTACGTCAGGGATCTTCCCACCAACGTGGGCGGTGTGAAGACCAGTGGCGTGGACGTATCCGGCGCCTATTCGCATCACCTCGGCAGTTTCCTTGGTGATCTGTCGTTGTCGTACCAGGGCACCTGGGTCAGGCACTACATTGTCAATAACGGCCTAACGGGCGCCTATGACTGCGTCGGGCTGTTCGGAAGTACCTGCCTTACGCTCATCCCGAACTACCGGCACAAGGCACGTGCGACGTTCCAGATGCCGTTCGGCCTTGGCCTTTCCTTCCAGTGGCGCCACATTTCGAGTGGTACCTACGAAGGCTACAGCACCAACCCCACGCTGGCCGGCACTCATTATGCTCTCGGCAGCCATATCAAGGCATACGACTGGTTCGATCTGGCGGCGACTTACTCGCTGTTCCACGATTCGCTGAACCTTCGGGCTGGTGTGAACAACCTGTTCGACCGCAACCCGCCGCTGGTTTCCAACGGCAGTATCTGCGCGGCCGTTTATTGTAACAACAACTCGTACCCGGGCGTCTACGATACGCTGGGCCGGTACATCTATGCAGGGTTCACTCTGGACTTCCTGCATCATGCGCCGCCTCCGCCGCCTCCGCCGCCTCCGCCTCCGCCTCCGCCGCCACCCGCGGCTCCGGCGACGATCACCTGCCCCGACGGTCTTGTGATCCTGGCGAACGAGACGTGCCCGGTTCCGCCGCCGCCTCCACCTCCGCCGCCCCCGGCGCCAGAGCGTGGCTGAGCCCCGGAATAAATAGGGGAGAGACAGGGGCGGTGGGTTTCGACCTGCCGCCCCTTTCTTGTGAGGCGGATTGAGCCTAGTTTTCCGCTCACCTCCGCTTGACGAAATTCTGAACGAACATGGCTTCCGCTCCAGCGCTAGATGAACAAACCGTCGTAACCATCCGCCGCTCGCTTGCCGCGGCCGGCAGCGGGCGAATGGAGGAAGCCTGCCGGATCGCAGGGGAAGCGCTGGAGGCTGGTGGCGATGCTGCGGCGCTGAATGCGCTTCTTGGATCGCTTTATCTTGGACGGGGTGATGCGGATGCGGCGCTGCCCCACCTCCGCGAAGCGCACGCCCTCCGCCCGTCCGATGCGATGGTGGGGCTCAATCTGGCGTCGGTTCTGGCGACCAAGAGTGACTATGTTGAAGCGTCCAAGGTACTTCCGGATCGGATTAGCACGGGCGCCGCTGCTCTACGGCTGGAGCGACTGCGCGGATACATCGCGCAGGGCGCTAGGGATTATGCCGCAGCGGTTGCAGCCTATCAGCGGGTTGTCGCCATGGCGTCGACCGATTGGGAAAGCTGGAACAATCTCGGAAATGCGCTTCGATGCGCCGGCGACTTCGACGGGGCAATCGAAGCTCTGCAGCGAGCGGTCGCAATTGTACCTGACGCCGCTCCTGTTCGCCTGAATCTCGCCAACGGTTTGGTCGAGAGCGGAAAAGCCGTGGAAGCTGAAGCCGAGCTCAAGGCGATGGCGCGCGATTTCCCCGACGACTGGCGTTGCCTGCGCGAGCTCCACCTCCTCCTGCGGGCGCAGGCGAGAGAGGAAGAAGCGCTGCAGGCGATCGAGGAGGCTCAACGCCGCAATCCGGAAGATCTGGACCTGCTCCTCGCCGTAGCGAGCCAGCGGTTGCTTCTGCTCGACAATTCGGGAGCGGAGGCGGCGTACCAGGAAGTGGTGAGCCGCGACCCACGAAATCCGCAGGGCAATCTCGGTCTGGCCGTCGTCCGCGAGCTTTCGAACCGCATCGACGATCTGGCGGCGCTGGTAGACGAAGCGCGCGCGCGGGACGTGGATGCGGACGTCCTCAACTTTATCCGAGCCTTCTCTCATCGTCGGGCAAAGGAATTCGAGCAGGGCTTGGCCGCGATGGCCGAGGTTTCTACCGACCTCGAATCCGCCCGTCACGCGCAATTAGTGGGCCAACTCCATGATGGCGTCGGGAATTACGATGAAGCGTGGCACGCCTTTTCGCGGATGAACGCGATCCAGCGAGAGGATCCATCACTCCCGGTGCAAAGGGCGGCGGGGTACCGGCAGGCGATCAGAAGGAACATGGATGCGACCACACCCGGATGGGCAGAGGCATGGACCGACGTTAAAATCGATGACGGACGCCCGAGCCCAGCGTTCCTGGTTGGCTTCCCCCGATCTGGAACTACGCTCCTCGACACGATCCTGATGGGTCATCCGCAGATCGAAGTGCTCGAGGAAGAGCCCACATTCAAACGAGCTGGTGAACTCCTTTCGGACTACGCAAACCTGCCCACTGCTCCTCGCGAGCTCGTTGCTGCCGCACGCGATGCGTATTTCGAGGAAGCGGAAAAGCGCACAGCCATGCGAGAGAGATCGCTCCTGATCGACAAGAACCCGCTGCTCGGAAACGGGTTGCCGCTCATCCGACGCATCTTTCCCGACGCCAAGATCATTCTGGCCCTGCGACACCCGTGTGACGTTGCACTGAGCTGCTTCACTACCAACTTCAAACTCAACGATGGAATGTCCAGTTTCCTCGACCTGGACACGACGGCCGAGCTTTATGACTTGAGTTTCAGCTATTTCGACCGGGTCCAGCAGCTGATGCCGATGACGACGCATCATGTCGTTTATGAGCGGCTCGTTGTTGACCAGGAGACTGAGCTCAAGGCGCTGTTTGGTTTTCTCGGTTTGCCTTGGGACGGGACTGTGCTCGATCACCAGAAGACGGCGCTCGAGCGTGGGCGCATCAAGACCGCCAGTTATTCGCAAGTGGCCGAACCGATCTACACTCGCTCTTCCGGTCGATGGCGCAACTACCGCTCCCATCTTGAGCCGGTGTTTCCCGTACTGAAACCGTGGATCGACAAGTTCGGGTATGAGATCTGATGGCCGATGCGGTGGCGCTTGTTGCGCAAGCTGATCGAGCAACCGCCGCGGGTGACCTGAACGCCGCGGAAGAACTGCTTCTCCAGGCGAGCGCAGCGGCACCGGACGATTTGGCGCTTTTCATCAAAATCGCGGCCCTGCAGCGCGGGACTGGCCGTCCTCAGGAAGCCTTGGAGACGGTTCACCGGGCACTCTCGATCAGGCCCCGCGATTTTACCGCCCTGCTCCTGCGGGCAAGCCTGCTGGAGCGATTAAACCAGCCCGCCGCCGAAGCCTGGAGCCATGCTCTCGCCCAAAAACCTGACGGCGGCCTGCCGATGCACCTTGAGCAGGTGGTCACTGAGGCTGAAGCGCGCGTCGAGAAGTGGACCGCCGATCGCGAAGCGAAAATGGCGGCGGCGATGAAGGACGCGGAAGCGGCCGCCGAGCCGGAAGAGCGGCAGCGGATCCGGCGCTTCAGAACGAACGTACTGAGACGGACGCGCCCGTACCACAGCGAACCCACTCATTTCCATTTCCCCGGACTCGCCGAGCGCGAGTTCTTCCCTCGACGGCTCTTCCCGTGGCTGGAAAGGCTGGAGCAGGAAACCGACGCAATCGCAGCTGAGATGCAGGCGGTGATGGCTGCCGAGCGCGCCGAGCTCGTCCCCTATGTCCAATATGCCGAGCATCTGCCACTCGACCAGTGGCGGGAGCTGAACAACAACCGCGACTGGACAGCGATCCATCTGCTCAGGAATGGCGAGCCTGTCGAAGCCAATGCGGAACTCTGTCCCCGGACGATGTCTGTGCTGGCTCTATGCGATCAGCCGCACATCCGCGGCGGTTCGCCCAATGCGATGTTTTCGCTGCTCGCACCGCGAACACGAATCCCGGCACACGTCGGAGTGAACAACGCCCGGCTCGTCTGCCATCTTCCGTTGATTGTTCCGGAGGGATGCTGGTTCCGGGTTGGCGCGGAGAAACGCTTTTGGAAGCGCGGAGAAGCGTTTGTCTTCGACGATACGATCGAACACGAAGCGCTCAATCCCAGCGAGCAACTGCGTGTCGTGTTCATCTTCGATGTGTGGCACCCGGACCTTTCCAATACGGAACGCGAAGCAGTGACCGCGCTGATTGAAGCTGATGGGGTTCCGGGCGAAGGCCTGTGATCGGATCCGCAGCCGAAGAATTCGAAGCGATTTTCGCGCAAGCGCAAAAACCTGGTGCTGGCCAAGAACTTTTGGAGGAGCTCGCGCGAGTTTCGTTCGACGCCGGCGAGGAGGACCGGGCTCTTCCGATCGTCTGCGATGCAGCCCATCGCTCGCGCGATCCCCGGCTCTGGCAGTGGACCGGAATATTGGAACGCTCTCTTGACGAGCACGAGGAAGCGCTAAGGGCGTTCGAGGCGGCAGCCGCAATCGATCCGACAAATGCGAGTATCGCCCATGGTCACGCCCGAGTTGCACTCGAAGCCGGAATGCCAGCGGCCGATCTCTTCGGCAACGCATTGAAGCTTTCCCCCACCGATGGCGAGATTCTCCTCGGTTACGCGGCGGCGATGTTGGCTTCCGGCAAGGGAGAGCAGGCGGAGACGGTGCTCGATCAGGCGCTTGCCCGATCTCCCTTCTGGCTTCAGGGCCACGCCCAGTTGGCTCAGCTTAGGTCAAAACTCGGCAAGCGCGAGTTGGCGACGCGATCGGTTGAACGGGCGATCGGCTCCAATCCTAATGCTGAGGCGCTTTGGGCGACTCTCTTCGGGATCCTGCTGAGTGCGCAGAACTTCGAAGCTCTTGAGGACGCTATTGCCCGCTCATCGACCTTATCGATCCCCTCGTCCCTTAGGCTGAGCTACGGCAGTATCGCAGCAGCCGAACTCGGCAGGACTGACGATGCAGACCGGCTGTTCAGTCAGATGAGTGATGACCTGCGGTCCTCCGTCGAGGTTTGGAGAATCCGGCATTTGCTTCGCGCCGGACGCATTGCCGAAGCCGTCGCCGCACTGGATCGACAGCTGGAGGGTGACGGCACGGGCGCTTTTTGGCCCTACGCATCGATTGCGTGGCGGCTCGCCGGGGATCCGCGCTCGGAATGGCTCGAGGGCGATTCGGACCGGCTGGTGTCCGTCTTCGACCTGACGCCAGATCTCCCCGGTATTGGCGAGCTGGAAGCGGCGCTTCGCTCACTCCACCATTCGGAAGGGCGGTACCTCGATCAGTCGGTGCGTGGCGGGTCACAGACCGATGGGCCGCTCTTCACCAGGATTGACCCATCCATTCGGGCCCTTCGTGCGGCAATCGTGGGCGCCGTGAGGTCGCATCTCGAGCAGCTGCCGCTTTTCGACGCGCGCCACCCTTTGCTGGGCAAGACACGAGACCGGCGCCTTCGCTTTTCCGGAAGCTGGTCCGTCCTGTTGCGCGGCGGCGGCCACCATTCCAACCACGTCCATCCCGAAGGCTGGATCAGCTCGGCCTTTTATGTCGCTCTGCCAAAAAGGGCTGAAGGGGAAGACCAACATGCCGGATGGCTGACGTTGGGAGAGCCGCAAAAGGAGCTTGGGATCAACCTGCCGCCATTTCGCTATATCGAGCCGCGGGTCGGGCAACTGGTGCTGTTCCCATCCTGGGTGTGGCACGGAACCGTGCCCTTTCAGGAAGGAGAAAGGTTGACGACTGCATTCGATGTCAGGCCACCCATTTAATGCTTCCGCAACAAGCATCTATCGTGCAGACTGTAGAATTGATGGTGCGGTGCCGGCACTGGTGAAGTGGAGATGTAGATGAAAATCCTGATGGCGTCCTTTCTGGCGGCTTCCGCCGCGTTTCTGGCTGCTCCAGCGTCGGCTCAAGCGCAGCAGCCGCAGCCGGCGCAGACTTCCGCCGCTCCGGCCGCTGCTACTGCTGATCCGGTGATCTGCGAGAAGGAGGAGGTCACCGGAAGCCGCCTCGCGACGCGCAAGATATGCATGAAGCGGTCCCAATGGCAGGATAACCAGCTGCAAGAGCGGCAAGGCATTGAAAAGGTGCAGGTGCAGCGCGGCAATCCGCACGGCTGAGTGACCGCAGGCTTATTCCGCAGCCTGCGCTACCTCCTGCACTGGCGTCAGTATCAACTGGCCATCGCCTTCGTCGACCCGCACCGTGTCGCCGTCCTTCACCTTACCTGAAAGGATCGCGTCGGCGAGCGGGTCCTGCAGATATTTCTGCACCGCCCGTTTCAGCGGCCGCGCACCGTAGACCGGATCGTAGCCGACGCGGCCCAGCCAATCCCGCGCCGCCTGGGTGAGTTCGAGGGTGATCTTGCGATCCTCGAGCAGCTTCTGGAGCCGCGCAACCTGGATATCGACGATCGGCCCCATGTGCCCGGCGCCCAAGCGGTGGAACAGGATGATTTCGTCCAGCCGGTTGAGGAATTCTGGCCGAAAGTGCGCGCGCACCACCTCCATCACCTGTGGCTCGACCTTTTCGACCGGCTCGTCTTCGCCCAGATTGGCGAGGAACTGCGAACCGAGGTTCGAGGTGAGGATGATGATCGTGTTGGTGAAGTCGACGGTGCGGCCCTGCCCGTCGGTCAAGCGGCCGTCATCGAGCACCTGCAGGAGCACGTTGAACACGTCGCCGTGCGCCTTCTCGACCTCGTCGAACAGCACGACCTGATACGGCCGGCGCCGGACCGCTTCGGTGAGCACGCCGCCTTCCTCATAACCGACATAGCCTGGCGGCGCGCCGATCAGCCGCGCCACAGCATGCTTCTCCATGAACTCGCTCATGTCGATGCGGACCATCGCGCTCGCGTCGTCGAACAGGAATTCGGCGAGCGCCTTCGTGAGTTCGGTCTTGCCGACACCCGTGGGTCCGAGGAACAGGAACGACCCCAGCGGCCGGTTCGGGTCCTGAAGGCCCGCACGGGCGCGGCGAACGGCGGCGGCGACGGCCTTCACCGCGTCCTCCTGACCGATTACTCGAGCGCCGATGGCCGATTCCATCTGCATCAGCTTTTCGCGCTCGCCCTCCATCATCCGTTCCACCGGGATTCCGGTCCAGCGGCTGACGACTCCGGCAATATCTTCGGCGGTGACTTCCTCACGAAGCATCGCGCCCTTCGAGGCGGCCTGGGCATCGCCGAGCTGCTTTTCGAGCCCGGGGATACGCCCGTATTGGAGCTCTCCGGCCTTGGCCAAGTCACCACCGCGCTGGGCCTGCTCGAGCTCGATCCGGGCCTGGTCGAGCTGTTCCTTGATCTTGGCCTCGCTGGCGATCTTTTCCTTTTCGGCCTGCCAGCGCTGGGTTAGTTCGCCCGACTGCTGCTCCAGGTTCGCGAGCTCCTGCTCCAGCTTCTGCAGGCGGTCCTTCGAAGCCGCGTCCTGTTCTTTCTTGAGAGCCTCGCGCTCGATCTTGAGTTGGATGATCCGGCGATCGAGATTCTCGATCTCCTCCGGTTTCGACTCCACCTCCATCCGGATCCGGCTCGCCGCCTCGTCCATCAGGTCGATCGCCTTGTCTGGAAGGAAGCGGTCGGTGATGTAGCGGTTGGAGAGCGTGGCGGCCGCGACGATTGCCGCGTCCGTGATCCGGACGCCGTGGTGAAGCTCGTACTTCTCCTTGAGTCCGCGAAGAATCGAAATGGTGTCGGGAACGCTTGGTTCGCCGACGAACACCGGCTGGAAACGCCGCTCCAGCGCCGCATCCTTCTCGATATATTTGCGATACTCATCGAGCGTGGTGGCGCCGATGCAGTGCAGCTCGCCCCGGGCAAGTGCGGGCTTCAACAAATTGCCCGCGTCCATCGCGCCTTCGGCCTTCCCGGCGCCGACGAGCGTGTGCATCTCGTCGATGAAGAGGATGATCTCGCCCGAGCCCTGCTTCACTTCGTCGAGAACACCCTTCAGCCGCTCCTCGAACTCGCCGCGATATTTGGCGCCGGCGATCAGAGCGCCCATGTCGAGCGCGAGCAAGCGCCGGTCCTTGAGCCCGTCGGGGACGTCGCCGTTGGCGATGCGGATCGCCAATCCTTCGACGATGGCCGTCTTGCCGACCCCCGGCTCACCGATCAGCACAGGATTGTTCTTCGTCCGGCGCGCAAGCACCTGCACCGTGCGACGGATTTCCTCGTCGCGGCCGATCACGGGATCGAGCTTGCCCTCGCGCGCCGCTTCGGTGAGGTCGCGCGCGTAGCGTTTCAGCGCGTCGTACCGGTCCTCTGACGATTGGGTGTCGGCGGTCCGGCCTCCGCGCAGCTTCTCGATCGCCGCGTTGAGGTTCTGCGGTTTGAGACCCGCGCGGTCGAGCGCAATTGCGACATCGGTCCCCTTTGCCAGCGCCATCGCGAGAAGGATCCGCTCGACCGTCACATATTGGTCACCGGATTTCTTCGCGACCTGCTCGGCCTGATCGAGGATCCGGATGGTGTCTCCGTCGAGCGCGGGCGCCTGGGTCGCACCGCTTCCGGTCACGGCCGGGATCTTGGCGACGAGAGCGTCGGCCTCTTGCTGCGCCGTTTTGGCATCGCCGCCTGCCGCCTGGATCAAGCCCGCGGCCATGCCCTGTTCGTCGTCGAGCAAAGCCTTGAGCAGATGCGCAGGCGCAATCCGCTGCTGATGCTCGCGGACGGCGATCGTCTGCGCGGCTTGAAGAAAGCCACGAGCGCGGTCGGTCAATTTCTCAAAATCCATTCATTCCCCCTTGTCGGTCGGGAGCAATATGGTGTTGCAAATGAGCAACACAAGGTCTGCACTTCAGTGTTGCGGTGACGGTTGCGCCTCCGGCGCCTCCGGCATCGGGGAAACGGGGGCAGGCGCTTTTGTTTCCGGAGCTTGCGGTTGGACAGGAAGAGGTTGGCCGACCGAGGCGACGTCCGCAGGGTGAATGAGGGGCGGGCAGAGCGCGAGCACAGCAGGGTCCATGTTCCAGCGGCGGAATTTGGTGCTGTCGACGTGGAAGCGAAGGAAGGCATAGAAGCCGAGGCCGGCGTCATACCGCGCCCCTTGGATCGTGTGCACATCGCAGAGCGACTTGATCAGAACCTCGCGCGTGATCGGCTGCAAAGGCACCATATCGATCGCCGAACCTTCCTTGTGAGCGCTTTCCGGAGCCCCGCCCGCGCATTTATTTAGCAACGGGTTGCGGTAGCCCGACACGGGCTCCACCGGCCCGACCACCGGGATGACGTGGTCGCGGACATAGCGGAGCGTCTGGATGATGTGCGGCCAATCGCTGGTCGGCGGAACCTCAAACGGCTGCGCGCCGCATTCCTTCCACGCGGTGGCGGTCCGGAGAAGCTGCCAAGTCGGCACGATTCCGCCGACCTCGGCCGACTCCAGATAATCGTTGAACGCCTTGACCTGGATCGCGTGGTTCGGGTCGGCGAGATACCAGGAGCGATAGCCGGGCTCGTCCTGACCCGCCGTGATGTAAGCGGCCGCAGGATCGGCTGAGACTGGCGGGGGTGCGGCCTGGACATCCGAGGAGGGAACAGAAGGAGCGGGCTGCGCGGCAGCCGGCGCACCGGCGAACATCAGCAGCAAGAGGACGAAGATCACTCGCATCGATCGGACGATAATCGCATCGCGCAGCTTGAAAAGCGCTGAATGGCCGTCCAGACCAGAAGAATGAGCCAGCCGATCGACGTC
>Ga0207695_10006377_pt1 | contig 15351 bp, 23 predicted proteins | sample KBSC54metaG_FD_184354 | JGI IMG/M metagenome (GOLD analysis project Ga0207695, IMG submission 184354) | Corn rhizosphere microbial communities from Kellogg Biological Station, Michigan, USA - KBS C5-4 metaG (SPAdes) (version 2) | ecosystem: Host-associated > Plants > Roots > Rhizosphere > Soil... | reverse complement strand
CGCGAACTATCAGGTGCCGATCGAGGTCCCGCAGCGCCGGGCCCGCACGCTCGCCGTGCGCTGGCTCGTCACGTTCTCACGCCAGCGGCGCGAGAAGCAGGCCTTCGAGAAGCTGGCCGGCGAGATCCTCGACGCCACCAACCAGCAGGGCGGCGCCTTCAAGCGTAAAGACGACATGTACCGGATGGCGCAGGCCAACAAGGCCTTCGCCCATTACCGGTGGTGAGGCACTAACAGATGTCAGTTACAGAGACCAGAACGGGCACCCGCGTGCCCAAGATGGAGGAGCTCGACCGGGTCCGGAACATCGGCATCATGGCCCACATCGATGCCGGCAAGACGACCACGACCGAGCGGATCCTCTACTACACCGGCCGCACCCACAAGATGGGCGAGGTGCACGAGGGCGCCGCCACGATGGACTGGATGGTCCAGGAGCAGGAGCGCGGCATCACGATCACCTCGGCGGCCACGACCTGCTTCTGGCGTGATCACCGCATCAACATCATCGACACGCCCGGGCACGTGGACTTCACCGTCGAGGTGGAGCGCAGCCTGCGCGTGCTCGACGGCGCGGTCGCGCTGTTCGACTCGGTCGCCGGCGTCCAGCCGCAGTCCGAGACGGTGTGGCGCCAGGCCGACAAGTACGGCGTCCCCCGGATCGCGTTCATCAACAAGATGGACCGCACGGGCGCGGACTTCTACGCCGCCGTCGAGACCATGGTCGAGCGCCTCGGCGCCCGGCCCGTCCCGGTGCAGATCCCGATCGGCAGCGAGGATGCCTACATCGGCCACGTCGACCTGCTGACGATGAAGGCCATCCGCTACGTCGACCCGCTCGGCCAGAAGTGGGAGGAGGGCGAGGTCCCGGAGGACATGCGCGAGCTGGCCGAGACCTACCGCCACGATCTGATGGAGGCGGTGGCCGACCACGACGAGGAGATCATGATCGCGTTCCTCGAGGACGAGCCGGTCGAGGCCGAGCAGCTGCAGGCTGCCGTCCGCAAGTGCACGCTCGACATCTCGATCACCCCGGTTCTGCTCGGCTCCGCGTTCAAGAACAAGGGCGTCCAGCCGCTGCTCGAGGCCGTCATCGACTACCTGCCGTCGCCCGTCGACGTGCCGGCGGTCACCGGTGTCGACCCGCGCAACGACGAGGAGATCACGCGCCCGGCCGATCTCGAGCAGCCGTTCGCGGCGCTCGCGTTCAAGGTCATGAGCGACCCGTTCGTCGGCAAGCTCACCTACTTCCGCGTCTACTCCGGCCGGCTCAACTCCGGCTCGTACGTCCTGAACGCCTCGACGGGGCGCAAGGAGCGGGTCGGCCGCCTGCTGGAGATGCACGCGAACCACCGCGAGGATCTCCAGCAGATCGGCGCGGGCGCGATCGCCGCCGCGGTCGGCCTGAAGCAGACGACGACCGGCGACACGCTGTGCGACCCGGACCACCCCGTGATGCTCGAGTCGATCGACTTCCCCGACCCGGTGATCGACGTCGCCGTCGAGCCGAAGACGAAGGCCGACCAGGACAAGCTGGCCCAGGCTCTCCAGCGGCTCGCCGAGGAGGACCCCACCTTCCGCGTTCGCACGAACGAGGAGACCGGCCAGACGATCATCGCCGGCATGGGCGAGCTGCACCTCGAGATCATCGTCGACCGGCTGATGCGCGAGTTCCGCGTCGACGCCAACGTCGGCCGCCCGCAGGTCGCGTATCGGGAGACGATCCGAAACGCCGTCCAGGGCGTGCACGGACGCTTCGTCCGCCAGACCGGCGGCCGCGGCCAGTTCGGCCATGTCGTCATCGACATGGCGCCGAGCGAGCCGGGCGGAGGCTATGTGTTCGAGAACAAGATCGTCGGCGGCGCCGTCCCGCGCGAGTACATCTCCTCGGTCGACGGCGGCATCCAGGAGGCGATGGAGGCGGGCATCCTGGCCGGCTTCCCGGTCGTCGACGTCGCGGTCACGCTGGTCGACGGCTCGTACCACGATGTCGACTCGTCGGAGATGGCGTTCAAGGTGGCCGGCTCGATGGCCTTCAAGGAGGCGTCGAAGCGAGCGAAGCCGGTGCTGCTCGAGCCCGTCATGGCCGTCGAGGTCGTGACGCCCGAGGAGTACATGGGTGACGTCATCGGCAACATCAACTCACGCCGGGGGCAGATCGAGGGCATGGAGCCGCGCGGCAACGCGCAGGTCATCCGCGCCCGCGTGCCGCTCGCCGAGATGTTCGGTTACGCAACGGATGTGCGCACCATGAGCCAGGGTCGCGCCACTTATACGATGCAATTCCTGCATTACGCAGAAGTTCCGCATTCCATCGCAGAGAAGCTCACGGAGAGCCAGGGGTAGGCCCCCGAAAAGGAGACTGGGAGAAGACATGGCCAAGCAGAAGTTCGAGCGCAACAAGCCGCACCTCAACATCGGCACCATCGGTCACATCGACCATGGCAAGACGACGCTCACCGCTGCCATCACGAAGGTTCTTGCTGAGAACGGCACGGGCTCGGAGTTCACCGACTTCGACAAGATCGACAAGGCCCCCGAGGAGCGCGAGCGCGGGATCACGATCAACTCCTCCCACGTCGAGTACGAGACCGAGAACCGGCACTACGCGCACGTCGATTGCCCGGGCCACGCCGACTACGTGAAGAACATGATCACGGGCGCCGCCCAGATGGACGGCGCGATCCTGGTCGTGTCCGCCGCCGACGGCCCGATGCCGCAGACGCGCGAGCACATCGTGCTCGCCCGCCAGGTGGGCGTGCCGTACATCGTGGTCTTCCTGAACAAGGCCGACACGGTGGACGACGAGGAGCTGCTCGACCTGGTCGAGCTCGAGGTGCGCGAGCTGCTCTCGAAGTACGACTTCCCCGGCGACGACCTGCCGGTCGTGCGCGGCTCGGCGCTGAAGGCGCTCGAGGGCGACGCCGAGTGGACGCCGAAGATCCTGGAGCTCATGGCGGCCGTCGACGAGTACGTGCCGGAGCCCCCGCGCGACATCGACAAGCCGTTCCTGATGCCCGTCGAGGACGTCTTCACGATCACCGGCCGCGGCACCGTCGCCACCGGTCGCGTGGAGCAGGGCCAGATCAAGACCGGCGAGGAGGTCGAGGTCGTCGGCATCCACAGGGAGACCTCGAAGACGGTCGTGACCGGCGTCGAGATGTTCCGCAAGCTGCTCGACTCCGGCCAGGCCGGCGACAACATCGGCGCGCTCCTGCGCGGCGTCAAGCGCGAGGAGATCGAGCGCGGCCAGGTGCTCGCGAAGCCGGGCTCGATCACGCCGCACACGCAGTTCGAGGCCCAGGTGTACGTCCTCTCGAAGGACGAGGGCGGCCGTCACAAGCCGTTCTTCAAGGGCTACCGGCCGCAGTTCTACTTCCGCACGACCGACGTCACCGGCGTCGTCGAGCTGAAGCAGGACGTCGAGATGGTCATGCCCGGCGACAACGCCGAGATGTCCGTCGAGCTGATCCAGCCGATCGCCATGGACGAGGGCCTGCGCTTCGCCATCCGCGAGGGCGGCCGCACCATCGGCGCCGGCGCCGTCACCAAGATCATCAAGTAGCGACGGAAGAACACGTGATCCAGTCCACGACATCCAACGGCATCTGGCGGCTGCAAAGCGTCGCCATGCGGCGTCCTCGGACGACGGCGCGCGAAGCACTGCCGTCGTCCTGCGTCCTTGCCTCGCTCGCTTTTCGCACGCCATCTTTCCGTCGATGCCACGGACTGGAGCACTGAGGACACCTTGGCGCAGCAGAAGATCCGCATCAGGCTGAAGGGGTACGACCACACGCTGGTCGACCTGTCCGCACGCTCCATCGTGGATACGGCACAGCGGTCGGGCGCCACGGTGTCCGGCCCCGTGCCGCTCCCGACCGAGAAGAACGTCTACTGCGTCATCCGCGGGCCGTTCAAGGACAAGGACTCGCGGGAGCATTTCGAGATCCGCACGCACAAGCGGCTGATCGACATCCACCAGCCGACGCCGAAGACGGTCGACTCGCTCATGCGGCTCGACCTTCCCGCCGGCGTCGACATCGAGATCAAGCTCTGATGGGCAAGGGCATCATCGGAACCAAGGTCGGCATGACCCAGCTGTTCGACGCCGAGTCGGGCCAGGTCACGCCGGTCACCGTGATCGAGGCCGGCCCGTGCCCGGTCGTCGCCGTGCGCACGCCCGAGACCGACGGCTACACCGCCGTGCAGCTCGCGTTCGGCGCGGTCAAGGAGAAGAAGCTCTCCCGGCCGCGCGCCGGCCACCTGAAGGCGGCCGGGGTCGCCCCGCACCGCACGCTGATCGAGTTCCGCGACGCCGAGGGCTGGAACCCCGGCGACACGGTCACGGTCGAGGCGTTCGAGCAGGGCGACCAGGTGAAGGTCTCAGGCGTCTCCCGCGGCAAGGGCTTCGCCGGCACGATCAAGCGCCACCGCTTCTCGCGCGGGCCGATGTCGCACGGGTCGCACAACGTCCGCGCCCCGGGCTCGATCGGCGCGTCGGCGACGCCGTCGCACGTCTACAAGGGCACGCGCATGGCCGGCCAGATGGGCTCCCAGCGCGTCACCCAGCGCGGCCTTCGGGTCGTGGAAGTGGACGCCGAGAAGAACCTGCTGCTCGTCCGCGGCGCCGTCCCCGGCGCGGTCGGCGGTGTTGTTGAAGTTCGGAGTGACTCGTAATGGCGAAGCCCACCGCGCCCATGCTCTCAGGGGGTAAGGCTCTCTCCCTGTCCGAAGCCTGCTTCGGACAGGAACGAAACGATGCGCTCGTCCACGAGGTGGTGAAGTCGGAGCTGGCCGCGCGCCGTCAGGGCACGTCCTCCACGAAGACGCGCGGCCTCGTCTCCGGCGGCCGCTCGAAGCCGTGGCGGCAGAAGGGCACCGGCCGTGCCCGCGCCGGCACGACCCGTGCCTCCCAGTGGACCGGCGGCGGCGTCGTCTTCGGCCCGCAGCCGCGCAACCACACCGGCAAGGTGAACCGCAAGGCGCGCCTGAAGGCGCTGCGCACCGCGCTCTCGGCACACGCCGGAGCCGGCTCGCTGCACGCCCTCGACGGCGGCTCGTTCGACGAGCCCAAGACGGCGAAGGCGGCCGAGCTCTTCGCGGGCGCCGACCTCCAGGCGCCGGTCTGGGTCGTCGTCGCCCCCGACGAGGTGAACCTGGCCAAGTCGGTGCGCAACCTCGACCGCGTCTTCGTCGCGAACGTCGGCGAGCTGGACGTCGCCGACGTCGTCATGGCGCGCTCCTTGGTGGTCTCGAAGGCCGCCCTGGCGGCGCTCGAAGGCGGTGAGAGCTCGTGAACGGCGACCCGCGCTCGGTGCTGATCGCACCCGTCGTCTCGGAGAAGAGCTACGGCCAGATCGCCGACCGGCGCAAGTACACGTTTCGGGTGCACTCGAGCGCCCACAAGACGCAGGTGCGCCAGGCCGTCGAGGAGATCTTCGACGTCAGCGTCACCCACGTGAACATCTCCAAGGTGCCGCCGAAGCCGAAGCGGCGCGGCGTCCACTCCGGCCAGCGGGCCGGGTGGAAGAAGGCGGTCGTGACGATCGCCGAGGGACAGTCCATCGAGGCCTTCGGGCCGGGGGTGTAAGTGCTCGCCTCCGAAACATTCATCGGCGTCTGCCGGCTGCAAAGCGTCGCGATGCGCCTCGGCGTCTGCGTGATCGCAGACGCCTCGGACCGCTGTCAAGGGCATTCGCCCTTGACAGCTTCTCGGACGGCGCCGTGCGAAGCATCCATCCAACGATGCTCCGGAGGCGAGCACTAGTGGCCGTCAGAAAGTTCAAGCCAACGTCCGAGGGGCGCCGGTTCATGACCGTGTCGGACTTCGAGGAGCTCACCACCTCGGAGCCGGAGCGGACGCTGCTCGCGCCGCTGCACAAGACGGGCGGCCGCAACGTCAACGGCCGCATCACGACCCGCCACCGCGGCGGCGGCCACAAGCGCCGCTACCGCCTGATCGACTTCAAGCGGCTCAAGGACGGCGTGCCGGCGAAGGTGCACTCGATCGAGTACGACCCCAACCGGTCTGCCCGGATCGCGCTCCTGCACTACACCGACGGCGAGAAGCGCTACATCCTCGCCCCCGTGCGGCTGCGCGTCGGCCAGACGGTCGAGTCCGGCCCGGCCGTCGACATCCGCCCCGGCAACGCCATGCCGCTGCGGTCGATGCCGACCGGCACCACCGTGCACAACATCGAGCTGCGCCCCGGCCAGGGCGGCAAGATGGCCCGCTCGGCGGGCTCGTCCGCCCAGCTCGTGGCCAAGGAGGGTGGCAAGGCGCTGCTGCGGCTGCCGTCCGGCGAGATGCGGCGCGTCCCGGAGCAGTGCCGGGCGACCGTCGGCCAGCTCGGCAACGTCACGCACGAGATCGAGTCCGGCGGCAAGGCCGGCCGCACCCGCTGGCAGGGCAAGCGCCCGACCGTCCGCGGCACCGTCATGAACCCCGTCGACCACCCGCACGGCGGCGGCGAGGGCAAGAACAAGGGCAGCCACCCGGTCACGCCGTGGGGCAAGCCGACCCTGGGCTTCCGTACCAGGGACAAGAAGAAGGCGAGCGGCAAGGACATCGTCCGCGCCCGCCGGAGGGGCAAGGGGAGGCGATGAGCCGATCGAGCAAGAAGGGCCCCTTCGTGGAGCCCAAGCTGATGAAGCGCGTCGAGCAGATGAACGAGACGCGCCAGAAGCGGATGCTGAAGACGTGGTCGCGCGCCTCGACGATCTTCCCGGAGTTCGTCGGCCACACGATCGCCGTGCACGACGGCCGCAAGCACGTGCCGGTCTTCATCTCGGAGTCCATGGTCGGCCACAAGCTGGGCGAGTTCGCCCCCACCCGAACGTACCGCGGGCACGGCAACGACCGCACGTCGCGGATGAAGGGGCGCTAGGCCATGGCAGCCGCCGTCCAGGATCGCGACACCGTGCGGGCGCAGGCCCGTTACGTGCGCTGCTCGGCCCGCAAGGCCCGGCTCGTGCTGGAGCACATCCGCGGCAAGCAGGCTGCCGAGGCTGCGGCGATCCTCGCCTTCCAGCCCCGCGCCGCCGCCCGTGACGCCGGCAAGGTGCTCGCATCGGCGATCGCGAACGCGGAGAACAACAACGGCTACGACGCCGACGACCTGGTCGTGGTCGCCGCCTACGCCGACGAGGGGCCGACCCTGAAGCGCTGGCGGCCCCGCGCGCGCGGGCGCGTGAACCGCATCCGCAAGCGCACCTGCCACATCACGATCCAGCTCGCGGTCGCCGAGCCCGGCGAGATCAAGAAGCCCGTCCGCCGCCGACCGGCCGCCGCGCCGAAGGCGCAGCCGGCCCCGGAGACCGCGGCCGACGAGACGACGACCGAGACCGAGGAGGCCGCGGCGGAGGAGCCCCAGGCCGAGGAGAAGCCGAAGCCCAAGCGCGCCAGAAAGCCGCGCGCCGAGAAGACCGAGACCGATACGGCCGAGGTGGCCGAGGAGCCAGCCGCGGACGAGGCCTCCGAGGAGGAGAATTAGTGGGACATAAGGTCCACCCAGGCGGCCTTCGGGTCGGCGTCATCCACACGTGGAAGTCGAACTGGTTCGTCCCGGCGAAGGAGTTCCCGGACGCGCTGATGGAGGACGTGAAGATCCGCGACCACATCTACGGCAAGCTCTCGCACGCCGGCCTGTCGGACATCCACATCCGCAAGGACAAGCAGCGGATCACGGTCGACATCTACACGGCCCGTCCCGGCATCGTGATCGGAAAGTCCGGCTCCGAGGTCGACGCGCTGCGGCGTGAGCTGCACGCGATGACGACGAAGAACGTCCAGGTGAACATCACCGAGATCAAGCGCCCGGAGCTCGACGCCAAGCTGGTCGCCCAGTCGATCGCCGAGCAGCTCCAGAACCGCGTGTCGTTCCGGCGGGCGATGAAGCGCTCGCTGTCGTCGTCGATCCGCTCCGGCGCCCAGGGCGTGAAGATCCGCTGCGGCGGCCGCCTGGGCGGCTCGGAGATGTCGCGCTCGGAGCAGTACAGCGAGGGCCGCGTGCCCCTGCACACGCTGCGCGCCGACATCGACTACGGGTTCGCCGAGGCCAAGACGACCTTCGGCCGGATCGGCGTGAAGGTGTGGATCAACAAGGGCGAGATCATGCCCGAAGGCTTCGAGCACGAGGGTGGCTCGACCCGCCTCGGCGAGGTCGACAGCCGCCGCCGGCGGCGCGGCGCGCTGCCCGGCGAGATGGAGCAGCTCGGCCCCACGCGTCCCGGCAGGCGCGGCGACGGCCCGGGCGGCCGGCGCCGACCGCGGCCCGGGGGCGGGCGAGGCGGCGAGGGCGGCCAGGGCGGTGGTGGCGGCGGCGGTGGCGGCGGACGCCGTCCCCGGTCGCGACCGCGCCCGGCCCAGTCCGACGGCGCTGCGGCACCCGAGGCCACAAAGGCCCCGGCCGAGACCCCGGCGGAGAAGCCCGCGGAGCCGGCGGCACCTACCCCGCCCGCGGAAGGAGCCGAGTAGTGCTGCTCCCCAAGCGCACCAAGTACCGCCGCGTCCATCGCGGCCGCCGCCGCGGCAACGCCACCGGCGGGACGCGGGTCATGTTCGGCGAGTACGGGCTGAAGTCGCTCGAGGCCGGCTGGGTCACCAACCGCCAGATCGAGGCCGCCCGTATCGCGATGACGCGCAAGATCAAGCGCGGCGGAAAGGTCTGGATCACGATCTTCCCCGACAAGTCGGTGACCCAGAAGCCCGCCGAGACGCGCATGGGCTCGGGCAAGGGCTCGCCGGAGCACTGGGTGGCGGTCGTGAAGCCGGGCCGGGTCATGTTCGAGCTGGCCGGCGTCCCCGAGCCGCTCGCGCGCGACGCGATCCGGCTGGCCGCCATGAAGCTGCCGGTGAAAGCGAAGTTCGTGTCCCGGGAGGGTGATCTGTTTGAAGGCCAGTGAGATTCGCGAGCTGACCGCGGACGAGCTCGAGCGCAAGCTGGCCGAGACGCGCCAGGAGCTGTTCAACCTGCGCTTCCAGCACGCCACCGGCGCGCTCGACAACACCGCCGCGCTCACGCGCGTCAAGCGCGACATCGCCCGGCTGCTGACGATGGCCGGCGAGGGCGCGCGCACCGGGAGCGCCTCGTGAGCGCCGCCGAGCAGACCCGCGGCCGGCGCAAGGAGCGCCGCGGCGTGGTCGTCTCCGACGCGATGGACAAGACCGTGGTCGTCCGCGTCGACGTCGTCAAGCCGCACCCGAAGTACCACAAGATGCTGCGCCGCTCGATCAAGCTGCACGCGCACGACGAGGCCGGAAGCGCGAAGGTGGGCGACATCGTCCGCCTGGTCGAGACGCGGCCGCTGTCGCGCACGAAGCGCTGGCGGGTCGCGGAGATCGTCGAGGTGGCGAAGTGATCCAGGTCGAGACCCGGCTGCGTGTCGCCGACAACACCGGCGCCCGCGAGCTGCTCTGCATCCGCATCAAGGGCGGCAGCCGGCGTCGCTATGCCGGTGTCGGGGATATCATCGTCGGCACCGTCAAGCAGGCCACGCCCAACGGCGCCGTCAAGAAGGGCGAGGTGGTGACGGCCGTGGTGGTGCGCACGACGAAGCAGCATCACCGCGACGACGGCACGTACATCGCGTTCGACGAGAACGCGGCGGTGATCATCGACAACCAGCGCAACCCGCGGGGCACGCGCATCTTCGGGCCCGTTGCACGCGAGCTGCGCGAGCGCAATTTCATGAAGATCGTCTCCCTCGCACCCGAGGTGCTTTAGCGTGGGGGAACCCAGGGTTCCCCCACGAGCCCCCTCCTTAAGGGGTGCTCGAAACGTTTATCCGCTCCTGCGAAACGCGGTCTCGCAGGAGCACGACGATCGGCCTAGGCCGCTCCATAAGGTTCAGTAGACATGGCAACGACAAAGCTCAAGATCAAGACCGGCGACAACGTCGAAGTGCTGTCCGGCAAGGACGCCGGCAAGCGCGGCACCGTCACGCGCGTGCTGCCGGCCGAGCGCCGGGTCGTCGTCGAGAAGGTGAACATGGTCAAGCGGCACACGAAGCCGCGGCCGGCGCCGCGTGCCTCGGGCAGCCAGCAGATCATCCCCGGCGGCGTGCTCGAGCGGGAGGCGCCGCTGCAGGTCTCGAACGTCGCCCTGGTGTGCCCGGCCTGCGGCAAGCCCAGCCGGGTCGGCTACCGGATCAACGAGAAGGACGGCAACAAGGTGCGCGTCTGCCGCAACTGCGGGAAGGACGTCGACAAGTGAGCGCGGCCGAGATCCCCACGCCCCGGCTGAAGGAGCGGTACGACTCCGAGGTGCGCGCCCGGCTGCAGCAGCAGCTCGGGCTGTCCTCGACGATGGCCGTGCCGCGGATCGAGAAGATCACGCTCAACATGGGCGTCGGCGAGGCCAAGGTCAACTCGAAGGCGCTCGACGACGCGACCGAGCAGCTGGCGATCATCTCCGGGCAGCACCCGGTGGTGACGCGGGCCAAGAAGTCGATCGCCGGCTTCAAGATCCGCGACGGCATGCCCATCGGCTGCAAGGTCACGCTGCGCGGCGCCCGCATGTACGAGTTCCTCGACCGGCTGACGACCATCGCGCTGCCCCGGATCCGCGACTTCCGCGGCATCAACCCGGGCTCGTTCGACGGCCGCGGCAACTTCTCGATGGGCGTCCGCGAGCAGATCATCTTCCCGGAGATCAACTACGACGACGTCTCCGAGGTGCGGGGCCTGAATATCACGATCACGACGACGGCGGCCGACGACGAGGGCGCGCGCGAGCTGCTGCGCGCCCTGGGGATGCCGTTCGCGGGCTGAGCCCGCAGGAAGAAGGACGAGACCAGGTATGGCGAAGACATCACTCAGGGTCAAGCAGTCGCGGGGCGCGAAGTTCCAGACGCGCTCCTATCACCGCTGCTCGCGCTGCGGGCGCTCGCGCGCGTACTTCCGCAAGTTCGGGGTGTGCCGCATCTGCCTGCGCGAGCTCGCCCACCAGGGCGTGATCCCGGGAATGACGAAGTCGAGCTGGTGAGGAGCGGTCATGGTCAGTGATCCAATCGGCGACATGCTCACCCGTATCCGCAACGGCAATACGGCCCTGCACGAGTCGGTGGCGATGCCCACCTCCGGGATGAAGCGCGAGATCGCGCGCATCCTCAAGGAGGAGGGCTACATCGACGACTGGGCGATCTCGAAGGGCGAGACGCACGACACGCTCACCGTGACGCTGCGCTACGGCCCCAGCCGCGAGCGCGTGATCTCGGGGCTGAAGCGCGTGTCCAAGCCCGGCCGGCGTGTGTACGCGAAGAAGGACCGCCCGCACCGGGTGCTGGGCGGCATGGGCCTCGCCATCCTGTCGACGTCGAACGGCGTCGTCACCGGCCGCCAGGCCCAGGAGCAGGGCGTCGGCGGAGAGGTGCTGTGCTATGTGTGGTGAGCGATGAGCAGAATCGGACGCATGCCGATCCCCGTCCCCGACGGGGTCACCGTCGATATCGCGCCCGGCCGCGTGTCGGTCACGGGCCCGCGCGGCGAGCTCTCCGAGCGGATCTCGGCCCAGATGACCGTCACGCAGGAGGACGGCCGCATCGTCGTGACGCGCCCGACCGACCGCAACGAACATCGCGCGCTGCACGGCCTCACCCGCACGCTGGTCGCCAACATGGTCACGGGCGTCACGGACGGGTTCTCCAAGCGGCTCGAGATCCAGGGCGTCGGCTACCGCGCCGCGCTTCGCGGCTCCGACCTCGAGATGCAGCTCGGCTTCAGCCACCCCGTCACGGTGAAGGCGCCGCAGGGCATCACGTTCGAGGTGCCGCAGCCGACGCAGATCGTGGTCAGCGGCTCGAGCAAGCAGCAGGTCGGCGAGATCGCGGCCCAGATCCGCAAATGGCGCCCGCCGGAGCCCTACAAGGGCAAGGGCGTCCGCTACGCCGGCGAGCACGTCGTCCGCAAGGTCGGAAAGCGAGCGTAGAGACTCAAATGGCGATCAAGACCAAGCAGCAGGCCCGCCTGCGCCGGCACCGGCGGGTGCGCGCGAAGGTGACCGGCTCCGCCGACCGGCCGCGCCTGGCGGTGTACCGCTCGAATCGCGGCATCGCCGCGCAGGTGATCGACGATGCGTCGGGCCGCACGCTCGCGGCCGCCTCGAGCTACGACAAGGCGCTCACGAAGACGAAGCGGGCCGAGGCCCCCACGGCCGTCGGCAAGCTCGTCGCCGAGCGGGCCAAGGATGCGGGCGTCGCCACAGTCGTGTTCGACCGCGGCGGCTACCTTTACCACGGGCGGGTCAAGGCGCTCGCCGACGCCGCCCGCGAAAACGGATTGGAGTTTTAACGTGGGGGAACCCAGGGTTCCCCCACGAGCCCCCTCCTTAAGAGGGGCACTCGAAAGGCTTGATCGCTCCGGCGAAACGCGGTTTCGCCGGAGCCTCGGAAAATCCACTCGGCGTCGCAGCGCCGGTCGCAAGGAGACATAGTTCAGCCATGGCAGTAGCCCCAAGACCTGGATCTCGAAATCCCGCCGCCCGCGGGTCGGAGGTCGCCGGCCGCGACCTGCAGGAGCGGGTCGTGAAGATCAACCGCGTCGCCAAGGTCGTGAAGGGCGGCCGCCGGTTCTCATTCACGGCGCTCGTGGTCGTCGGCGACGAGGTCGACCACGTCGGCGTCGGCTACGGCAAGGCGAACGAGGTGCCGTCGGCGATCGCCAAGGCGGTCGAGGACGCGAAGAAGAACCTCTTCCAGATCCCCAAGTACAGGAACACGATCACGCACCAGGTGACCGGCCGCTACGGCGCCGGCCGGGTGCTCTTGAAGCCGGCCTCCGAGGGCACCGGCGTCATCGCCGGCGCCGGCGTGCGGGCCGTGCTCGAGCTGGGCGGGGTGCGCGACATCCTGGCCAAGTCGCTCGGCACCGCGAACCCGATCAACCTGCTGATGGCGACCGTGCAGGGCCTCAAGTCGCTGAAGCGGCCCGAGGACGTGGCCAAGCTGCGCGGCCTGCAGATCCGCGACGTGATCAAGCCGCACTCCGAGGTGGTCGCCGAGGCGAAGGCCGAGGCCGACGCCGCCGCGGCGGTGGCCGACCCCGAGGTGCCCGCGGCGCCGCCGGAGCCGGCCAGGCCCAAGGCCGCACCGAAGCCGAAGGCGGCCGCCAAGCCGAAGGCCGCTCCCAAGCCGAAGGCCGAGCCCAAGGCAGATCCGAAGGAGGACGCCGCCGCCCAGCCGGCTGCGGCCGAGCCCGAGGCCGCCGGGGCCGAGGCTGCGCCGGCCGAGGAGGCGAAGCCCAAAAAGGCGTCGCGCAAGCGGGCGCCGAAGGCCGAGGCCGACAGGGCGGACAAGGTCGCCGAGGAGCAGCCCGAGGGTGGTGACGACGCCTGATGGCGAAGCTCCGCATCACCCAGGTGCGCGGCACCGCCCGCATCCGGCCCGAGCATCGCGGCACGCTGCGCGCGCTCGGCCTGCGCAAGATCAACGCCGAGACCGTCCGCGACGACTCGCCGGTGCTGCAGGGCATGCTGCGCCGGGTGAACGCGCTCGTGAAGGTGGAGGAGATCGATGGCTGACGAGACGACCGCCGCACCCGGGCTGCACGAGCTGCGCCCGGCCGAGGGCAGCCACCGCGACCGCAAGCGGGTCGGCCGGGGCGAGGGCTCCGGCAACGGCAAGACCTCCGGCCGCGGCCAGAAGGGCCAGAAGTCGCGCTCGGGCAGCCACCGCATGCGGGCCGGGTTCGAGGGCGGCCAGATGCCGCTCTACATGCGCCTCGGCAAGCTGCGCGGCCCCAACCACAGAAAGTCGATGCCGATGGGCCCGTTCCGCACGTACACCACGCCGGTGAACGTGCGTGACCTGGAGCGCTTCGACGCCGGCGTCGAGGTCACGCCCGACCTGCTGAAGGCGGCGGGCGTCGTCCGCACGCTGCGCCATCCGGTGAAGATCCTCGGCGACGGCGAGCTCTCGCGCGGGCTGACCGTGCACGCGCACGCCTTCTCCCGCCGCGCCGCCGAGCTGATCGAGGGCGCGGGCGGCAAGGCCGTGGTCATCGGCGGCGGTGCGGCCGTGGACGAGCCGAAGCCGAAGAAGAAGGCCGCCGCGAAGCCCAAGCCCGAACCGGCCGAGGAGCCCGCGGCCGAGGCCGAGGCAGATGCGCCCGAGGCCGACGCCCTCGAGGCGGACGCCGAGGCCGAGACGGAGACCGAGACCGAGGAGTAGGCGGGAGCCGACGTGCTGCAGAACCTGATCAACGCCTGGCGCACGCCGGATCTGCGCAAGAAGCTGCTGTTCACGGCGGCGATGCTCGCCCTCTACCGGCTGGGCTCCTACATCCCGGCGCCGGGCGTGAACTCGGATGCGCTCTCGAGCGCGCTCTCCAGCCAGGGCGGCATCTTCGGCCTCCTGTCGGTCTTCTCCGGCGGCGGACTGGCCCGGCTCGGCGTCTTCGCGCTCGGGATCATGCCGTACATCACGGCCTCGATCATCCTGCAGGTCATGACGCCGGTCTTCCCCAACCTCCAGGCCCTCCAGAAGGAGGGCGAGCTGGGGCAGCGGCGCATCACCCAGTACACCCGCTACCTGACGGTGGCGCTGGCCGGCCTGCAGGCGCTCGGCTACACGTACGCGTTCCACTCCAACGCGCTCGGTGTCTCCACGACCGGCAGCCTGATCAACTGGACGCTCGGGAACGTCATCCTGATCGTCGTCACCCTGACCGCCGGCGCGGCGCTGCTCATGTGGATCGGCGAGCTGATCACCCAGCGCGGCGTCGGCAACGGCATGTCGCTCCTGATCTTCGCCTCGATCCTGACGTCCGCCCCGGCCGGCATCTCGGCCTGGTGGAACGGCTCGACGTTCGAGAAGCTCTCGCTCCCGATCGTCGTCTTCGGCGTGATCGTCGCCGTCGTCTACGTGCAGGAGGGGATCCGCAAGATCCCCATCCAGTACGCCAAGCGGATGGTGGGGCGGCGCATGACGACCGGCGGCTCGACCTACCTGCCGCTGCGCGTGAACATGGCCGGCGTGATCCCCGTGATCTTCGCCGCCGCCATCATGGCGTTCCCGCCGACGGTCGGGCAGCTCGTGCCGTGGGGGATCGCCCACGACCTGGCGCGGTTCCTGCAGCCGGGCGGCTGGCCGTTCCTGATCGGCGAGGCGGTGCTGATCTTCGGCTTCACCTTCTTCTACGTGGCCGTGATCTTCAACTCGATCGAGCAGGCGGACAACCTGAAGAAGAACGGCGGGTTCGTGCCCGGCGTGCGCCCCGGGCGGCCCACCGCCCAGTATCTCGAGCGCGTGCTGGTGCGGCTGACCGTCGCCGGCGGCCTCTTCCTGGCCACCGTCGCCGTCCTGCCGTCGCTCTTCATCAAGTACGGCGGATTCTCGCAGGCGACCGCTCGCGCG
>Ga0207695_10006371_pt1 | contig 15352 bp, 10 predicted proteins | sample KBSC54metaG_FD_184354 | JGI IMG/M metagenome (GOLD analysis project Ga0207695, IMG submission 184354) | Corn rhizosphere microbial communities from Kellogg Biological Station, Michigan, USA - KBS C5-4 metaG (SPAdes) (version 2) | ecosystem: Host-associated > Plants > Roots > Rhizosphere > Soil... | reverse complement strand
CAACTATTATGTGCAAGCAAGTGATCCGCCGTGGACCATTACGACTACGGGAAATCAAGTCATTCGGGTTCTCGATGGCGGCCATCAGGGCGATACTTTTCAGGTTTTCGACAACGGCGTTTTGCTGGGCGAAACGTCGCCGACGTCCATCGATGCCAATCACAGTTGCGCCGGTGATCCAACGGGCCCTGGGACTGATCCGGCCGCTTGCTGGAACGATCCGTTAATGAGTCGCGGTACTTTCCCGCTCACGGCCGGGCCCCATTCCATAACCCTGGTCTGGAAACAGCAAGTAGCGGGAGGCAACAGCTCCCTGCAATGGTTCGAGATTGGCAATGCCAGTACGACGACGTCCAACCTGACTTATCTGGGGTCTATGCCGCACATCGCTTCGGAAGAAAACTGGACCACAACTTTTACTTTAGTAAACAAAGGTGGGACGTCGGCCGAAGCAAACATAAGCGCTTTTGCGGATAGCGGCCTTCCGCTTCCCTTGCCTCTCACCCTGGTCCAATCCTCATCAAGTTCCTTCATTGCGACATCGCTCGACCGGACTTTGAATGCGAACTCATCCCTGGTCGTGCAAAGTTCGGGCCCGGCGAATGTCCCGGTACTGGTTGGGGGCGCACAAGTATCCGTAGCAGGACCAGTAGATGGTTTCGCGATTTTCCACAGAATTTCGGACAGCCAGGAAGCCGTCGTACCTTTGGAAACCCGCAATGCGAGTTCCTACATACTGCCCTTCGATAACACCAACGGAATCGTGCTGGGCGTGGCGGTCGAGAATGTCTCCACTCAAGCCGCCAATGTGAATGTAGTGTTCCGCGATGACACCGGCGCACCCATCGGCACGGGGAACATCTCCTTGCCCGGCAGCGGTCACACCTCCTTTGTGTTGTCCACGCAGTTCCCCTTTGTAGCCAACCTGCGCGGTACCGCGGAGTTCGATACTCCTGTCGGTGGACAGATCAGCTTACTGGGTATCCGTTTTACCGGCAGTATGCTTACCACCATCCCGGTTCTGGCGAACGTGGGAACCAGTGGAGGCTCCATCGCACATATCGCCGCCTCCAACGGCTGGACCACTACGTTTGTGCTGGTGAACGCGGGATCGGTGCCGGCCCAGGCCAACCTCAATTTCTTCGCGGATGACGGAACCCCGTTGACACTCCCGCTCACCTTCCCGCAAGTGGGGAGCGCCGTTTCGACAAGTTCCACGGTAAGTCGAACGCTTGCGGCGGGAGCCAGCCTACTGGTGCAAAGCACCGGGCCGGTCTCGAGCGCACTACTGACCGGGTCGGCACAGCTTACGACCAACGGTAACGTCAGCGGATTCGTGATCTTCCGCTACGAACCGCGAGGCGACGAAGCGGTGGTGCCCTTGGAAAATCGCAATGCGAGTGCGTACCTGCTAGCTTTTGACAACACGGCCAGCACTGCCACGGGTGTTGCCGTCAATAACGCTTCCAACGCCGCTGTCAACATACCGGTGATCCTCCGGGACGACACGGGCGCCCAAATCGGTACGGGGACAATTCCATTGAACCCCAACGGCCATAGCTCATTCGTGCTTGCAACGCAATTCCCGGTCACTGCCAATATCCGGGGAACAATCGAGTTCGACACCCCCGTGGGGGCGACGATCGGAGCGCTCGGCTTCCGCACTCCAGTAGCCCTGACTTTCACGACCCTGCCTGCCCTGGCCAAATAGGCTAGCGCCAAAACAAAACCGCGCTCGGGGAAATTCACTCGAGCGCGGTTTCTTTTTGGGCTGGGATTCCTAACCGGCGAGGATGCGTTCGTAAAGAGTCCAGATTTGCCTCCCCCATTGCCGCGCGCTATACCGTTCGGTCACAAATTTCCTAGCACACTCGCCGGTATCGCGCCGTTCCGCTTCGGGCAGGGCGACGATCCGCCGGATAGACGCAGCGAGCGATGGGCTGTCCCCTGGGCGACAGAAATAGACTCCCGGGGCATGGTTTGCCCAACTCAGCGGCGGTATCTTGGCGGTAGCGACAGGGATTTGGTTCAGCATCGCCTCGGCGACGCCATAGCACCAACCCTCGGCACGACTAGGCGAAAGAAACAGGTCTGAGGCGGCGAACAACTCGCCAACGGACTCAGCCGGCGCGATCACACGGACTCGTGAAAGGCAGTCGCGATCCGGCCAGTTCGCTATAAATCTCTGTAGTTCATCGGTCCCGGCAATTACCAGCGCCAGGTTCATTTTCTCCTGAAGGAGAATCGCAAGCGCTTCGAGCATTGTGTCCACACCCTTGCGCACCGGAGTCCACCCAAAACTGAGCATCACCAAAGCGTCTTCGGGAATTTGCCATTCACGCCGAACGTCTTCGCGTGTTTTTCGCCGGCCAGTTGCATGCTCGATGTCAATACCGTTATCGATCACGTTAATTCGTGTGCGCGGACAGCCACGCTCAGCCACGCTCTCCCCTAAAGCGGTCGAGACCGGTACGACCTGGCACGATCTGCCTAGCAGTCCCAACTTTAAGAAGTCTTTGGCCCGGCGAAGCGGCGAATTTTCCGTGAATGCGGAGTGCGCGTGCCATACCAGCTTGATGCGCCGTAATTTTACCGCGCAAACGGCCTGAGCCAGCCACGCGGATATGTCAAACGTGCTGAAATGCGTATGAATAATGGCGGCGTTTTCTGCCAGCGCAATCCTGGTGAGAGCCTTTGCATTCGCAACCCAACCCACTCCGCGTGAGAGCGTGTAGGCCGTGAAGTCCTTTTCGGCGCTCAAGTCGCGAAACCAGGCATAATTCCTCACGATATCGGGGAACACCCAGACCATCCGGTAGCCGCGCGCGCGGCATTCTTCTTCCGCCGCCTTCAGAGAGGCGATGAAATTGCCCGAGTAGGTGGGGGCGTAGTCTGCTGCTTGGATAATGGATCTCCGGTCGTTCATCCCAACTCCACGGATGCGGCGTAATTACTTTCGATTACGGCGCACTTCTCGATTTTGCGATTCGCCCTCCACAGCAGGATTGAGCCGCCCACACACTGCGCCGCCACCGACATTTGCAGCGCGTGTGCCGCTCCCATCGCGCCCTCGCCCGGGACGAGCCAGGCGCAGCCCCCCGCCGCGATCGCAACAGCGCACACAAGCAGAACGATTTGTTCTCTCAAGACCCTCACCGCGGTGAGTATGTACCCTTGTGCCGTGGAGATCCAGTAAATGCCGCCCACGATCATGAGTTGCACCAGGAGGTTGCGATCCGCATACTCCGGCCGGTACAGCAGTGTAAGCACCTGTTTGCCTACTAACATAGCGATGACAACCGCTGCTACGCCCAAACCCGCAGCCATCAGCGTGAAGCGCCCAATAATCCTGCGAAACTCCGGGCCATCGTTTTCCGCATAGGACAGCGCCGCTGGCATAAATACCGATTGCCCGAAAGCATTGATGAATAATGTCCCCATCGCAACCAGACTATAGAGCGCGGCAAATATCCCCAGGCTGCGCGTTCCCGCCTGATGTTCGATGAAATAGCGAGGAATGTTTCCGTTTAGGGACGCCAGTAACGCGATCCCTCCAAAGGGCCACGCCGTTTGCAGTAGCCGCCACATCATGTTCCAATCCCATTCGCACCTTACGGCGACCGCACCGGTCGGACATTTCTCTGTAAAGCGTAGCCGGGAATCGTATGCCACTACGACCAACAGGCGTCCCACCATCAGGCCGCCCACGGCCCATAAAACATTCCGTGTTAAGTACAGAAGTAAGGCTAGAGCGAATAGGCTGAAGGGCCCCTTGATCATGGCGGATCGCGAAATGCGATCTAGCCGCCCGCACTTTTGCATGAGGCCATAGTAGGCGTCCGCCACGTATTCAAGTACCTGCCCCAATCCCACCACCAGAATGATTCCGCGCAGATGCCAGGACATTTTGTCTGCCAGCACCAGCCCTGTCACCGCCAAAAACGCGATGGCCAGCGTGACTCCGCGAAAACTGAGGTACTGGCTGAAGGAATATTGATCGCGAACGTCCGAGGCGACCAAAGCTCTAATTTGCAGGTTCGCCATCACCAGGATAGGAGTCACCACCGCGACACCTAACGCATACTCACCCAACTGCTCCGGACTGCCGAGTTTCGAAAACAATAGCACGATGAGCCATTGGCAGGCCGCGTAGACTACATTGCCCGAAAAAACCCATCCGAAATCAGTGATGAGGGAAGACTTGCTTGGTGTCATCAATTTGCGAGGACCGCTGGTATCACTGGACTCCAACCGCGCCCGTTCGCGGGACTTTCCGGACTCAGCCGAAAGTCGTAGGGTTGGTTGGCGCTATTTACAAAACGCGGATCGGCACCAGTCAGATTGTTGCGGATCGAGCATTGCGTTGGGTCGTCAATGAGAAGGTCCGCAGTGGTTACGTTATTCTCGACTGTACAACTCGCTATTTTTCCGTCAATGACAATTGCTGACTTGCGGGGACCGTAGAAGATGTTGTCGCGGATCTCGATGCCCGATACCGAATTGGGCGTGCCGCCGTCCCACAACATAATCTGGCCGGCGGCCATCGGGTTGGGAAAAGCAAACGTGTTGTTCTCGATAATCCAGTTGCGCGCGCCGTGCGACGTTTGAATCCCCCAGCCGGCGTCCATCCGATAAAACAAATTGTTTCTGATGACAGCATCTGACCCGTCCGCATAAATGCCGTGATCGAGACTGGGGTAATGGCCGCCCGTTCGGCCGATGTGATGGAAGACATTGCCCTCGATTGTCCAGTCCGTCGCCTCAGCCGGACCAAATCCTACGCCGGCTATGCCGGTTTCGCCCGTATCGCGGCGATTTCCGATGTTCTCGAACTTACATCCTTTGATGCGAATATGAGAGGCTCCCTCGTTGGTGTTGATACCCGCGTAAGCTCCTCGAATCACCGTCAGATCTTCAAACGACCAGTAGGCTGCCGTCCTTTTCAGATAAAGGTAAACATCGCAACCCAGGTTTGAGGCCGTGGTGCCGCAATCGAGGACCGCTTCCCCCTTTTGCTCGGCCCTTAGAGTGATCCAAGCAGTGGGCTTCCCAGCTTTGGAAATCGCGACAGGAGTGGCGTATCCGTGCCAGCCGCCGGTGCCATCGCTGATGTGTCCCTCGGCCCCATACACGCCGTTCCCAAGAAGGATAGTGTCGCCCGGACCGGCCACGCTCACACCCTTCGCTACCGTGCGAAAAGGCTTGCTTATGCTCCCGTGATTCGAATCGCTTCCCTCTGGGGAGACGAAATAGGTAGCTGCCGTTAGCCGGATGGTGATCGCGATCATCAGCACCGAAGATTTCCGGAGCTTCCGCATGTAGTTCACAATGCACTTCATTGACCGAAGAAGTCTTCGAGCAACTCCTTGTTTTTGAATGGAGCCGCACCGGTGAGGTCATTTTGGGGCCTGCCTAGGGTGGAATCCGAGTAGTTCTTTTGGGAAGGCAACGCTACCATCGGGCTTACACGTTAAGCCAGTGGATCCAAAGTCAATCCCGCACGGGTAGTCATAACCCTCTCGTTGTCCACGTAGGCGTTAGAAACCCCAATAAAACCCTGAGGAGTACCGGTAGTGCACTTTTTACAGTTCCCCTTCCTAAAATTTGTTCCCACCTTGATGTTTCTGATCGCGCCTATGAGCGCTGCGACTTATTACGTTTCGCCCAGTGGCAACGATTCCAATCCCGGTACCAGCGACAGCCCCTTCCGAACCGTTCAACGGGGCGCGTCTCAAGCTGCGCCCGGCGATACCGTTCTACTGGAAGACGGGACCTATGGAAATGAGGGGCAAATCGGCGACGGTTCCGGAGGGATGCATGGCTATGCCGCTCCGGTGAACGTGAATTCCGCGGGCGCTCCCGGCGCCTGGATCACGCTTAAGGCCCAAAACAAAGGAAATGTCACGCTCGACTGTGGTACCACCAGCACTCAAATGGGCTGCGACAAGTACATTTACCTCAAGGCCGGCGCCGCGTATTGGTCCTTCGAAGACCTGATCGTAACCGGCGGTGCGTTCGGTGGCATCGCAACCGATGAGGGCGCATCCCACATTCGTATCAAGGGTTGCTTGTTCACGAATATCGGGAATTGGAACGATCCCACGCAAATCGGCGAGGAGGGGGTTGGATTCGACCACACGTCCACGGATTGGTGGCTTGAAGCCAATACCTTCGAAAACATCGGGCGCATTGGCGGCATGCAGCTGGATCATGGGATCTATGCCTCCGGAACCGGCGTCGCGGTCATCAATAATGTCTTTCAGAATCTTACGCACGGTTGGGCTATTCAACTCGCGAATGGCGCCACGAACTGGATGATTGCGAACAATACCTTTGCCTTCCCGAATCCGACTAAAAACGGCCAGATCATGATGTGGAACACCAACACCAACATAACGATCCGCAACAATATTTTCTATGCCCCCAACAATTGGGCCATTGATCGCTATACTTCAACGCTTTCCAGTTGTTTTGTGGATCATAACTTGATCTATGGCGCCTCCGCGGTAATGTCGGACACCAGCGGCTGTCAGGTCTCAAGCAACATGGTGAATACCGATCCGCAATTTGTAAGCGCGACGGCGCCCTTGAATTTCGAACTTAGGCCCAGCTCGCTGGCGATCGGCGCCGGCATACCCGTAGCCGAAGTAGTCAACGATTTTCTTGGGCTTCCTCGCTCCGGAGGCAACGATCTTGGCGCTTACCGCTTCACATCGCCGGCCACTTTGCAGATCGTTAACACCACCAGCGGCGCAGCAATCTGGGCGGTGGGCGACGGATGGACCGTCACCATTATGGGAGGAGCTCCCAACGCCCCGGTGAAGGTTGCCGTCGGCAGCTGGTCAGCCGTACTCGGAAACACCGATTCTTCCGGCAGCTTTTCCGTAAGCGGCCAGGCTTATCCAGGCAATATCGGTATTACCTCGGAAGTTTGGACGGTTGCAGGCGCCATGGTAAACCCCGAAGCTCTTCTCGTCACTGTCGTGCCGTAAATCCCGGTAGGGCGCATGACACCGCGCGGTAGGGTCGCTTCCCTATGGATCGATCTCCAGGTACCGCCGTACTATTCATTGAGCGAATAAGTTCGTGAGATTGTAGCGCTGGCACTCGCTGCGCTTTCTGGAGGAATCCATTGGTTTTACCCAACCTCGTCATTCGAAGTGTGTCTGGCTCGCGTTTCCGCACGAGCGCCGCGTTGGTTCTCTTGATTTCTGCCCAATGGGTAAGCGCGGCGACCTACTACATTTCCCCGAGCGGCAACGATGCCAATCCTGGAACGTCTGCGCAGCCCTATCGCACCATCGCTCGCGGCGTGGCCAAAGCGGTTGCGGGAGACACCGTGATAGTGGGGGATGGCACCTATGGGAATGAAGGCTACATAAGCGACGGCTCCGGCGGATACAACGGTTACGCAGCGCCGGTGACCATCACAACTGCGGGAACCGCCAGTGCCTGGATTACGCTCAAGGCGCAGAATAAAGGGCAGGCGATTCTGGACTGCGGTACGACCAGCAGCGCGCTCGGCTGCGACAAATACATTTACTTGAATCCAGCCGCTGCCTATTGGTCCATCCAGGATCTGGTGATTATGCGCGGCGCCTTCGGCGGGATTGGTTCGGATTCCGGCTCGTCGCACATTCGCATCACCGGCTGCCTGATTGAAAACATCGGTTACTGGAATAACCCCACGCAGATTGGCGAATCTGGTATTGGTTTTAGTCCGAGTTCGACAGACTGGTGGATTGAGGGCAACGTGATCCACGATGTTGGCCGCATCGCGGCCGTAAACCTGGACCATGGAATCTATGCCGAGGGCAACAACGTAACGGTAATTAACAATATCTTTTACAACATGCCTCGTGGCTGGGCCATCCAGCTCGGCAACGGCGCGGGCAGCTGGCTGATCGCGAATAACACATTCGCATTTCCGAATCAGACGCAGGGCGGCGGCCATATCATGTTGTGGAACACGAACAACAATATAACCATCCGAAACAATATCTTTTCGAACCCGTTCGGCTCCCAGAGCTATGCCATTGCGCAATACACTTCGACGCTAAGTGGCTGCTCCGTCGACCATAACCTAATCTACGGGGCCGCCGGCGTCATGCCTAGCCCCGCAGCTTGCACGTTAAGCAACAACCAAATCGGCTCAAATCCAAATTTCACGAACGTTGCTTCGCTGCCTTACGATTTCCACGTATTAGCGGGTGGAGTTGGGATCGATTCAGGAGCGGCAATCAGCAGCGTCGTCCTGGATATGGACCTGGTTCCACGGCCGCAGGGAGCCGCATACGATCTGGGTGCCTACGAATTTCACACCGCCGCCCCGACACCCCCTTCCATTTCCGGAGTCTTCACTTCCGGCATCACACCGAGCTCAGCCGTGATCAACTGGTCGACCAACGTGCCGGCGAATTCGTCGGTCGAGTACGGGCTGTCGAGCTATACTTCGACCAGTGCGGTGGATCCATCTTTGGTGACCCAGCATTCCTTGATCATCACAGGTTTGCAACCGTCTACCACCTACCATTTTCAGGCCGTCTCGCAAGATTCCTCTAATCTGGCTGGATACTCATCGGATGCCAGCTTTACGACTTCGGCAGTTCCGGTGGCGATTTCACTCTCCTCCTCAGCCCCTGCTGTTTCAGTAGCCAAAGGCAACGGCGTCACAGTTCCGGTTACCGCAAGCCTGCTATCCGGAATCTTAGGATCCGTTTCGTTCTCGGTAAGCGCTTTACCCACCGGAGTCTCGGCCTCTTTTTCGACATCTAGTTGCGCCCCGACATGTACCACGACGATGTCTCTTACCGCTACATCCTCTGCGACGGCTAATACGTATCCATTGGTGGTCACGGCAATGAATGGTGCAGTTTCGGCGTCGACAACAATCAACCTCACGATCAACAATCCGATGGCTGTCGACCTCACCTCAAGCCTCGATGCGCTGTGGGATTTTTCGGAAGGCAAGGGCAGCACTACGGCGGATTCTTCGGGCAATAAAAATACAGGAACACTGTCAAGCGTTGCCTGGAACAGGGCCCATTGCAGTGGCTGCGTGTCGATGAATGGATACAGTAGCTACATCTCCGTGGCTGAAAGCTCTAGCCTGGAGCCTTTGCAACAAATGACCGTCAGTATGTGGGTGAATCCCAGTGCCACCAGCGGCATCGATCCGCGCATCATATCCAAGCGCTATAGCTGGGACGTTAAGCTGAATGGCGCGAACCGTTTTCCGCAGTTCTCAGCGGGTGGCCAATACTTTACGGCGAACTATTCATTGCCGCTGAACCAGTGGCGGCACGTGGTTTTCACGTTCGCCGGAGGAATCGTAACAGCCTATGTGAACGGTCAACCTGTTAGCGCCAGTGCTAATTCCTTTACAGTCGGCACGGTGCTGCCCCTCCAGATGTATGGTTTATACCTGGGGACGGATTCCGATCGGGGTAGTTTCTACGGCGGATTAATGGATGACGTGCGAATTTACGGCCGCGCCTTGAGCGCCGCGGACGCCAACGCGCTTTATTCGAAAACGATCCACTAGCCGCTGTGGCTTAAGACCTTACGCAAATCAGGACGGATGAATGATCCTACAATTGTGTTCAGGAGCCCTGCTTGCGCGGAATCACACAAAATTCGTCGCTGCGAATCTTCCACCGGCAGAGCCGGACCGTCCTGCTGGCTGGATTCGGCGGACTCCTGTTGCTGATGGTATTTGCGGGCGTCGACGGCCTACGGGTTCTCCGTCAAATGCAGGAACGGAGCGGAACCATCCAGCGTGATTTCCTGGAACGCAGCCGGGTATTGAATCAGATCCGTTCCGATGTCTATCTCTCGGGAACCTATGCTCGCGATTATCTGCTGGATCCGCAGCCCTCCGCAGCCGATAAAAATCGCAGTGAGCTCAACCGCTTGCGCAAGGAAATGGACGCGATCCTCGCCAGCTACGCAGGGCTGATGAGAGCGGAGGAGCGAACGCCTCTCGACGGCCTGCGCAGAAGTCTGGATGAATACTGGCGCATCCTCGATCCCATATTTCATTGGAATCCCGAGCAACGCCGGCAACGTGGTTTCCCGTTCTTGCGCGACGAGGTGTTCCCCCGCCGCTTGACTATGCTTGGTCTGGCGGATCAGATCCAAGGTGTCAACGAGCGCCAGATGGACGCGGCCAATCGCCGCTTGGACGCTCTCTTTTCCGAGTTCCGCGGCCGGCTATCGATCACTTTGGCCATTACTCTGGTGTTGGGCGGCCTGCTCGCGGTGTTCGCCAGCCGGCGAATCCTGGATCTGGAAGACCAGGCCGCTTCGCGATTCTCCGAGGTAACCGAGGCGCGTGGACAATTGAAGAGTCTTTCCGCCCGACTCGTCGAAACGCAAGAGGAAGAGCGCCGCGTGCTTTCGCGTGAACTCCACGATGAAGTGGGCCAGTCTCTCTCCGCGATTTTAGTCGGACTCAGCAATCTTTCCGCGGCCATACGCGCGAATGCGCGAGAGCGTATGGAGAGCGAAGTTACCTCTCTCCGCCGCATCGTCGAGGGCACCGTAAAAATGGTGCGTAATATCACCCTGCTTTTGCGTCCTTCGATGCTGGATGATCTGGGACTGATTCCCGCGCTCGAATGGCAGGCGCGCGAGGTCTCGCGTCAGACCGGACTGCGCGTGAATGTAGCCGCGGGCGATGTCTCCGATCAACTGCCAGAGGAATTTAAGACTTGTATTTATCGAGTGGTGCAAGAAGCACTGCACAACGTGACGCGGCATGCGGCGGCGCGCACAGTTCGCATTGTGACGCAACAAGAGGAAGGGCGTTTGCTGCTCTCAATCCAGGACGATGGACGGGGATTCGATGTGCGACGTTCTCGTGGATTGGGCTTGCTCGGTATGGAGGAACGCGTTGCGCACCTGGGGGGAACTCTACGGCTGTTTTCCGAGCCCGGAAGTGGGACGTTGATCTCGGTGGTTTTGCCGCTCGCCGGGCGCGAAGCCAAAGAAAAAGTGGCGGTGCCATGAGCCCAATCCGCATTCTGCTGGCAGACGACCACACGGTAATCCGCAGGGGACTGCGTGCCCTGCTGGAACGCCAGGAGGGGTTCACCGTCGTAGCCGAGGCGGCAGATGGCCGGGAAGCAGTGGATATGGCAGCGGCGTTTGGCCCGGATGTGGCGGTGATCGATATCGGAATGCCAAACCTCAATGGAATCGAAGCCGCCAGCCGGATTACGGAGAAGCGACCGGAGACCGCCGTCATCATCCTCAGTATGCACGCCGACGAAAGCTACGTATTAAGAGCGTTGAAATCGGGAGCGCGGGGATATCTGCTCAAAGATTCACGAGAGGAAGACCTGATCAACGCGATTCGCGCCGTTCATCAGGGCAAAGCGTTCTTCAGTCCGGAGATCAGCAAGATGCTGGCTGAAGACTACATGCGCCAGATGCGGCAACGCAGCGTCGAAGACAGCTACGAACTGCTGACGCCGCGTGAGCGCGAGATTTTGCAGATGTTGGGCGAGGGGAATTCCAACAAAGATGTGGCTACCAAACTGAATTTGAGCCTGCACACGATCGAGACCCACCGTGGCAACATCCTCGAGAAGCTAAATCTCCACAGCACCGCTGAAATGATTCTTTACGCCGTCCGCAAGGGCATTGTAGCTTCCTAAGTTTACTCGTCTTCCTCCAGTTGAGCATCGTCTACATTCACTGCTTTATTGGGCGCGGGCTTGTCTGAATCCGTTGGTTGGATGCATTCCGAATCGGCCTTGCCGGGAGCGTCCGCCTTCGTCGAAGGCTTCCCTGTGGTGGGCGGTTGGTCCTTCATGTCATTCCCCAAAAATGGCACCTCCCGGACCTCGCCTTCTCGTTTCGACATAGTACTCACCTCGACCTATTAGAGGGGCCAGCGTCACTCGCGTTACAAGAAAGTTTTTTATTTGAATTGATGTCAACCCTCCCATAGAATCAAACAATAATGTCTATAGGATGCCTGCGAGCTAGCAGCTACTTCCGGGGTGTGCGTGATTGGATCGGCGTCCTGTCTTTCTTGCTTATTTTCGCCCCATGGTCGAAGGCCCAAGGCGACTCTAACATCACCAATCCCATCGCGCTCAAGAACCTGAGCCTCGAGGAGCTTTCTCAAATAGAGGTGACCACGCCCTCCAAAACTCCGGTAGCTGCATTTCGAACTCCCGACGCCATCTACGTGATTACCGGCGAGGATATTCGTCGTTCCGGAGCGACAAACATTCCGGAAGCCCTGCGGCTGGCACCCGGTGTGGAGGTCGCGCGCATCGACGCCAACAATTGGTCTATTGGAATTCGTGGATTCGGAAGCAATCTTACGCGCTCCGTTCTGGTGTTGGTTGATGGACGCTCAGTTTACACGCAGCTTTTTGCCGGAACAAATTGGGATGTGCAAAACACGCTGATGGACGACATCGACCGGATCGAAGTCATCCGCGGGCCGGGCGGCACCATCTGGGGCCCGAACGCGGTCGACGGGGTGATCAACATCATCACCAAGGACTCAAAAGACACACAGGGGATGTCAGTTTCCGCGGGCGGCGGCAACCAAGAGCAGGGGTTCGCCAATTTGCGATATGGCGGCGGCAACGGTAGAGACTTTAGCTATCGAGTTTATGGCATGGGCTTCACGCGCGGGCCCGAATATCATCCGGACGCTAGGAATTTTGATGATTGGCGAAACGTCCAGGGCGGCTTTCGCATGGACTGGAAGCACCAGCGTGATAGCTTCACCCTGCAAGGCGATGTGTATGACGAAGAAGCCGGCAAGAGCGTGGGCGCAACCAGCTACACGCTGCCGTATTCACAAATTATAGACTCCAACGCGCAGCTCACCGGCGGGAACGTGATGGGCCGCTGGAAGAGAATTCTCAGCGACGGCGATGATATTCAGATTCAGGCTTATTACGACCGCACCCATCGTGAAGCAGCGAACTTCGCGGAGATACGCGATACTTTCGACGTCGACTTCCTGCAAAGGCTGCGTTTGCCTGCGCGGCAAGAGGTTTCCTGGGGACTGGGCGCGCGTGTCGATCCGGTGAACGACCGAGTCGTGGTCACGGGTTTGCAATTTGTACCTAATCAGCGGACCGATTATCTGCTTAGCGCGTTCGTGCAGGATGAAATTGGGCTTGTGGAAGACCGACTCACGCTGACTCTCGGGACGAAATTGCTGCGTACTAACTTTTCCAGTGACATCGACTTGGAACCGAGTGTGCGCCTACTGTGGACGCCCGGCGACAAGCAAACCATCTGGGCGGCCTTTACGCACGCCTTGCGCACGCCTTCTGACGGCGAGGACAACTTCAATCTTTTGGGATTCATCTCCACTACCGCGAACGGAACCCCCTTCTTCGCACGATTCAATGCCAACCCCGACTTTGCGGCCGAGCAGATGAATGGCTATGAGCTCGGTTACCGGCGTCTTCTTGGCAAGAAGTTCTATGTCGACGTCACCGGGTACTACAACCACTATCACGACCTCTTTAGCGAGGACCTCGCCGGTGCGACTTACCTCGAAACTACGCCGGCCCCCGCGCATTTTCTCCTGCCGGCGCAATTTCGTAACGGACTGCTGGGTTATACCAAAGGCGTAGAAATCGCTCCCGAATGGCGGGCTACCGAGAACTGGAGATTACGCGGATCGTATTCGTATCTGCACATGAATGTGGGTAAGGCGCCAAATTCGGGAGACGTAGGCACGGCACCGATCATCGTGGGTTCCAGTCCACAGCATGAGGTTACCGTTTCCTCCGCCATGGATCTTTCTAAGAAGCTGGAGTTGGACCTGACGTTCCGCTACGTAAGCGCACTACCCGGACAACTGGTTTCCGCCTACTCGACGGGCGACGCTCGCATCGGCTGGAGATTTAATAGCCAAGTCGATTTGTCAGTGGCCGGACAGAACCTGCTGCAACCGTCGCATCCGGAATTCGGGGGTGATCCTGGCCCCCTGGTCGGAATCAGGAGAAGCATCTACGCAAAAGTAACATGGACCCGGTAAGCCGCAGCGCTTTCGACAGAAGGCATCAGGGCGCGGGCCGATGGTTGCGCGTTCTCGCGGCAATGCTGTGCCTGCTTTTTGCAATTCATTCGCGCGCTGCCGACGAATCCCTCGAATACCAGGTCAAATCGGCATTCCTGTTGAACTTTACCAAGTTCATTGAGTGGCCCTCCACGGCATTCGAAGCGACTGATTCTCCCATCGCTATTTGTATCCTGGGAGAAGATCCATTTGGACCGACACTGGACCAGATCGTGGCCGGAGAGGTCGTCAACAATCGAAAAGTGACGGTCGTACGGATCAGACGCGCACCCGCGGCCAAAGCATGCCAGGTTCTATTCTTAGGTAGACCGGAAAAGGAGGTTGCTAGCCTACTTCCTTCGTTGGATGCGGGAGTCCTTACCGTGGGTGAGGGCGAAAGTTTCATCCGCGATGGGGGCATGATCGCCTTCGTCATCGAAAATCGCCGGGTGCGGTTTAGCGCGAATCAAATGGCGGCGGAAAGGGCGGGTCTCAAAATCAGCGCGCGGCTGTTGAACGTAGCAAAGTCGGTGAAAAAATAGGATCGAGCGCCGCTTCTCAGCATGCAATCCTTCCACGACATCCCGATAAAACGCAAGCTGGTGATCATCATTATGTTGACCACCACCACAGCGTTGCTATTGGCCGGCATCGGTATTGTGGCCTCTGACTCGATCTTGTTTCGCCAATATCTGCAGCGCGACTTGTCAGCGCTTTCGCGCATCGTCGCCGAGAACAGCACTGCAGCTTTGGCCTTTAATGACCCGCAGACCGCAACCGAGACTTTGGCAGCCTTGCGCGCCAGACCGCACCTTGTCGACGCGTGCATCTACCGTCCAGATGGAACCACGCTGGCTCGCTACTCCCGCCCAGGCGCTCCTTCAGGATGTCCTCCCCTGCGAGGTCAGCATGAGCTTCAATTTGCCGGCAACGACCTGACCGTCTCGCGCGCCATTGTTCTGAGCGGGCGTCGTATCGGAACGTTAATGTTGGTCTACGATCTGGACGAAATCCCAGAGCGCATGAGGCTTTACAGCGCCACCGTTCTAGTGGTCCTGCTGTTTTCCAGCTTAGTCGCATTCCTGATTTCCGCTAAACTCGGCAGCGTGATCGCGGCACCGGTTTCGCAGCTGGTACGCGCCACCACCTCAGTATCGGAAACCAACGATTACAGCATTCGTGCGCAAAAATTTTCCGGCGATGAATTTGGCGTGTTGGTCGACAGGTTCAACGAAATGTTGGCCGGCATTCAGACCCGCGACAAACATTTGACAACTGCGCTGCAAGATCGGGAAGAAGCCCTTCGGG
>Ga0207695_10006370_pt1 | contig 15353 bp, 17 predicted proteins | sample KBSC54metaG_FD_184354 | JGI IMG/M metagenome (GOLD analysis project Ga0207695, IMG submission 184354) | Corn rhizosphere microbial communities from Kellogg Biological Station, Michigan, USA - KBS C5-4 metaG (SPAdes) (version 2) | ecosystem: Host-associated > Plants > Roots > Rhizosphere > Soil... | reverse complement strand
TTCCATCAGGATGCAGCATCAATCCCTGAGGCTTCAATTTTGTGTGCAAAGATTTATCGGGCAGGAGCCTGGGCGCGTTCGCGCACTCGCCCGGCCACAAGTTCGCCCATTTCGCTGGTGCTGATGGAAGGCTCGCCTTTCCCTGCCAAATCACGGGTGCGATGACCTTCAGCTAGAATTTCGCGCACTGCCGATTCAATCGATGCTGCCTCGGTTTCAAGCTTGAAGGAATGACGCAGAAGCATCGCGACGGACAGAATTGCGCCCAATGGATTCGCGACTCCCTGTCCTGCAATGTCCGGGGCGGAACCATGGATCGGCTCGTACAGCCCAACCTTGCCCCCTACGCTGGCGGAAGGCAGCAAGCCGAGCGATCCAACCACCGCGCCTGCCTGATCGGACAAGATATCGCCGAACATATTCTCCGTAAGAATTACGTCGAACTGGGTTGGCCGCGAGACCAGCGCCATGGCAGCCGAGTCGACGTACATGTGAGAGAGCTGAACGTGGCTAAATTCGGAGGCGACACGATTTACAACTTCTCGCCACAGCCGCGAACAGTCGAGGACGTTCGCTTTATCGACAGAGGTCAATTTTTTTCGCCGCTGCCGGGCAAGTTGGAAAGCGATGCGGGCGATGCGCTCGATCTCAGCTTCGCTGTACGCCATGGTGTCAACGGCCCGTCGGCGTCCTGAGTCGGCTTTAGTTGAGCGCTCGCCGAAATAAAGGCCGCCCAGCAACTCGCGCACGATCATGATGTCAGTTCCATGCACGATGTCTTGCCGAAGGGGCGATAAGTTTTCCAAGCCGTCCAGGCAGATGGCGGGCCGCAGGTTGGCAAAGACGCCAAGTTCGCTCCTTAACCGCAACAAACCTGCTTCGGGGCGAAGTTTCGCGGGATAGGAATCGAATGCCGGGCCGCCCACCGCGCCTAGCAGCACGGCGCCGGAATCGAGACAGGCTGAAATCGTATCGGGCGGCAGCGGATCGTTGCTGGCGACAAGCGCCGCCCCGCCGATATTTTTCTGCGTGACTTTCAGCTTGTGAGTGTAACTGTCCGCGATTGCCTGAAGGATGTGTACGGCTTGCTCGGTGACCTCGGGGCCAATCCCATCACCGGGCAGGGTTGTGATGTTAAGGAGCATTGAGGGATTTTATTGCGCGAGCGTGTACGACGGCAAAGGCCTAGACCTTTGCGCTGAACAGGCGCTGATGAAACTGATTACACGCCCCAGAGATAATCTTCTTGTTCAGCGAGGTGCTCGGAAGCTGGGACAGAGGTCAGACCCACCACGCTGAAGTCCGATGGCCCAATCGGGAACGGTTTGCGGGGCGATTCTTCGGCCCCGGCAGCAACCGCAGATGCCTGTTCCGATTCCACCCGTCCTGGCGGAATTCGATGGCTTTCGCCAAAGGCTTCGCGCACCAGTTCAAGCAAATGATGATCGTGAACTGTCTTGATTTGATCGGCCAGGACCACAAAGAGACGATAGATTTCATCGAGCTCGCGACGGTCGAAGTGATAACCAAGTTGTTCGCAACGTAGACTCAAGGCATGCCGCCCGGAGTGCTTGCCCAGCACCAGTTTTGAATCCGGCACGCCCACCGACTGCGGGGTCATAATTTCGTACGTCAGGCGGTTCTTTAGCATTCCATCCTGATGAATGCCCGCCTCGTGCGCGAATGCATTGCGTCCGATGATGGCCTTGTTCGGCTGCACCGGAATGCCGGTAATTTCTTCCAGCAGCTGGCTGGTGGGATACAACTCTTCGGTGGCGATGCTGGTCAGGTATGGATAGCGATCAGCCCGCACTCGCAGCGCCATCACTATTTCCTCGAGTGATGCATTGCCTGCGCGTTCGCCAATGCCGTTGACGGTGCACTCGACCTGACGCGCGCCATTCGCGACGCCGACCAATGAATTGGCGACTGCAAGGCCAAGGTCGTTATGACAATGTGTCGAGATGATGACACGCTCTATGCCGCGCACGCGTTCACGAATGTTGCGAATCAAGTCGCCGAACTCCAAGGGAACTGTATAGCCAACCGTGTCGGGAATGTTCAGCGTGGTCGCGCCGGCTTGAATGACTGCTTCGAGCACCTGGAAGAGAAACTCCGGCTCAGTGCGAGTCGCGTCTTCCGGAGAAAATTCTACGTCCTCGCAAAACGTGCGCGCCAGACGGACAGACTCGGCGGCCTGTTCAAGGCATTGCTGCCGGGAAATACGCAGCTTGTGCTGCAGGTGAATGTCGGATGTCGCCAAGAATACGTGGATGCGCGGACGAACGGCGGATCGCAATGCCAATGCAGCGCGCTCAATGTCGTGACGCGCCGCGCGGGCCAGTGCCGCAATGATGGGGCGCGGAACCGCAGCAGACACCGCCTGAACCGCTGCGAAATCGCCGTCTGAAGCGATAGGGAATCCAGCTTCGATTACATCCACTCCCAGGCGATCCAGTTGACGGGCGAGGCGAACCTTTTCCTGCACATTCATACTGCAGCCCGGCGACTGTTCCCCGTCGCGCAAAGTCGTGTCGAAAATCGTGATTCTGGGGCTATCCATTTGAAACTCCTCTTAAGTTACTTCAATGGTAGTAGGTAAAGGATTGGAAGCAAAGCTTATTATTGTTGTCAAAATGCATAGAATTGCTAATATAAGTAGCATAACTTATACATAATGCTAGTTTCATTAATGGAGTATTGAAATGGAAATCTCGCAGCTAGAAGTCTTCCTGGCGGTGGCGCGAGAAGGCGGCTTTTCCCGCGCGGCGGAGAAACTATACCGCACCCAGTCGGCGGTAAGCCAAGCGATCAGGAAGTTGGAAGCTGAGATAGGGGAGCCGCTTTTCGACCGGTCGACGCGCGATGGCGTGATGACTGATGCCGGACAAGTTCTGCAGGAATATGCGCAACGCCTGCTGAATTTGCGGGAAAACGCGCGCGAGGCACTGGGGGAATTGCGCGAGCTGCAAAAAGGAAAACTGGTCGTTGGCGCAAATGAGTTCACCGCCCTGTACCTGTTGCGGGTGCTGGCGGAATTCCGGCGTCTGCATCCGGCGATCCGTATTGTGGTGCAACGTTCGCTGGGTAGCCAGATTCCGGATGACATTCGCCGGCACAACTGCGAGTTTGGCGTGCTTACTTATGACCCGCAGGATCCCGAGCTGGCTGCAGTGGTCGTGTACTCGGACGAGTTGATCTTTGTGGTCCCTCCCCAACATCCGCTCGCGCGGGAATCGCGGGTCAGCATTCGCCAATTAGGAGCAGAGTCGTTTGTTGCGCACATCGTGTCCTCTCCTTATCGCGAGAAAGTTATTCAGGCATTTGAAAAACATAAGACACCGCTGCACATGGGAGTGGAACTGCCCACCCTGCAGGCGATCAAGCGCTTCGTCGCCATGGGAAATGGCGTCGCCTTTCTTCCCGAAATCAGCGTGGAAGATGAAATTGCGCGCGGTGAGCTGGTGCGCATTCCCGTGCAGGAGTTGCGCGTACATCGCAAGCTGCGGCTGATTTATCGGAAGTCGGCGGCACTCTCGCACGCGGGGCGAGCGTTTTTAAAAATTGCGGAATCGGTGGCGGACACCCAAGGCGGACGCTATCGCTTCGAGCGTACGAAATAATCTTCCGTGTTTGGCGTCGTATACTCTCGTCGTAGTTTGGCTCACGGAAAGGTAACTGAAGTGTTTAGGGCGATCGCATTGTCGCGGCAAACAGATAAAATCGTAAGCCGTCTACTGGGAATCTTCTTAATCTCCGGGTTGCTTGCGGCTCCCGCTTCAGCACAGCAGATCACGATCAGCGGCGTGGTGCAGGACGCCACCGGTGCGGCCATTCAAGGAGCGCAAGTTACATTCAGCACCGCGGGCTCCAGTCAGCGCACCACCACCGATGTGGAGGGCAGATTCTCGTTTTCGGTTGCGAGCAGCGCTTCCGGGAGGCTTCGGGTGACCGCGAACGGCTTCGGTCCCGTCGAAAGAGACTGGGCTGCCTCTCCGGAGGAAGTTTCTCTCACATTCGTTCTGCGCGGAATGGCACAAGGTGAGCGAGTCGTCGTCTCGGCAACTCGCAGCGAAATGAAACTCTCGGAGGTTCCAGGCAGCGCAGTTGAGCTTTCTCCCAAGGACATCGACGCAAATGCCGGCCTGACCCTCGACGACGTCCTGCGCCAGGTGCCGGGATTTTCTTTATTCCGGCGATCCAGCAGCCGGGTAGCCAATCCGACAACCCAGGGAGTTTCGCTGCGCGGGCTGGGCGCCAGCGGTCCCAGTCGAGCGTTGGTTCTGGAAGATGGCGTTCCCCTGGTCGATCCCTTCGGCGGCTGGGTTTTCTGGGACGAAGTCCCGCGCGCCGAGCTTTCCAGCGTGGAAGTATTTCGCGGCGGCGAGTCCAATCTTTACGGAAGCGATGCGTTGGGCGGAGTGATCCAGATGCTCACCCGCATGCCGACCGATCCTGCAATTTCCATTGATACTTCGTATGGAAGTGAGAATACTCCCGATCTTTCAGCATGGGGCGGCACCAAAATCTCGCGCTGGGATTTCGAGTCTGGCGTCGATATGTCTCGCACCGACGGTTACACCCTGCTTCCACCTTCGCAGCGCGGTCTGGTCGACGTCGATGCGAATTCGAGGCATGCGACTGTTGATGCCGGTATCGGCTACCAGATATCCGACACAGGGCGTGCGTTCCTGCGCGGCACGTTCTTTGATGAGTCCCGCAACAATGGTACGCCGGTACAAAAGAACAGCACCGGAACCGCGGTCGGAACGGCCGGAATAAACACCAGCGTCGGCGATCATGATTCGCTCATGGCTCGGGTGTCCGGGCAGGTGGAAGGTTACGACCAGACATTTTCTTCCATTTTGTCGGATCGCAGCAAAGAATTCCTCACTGATATTCAGCATGTTCCATCACAAGAGGTTGGCGGTGGATTCCAGTGGGATCACGAATTAAAAAAGCAGACGCTGATTGGCGGCGTTGATGTGCAGGAAGTAATGGGCGCGAGCGATGAACAGCTCTTCTCGTCAAAGACCTCTGGCCTGCATTTTGCCAACAACATCGCAGGTGGAAGACAGCGCTCAACCGGAATATTCGGAGAAGATATTTTTCGCATTAATGACAGATGGACTGTGATCGCCGGAGCGCGCTGGGACGATTGGAACAATTTCAATGGCAACACGATACGAATACCCGTTCCGACTGGAACAATAGTCGGGCAGTTCTTCCCCAGTCGTAACGAGACATCTTTCAGCCCGCGGCTTTCAGTGATGCGGAACCTCGGCGGCAATGCGGCAGTGTGGGTTTCCGGTTACCGGGCGTTTCGCGCGCCTACGCTGAATGAGCTTTACCGGAGCTTCCGACAGGGCAGCACGGTCACGCAAAACAATCCGGGCCTACGCGCAGAGAGGCTAACAGGGGCGGAAACGGGAATTCGAGCTACAGCATTCCATCAGAAATTTGAGTCCAGGGCCACGGTTTTCTGGACGGATATTGTGAATCCCGTCACTAACGTCACACTATCATCGACCCCGGCTCTGACGACCCGTGAGCGGGAAAACCTTGGCCGAATTCGGTCGCTGGGCGGGGAACTGGATGGAATCCTGCACGTCAGCAACACACTGCAGCTATCCGCCGGATACCAGTTCACGCACGCTTATGTTGAGAACTCGACTCAAGCCCTGGTAGGCAAGCGGGTACCCGAGGTACCCCAACACCAGTTGACCTGGGAGGCGCGTTATTGGAACCCGCAGCGGGTCATGCTCAGTCTGGAAGGCCGGTATGCGACGTCACAGTTTGACGACGATCTGAACACACTGGTTCTGGGGCGGTACTTTGTTATGGGTGTCTTCGCTGGACGGCAGTTCCGCGCTGGCTTGGTCGGTTATGTTGCGCTCGAAAACGTTCTGAACGACCGGTACGCAGTAGCCATTGCGTCTCCGGTTCAAAATCTCGGGCCGCCAATTCTGGCGCGAATCGGGATCCGCTACGACTTTCCCGGCCGAAGATAATTTTCCAGCAAGCTCAACCAGAAGAACTGACTCAGTTGTTCCCTGTTTTTGGTTCGTGCTTCATTCCCAGCGCGCGGTCGGCCAGTTCAAGATAGTGTTCCAGGCGGGAAGGTTCTTTGGAGCGGTCGGCCAGAGGAATCAACCGCGGACCTTCGTCGCGCGCGGCCTCAAGAGTCGGCAGAATGCGCTGAACTTTTGTACTCGGTTTTGCATCCCGACCTTTTATAGAAGGCTTTCGCGGCTTCTTACGCTTCAACAGTCCTCCACTAGCCAACCGCTACGACTTGCGTTCGGAATCCTGATGCAGCGTGACCGAAGCGCTGGCCTTGGTTTCCTCCGCGGTGAATGCTAAACCGCGATCGTTCTCAATTGGAGGCGCCCCCGCCAGTTCGCGTTTGTGATTTTGAATTTCGCGCAACTGCCGAATTATGTCCGCCTCCTCCTGCGCGTACTCCTCTTCCGTAATTTCCTCAGCCTCCAATTTGAGTTGCAGCTCCAGCAATCGCTCTTTGATGGGAGCCGTCATCGGTGTACTGCTCTTCCGCAACTTGGCGCAGCGTTTTCATGACAAAATTGAATCCTGAAAACGGCAGCATTAGAAGATCGTCGATCAAGAGCATAAAAGTGTCTCTGGACTATCGTTTCAGGGTTTCAACCTTTCAAAGTGTGCAATATGAAAGTCTTGCATCGCGAAACCTTGAAACTCTGAAACCTTGAAACTTTGTTCTTATCCCGCTCCTACTCTCTCCAACTTCAATCGTATATTGACGAAATTGTACGGAGGCCAGGGCCCGGTGTACTTGAATTTCAAACGCTGGCCATACTTCTTGGCAATGGTGTTGACCGCCTCATCGAATTCCGGCTCGCGATCGCGTTCCACAAGAAAGGCCGCGTTCATGATCATCTTGTCGCCGATAGGCTGATTATCGCGCGAAGCCACGCAGACCCCGCGCAATGCTTCGTAAATTTCGCGAACGTAACCAATGGAACGCTCAGCCAGAGCTTTGTCGATCATCCGGCCCAGCTGCATTCTCGCGAGATACGTGGATTGCAGGTGTTTGCGAACGATCTCCTGATGAAACTTTCGGATCTCCTCATCGTCCTGCTGAATGTCTTCGATGATGCGGTCGCGGTCCCAATTTACTTTCAACCCGAACTCGAGCTTTCCTGACATTTGGTGCAGCACGTCTTTAAGCGACGAATAAATGCTCTTCAGCACCTCGCGAATATCATTATCGGTCCGAAAAACCGTGCCGAAACTCATGGGAATGATGGTGTACGTCTTCATGACCGTCTCGATGACGTGCTCATGGGCGAGAGCGTTTTCGCGGGTTGGGTCGAAGATATAAACCGACGTGTTGCTGACCACGGCCGCAATGTCGAGATAATTCACGGTGTAAACCATGGCGCCCGCGCCGCCGATTCCGACTTTTCCGAAATCAATTCGATCGCGGCTTTGAACAATGCCGTAAACGTAGCGGCCACTCTCCCCTGTGCCCGTGCCCGACGGCGTGGAGTTCTCAGTAAACTTTACCCGAACATCGTCTTCTGACTTTGTGGTCTTGCGCGGTTTGGCTACCGCCTTACGTGTCATTTTTTTTTGCGTTACCCTCTTGCGATCACTGTCGACCCTGCTATTTCCTAGTGGCGGCGGGCGTTTTCAGGCGTCAGCACTGGGAAAACAATCCTGAAAATTGTACCTTTTCCAGGGCTGCTGCGTACGTGAATTCGTCCTCCGTGGTTCTCCACGATTCCTTTGACGATCCATAGCCCCAGCCCAGTGCCCTTTTCGCCCTTGGTGGTTACAAATGGCTCAAACATGGTGGTGCGGATCTCTTTGGGAATTCCACTGCCGGTGTCAGCCACCACGAGGCTTATTTCCTCATATGTCCCACGAGTGGATTTGATATGAGCTGTGCGAATATTCAGTTTGCCCCCACCCGTCATGCTGTCCTGGGCGTTCACTACCAGGTTAGAGAGTAGTTGGCGGAACTGGTCTGCGGAGCCTTTTATCGCCGGCAACTGCTTGAATCGCTTTTCTATCTCGATTCCGTCTTTTGCCAACGGCCGCGAAAACAGGGTTAGAGTGTCCTCGGCAATCAAGTTCAAGTCAAAGGTGGCCAGGTGTCCGGCGTTGCGATATAGCCCGAGCATTTGGCGGACAATTCGCGTGACCCGGTCGGTTTCGCTTTTCAGAGCGTCGTAGACCGGCTGGGCATCGGGATCAACCCTGTTCCGCAGCAGGAAGATGGCGTTCTTGATGGCCTCCATCGGGTTGTTGATCTCATGGGCGATGGTGCCCGCCAGCCTTCCTGTAGCTGCGAACTTCTCCATCTCGAGCATGCGCCGCTCCATCTGCAACTGCTCCAACTTTTTCCAGGTGGAAAAATCACGCAAAACTGTGACCGTGTACGCGACCTGGCCTCGAGCGTCATAAATTTTGCCGGAGCGCGCGGCATATTCGATTTCAGCCCCCATAGCCGGATTAAAGAGATGTACAGCCTTGTTCTGGTGATCGAGGAACGAAAAGGTGAAGGCGGTCAGATATGTATCCAGCTTGGCTTCGTTTTCGACTACCTGATTTTCTCGAACCCCATTACCGGTCCCGAACAATTCCTTTGCCAAAGGATCTAAAAGAACGATCTTGGCGGCGTTGTCGGCGACGACGATTGGGTCGCCAACATTCTCGATAACTACATTCAGTCGATCGCGGTCCTGGCGTACAACTTCCTCCGCAGCACGCAACTTGTCCAAATTCGCCCGCAGTTCCTGGTCCGCGCGGCGCAGGTCAGTGACATCGCGCATCACCGTGACCATGCCGGTCCGGCCCTCGTCGATGTAAGTAGGGGCACATACTGCTTCAAAAAGAATTTCTTCGCCTTCCATTACATCGACCAGGGTCAGGTCACGCGAACTATCGCTGGCGCTCACAGTCATAGAAGACAGGGCCGCCGAAAACAAAAGGTTATTAAACTCAACCGCGCGTCGCCCACCTTCAGTCACGCCCTCAGGCACTCGGAAAAAGCGCTCGGCTGCCCGGTTCTGAATAATGACTCGGTGCTGATTGTCGGTTAGGATGACTGGGTCGGCCATGCTCTCCATAACCGTGGTCATGCGCGAGATGGTGATTTCCATGTCCCGCATGCGGTTGTAATAATGCTCGACTTTGAAAAGCCGCGATAGTTGGCGGTTGGCGCGATCTACTAGATTTCGGAATTGCCGGAGCTGTGGTTGCGCCGTGTGTTTGCCCAGCTGTCCAATTATCACGTTTACATACGAGCGCATGCCGCAGGCTGAACAGACCTGCTGCTGGATTTGCAATTTGCTTGATTCGGCATTCTGTACCGCCAGGCAATCGTTGCGGCGGTCGCGCTCTGCTTCCCAGCAGCGCGTAGAATTCCGGTAAATCATGGGATGCGCGTACAAAGCGCCAGCGCGAAGAGCGCCATTCGGTGACAATACGGATTTAAGGGTCAACAAGGCAGACACAAAAGGATTCTCGCTTGCCCAAAGCGAAGTACTGAATTGTTTAAGAAATTCGGGGCTGCAGTTCAGGGACGCGGAAGGCTTGATCTGGCCGGTGTCGAAGTCCAGTTCTAGCGCCAGCGCGCTAGGAAATCCGAGGTGGACTACCTCCTCCAGAAGAATCGGAAGAATCTCTTCCGGACGCTCAGCCGCGGTGAGACGGAGAGCAGCTGACTCGCTGGACGACCGTTGATCGTGGAAATGCTCGCGTTTGCGTCTTAGCGCGGAACTGGCCATTCGACTGTAACGCTAAACCGTAATCGGCCCAGGACGGCAGGCCGTGGAATTGTCGGTTGGAGATCGGATTAGCCGCGACGCGGCGCGCGACGCGCCGGTACGCGTGAAACCCGCCGAGTGGTCTCCACTTCGATTTCGGGAACGGCCTCGGTCGCCAATTGTGGTCGCGAAACCAAGCCCACCAGTCCGACGGCGTCCGCATACTTCAAGTACGTATCGATTGATGCCACGACCACTCGGGCCTCGACCGTAATCAGGTCGATACCGACGAGAGAGATGCGAACCCAGGCATCGATTACGATACCTTTGTCCAATACCCGGTCAAGCACGTCAATAAGGCTGGATCCGCCCGATACCCGTTCGACCGCCATGCAATTCCCTCCTCTGCCGCTCTAAAACAATTAACGTTTTCGCCGAGTCCGCCCCGGTACACCAGCTTTGCGTCCAGGGACGCCAAGATTCCTGCCCGGCACGCCAGCCCTGCGCCTGGCTGCGGCAGTTTGAGCTTCCTCTATGCTCGGAAGCACAGGCGACTGCATGGTCAAGTGCGGATCGTACTTCCACCAATTGAGGCCTATTTCTTCAGCCTTATCGACAGAGCACACCAGCAGCCGGATTCGGATAGTAAGCAGTTCGACGTTTGCCAACGCGATACGCACGTCGCCCGCGATCACCAATCCCTTGTCGAGAACACGGTCCAGAATATCGACCAGATTCGTAGTTCCCGTAACTGTCGGCACTCGATCCATGGCGTTTTTTCTTTCTGCCAAAACGTTGCAAAAACACCCGTTCCGCGCGCCTGATGCTAAATGCATCAGCAACCGTATGTCAACGCATGGAGAATGATTCGCTAAAAGCAGCTTGTGCCGGAAACTTCGCCGAACTTGGGATTCGGGGCTGCTGGTTATCGTTGCCTGAGTTGCTCACGATATTTACCACAGCGCGCGAGAAGGAATGGAAATTTTTAAGAGCGCGCCGGCTTGTCTGGGGTGGCTTTTGAAGCAGGGGAACTTTCCAGAAGATTTCCCAATGGGCCGAGATCAAGGTTCAAGTCGGCGAGAGTCAGGCCGAATTGCTCCGCCATCTCTCGGATTTTGCTTTCCAGCTTCATTAAGGACGATCCCATGCTCTCGATCTGTTCGTCAGAAAGCGATCCGCCTTCCATACGACGGATTGCTTGCCGTTCCAAAAGTTGCCGCAGGAGTTCGATCAGGCTTAGTACCAGTTTTGCCAGCCCCTGATCAATGTTCTCGGGAGTGCCGTCGATTCGCGACAGCTGCTGCGGCGGATTATCTGGCTCGGTCATGTTTGCCAATATCAATTCTGGCATATCAGCTCTGTTCGATAAACTCACTCACCGGCCACGGGCCGCTGGCCCGAACACTGAGTTCGCGGGGAATCGGCGTATTACGTAGCATAGTGCGGAAATCCACTACTTGGTTGCGATTGATCAGTGCGAATGCGCGGATCCCGTCTTTTGACGACCGCTGCCGCCAATCTTGCAACAGCGCAGACAAGGCAGCTTGCAGCTCAGCCGTAAACTTGTCGATGATAGCGGTCGCAGTTTGTCGAAGTTTCAAGTATTGCGTGCCTGACTGCGCAGACGTTTTAAGACCGGGACCCGTGATTCGGATCTCCATCTGCACCAGATCGCGAAACTTCCCGAGCAATGCAGTGTACTCACTCCCTCGTTCCCGCAGGCGCTCGATCAATTGTCCTTCATTGTCGAAGACGGTTGGAAAGCGAAAGGGAACGATGGCTGTAAATTTGAAAATCTCGCTGAGCACCCGATGAAATTCGAGCGCGGAGGTCTGTAACTGTGGACGCAGCCAGTTGGACTTGTCAGTGTTGCTCGATGTAAACGCTGCGAGGCTCCCGAGTTCAACGCGGACGACCCGATCGCCGGCTACTCCTGTCAGCGAGTCGGTGGCCGGTGCGTCACCCTTCGCGATGCAATACAACAGGATTGCCATAGGCTTGGCGACGCAGTCTGACTAGGTTTGTGTCTTATTTGAAGTGTATAGCTGACTCTTGTTTCTTGCGGCCGGAACCTGAGTTGGTGCCAGCATACCTTTTCGGTGTCCCGTACTTGGGTTTGATCTCGTGGCAGCCATTATCGCAGTACACCCCACCTGCCGCCGTCTCTGGCACCGGCATGGGAGAATTTACGGCAATCTCGCGCTCCTCCTCCAGATAAGATTCGACCTCGGCAATAAGTTTCTGATGTTCCTGCGGCGAAAGCCATTTCTTCACATTGACCAAATAATTTTCGAAGCGCGCGATGGGATCACGTTTGCGCCAGTACTCAAACATCGGCTTCGGCACATAATCAGCCGCATCGTGGATAGCGTGGCCTTTCATGCGCATCATTTTGGCTTCGATTAAGGTCGGGCCTTCGCCGCGACGGGCGCGTTCGGCGGCTTCGTAAGCTGCGTCATAAACCTGGCAAGGATCGGTACCGTCAATGATCACGCCTGGAATCCCGTAGCCAATGGCGCGTTCCGCGAGGTCTTTGACGCAGTACTGCATTTCCGATGGCGTCGAATATGCCCACAAATTGCTCTCGACCAGCAACACCAGCCCGAGTTTCTGCACCGCAGCGAGGTTAATGCCCTCATAGGTTACGCCTGTGGACTGCCCACCGTCGCCGATGTAGGTCATGACGGCGATATTTTTCCCTTGCAGCCGTGCGCCCAGTGCGACCCCGGCCATCACCGGGATCAGATCGCCAAGCATTGAGATAGGCGAGACCACGTTGCGTTCGTAGATGTCGCCAAAATGCGAAGTGCCGTCGCGGCCTTTAGTAGGCGAATCGGCCTTCGCCATGTACTGCATCATCATGTCGCGAGGTTCAAAGCCGCGGACCAAAAGCGCTCCCTGGTTGCGGATCATAGGGGCGAGCCAGTCGTCTTTTTCAAGAGCGTAGGCTGAAGCGCAGGAACAGGCTTCCTGGCCGAGTCCGAAATAGACGCCGCCGACTACTTTGCCCTGCTTGTAGAGATTTTCGAGCGCCTGCTCCATGCGGCGGTTGAGAACCATCCAGCGGTAGATTTCGACGCACTGCTGTTTGCTCAGGTATTTAGAATCGCGAATCGGCGGCACGGGCGCGTTCAAATCGCCCGAGATTTCATAGCAACACTCTTCGCCTTTACGTATCTGGTGCACAGTAAAGGCCGGTTTCTCCAGGCGGTAGTCAGGGATTTCAAAAGTGCGCTGCTGAGGCAGAGACGCCGGGCGCTTCGATCCATTATTGGAGTGCGCGCGCGGCTTTGCTTTCATCGCGGTCTTCGAGGGCTTTTTCTTCATGAGAAAGGAGGGAGTAACAAACACACAATCTTACTCCTTGGTTTGAGAGCAGGCAAAAGCTGATGACGTTTCGCCAACGAGATCGCCTGCTTAAAGTGGAAGTACAATGTCGCGGTGACTAATCCCAACCCAAACTTCGCGCTGCTTTTCGTGGTGCAGATCGGCGCTGGAATAGCCATCCTCGCCGCCATCGTCTTCTTGCCAACTTCATGGAACTGGGAACACTGGCTGGGGCTGGCGATTGCCACACCCGCTATAGTTTTGCTCTTCGCCGCACGCTATCAGCTGGGCCGATCGTTCTCTGTCACTCCGCAAGCGCGACAGCTGGTTAGCCACGGGATCTATTCGAAGATCCGCAACCCGATGTATGTCTTCAGCGCCCTGCTTATTTTTGGATTCCTACTAGCCTTGCAGCGGCCGCTTCTCTTCTTCCTGCTTGCGATTTTGATACCGCTCCAGATTATTCGCGCGCGGCAGGAATCAAAGGTGCTCGAGGCAAAATTCGGAGATGAGTACCGGCACTATAAGCAGACCACGTGGTTTTAGTTCACGCGCGGATCGGGCCTTCGTCGCCGTGAAGCTTGCGGAGATTCGCCGGTGGCTGCATGGGAACACCAAGATTGTTTCCCAGCAGGGAATCCAGGCTGTCGAGCCACAGCATCTGGCTGTGAAACACCGTACCGAAATTCCGGCTGAGAGCGTGGGCGACTTCTTGCATCGAAATGACGAGGCCAAGCTCTTTCTGCATTGACGTAACCGGCTTGGACGTAATTCCACATGGAACAATCAGATTGAAAAAGCTCAGGTCGGTGTTTACGTTCAGCGCGAGTCCGTGGGAGGTAACACCGCGTGAGATGTGGACCCCCAAAGCGGCAATCTTAGCTTCCGGGTGTTCGCTCGGCGTCGAAGCATGTGGGGACAGGCGCCCTCGCCCGTCCGGCTGAGTCGAAGACTCAGCAATTCTCGCGGCAGCATCAGACGCCGTCCACACGCCAGTCATTCCGGAGATCCGCTTCGCCGGAATTCCGAAATCAGCGCACGTGCGAATCAGAACCTCTTCCAACCGCCGAACATAATCAACCGCGCCCAAGCTTTTGCGGCTGACGGTCTCAGACGGAAACCCCCGCAGATCAAAAATTGGATATGCAACCAGCTGCCCCGGCCCATGAAACGTCACATCCCCGCCACGATCACATTCGAATACTTCAACTCCGCGTCGAACCAGCATTTCAGGCGACGCAAGCAAATTCGAGGACTTCGCATTGCGGCCAAGCGTAATGACCGGAGCGTGCTCAAGCAGAAGAAGCGCATCGCCAATGCGACCGTCTTTGCGCAACGCGACCAGCTTCTCTTGCAGGCGCAGGCCGGTGGCGTAATCGAGACTGCCGAGTTGAAGAACGGAAATCAAGGAGTTGGCCACGGACTTCACCCTACTGGCTCTATCAAAGGGCCGGAACTTCTACGTATCTCGAATAGGTGCGCGGCTCGGAGATAGGCTCACCCTTGCGTGTCATACCCTCCAAGTGGAACTCAATGGCTTCTTGCATTTCACGCTCAACTTCCTCGCGAGAGCGGCCCGTGGCAACGCAGCCTGCAAGGTCGGGAGAATAAGCTGAATAGCCGGTTTCTGTTTTTTCGATCACAACCAGATACCTTTTCATTTCTTCAGTCCCGCCTGTTTCAGCACACTATTCAGAGTTCCTGGCGCCAAATCATCTCCTGGCTTGCCCGGTAAAGTAACCAGCCCCGGCTTCCCAGCGTGTTTATACTGCCGATGACTACCACGAGATCGAGAAACCAGCCATCTTGCTCCAGTAGCTTGATGACATCACGTACTTTCATTTTACGCCCGCAGCTCTCACATATTTATTGCTAACCCATACACGCTGTTCGACGCGTCCAACATGGCTTCGGCCAGCGTGGGATGCGCGTGGATCGTCCACATTAAATCCTCCACCGTGGCTTCTAATTCCATTGCGGTCACGGCTTCGGCGATCAACTCAGTCGCCTGCGGCCCGATAATGTGGACACCAAGTATCTCTCCGTACTTCGCATCCGAAACGATCTTGATAAAGCCTTCGTGCTCGCCGACGATTGACGCACGCGAATTCGCGGTGAATGGAAACTTGCCGACTTTGACGTTGTGGCCCAGCTCACGCGCCTTCGCCTCGGTCAGGCCAACGCTGCCAATTTCCGGATGGCAATAGGTCACGTTAGGAATTTTCATCAGATCGATCGGCCGATCTTCTTTCTTCGCAATCTTCGACACGGCTA
>Ga0207695_10006368_pt1 | contig 15355 bp, 19 predicted proteins | sample KBSC54metaG_FD_184354 | JGI IMG/M metagenome (GOLD analysis project Ga0207695, IMG submission 184354) | Corn rhizosphere microbial communities from Kellogg Biological Station, Michigan, USA - KBS C5-4 metaG (SPAdes) (version 2) | ecosystem: Host-associated > Plants > Roots > Rhizosphere > Soil... | reverse complement strand
TTTGGGAGGAATCGGATTATTTGGCGTCGCATTATCTTTCTTACTGCAAGACACCAGTGTGACAGGCAGTATCATAGCCGCCAGTGCAAGGTTCCTGAATTTATGTATATTGGGTAATAACATGTCGTTCAATTATTTAATATACGATGTAAATAAATTGAGTTGCTGTCTCATTTTTTGCCTAGTCCCAAAACCCCGATATAACCTTTATTCGGTCTGCAATTTTCAAAGCGGCTGTTATTAATAAAATCATACAGCGCCTTTTTGATCAGCTCGCGATCTACAGGTGTGGCTTTGCGGATTTCCTCAAAGTTTGCACGTGGCTTTTCCGTGTACTCGATGATCTTATCATATCCCGCAGGAACATCGAAAGTGACAAAGCCGGCTACATTATCCATCTTTTTATAGGGCCAGTAATGCCAGCCGATATTGTTTTCTTCCAGCACATTTTTGAAAGTTTCTACCCAGGCATCTTTGTTCTCGCCGGTTTCACCGCAATAGATCGGCACGTTGTATTTATCGCGGAAGTCAATATAATCCTGTATTACTTGTTTAGTAGGATCAGTCCAGTATTTGTGAAAAGTGTACACGGCTTTTGAATCGAACGGAGCACCGAAAGCCTTGAAATTACTGTCCCATTGCGCACCGCCTAATATTACCAGGTGGCTTTTATCGACAGCGCGGATGGCTGCGGTAATCTTTTTATAAATCGGCTCAAGATATGGGTTGAGTTCAGCTGCACTAAAATAGGTGGCAATAGGTTCATTCAACAGATCGTAACCCATTATGATGGTCTCATTTTTATAATGATCTGCTATTCGCTTCCAAATATCGGCCACTAGCTGTTGACTGGCTTCGCTTTTAAACAGGAAGGGATAGCCATAACCATCATCAATATTATCGCCGGTTTGGCCACCTGGTGCGCTATGCATATCCAGTATCACATAAATGTTTTCGTGTTTGCACCAGTTAATTACCCTGTCGAGCAATTCAAACCCCCGGTCAGGATTGTTTTGGCCTAAATAATCTTCTTTAGTAAATAGACGATAGCTGAACGGTATGCGGATAGAGTTAACCCCTAAAGTTTTGAGATAATGAATATCTCCCTCTTCTATATATGTATGTAAGTATTTTTCCCAGAAAGCTTTTGCTTCATCAGGGCCAATCAGTTCAGTTATAGCCTCATTTATAAGTCGTGGAGAATTGACACTTTTAAATTTAAACATGTACCCTTCGGGGATGAGCCAGTTGCCCAGGTTGGTGCCGCGCATTAGGAAATTTTTACCGTCGGGTGTGATGATATCCTTACCTTTTACACTTATAAAACCATTGGTTTGCGCACGCGAAAAAAGCGGACAACAAAGCAACGCCAGTGCTATAAGGCGTACAATATGTTTTTTCATGGCTGGTTTTTAAAATAAATATGCCTGTTTTTTACGCAGGCATACCTCAGGTTTGCAATTGGTTGATTAGTTGTTTGCAGATGCAATATAGGATTAATTTTACTTAGTGTACAAAATACATAGTAAAAATTATTTCTTTTTTGCCAAAATGTTAATACAGGCTCGTATTTTTAACAAGAATTGAAAAATAATATCATTTGTAAATCCCTATGAAAATAAAAATTCCCTTTATAATAGCTGTATTTTTTCTTTTCGCCTCAATAACATCCTTTGCCCAGGAACTAAAGGTGGCTGTTGCTGCCAATTTGCAGGGTGTGATCAAAGTATTAAGCAAAGACTTTAAACAAAAGACCGGTATTGATATACAGCCTATTGTTGGTTCATCGGGCAATTTGTCAACCCAAATAAAAAACGGGGCACCATTTGATTTGTTTCTCTCGGCTGATATGAGTTTCCCCCAAAGCTTAGCCAAAGAAGGCTTCAGCACGAAAGAACCTGGAGTTTATGCCTATGGGAGTTTGATAATTTGCAGCTCGCAGAACATTGGCTTTGAAAATTGGGAAAGACTTTTACTAACCAGGCGCATCAAAAAAATAGCCATTGCAAATCCGGCCATTGCCCCTTATGGTAAAGCGGCGGAAGAGTCATTGAAGTTAAAAGGTATATTGGATGATATACAATCGAAGATAGTGACCGGTGAAAGTATATCGCAGGTTAATACCTATATCACGACCGGAACGGTAGATGTTGGCTTTACAACGAGGGCATTGGTAAAGGATATAGAGGGCAAGACCACCATTTACTGGAAGGAGATCGACCCTAAAAGCTATACACCAATAAAACAGGGCATGATCATCCTGAAACAAAGCAAGGAAACGGCTAGTGCAGAGAAATTTTATGAATATATGCTGAGCCCTGCCGCGAAAAGGATATTAAAGGAATATGGGTATGGTGTTTAATAAATCATAACAAATATTTTACAGATAGCGATGGTTTTACAATCATCGCTATTATTTTTAATAAATGGACTTAACCCCGATATGGCTCACTCTGAAACTGGCAGCTATCACAACAATGATATTGCTGATCGTTGGTTTGCCGTTGGCTTACTGGCTTTCAAAGGGAAGATCGATAGCAAAGATCATCCTGGAAGCGATTATCACCATGCCGTTGGTATTGCCGCCTTCGGTTTTGGGATTTTATTTGCTGATGGCCTTCAGCCCCAAACATGGGATTGGTGAGTGGTTGCACAATATTTTTGATATTCAGTTTGTTTTTTCTTTTAAGGGATTGGTACTGGCTTCGGTAATTTACAGCATGCCATTTATGATTGGGCCAATAAAATCAGCTTTACAGCAATTGCCTTTATCGCTTTCGCAAGCTTCATACACCTTAGGCAAATCGGAACGAGAAACTTTTATCAAAGTTTTACTGCCTAATATTCGGGCCTCCATGTTAACGGCGGCCATACTTACTTTTGCGCATACGCTGGGAGAGTTCGGCGTGGTGCTAATGATCGGCGGCAATATACCGGGAGTAACCCGTGTAGCTTCCATTGCAGTATATGATTCGGTAGAGAACATGGACTATACATCGGCCAATGCTTATTCACTTATCCTGTTTTGCATCACGTTTATTATGGTGATATCGGTGTTCGTTTTTAATAAATATAAAGCCAAAAGCCCTTTAGAATGATCAGCATCGATATAGAGAAAAAGCTAAGGGCCTACCCGGGAGAACAGATGCTAAAGATTGCAGCGCAGTTTGAAACCAGCAGTATTACCAAAATATATGGCCCTTCGGGAGCCGGAAAATCCACTTTTTTAAAGATAATTGCCGGTCTTATTGAGCCCGAATATGGTAAAATATCAGTTGACGATGTGGTCTGGTTGGATACAGTATTGAAAACTTTTCTTTCGCCACAAAAACGAAAAGTAGGCTTTGTATTTCAGAACTATGCGCTGTTTCCCAATATGACGGTGCAACAACACCTGGAATATGTATCGGATGACGCCCAATGGACTAACCGCCTGCTTGCCATTGGCAAATTGGAAACTTTCACTTCGCATAAACCAGAATACCTCTCAGGCGGGCAACAGCAACGCCTGGCTATTTTAAGGGCAATGGCCATCAGGCCCAAACTGATGCTGATGGATGAGCCATTTTCTGCTCTTGACCCCAAAATGAAATCGGAGTTAATACCTGGGTTGAAATCTATATGGGACGAGTTGGGAACGACGGTGCTTATCGTAAGTCATAATCCCCAGGAATTGGAGGGCTTGACTGCGCGGGAAATCTATGTAGAAAGTCAGTAGTCTTAAGTTCTAAGTCTTAAGCCGAAAGTCACAAATTGAACCGAACCTTAAACTTTTGACTTAAGACTTTTGACTCAAGACTTCTTTAATAAAATCCCTGCAACCCAATTCGATCAGTTCAAAAACCGTTTCAAACTGGCTATCGTCGTAATAAGGATCTGGCACTTCTTTGTTGCCTAATAATAGTCTCACTTTTGCTGCAGACTCTTCATTGGGAGCCATGTTTAATACATCCGACAAGTTGTATTTGTCCATCACCAGGATATGGTCGAAGTTGCTGAAATCATGTCTTCTGAATTGGCGACAGATCTGTTTACTGATATCGATACCATGATTACGCGCCGTGCGAACTGAGCGGCGATCAGCTCCTTCACCCACATGCCAGCCACCTGTTCCCGCAGAATCAACTTGCCAACCGAGGCCTTGCTCATCAGACAAATGCTGCATGACGCCCTCCGCCAACGGCGAACGGCAGATGTTTCCGAGGCAGACCATTAAAATTCTCATGTTTATAATGTGCTAATGTGCAGCTATGTAAATGTGCAGATGCCTTTAATTTGCACATCTGCACATCCACGCATCTGCACATTAATTTTTAGCCAAAGATTTGATTTAAAATTCCTGCCAAACGAACACCTGCTTTCAGCAATTGCTGGTTAACGGTAGCTATATATTCAAAATTGTATTTATACCCGTTAATAGAATCGCCGGTTTTGGTTTCACCGTAGATTTTATTCGCGATTTGGCCCGATTCAAAAATCCATTGACTGATCGGTGCTTTTTGCCATTCCGCGCGTTGTTCGGCAGTGCTATGGTTGATCATCGCGGTGTATTCGGTATAGCTCAATTGCTGAAAATCGATCAATTGCGAATCCCATATCGAGTGCAGGTTGGTTGGTGTGTTAAACCAGGTTACTTTGACATCGTTGCCGCCTTTGTCGGCAGTATGGCCCACATGCATAGGCTGATGTACATCCTCTACAATATGGATCAGCATGTGCAGATATAATAATTTGTTTTCCTTGCTCAAGTTCTTCTTTTTCAATCCTGCGATCAGGAAATTCAGCTTTGTGTAAGCATCCACAGTAGTATCCTGGTTTAAGAAAACCTGGAGCTCAGGCAGGGTATATTGTTTATCAAGGTCAACAAAATGCCAGGCCGATAGGTAATTATAGTTAGGATCAGATTTAATAAAATCGGCCCAGTTACTGGCAATCGCTATGCTTTCGTCGCCCAGGATGGCTTTTATGGCCGCGCGGGCTTTGGCGGTTAAATGGCTGTCGGCAATTTGCCCGGCTATGCGGTGCCCTTGAGGGCCCCATGCCATAGATTGCAGTGGCGCATAGATGATAGCAGCGCCAATGATCAGTTTTTTAAAGAAGTTTTTCATTTTACAATGGTTTTGGATTGCAGGTAGTATGTTTTATTAAATGTGCGTTAATAGGCAGGATGTTGGATGTACTTGCAAATTGAACGACCGAATCCGTCTGTTTTTTCACCTTGAATGCCTCTTCATAAACGCCGATGCGTAAACATCCCGCATTTTCCTTTAACGAATAGTCAGGATTACAGAACTGGCCTTTTATAAATAAGGTATCATTGCGCTGCCTGTAAGTGCCTTTAAGGTATTCTGACCAATTACCCGAATGCGCACAAGTATCAGCGTTGTTGTTCACTTTGCTAAAGGAGTTGATCTGAATATAAAAAGAATCGCAGCTAAATTTTAAATGATACAACGAATACTCCAGCAATTGCTTTTGATTCGGAACAGAATCTTGCTTCCATTCACCTTGCAGATAGATCTCGCCCCGGCCCTGGGTATTGGGATTAAACCAGCAACCATTTAGTATGGTGAAAACTGAAAGGCAAAACGCGAAAGGTAAAAGACGGAAGCTGAAGATTTTTTGCATTATTCTGTTTAAAAAAAGGGTGTCATGCTGGGGCAGTCGGAGTATGGCGGGCAGGCCTCTACGCGCCACACTTCGACGGGGCTGCGTGTGACACCTATCTTGTATGTTTTTTTGTAAAATCCTTATTTCAAACTTCCGATCATATCTTCAGGACGTACCCATTGATCAAATTGCTCGTTGGTGAGTAAGCCTAAACCGATAGCGGCTTCGCGAAGTGATGTGTTTTGTTTCAATGCGGTTTTGGCAATTTTAGCTGCGTTTTCGTAACCGATATGCGGGTTCAACGCCGTAACCAGCATCAGTGAATTTTCAAGGTGCTTTTTGATGCCGTCATAATTCGGCTCGATGCCTTTTGCGCAATGATCATTGAATGATACGCAGGCATCACCAATCAAACGTGCCGATTGCAGGAAGTTAGCTGCCATAACCGGCTTAAATACGTTCAGCTCATAATGGCCGTTTGCACCGCCTATAGAAATAGCTACGTCGTTACCCATTACCTGTGCGGCTACCATTGTAACCGCCTCGTTTTGGGTTGGGTTAACCTTGCCCGGCATGATAGATGATCCCGGCTCATTATCCGGAATATGAATCTCGCCAATACCTGAGCGCGGACCAGATGCCAGCAGACGAATATCGTTAGCGATCTTCATTAAAGAAACAGCTATCTGTTTCAACGCGCCATGGCTTTCTACAATGGCATCATGAGCAGCCAGTGCTTCGAATTTATTTTCAGCCGTGCGGAATGGCAGGTTAGTGAATTTTGCAATGTATTCAGCCACCTTTACATCATATCCTTTTGGCGTATTGATGCCCGTGCCAACAGCAGTACCGCCTAATGCCAGTTCTGACAGGTGGTCAAGCGTATTTCTCAAAGCTTTCAGTCCGTGATCCAGTTGCGATACATAACCTGAGAATTCCTGGCCTAGAGTAAGCGGCGTAGCATCCATCAGGTGCGTACGGCCGATTTTTACTACGCTTTTAAATGCTTCTGATTTAGCCTTCAGCGTATCACGCAGTTTTTCAACGCCAGGTATGGTGACATCGATCAGCATTTTGTAAGCTGCGATGTGCATCGCGGTAGGGTAAGTATCGTTTGACGATTGTGATTTGTTCACGTCATCATTTGGGTGGATAAATGTTTTACCTTCGCCTAATTTATTGCCTTGCAATACATGTGAACGATTAGCAACAACCTCATTCACGTTCATGTTTGATTGCGTACCAGAACCTGTTTGCCAGATCACCAAAGGAAACTCCCTAGCCAGTTTACCGGCCAGGATTTCGTCGCATACCTGTGCAATCAGATCGCGTTTGTCAGCAGGCAATACGCCCAGATCGGTATTGGTATAGGCTGCAGCCTTTTTCAAATAGGCAAAAGCAGCTATAATTTCCTTCGGCATAGATGCCTCCGGACCAATTTTAAAATTATTGCGTGAACGTTCGGTTTGTGCTCCCCAATATTTGTCGGCAGGTACCTGTACCTCGCCCATGGTATCGTGTTCTGTTCTGAAACTCATGGTATTTGTAATAAATTATTTGCGGGGCAAAGTTATGGTTTTATACGAAGTGCGGGAACGGAAAGAGTAATATTATTGTGGAGGGTTTACCCCCTGACCTCCTCTGAATTTAGGAGAGGCGGTTTTTAGGACAGATGTCCAGGTAACCACGAAACCATCTCACAATTTCTTCTTACTTTTACGCCAACCAATCCGGTTTTACATGAGTAATACCTTTAACCGACCAATCCGTGTTTTAGTTGCTAAAGTAGGCCTCGACGGGCATGACCGCGGTGCACGTATCATTGCCACGTCGCTGCGCGATGCAGGTATGGAAGTGATCTACACCGGTTTGCGCCAAACGCCCGAGATGGTGGTGAATACTGCCTTGCAGGAAGATGTGGACGCAATAGGTATTTCTATTCTTTCGGGAGCCCATATGACGGTCTTCCCGAAAATACTTCAGCTCATCAAAGAGAAAAAAATGGATGATGTACTGGTAACGGGCGGTGGTATCATTCCCGAAAGCGATATGCACGAGCTGAAGAAAATTGGTGTGGGCGAGCTTTTCCCTCCGGGAACGAATACAAAGGATATTGTTCAGTATATCACCGATTGGGTGCATGAACATCGTAATTTCTAACGTCTTTAGTATCGCTGACATAATCGAACGGGACAAGATCAGCAATATTTTCCCATGCCATATATCCTTCAAAAAATAGTCCGGAGGTGGGTTCAAAGTGCCCGTAGTCATCAACAACAACAGGGACTTTTAAGTTTACGATAGATACTTGTCCGAAAGGCAAACTGTGAAACATCTTTCCCATACTATAATTTTTATCACGGTAACTGTCGGGTTCCCTTTCCTTAGTAAAAATTACAAAAAGAGCGTCTCTATAATTAAGTGTTTTGAAATGGCTATCATTAACAACCAGCAAACTATCCAGTTTAACCTGATGGAATATCAGTTTAAAAGATTTTTTCTTATCAATTTTTTCTCCTAATGGCCGCCTGTTTTTTACTTTATAAATTACAAATGCATCTTCAACAGCCGTATTATTATAAATGCAATGTATAAAATGGCGAACAGAGCCCTGATAAGCTATTTCACGGTTCTTTTTCCATTTCACAGAATCCTGTCTCGTTCCTTTCATCTCAGTGAAATAAGGATAGCCCTGGTAGGTTACACTGTTGGTAATAACGTTATATTCAAAGCCGGTAAGCAAGTATTTTAAGGTGTAGCCAAGAGCATCATTTTTTATAGTGAGAAAATCAGCTGCACTGGCTCTAAGAATTTTTGATTTTTTATCTAAATCGAAAAATAGTATGTCGGGGTTTGTTATGGTGCAGTTTGTGGCGTTATCAGTCTCGCCCAAAAATTGTCTTTTAAATATAGCCAGGTTATTAAACCACTCTTCGTCGGGCTTAATAACCACCTGCCTTAAATGCCTTGGGTTTGGGAATACCTGAATTTGTAACAATATGTTTTGATCTGTGACCGTGATCTTTTTCAGAAAAGGTTCATACCCCATCACCTTTACCATTATCTGGTAATTTCCGGGTTTAAGATTTTTAAAATGAAAGACACCATTTATATCTGTTGCTGTTGCAACTGTCGTATTAGCAACAAATACTGTTGCTCCGGGTATTTGCCTTTTGTCTTCGTCACGAACTTCCCCACTAATACTAAAGGTCTGTTGCGCCTTTAATTGGCGATTAATAGAAAAGGTTAATAGCAAACACAAAAAGCATATTTTTATTATTGGTTTCATTTTTAGTTTGGTTTAGGTAAATGGATGGGAGATCACGGTTCTTCTTTCCTTTACAAAAGGGAATACCATATTTTAAAGATAAATGAATTAGAATAACTTTACCCAATTTAATTTCTATGTCATGTTTGAAAACCTTCTTGTAGATTATAACGGCGCTATCCAGCATATCATCATCAACCGTGAAAGCAAGCTCAATGCTTTAAATAAAAACACCCTGGCCGAATTGCATACCGCTATTTACGATGCTTTTAACAATGACCGTGTAGGCGGTATCATCATCAGCGGGGCAGGGCAAAAGGCATTTGTTGCCGGAGCTGATATCTCGGAATTCTCTTCATTTGATTCTGCTCAAGGTGAGCAGTTGGCCCGTAACGGACACCGGTTAGTTTTTAACCAGATTGAAAACGGGAAGAAGCCCGTGATAGCGGCGATCAATGGTTTTGCTTTAGGCGGAGGATTGGAACTTGCTTTGGCCTGTCACATCCGCATCGCATCCGAAAATGCAAAGATGGCGTTGCCGGAAGTGAGTCTGGGCTTGATACCTGGCTACGGCGGCACGCAGCGTTTAACCCAACTGGTTGGGAAAGGCAAAGCCTTCGAAATGATCCTCACCGGCGATATGATCACCGCTCATGACGCTTTGCAATGGGGACTTGTAAATTATGTAGTATCGCAGGACGAACTGCTTAGCAAGGCTGAGGAGATCATGAACAAAATATTAACCCGCTCTCCTCTGGCGATCGAAACAGCAATTAGCGTAGTCAATTCAGCCACCCAACCCGGCGTTGATGGTTACGAAAAAGAGATACAAGGTTTCGCAAAATCCTTCGGTACTCCCGATTTCCAGGAGGGTGTAAGCGCCTTCTTAGAAAAACGGAAACCCGATTTCGGCATCAATAAGCCACTTTTTTGACATTATCCTGACTAAATCAAAAAATTAGTCAAATTTATCTTATTGTCAATCAAACGATTGAATAATCGTGACATTCAGATGAAACGCTGAGGTATTTTTCGTGCTTTACTTTGCTCCGTGTTTCAACCAACACATGAACAATTAATAAGTAATACAATGAAAACTACATTTAAAATTTCAGCCTTAGTATTAGCTTTTGCGGGATTCGCATTGGGCGCAAAAGCACAAACTACATCTACCAGCACTACTACTAAAACTTCAACAGGCCCTAATGGTATAGTTATAAGCATTGGTGCTGATGCCGGTATCCCGACAGGAAAATTAAACGATTCTTATAACTGGAACATTGGCGGTTCGGTACAAGCGGACATCCCGGTTCTGCCGCATCAGTTATTCGTAACCGTTAATGCAGGATACAACAGCATCCAGGGTAAAAAGGACATCGGTGGTGTACAGGGATTAGATGCTACCAACATTCAGTTGTTGCCGGTAAAAGCTGGTTTAAAGTACTTCCCGATCAGCCACTTCTATGTACAGGGTGAAGCAGGTGCTGCGTTCCTGTTAAACAAATCAGATTTTAACTACGACAAATCAGCAGCATTTGTATATGCTCCTCAAATTGGTTATCAATTCCCATTAGGTGGCAAAAGCTATCTTGATGCAGGTGTACGTTACGAAGCATCTACTAAATTCAGCAGCGTTGCCGACAACAGCAAAGTTAACTTCTTTGGCCTGCGCGTAGCTTACGCATTTGATACCAAGTAATAATTTTACATACCACACTACCTTTAGAAAAGACGGGAAGCGATTAGCTTCTCGTCTTTCTTATTTATTAAAAAAAATTTAAAAATTAGCCCTTTAATTAAAAACTCTTTAAAAATTAGCAAATTTGTGTGTAACTTGACGTGCAATAAATACGTTTACCTGTCAAAAAGTATATACCGGTTATGAAGAAAATACTCATCATAGATGATGAAGTTAATGTGTCCCTTCTGCTTTCCAAGTTTTTAACCCGGAATGGTTTTGACGTTACTACTGCTGCCACAGGTACTGGAGGTATGGAATTACTGAAAAATGTGGGATTCGACCTTGTTTTATGCGATTTCCGCCTGGAAGATACCGATGGCCGCGAAATGCTGAAAAATATAAAAAGCCAATATCCAAAAACCGGTGTGATCATCATTACCGGTTATTCTGATATAAAAATGGCCGTTGAGCTCATTAAAATGGGCGCATACGATTACATCACTAAGCCGCTTTATCCCGATGAAATATTAAATACGATCAATAAAGCTTTTGAAACCCACCACGCCCTGGTTGACGAACCTGAAGCTACGCCAATGGCAAGGGGGAACAATGGCCGTGAAGTGAAAAAACAGTTACCAGGCAATGACTTTGTTGTTGGTACCAGTAAGGCATCAAAAGAACTGGCACGCCAGATTGAGTTGGTGGCGCCCACTAATTACAGCGTAATTATTTTAGGCGAAAGCGGTACAGGTAAAGAATCGGCGGCAAAAAATATCCACCTGAACAGTCAGCGTGCGAATATGCCGTTTATTGCAATGGACTGCGGTTCGCTTACCAAAGAATTGGCGGCAAGCGAATTCTTTGGGCATGAAAAAGGCTCCTTTACTGGTGCGTTGTATACTAAAATTGGTCACTTTGAGATGGCTAATGGCGGTACGTTATTCCTTGACGAGGTTGGTAACTTATCTTATGACATACAGGCCGCCTTGTTAAGAACGGTGCAGGAAAGAAAAGTAAAGAGAATAGGCAGTACCAAAGAGATTGACCTGGATGTGCGTATTATCATTGCTACAAATGAAAATTTGCAGGATGGCATATCGAAAGGGCGGTTCAGGGAAGACCTTTATCACCGTTTCAACGAATTTACTATCTATATGCCTGCCTTGCGTGAGCTGGGAGGCGATATTATGTTATTGGCCGAACACTTTTTAAAAATGGCCAATAGTGAACTGGGACGTAATGTAACCGCTTTCTCTCAGGAAGTAACAGATTGCTTTATGAATTATCGCTGGCCAGGCAATATCCGCGAACTTAAAAACGTGGTACGCCGTGCAACGCTAATCACCGAAGGTGATGTAATACCCATGAAAGCCCTGCCTTTAGAAATATCAAACTACAGAAGCCCGGTAGCCGAAGCACCTATGTACGCTACTGTTTCAGCAGAACCTGTAATTGTTAATAGGGAGAACAGAAATGATTTGAAAAATGCGGCACAGGAGGCAGAGTATGACACTATTTTAAAAGTACTGCGTGAGGTGAACTTTAACAAAACTAAAGCTGCAGAAATTTTAAATATCGACCGGAAAACGCTGTATAATAAAATGAAGGCTATTAACCTGGGCAAATAAAATCATGCAAGAGCCAAAAGAAGGGGAGAAGTCAACAAACGATAATGTAAGAAGGCTTCGCCATGACATCAGGAACCAGCTTTCGAATATCAACCTTGCTGTTGAGCAGTTGAAGTACGAGATACCGGACGACGCGGGCTCTGACAGCGAATTTTATATTAATACCATCGCCATAAGCTGCGCCAAGATAAACATGCTGCTTGATGATTTATAATTGACTGTAAAACAATAGAATTTATATATGGCACTGAAACATCTCAGTGCCTTTTTTTGTTAAATTACCGTACTTATTGCAATTACTCCCTGATGTCGATTTTTAACTATAAACAGCGAAACAATATCATACTGGTAGCTATCATAGTATTGGGCTGTTTTTTAGTTTATGCATTAAGCGGTTTATTTAGTGCTATACTGGGTGCTATTGTGTTGTTTACTATTTTCAGACCGGTTTATCTTAAACTTGTTGAAGAGCGACACTGGAACAAAAGCATCGTTGCCCTAATGATCATTTTTCTTTCCCTTGTGGTTATTGTCATACCATTCCTCTCGCTGAGTATAATGGTGGTCAATAAGATATCGGGTATCAATAAAGACTCTCTTCCGATACAGGAATGGATCTATAAGATAGACACCTTCGCGGCATCGCATCTCAATCAGCCTAAACTGGCTGAAACCACGATGCAAAAACTAGGAGTGTACGTGACCGAACTGTTTCCGTCAATTATCGGCAGCGCGGTCAGTATAGTACTTACCTTGCTGGTAATGTACTTCTTGCTGTATTTTATGTTTACCCAGATAAAAGCGTTTGAAGCAGGTTTATTAAAATATGCCCCTTTTCGCGAACAGCACGCGTTAAGATTCTCACAGGCGCTGCGTGATTCAACTTATAGCAATGTACTAGGACAGGGCATTATAGCCATCACCCAGGGGACCTTACTGGCCAACGGCTTTTGGATATTCGGCTTGCCCGATCCTATTTTCTGGGGTGTTATCGGCTGCTTTATTTCGTTTTTGCCTGTGGTAGGCGCGCCTACGCTAACTATTCCTGCAAGTATTATCCTTTTCGCAAATGATCATACTGTGCGGGGAATATTGCTATTGGCTTACGGGTTACTTTTTATTGGTAATGTAGATAATGTATTGAGGATGATCATCAATAAAAAAATAGCCAATACGCACCCTATCATATCGGTGATAGGGGTATTTATAGGGATTCCGTTATTTGGCATATTAGGTTTAGTTTTCGGGCCATTATTACTATCTTATTTCTTATTATTGCTTGAGATTTACGAGACCAACCGCCTAGCTGCCGACAGACTGGCGCGGATAAAGACGGGAACAGACGGCTGATATTGATTGAATATTTTTTGGCTGGATAAAAGAAAATTCCGATATTAATAGGTAATATTTTAATATTATGAAGCGACAAAAAGTCTTAAAATGCATAATTGGCAAGATATTTAACCGTTAATAAAACAAATTTGAAACTATAAAATTATAAAGGATATGAGCGATAACTCAAAAGTAGTGGTTGCATTGCTTGCAGGACTAGCGGCAGGAGCAGCATTAGGAATATTATTTGCACCCGAAAAAGGTACCGAGACACGTGATAAGCTTACTGAGTCGCTAAAGAGATTGGGAGATTCTATAAGAGAAACTGCTGCCAATGAGATTGACAATCTTGTGGGCTTAAAAGATAAGGTGGTAGATAATTTCAAAAGTAAATTAAACAACACTGGAGAAGAACTTCAGGACGACCTGGAACACGCATGAATATAACCACCCTGAATTAAAAACCTTTTCAGGGCCCACAAAATAAGCCTATGGAAGAACAGAAACAAACGCCTCCTCCCATTATTGACCAGTTAAAAGAATATGCCGAAACGCAGATTAAGCTGGCAAAGTATGAGGCTATAGACCGTAGCTCAAAGTTCCTGTCAAGTTTTATTGTTGACGTCGTAATTGCGGTAGCTTTTTTGCTTACTTTTCTGTTTTTAAGTCTTGCCGTAGCTTTTATTCTTTCAATTTGGCTTGGTTCTTACTGGGCGGGGTTTGGATGCATGGCAGGTATATATCTGCTGATAGCTATAATCATAATTCTGGCGAAGGATAAGATAAAGAAGCCAATGATTGATATGTTTATTAAAAAGTTTTTCCAATAAAATGACCGATATAACCATAAATAATGCGGAAGATCTGAAAGCGGAAATACTACGTCTGCGTCATTTAAAGGAAGAGCAGGGCGAGGCACTCAAAATGCGTTTTAGCTCACCTGGCGCTGCTTTTTCAAGTCTGATGACCGTTTTTCCTAAAGAATCCAGGTTAAGGTTCGACATTTTTAACCAGGATTTTTTAGGCCTTATTTCGCGAATATTGTTGCCGTTAACACTTAATAAAACGTTATTTCGGAATTCGGGTTTCCTAACTAAAGGACTTGTAGGGTTTTTATCCCAAAAAGCTTCTCACTTTATCAGCGAGGATTCAGTATCCGGTCTTTGGGATAAGGTAAAGTCTCTGTTCGAAAAGAAAAAACAGAAGCAGGAAGATTATGGCATTCCTCCTGAAAGCGAGGCCTCATAGCCAATTTTCGATTATCATAACATCTTAATAAAACTTATTTTTGCCCTTTAAGTTTTTTAAGTGGGAAAAGATAAGTTAAGACGTTTTGCCGAGGTAAGCACCTTCAGCAATGTGGTTCAGTTAGATGCGGGCAAACCTTTTAAAGGCAAATGGGCATCAGAATTTTTTAAAAATAATAATCCCGTAGTGCTTGAGCTGGCCTGCGGCAAAGGTGAATATACCGTAAACCTGGGCCGGATATTTCCAGATAAGAATTTTATTGGTATTGATTACAAAGGCAACCGCATCTGGCGTGGTGCCAAAACTGCTTTGGAAGATGGTGTGAGCAACGTTGGCTTTTTACGTATTCAGATAGAAACCATACTTGATTATTTTGCCGACGGGGAGATCGATGAGATATGGATCACTTTTCCAGACCCGCAGCCGCAGATAAGCCGGGAAAAAAAAAGACTTACTTCGCCACGCTTTCTTGAAAAATATAAGCAGATACTTAAGCATGAAGGGCCTATCAATCTGAAGACAGACAACGATGATTTGCATGCTTACACCTCGGAAAAAATAGATGAGCTTGGCCTTAAATTATTTGTT
>Ga0207695_10006363_pt1 | contig 15365 bp, 17 predicted proteins | sample KBSC54metaG_FD_184354 | JGI IMG/M metagenome (GOLD analysis project Ga0207695, IMG submission 184354) | Corn rhizosphere microbial communities from Kellogg Biological Station, Michigan, USA - KBS C5-4 metaG (SPAdes) (version 2) | ecosystem: Host-associated > Plants > Roots > Rhizosphere > Soil... | reverse complement strand
TGGCCAGCGCCGCCGACGCCGCCATCGCCGCCAGCACCTGGCGACGATTGACGCCGGCCGCGCGGTCGATGTGGATCACCTGCGGGTCGTCGGGAGCGTGCGGATGGGGATGCATGGGGTGGGCGGCAAGCGTCATGCCGTCAGCGATGGCAGGTGGAGCAGTCGGTCATGCGGCGGCGGCTTTCGAGGTGGGCCGCGCGCGCGAGCAGGCCGGCCTGGCCGGGCGGCGGCAGCGGCGCGTCCATCGAGAACGCCTGCGACGTCGGCCGCAGGTGCGGGACCGGGTCGCGATGGCAGTCGAGGCACCACTGCATCTGCATCGGACGCGCGCGCCACGCCAGCGGCATCTGGTCGACGCGCCCGTGGCACTCCACGCAGGCCACGCCCTTGGCGACATGCACGCCATGGTTGAAGTAGACGAAATCCGGCAGCACGTGGACCCGTCGCCACGCGATCGGCTGCTGGCCGGCCTGGCTGCGATGCAGCAGCGCCAGCAGGGGCTGGTCGCGGAAGAGCTGCGAATGGCAGCCCAGGCAGACCGCGGTGGACGGCAGGCCGGCGTGCGCGGCGGTCTCCACCGTCGTGTGGCAGTAGCGGCAATCGATGCCATCGTCGCCGACGTGGTGCTTGTGGCTGAACGGGATCGGCTGCGTGATCGGCTCGCCGAGCTGCTCGTAGGCGCGGGCGCGCCAGACGAACAGGAGCACGGTCGCGACGCACAGGCCCAGCAGCGCCAGCACGGCCAGGCGGACGGCGAGCACGGCGCGCCGCGAGAAGACGGCGCTCATCTCGGGTGCGCCGGCGCGGCGCCGAACGGGCAGGTGCGATGTCGCGCGGACACGGCGGGGCGCGCGCGACGACCGGGAATCGGCATGCGGTTTCCTTGTCGGATGCCGCAGGCCGGGCAAATCGCATGCGCGACGCGTTCGGGAGGCGCTCGACCGCGAAGCATGCGGGTGCCGCGCCAGCACAGAGGGAAAACACCGGATCGCGCGGCGCTCCTCCTCGTCAACAATCGTGCCTGGAACATTCGCTTTCCGACGCGCTGGAGGGCAGGGTCGGATGCGATCGTGCACCGGACGTCTCACGACGCCAGGTCACGGAGTACTTCCTGAGGTGATGTTCCGGGGTGAAATTTTAGGGGCCGCATCTTGCGGCCCTTTTTTCGTCCGGCGATCGATCCCGCGCGGGACGACCAAGGGTTTCCCCGGCGCCCCGCGGGGCTGCGATCAGCCCTTGACCACCGCGTTGTGGCGCTTGTCGTAGATGCGCTTGCTCTGGCGGTTGTCCGCGCGCTGGATGCCGCGCTGCTCGCGGGCGCCGACATGGCCGTCGGCACCGGCGCGCGCTTCGCGCGCGTCGACGTGCGACTGGCCGCGCTCCAGCTTCGAGGCTTCCCGGTTGGTCAGGCTGCCATCGCGCACGCCGTTGTTGATGCGCTGCTGCTGGTTGACGTCGCGCTGCACGTCGGCCTGCGCGCGCTGCGAGGACGCCGACATCGGGTTGCCGTCGATGCCGTTGCGCTTGGCCTGCGTGATGTCGCGGCTGACCTTGTTCTGCGCCGCCGTCAGCTTCGCCTTCTCCGCGGGCGACAGGCTGCCGTCCTTCATGTCGCGGGCCTGCATCCGATCGACGTGCGCCTCCTCGCGCTGCAGCTCGCTGTTCTCGCGCGTGGTGATCGTGCCGTTCTGCAGCCCGTTCTCGATGCGCTGTTCCTGGTTGACGTCGCGTTGCGTGGTGCCGGCGGCATTCGTCTGCGCCGACGCGGCGAAGCTGGCACCGAAGGCGGCCCCGGCGACGAGGGCGGTCACGAAAAGCTTGCGGTTCATGTCGATCTCCTGGTGTGTGTGTGGTTCGGGAGCGAACTGGTGTGCGGTTCGTACCGGCTCAACGAGGCCGCGCCGGCATGAGTTGACCCTGACGCGGGAACATCACCTGGAGATTCAAACGCTTGACTCGGCAGCAACACGGCAAGCAGTCGTTGCGCCGCCGCGCGCGCGGTGTCCGACAATGCGCCCATGCCCGAGCACGCTCCCATCACCCCCGCCATCGACAAGCGCCTGACCGATCTCGAGGTCAAGGCCAGCTTCACCGAGGACCTGGTCGACCACCTGAACGACCTGGTGGCCCGCCAGCAGGAGCAGATCGACCTGCTGATCCGCGAGGTGGGCAAGCTGAAGGATCGCGCGCCCGACACCAGCGGCGCGCCGCGCGATCCGCGCGACGAACTGCCGCCGCACTACTGACCCGAGAGGCCGCCGCCGGCCCGCCGATGCGGTCGCCGCCACGAATGCAGGAACACCAGACGAAGTCCGAATGACGGCGCCCGATCCGCACCACCTTCCCCAACCCGACGTCGTCGCCTCGATGCGCGGCGATCTCGCCGACTGGCGCCAGTGGCTCGCGCGCCTCGTGGTGCTGGCCTACGCCGCTGCCGCGGGGCTGTCGGTGGTCGCGTTCAACGAGCTGTGCGAAGCCGCGCAGCGCGGTTTCGCGGGCGTGCTCGCGTTCCACCCGTGGGCGCCACTGGCATGGACGGCCGCGTGCACGGCTCTCGTCGTGTGGCTGGCGCGGCGCTTCGCACCCGGCACGGCGGGCTCGGGCATTCCGCAAGTCATGGCGGCGCTCGACCCCACGGCGCCGCCGGGACTGCGTGCCGGCCTGGTGTCCCTGCGGCTCAGCGTCGCCAAGGCCATCCTGACCGCCGGCTCCCTGCTGGCCGGCCTGGCCAGCGGGCGGGAAGGGCCGTCGGTGCAGATCGCCGCCGGGGTGATGCAGCATGCGAGGCGCTGGTTGCCTGCGCATCCCGGCATCTCCGAGCACGGGCTGCTGGTGGCGGGCGGCGCCGCGGGCATCGCCGCGGCGTTCAATGCACCGCTGGCCGGCGTCATGTTCGCGATCGAGGAACTGGCACGCACGCTGGAGCAGCGCAGCAGCGGCCTGATCATCGCGGCCATCGTCCTCGCGGGCCTGATGGGCGTGTCCTTCTTCGGCAACGCGACGTACTTCGGCACGATCGACGTGCCCGCGCTGCACTACGCCCTGTGGTGGCCGGCACTGCTGCTCGTGCTCGCCTGCGGCGCGCTGGGCGGCGTGTTCGCCCGGCTGCTGCATTCGTCCATCACGGGGTCGACCGACCGCGTCGGCCGTTGGCGCGCCGCGCACCCGGTGGCCTTCGCGGGAGCCTGTGGTCTCGCCGCGGGCGTCATCGGCATCGTCAGCCAGGGGGCGACGTTCGGAAGCGGCTATGGATACACGCGGGCGCTGCTGGAGGGCCACCTCGACGTGCCGCTGCTGTACGTCACGCCGCGCGTCGTGGCGACGTGGCTGGCCGTCTGGTCGGGCGTGCCCGGCGGCATCTTCGCGCCGTGCCTGGCCATCGGTGCCGGCGTCGGTCACGACATCGCGGCCTTCACCGGTGCGACCGCCGACGGCGCGGCCCTCATCGCGCTGGGCATGGCCGCGTTCCTGGCGGCCGTGACGCAGGCGCCGATGACGGCCTTCATCATCGTCATGGAGATGGTGGGCGGCCACGCGATGGTGCTGAGCCTGATGGCGGCGGCGCTCGGCGCGAGCCTGGTCTCGCGCTGGGTCGCGCGGCCCCTGTACACCTCGCTGGCGCACACCATCGTCGCGCGCGCGGTTCGCGTCCGGGCGGACGGCGGCGCCTGACGGCAACCGTAGCCAGGGCCCTGGCGCGCGTTCAGCTGCGGTCGAGGTGGGTGCCTGGGGCGGCCCGTGCCGGCACGGCGTGCGAGGCCGACGGCTCGAGCGACGCCTCCGCCGCGGCCGCCGCCTTGTCCGACACCGGCAGCGTCGCGATCACGAGGCCGACGGCCAGCGAGAACAGCAGGGCGGCCAGCGCGATCGCCTCGGCCACGCGATCCTCGCGCGCGTACGGCAGGCTGCCGTCGCGCAACCACAGGTATTCGGATGGCGGGCCGGCGTGCGGCACTGCGTCGTCGTGGTGCATGGCGTTCCTCGTCGCTGCGATGGGGTGTCGGGGGCACCCTCGTTCCCGGGGAATTCGGCGCGCGCCGCAGGACGATGAGCGTTCCGCCGTCGGGAAGTCTCCACCTTCCTCGTCAGGAATGCGCAAACACGGAGCGGCCTCTCCCGAGGCGCCCACGCAAGGGTCAGAGCTCGATCAGCTTCTCGCGGATGGCCCAGCGCACCAGTGCCGGCACGTCGGCCAGTTCCAGCTTGGCCATCAGCCGGCTGCGATAGGTGTCCACCGTCTTGGGCGACAGGTGCAGTTCCTCGCCGATGGCGGCGCTGCTCTTGCCGCTGGCCACCATCACCAGGATCTGGCGCTCGCGCGGCGACAGCGTGTTGCCGCGTTCGGCGTCGGTCGTCAGGCCTTGCACGGCGATGTCGGTCAGGCCCTCGCCGAGGTAGCGGCGGCCCTGCATCACGGCATCGACCGCGGTGACCAGTTCGACGCTCGCCGAGCCCTTGAGCACGTAGCCGGACGCGCCCATGCGCAGCGCCTCGGCCACGTTGCGTGGCTGGTCGGACATCGACAGCACGATGACGCGCGTGGTCATCTGCCGGCGCTGCATCTCGGCCAGCACCTCCAGGCCGGAACGGCCATCGAGCTGCAGGTCCAGCATCAGCACGTCGGGCACCAGCCGGTTGACCTCCGACAACGCCTGCGTGACGTCCTCGCCCTCGCCGACGATCGTGTGCCCGGCGCCCTGCAGCAGCGCGCTCAGGCCCGCCCGCACGATCGGGTGGTCGTCGATCAGATAGATTCTTGCCATAAGCCTTGTTCTCCCTGAACCAGCGCCGCTGCGGAATGCCGCGCGACGCGCCTTCCCGGTTCGCCGCTCGACTCGCGGCCTCGATCACGTCCTCTGCGAGCCGTGTTTTCCTCAACGCTACGCTGGCCGCCTGCGCAGGTCAATCGCAGAAGCCGGTGGCAATGTACTGTGCGCTGCAATGCCGCGTCGGCGACGGGTCGGGTGACGCTGGCCATTCCAGGGGCTTCGTGCCGCGACGCATCAGCCGCCGCCGAGCGCGGCCAGCAGGCTCTCGATGTCGACCGGCTTGACCAGGTGCGCGTCGAAGCCCGCCGCGCGGGCCCGCGCGACGTCGTCCGGGCCGCCGTAGCCGGTGAAGGCGACCAGGCGCATCGGCCGGCCGCCCAGGCGGCGGCGGATCTCGGCGGCCAGCTGGTAGCCGTCCATCCCGGGCAGGCCGATGTCGATGACCGCTGCGGCCGGCGCGAACGACTCCAGCTGGTCCAGCGCGAGTTCGGGGTGGACGGCCGTGGCCACCTCGTAGCCGAAGGCCTGCAGCAGGATCTCCATCGACTCGACGGCGTCGACGTTGTCGTCGACCAGCAACACGCGCTTCGACGATGCGGACGGGGAATCGGTGGGGCGGGGTGCGGGGGACATGCGGCGGCGGGCCCGGAGACGAGGGGTCCGCGCGATTATGGCGTGGCAAGGGGGTATCCGGCGCCGCGGGCCGTCCGCTTGCCTGCTGTCCTACACGCCGTGATGGGCTCGGCCTACCGCGCCCGCGCCGCGCCGGCTCCACACTGGGGCGACTCGACAATGACGATGGAGACGACGATGGCGCAGCAGCGCGCAGACCGATCACCCCCGCCCGCGGAGGCGGCGCGATGAGTGCCGTCCATGTCTTCCCGGCCTCCGACGAGACGCTGGAGGTGCCCGTGGAGGCGACGGGCGAGGGCGCCGAGGTGCAGGAGAAGGAGCGCGCGCTGCTGCAGATGCCCATCGACGTGCGCAGCACCTCGATGATCGTCATTGCATCGCTGCTCGGCCTGTATGCGCTGCGTTGGGCCGCGCCGATCGTGATCCCTGTCCTGATGGGCCTGCTGTTCAGCTATGCGCTGACGCCGCTGGTCGACCGCATCGTGCGCCTGGGCGTGCCGCGCCCGCTCGGCGCTGCCGTCGTGATAATCGCGCTCGTGGGCGGCGTCGCCTGGGGCGCGTGGTCGCTGACCGACCAGGCCAACAACCTGATCGAGTCGCTGCCCAGCGCCGCCCAGAAGGTGCGCGATACCCTGCACCCGCGCGGCCGCGATCCCAGCCCGTCGACCATGGACCAGGTGCAGAGGGCTGCGGCCACCATCGCGCAGGCGACCGACAACTCCCGGCCCGCGCCCGGCGTGGCCAAGGTGCAGATCGTCAAGCCGCAGTTCAACATCCAGGACTACGTGCTCACCGGCACGATGCGCGTGGCCGAGGCGGCGGCGCAGGCGCTGGTGGTCGCCTTCATCACCTTCTTCCTGCTGTGCGCGGGCGACACCTTCCGGCGCAAGGTCACGCGCATCGCCGGGCCCAACTTCGCCAAGCGAAAGATCACCGTGCAGGCGCTCGACGAGATCACCGACCAGATCCAGCGCTACCTGCTGGTGCAGCTGCTGACCAGCGTCGTCGTGGGCGTGGCCACCGCGCTGGCGTTCTGGGCGCTCGGCTTCAACAATGCGGCCGCCTGGGGCGTGCTGGCCGGCGTGCTGAACCTCGTGCCCTATGTCGGCACCGTGGTGATCTGCGGCGCCTCGTCGGTGGTGGCCCTGCTGCAGTTCGGCACCCCGCAGATGGCGCTGGCCGTGGGCAGCGTGTCCATCGTGCTGCACGTGATCTCGGGCTACGTCATCACGCCGTGGCTGACCAGCCGCACCAGCCGGCTCAACGCCGTCGTCGTGTTCATCGGCGTGCTGGCCTGGGGCTGGTTGTGGGGCGTGTGGGGGCTGCTGCTCGGCACGCCGATCCTGATGGCGCTGAAGGCGATCTGCGACCGCGTGGAGGACCTGCGTGCGATCGGCGAGCTGCTGGGCGGCAGCGACAAGCCCGCGGAAGGCGGCAGCGGGACCGCCGAGGCCTGAGCCGCGGCCGTCCCGGCACGCTCGGCGGCCGCCCGGCCCGTCACTTCAGGCGGGGATTCAACGCGTGGACTGCGACGCGGCGTCGCGCGGCCCGCGGCCGCCCTGCGGCGGCGGCACGGCGACGACGTCGCCCATGCGCATGCACGCGCCCGAGACGGTGCGCCCTGCGCGATCGGTGAAGCTCGCCTGCGCACCCACGGCCTTGCCCTGGCAGGCCGCGACCGCCTCGGGCGGCGGGCCGTGAGGGCCCTGGCCGGCCTCGCCGGACGGCGGGCCGCCGGGCGCGGCGGACTGCGCGAGGGCGGCCAGCGGCGGCGCCAGCAGCAGGACGGCGATGGCGAGAAGGCGTCGGAGATGATCCATGCGAGGGCTCGTGTCGTTGGGATGCCGGCCATCATGGCGGGCGCATGTTGCGCCCATGCCCTTCGGATCCTGTCCGCGCGGACACACCGTCAAGCGAAGCTGCCGCGACCCTGCGTCTTCGCCTCGCGCAGCCGCTGCGCTGCATGCGCCCGCAGCTCGGGTGCGCCGCCGTCGCAGGCGACTCCCCATGCCAGGCCCGCGCTGGCGCCGATGCGGATGGTGAGCGCGTCGACTTCGAAGGGCTGCGCCGCCGCGGCGATCGCCTTGCGCGCCAGCGCCTGGGCGTGGGTGCGCTCGCGCATGCCCGCCAGCGCGAGGACGAATTCGTCGCCACCGAGGCGTGCCACCACGTCTCCGGGGCGCACGATCGCCTGCAACCGGTGCGCGAACTCGCACAGCACGCGGTCGCCGGCCGGATGGCCGAACACGTCGTTGACGGCCCGCAAGCCGTCGAGGCCGACGCGCAACAGCGCCAGCGGGCCGGCCAGCGCCGCGCCGCGGTGCACGGCGAGACACTCGTCGAGGCCGTGGCGGTCCAGCAGGCCCGTCAATGCGTCGCGGCGCGCCAGCGTCGGCAGCAGCCCCGGCGCGTCGCCCGGGCGCAGCAGCCACTGGCCGACGCCGACGTGGCCGTCGATCGCACCGTCGATGCGCAGCCCGATGTACGTCATCGCGAGGTCGCCCAGGCGCTGCGACGGGTCGACGCTCTGGAGGCTGACCGTCTCGCCGGCCAGCGCCCGCGCGATCCAGGGCTCGCAGGCCGCATGCGGTACCGGGCCGACGAGCTCGGCGACGCGGCGCCCCAGCAGTTCCGAGCGCGCCAGGCCGGCCCAGCGCTCGAACGCCGAGTTGACGACGCGGTAGCGGCCGTCGGTGCCCGCGACGGCGACCAGCGCGGGCAGCGCCTCGATGACCGACTGCAGCGCGGCCGTCTGCAGCGTCAGCGCGTCGCGCGCGGCGACCTCGCTCGAGATGTCGCGCATGACGGCCGACAGCCGCTCCACGCGCCCGTCCTCGCCGCGATGGGCGATGGCCAGGTGGCTCACCCGCGCGACGCGGCCCCCCGGCCAGCTTCAGCGCGGTCTCGCCGCGCCAGGAGCCGTGTGCGCGCAGCGCGGGCTGCACCTCGTCGACATGGCGGGCATTGGAGTCGGCGGTGCCCAGGTCCTCGGTGCGCAGGCCGGCCAGCGATGCGCCAGGCGCGATGCCGATGGCGCGCCGCAGCGCCGGATTGACGTACTCGATCTCGCCCTGGCGTGTCGCCTGCAGGATGAAGTCGGGGCTGAGCTCGGCGATCTCCGTGAGCTCGCGCAACTGGCGTTCGCTGGCCACACGCTCCATGACGTCGACGCTGGTGGCGTAGAAGCGGCGCACGCGGCCGTCCTCGCCGAGGTCGGGGATCAGCTGCGTGTGCAGACGGCGCGTCTGCCCCCGCAAGGTCTCGTCGTATTCGAACGCCTGCGGCTGGCCGCGCAGCACGGCCAGCACGTGCGGCTCGATGACAGCGTCGCCGCTGCCGCCGGAGAACTCGGCGCGCGCGTGGCCCAGGATCTCCTCGCGCCGCCGGGGCCTGTCACGGCATCAGTTCACGGCGCGGATGTAGATCGGCACGGTGCTCTTGCAAAGCTGGGTCGACGACGCCGGGTACAGCGGCTTGGCCATGTACGACGACTGCACGGTCGACGGCAGCGGGCTGGGCAGGCGCATGTGGAAGCGGACTTCCTCGAGATAGCTCCTGCCGCCGGAGCTGATGCACAGGTACTCGATGTCGATCTTCGCGTAGGTGCCGTAATCGAGCGCCGCCGCGGACTGCAGCTGCGACAGCGTCAGGTGGCCGCCGACGTTGGCCGAGACCGTCGCGCCGAGGTTGCTCGCGTTGATGCCATCGAGCATCGACAGCGCCGGCGCGAAGAAGTCCTGCTGCGACAGGCCCGAGCAGGTGCCGTGCTCGGTCCACTCGTGGCGATCGAGGTAGGACTGCGTGCCCGGCTCGTCGATCTGCAGCAGCGATTCGGTCGAAGGCTCCAGGACGACCGCGGGCAGCGACGCCCAGTCGCCGGCCTGGTCGGCGGACTTCTGGCTGGCGCTCACGCCGCAATACGAACCGCTCTGCGGCCACAGGCCGTGCAGCGAGAGGTAGTGCGCGTCATGCCGGGTCGGCGTCTCGCTGGCGCACTCGGGCTTGGTCGAATGCTGCAGGCAGAACGCCGGCTCCCAGCTGATGGCCAAGGCGTAGTTCTCGATCGGCGAGGCGGCACGGGCGGCAGCGGGCGCCAGCGTGACGGTGAGGGCGGCAAGGGCGCCGGCGAGGAGGGGGCGCAGGACGGGGGACGATTGCATGCTCGTGGTTCTCCAGGTTTTGTTGCGGTCCACGCGCTCGTGGCGCGTGGCCGACCCGGATTCGAGCATCGGCGCATGACAGCAGACAGCGGGAAACGCCGGTCGACCGCGCGCAGGCCGTCGCGTTGCTTTTCGCGCGAATCACCTATGGAGAGCCGGCCTCCCGGAACGGCGGGCGATATACCCCATACCGTGTTTCGGGTATGGCCGCCGTCCCTCCCTGTTCAGCTTCACGACGGCTCCGGCATCGCCATCAGCTGCATCTTGCGCTGGGCGATGCGCCCGCCCATGGCCTTGAGGTCCAGCGCCGACTTGCGCAGCTTCGGGAAGAGTTCGTTCTCTTCTTCCTTGACGTGGTGGTCGACGTATTCGCCCAGCACCTTCACCCTGGCATCGAACAGCGGCTGGTCGCTGGTCATCGTCTTGATCTGCGCGACCAGGCTCTTTGCGCTGGCGTGTTCGACGTAGGCCTCGTCGACGATGTCGCCGTCGTGCACCAGCACCTCGCGCGCGGCCGGGTAGAGGATCTCCTCCTCCACCTGCGCGTGCAGGGTGAGCGCGACGCAGATCTGGCTGGCGAGCAGCATGCGTTCGTCGCCGCGGCCACCGGCCTCCGCGAGCTTGTCGTACTGCTGGAACATCGCCTTGACTTCGCGATGCTCGGCCGTCAGCAACTGCAACGCGTCCTGCGACGAGTCCGGCTGCGCGGCGTGGCCCTGCGTGGCGGGTTGGCTGGCTGACATGGTGCTCTCCTGGCGTAAGGTGTGTTGCCGCGAGTTCGCGGCAACCCGCATACCCATGCCCCCACGGCGGCGGCTCAGGTGGCGCGCAGGGGAACCGGCGCGGGCGCCGGACGCTTGAGCAGGAAGATGGCCACCGCCGCGACGATGCAGGTCGCGCCGGCCGTGTACAGCGCCGGGCTGTACGACTGCATCACCGTGCGCGTCAGGCCCGCGCCGTAGGCCGCCACGGCGCCACCGAGCTGGTGGCCCGCGAAGATCCAGCCGAAGATCATCGGGGCGCGCTGCTTGTCGAACGCCGCGCTGGTCAGACGCACGGTGGGCGGCACCGTGGCGACCCAGTCGAGCCCGTAGAACACGGCGAACAGCGACAGGCCCACCACGGTGAAGGTGGAATGCGGCAGCCACAGCAGCGACAGCCCGCGCAGGCCGTAGTACCAGAACAGCAGCTTGCGCACGTCGTAGCGGTCGGACAGCCAGCCCGAGGCGATCGTGCCGATGAAGTCGCACGCGCCGATCGTGGCGAGCACCGATGCCGCGGGCACCGGGCCGAGGCCGTTGTCGCCGCACAGCGTGATGAAGTGCGTCTGGATCAGGCCGCTGGTACTCAGGCCGCACACGAAGAACGTGCCGAACAGCACCCAGAACGCGCCGCTGCGCGAGGCCAGCCCCAGCGTGCGCACCGGCTCGAGGAAGTTGGGCCGCCAGGCGGCGGGCGCGGCGTCGGCATGCGCCGGATCGGCGCCGAAAGGCACCAGGCCCAGCTCGTTCGGGCGGTCGCGCAGCAGGCAGAACGCGAGGCCGGCGACGACCAGGCAGCTCGTGAACACCGGCGTGATGGCCAGGCGCCAGCCGTGGCTCTGGATCAGCGAGGCGGCGATCGGCAGGAAGATCAGCTGGCCCGTGGCCGAGCTGGCGGTGAGCAGGCCCATCACGAGGCCGCGGCGCTGCTCGAACCAGCGATTGGCGACGGTGGCGCCCAGCACCAGCGCGGTCAGTCCCGACCCGACGCCCAGCACGAGGCCCCACAGCGCGACGAGCTGCCACAGTGCGGTCATGCGCGTCGCCAGCGCCATGCCCGTCGCGATCAGCAGCAGCGCGCTGCAGATGATGCGGCGCAGGCCGTAGCGCTCCATCAGCACGGCGGCGAACGGGCCGATCAGGCCGTACAGCATGAAGCGCAGCGCGATCGCGCCGGAGATCTGGTCCGTGCTCCAGCCGAATTCCCGGCTGAGCGGCAGCAGGAAGGCGCCCGGCAGGCCGAGCGCGGCCGACGACGTGAGCATCGTCAGGAACGCGATGCCCATGACGACCCAGGAGAAGTGGATGCCGCGACGGCCGAACCAGTGGGCGACGGGAGTGGCGAACATCGATCAGGCCTTCCGGGTCTTGCGGGGGGTGGCGCGCTCGCGCGCGGGGATGGGCGCCGGCGCGCTCGTGGGGGCGGGTACGTGCGCGCGCAGGAGACGTTCGCGCGCGGCCGCGAGGAACTCCGCCGACAGCGGGGCACCCTCGGTGGCGCGGGCCAGCATCAGTGCGCCGGCCATCGTGGCGTAGTCGGCGATGGCCGCGCGGCGCCGGGTGGCCGCGTCGGGGCCGTCCTCGACACCGGCCAGGATGCCCACCAGCGCCTCGAGCCCGTCGAGGTAGGCGCTGCGGATCGGCGCGGCGACGGGCTCGCGTGCGACGTCCGCCGCGAGCGACACCGACGGGCAGCCGAGCCCGACTTCCTTGACGCTGGGCGCCGACAGGAACCTGTCGACGATGAGCGCGCGCCCGGCCGCCTCGTCGGCCTGGCTCGCGACGCGCTTGCGCCAGCGCTCGGCCGACTGCGCGAACGCGTGGGCGACGGCCTCGCCGGCGAGCGCGTCCTTGGATTCGAAGTGGCCGTAGAAGCCGCCGTGCGTCAGGCCGGCGGCCCCCATCAGGTCGGCGACGCTGACCCCGTTGATGCCACGCTCCTTGAACAGGCGGGCGGACGCCTCGGTGATCTGCTGGCGGTGACTTTCGGCCTCGGCGCGGGAGACTCGGGGCATGGGAACTCCTGCAGTGGATGCGATTTTTAAAGTATAGGCATCATGATAAATGGATGTCAAACATCATGAATAAACATGTTCGCAGGACGGCCATCGCGCAGGCGAGCGCCTTGCCGCGGATGGGGCATCATCACGCCAGGATGTTTCGCCACAGGAGCCCCGCCATGCGTGCCACCCCCCGATTCCTGCTGCCCTGCGGTGCGCTGCTGCTGGCCGTCGCGGGCTGCGCGACGCCGCAGTCGCGCACCGAGGCCTACGAGAAGGCGCTGAGCCAGTGGCAGGGCGCGTCCGAGCAGACGCTGCGTGCGCGCTGGGGCACGCCCGTGTCGGAGGAGGCCGCGGGTCACGGCAAGTGGCTCACGTACGTGGTCAGCAACGGCGCGACGCCGGCACCGACGATGAGCTTCAGCATCGGCGGGTTCGGGTTCGGCGGAGGCGGGCACACGTCGGTCGGCGGCGGCGTGGGCGTGAGCACCCCGGTCGGCCAGCCGACGCCCGTGACGTGCACGACGCGCTTCCTCGTCGAGGACGGCAAGGTCAGCACCTGGAACTTCGACGGCCCCGGCTGCGGCAGCACCGGCGGGTAGGTGCCGTCCGGCAGGGGGCCGGCGCGCGTCGCCGTCCGTGCCTCAGAGGGGCATGCGCAAGGTGTCGCCCGGGTCGAGCTCGTCGTCCATCGGCAGTTCCACGAGCGTGTCACCGGCATCGGTCTCGCCGTCCGTGGGCAGGTCGATGTGGATGTCGGCCAGGGGCGCGGGCCGCGTCGCCTCGTCGTCCTCGGGCCCGTGGGCCATCAGCAGGGCGGGGGCGATGCGCTGTGCGACGGCCTGCCGCGGCGCCGCCGGTGCCTCGGCGGCCGCGAGCGGCGCGAACAGGTCGATCAGCGCGCCGAAGGTGCGGCGCGCGCTCATGCAGGCGCGCACGACGTCGCGCGGGGAATCGCCGATCTCGAGCGCGGCCAGCACGCGGAAGTTGCTCCACATGGCGGCCGAGTCGCCGCCGAAGCCGTGGAAATAGCTGGCGCCGCTACCCTGGCCGAGCCCCAGCGTGCGCTTGAGCAGCGGCGCGATGACGCGACCGCCAAGCGCCGAACTCTCGATGACATACAGCGAGCCCAGCACCTCGGGCAGGTCGATCAACGGCAACGCGGCGGCCGCCGGCGCATCGACCGGGGGCGTCGCCGCCTTGCCGACGCTGCGCAGCCACTCGACGTCGGCACTGGCGAAGCCGCCGCGCCAGCGGGCGCGGAACCAGGATTGCAGCCGCTCGGGCAGGGCGGCGTGGATGCGCGGCTCCCACACGCGCAGGAACGCGTCGAGGCGCGACAGGATCGCCGCGTAGCGCGCCAGGGGCATCGGTGCGTCCAGGCCCAGGATGCGTTCGAAGCGGTCGTGGTCGGCGCGGGTCGTCAGGCGCAGTTCGGCAAGGGCGGTATCGGTGCTCAAGGAAGGGACGTCGCGTCGGACGCGCAAGGCTGGTCTCGATCCGGATCGTAGCGGATCGGCGGTGCCGCGGGCATCGGCGCGCGGCGCGCAAACGTTCACGCCAGGAACGATTGCTCAGTCCAGCGTGGCGTGCGCCGGCGTCGTGGCGATGACCGCGTGGCTGGCCGGGTGCAGGCGATGCCAGGTGCGCAGCGAGGTGGGCAGCACGAGGATGGCCACCAGCGCCGCGACGAGGCCGGCCTTGGTCAGCTTGTAGACCGTGCGGTTCCAGGCCTTGAAGCGACGGCGGTAGTGGCCGGCGCGATCGGACAGGAAGAACAGGCGGTTGATCAGGCCGATGCGGTCGGAGTCGTCGTTGGGCGAACTGGCCGCCGCCACGACGTGGCGTCCGAACCAGCGGTTGAAACTGCGCGCGAATGCGTTGCGCATCGGCCGCTCGATGTCGCAGAACAGTATCAGGCGCTCCACATTGGTGCGATTCTCGGCCGCGTGGATGTAGGTTTCGTCGAATATCACGGCCTCGCCGTCGCGCCAGCTGTAGGGTTTCCCGTCGACCGTGATATTGCAGCGGTCGTCGTTGGGCGTGATCAGGCCCAGGTGGTATCGCAGCGAGCCGGCATACGGATCCTTGTGGGGATTGAGCACCGCGCCGGGCGGGAGCGTGGTGAACATCGCCGCGCTGACACCGGGAATACCGCGCAGCAGTTCCGTGGTGCGCGGGCACAGCCGCTGGGCGGAAGGGTGCGCGTCGCCGTACCACTTCAGGTAGAAGCGCTTCCAGCCCGATTTCGCGAACGAGTTGAAGCCCGCGTCGTCCTTCTGGTCCGGCGACTTCATCCGGGCGTGGGCCATCAGCGCCAGGCCTTCGGCACGGATGGTGTCGGCGTTCAGGCGCAGCGCCTCGAGTTCCGGGAAGCGCGACACCTCCGTGAACGGCCGGTTGGGGATGGCCGAGAACGCGTACAGCAAGACATTGACCGGCGCGAGCAGGCCCGAATGGTCGAATACCTGGCCCCAGAAGCTGTGGCGGACCTGGCCTCGCCAGTGCACCACCAATATGCAGGCGAGATACACGGCGATGATGATGGGGAGGATCATCGGAATTCCCGGAGACGATGCTGGACGGCGTTGCGCGGCAGCATCGGGGAAACAGGGGACTGTTGGCTCGCCGCCTCGTCGAATGGCATTCGCGCGACAGGGAATTGTCGCCGGAAAGGGTTCGATCAGTCGAGTCGTGATATTGATGGAAGGCGAACCGGATACTCGGGCAACCGGCGTGCCTGATACTCGCCAGGCGCGACGGCATACTCGGCCTGGAGAAAGCCGGGGCGCGGTGCAGAGGATCGGGGCCGTCCAGGACAGGCGGCCAGGGGCGTGCAGAAGGTGCGCGCACCCGCGGCGACGCCGCGGTGCGCGGGAAGGCGTCACGCGCGCGGGCGCATGACGCGAGGAGCGATCAGCTCAGGTGCTTGCCGACCAGGCCGGTCATCTCGAACATCGTGACCTCGTCCTTGCCCATGACGGCCTTGAGCTTGGCGTCGCACAGGATGTTGCGCTTGTTGGCCGGGTTCAAGGCCGTCAT
>Ga0207695_10006356_pt1 | contig 15372 bp, 5 predicted proteins | sample KBSC54metaG_FD_184354 | JGI IMG/M metagenome (GOLD analysis project Ga0207695, IMG submission 184354) | Corn rhizosphere microbial communities from Kellogg Biological Station, Michigan, USA - KBS C5-4 metaG (SPAdes) (version 2) | ecosystem: Host-associated > Plants > Roots > Rhizosphere > Soil... | reverse complement strand
ATTTTAAAATTTTATCAAACTATAAAATGAAAAAGAAAATATTTATATCCTTTACAGTTCTTTCTGCAGGCCTGCTGTTGTTCAGTTGCAGTAAAGTTCTTGATAAAGCAAACCTCACAGCAGTTAGCCCTTCATCCGTTTGGAGCAATGCAGACATTGCAAACGCCTATCTTAACAACATATACGCCAATATGATGCCGGGTAATACAGCCACCCATGATAACGCAAGCGATGAAGAGGTTCCGTATCAAAGGCAATCAAGCGCCTGGATACAAGGAACTGCAACCTTTGATTCATGGAATAATTTTGGCCAGTATTCAAACATCCGGACGATCAATATTCTTTTGGCAAATATTGATAAGGCAACTTTTGACCCTTCCGCCGCAAGTGCAATTAAAGGCCAGGGGCTATTTTGGAGAGCCTGGGCCTATTACAGTATGGTCAAGGGCTATGGCGGGGTGCCGCTTATACTTGATCCACAATCGGCTGAGGACCTCACAACCTTAGCTCTGCCCCGAAATAAAACGTCGGAATGTATAACACAGATAATTAAAGATCTGGATGATGCAATTGCTTTACTACCGGATAGCTGGTCCGGTAATGATGTCGGAAGAATCGATAAAGCTGCGGCCCTGGCATTTAAAGGAAGAGTATTATTGTTTTTTGCCAGCCCACTGTTCAATCCTTCTAATGATCAGACCAAGTGGCAGGCAGCTTATGATGCAACTTTAGCTGCTAAAACATTTTGTGATGCACACGGAAAGGGGTTGTATCCTGAGTATAGTAAGATTTGGGACGATGAATTAAATAAGGAGGTAATTATGGTGAGGAGATTTAATTACCCGCAGGCAACATATTTTCAGGGCGGCTTACTCCCATTGAACTGGTCAAAGGACGATGTTGGTTATGACCGTCCTTCCCTGGAGTTGGTCAATGCATTCCCAATGAGAGATGGCTCTGCCTGGAATCCCGCAACAATGTCGTATGATACTTTATTTAGGCATCGTGATGACCGGTTTTATGCCGACATTTATTATAACGGGAGTCCGAATCAATATATAGCCGGTATGGTTCAGGGCAACACTTACCTTTGGACTTACTTTGATAATATTACCAATCTTTATGGCAATACCGGGCTTGAGGGAGCGCACAACCAGGTAACCACTGACCCTTTATGGTCTAATTCAAGCTTCTACAGAACCAAAGCAATTGACCACACCCTTACCCAGGGAACGGTATATAATGCTGCTGTCGATTGGCCTGAAATCAGGTATGCGGAAGTTTTAATGAATTACGGTGAAGCAGCCAATGAGATAGGCAAAACAGACGAAGCTTTGCAGGTTTTATATCAAATCAGGGCTCGTGCCAATATTTTACCTGGTGCATCAAATAATTATGGAATTACGGCTACATCACAATCGGATATTCGTATTGCTTATCAAAATGAACGATTTGTAGAGTTTTGTTTCGAGGGTAAGCGTTTTGACGACCTTAGGCGATGGAGATTATTTGGATATTTAAGAAGCTTGCCGCAGCGCCATGGTTTAGCAATTCTGTTAAAACCCGGACAACCGGATGTTAATCCTTTGGACGATATCAATACCATTTGGAATAGATTCACATCCACCGTTATTGAAACTGATGTTAAGGATATTGCTATACAAGATCAATACTATTTTTATGGAATTCCAAAAGCGGTCCTGGATAGAAACGCAAAACTTCAACAAAACAAAGATTGGGGAGGAACATTCGACCCATTGCAATAGTTTTCTCATAAGCAGCAGTTTTGGTAAATGGGAGCCGCGAGGCTCCCATATTTTGAATTTCAAAGGCTACCTAAAAAGCATAATCTAAAGCCCATTGTCAGTAATATTTTAGGGTTTTAACTGGCGAACATGAGATGGGCTATCAAGGGGAGACGTTCAATCATATTTATCTGGATGATGCGATTACTTTCAATTGCTTTGTAAATAAGAACAGAACGACCAAATAACTATTAATAATACTTAACCGAAGAATCGCCATAACGTTAGGTTAATATGTAGACCATGGGTCAAATAAAAATTCTGAAATCTATAGTGTTGTCTGCTTTAGGTTTCTTCCTACAGGGAAGATCGGTATTGTTCGCACAGGAAATTTCTCATGATGGTACAGGGAGTTGGGATAGAAAGGAACTTGGTAATCATCGGGCGGTTATAAACGTACTACAAGATTCAGATGCTGTATTTGTTCATGTGCCCTGGAGAAGGGAAGATAACCCTGAGAAGAAGGCTATTATCATTATTGATGCCTCTACAGGCAAAAAAGTTGAAAACTTTTATAGAGTTACAGCCAACAGGGAATACGGCGATTTTATTTTTTATCCTTCTACAGGGAAAGGGATTTATTACCTGTATTATTTGCCCTATAAAACCACCGGAAGCTGGTATTTTCCCAACACTGTTTACCCTAATTATACCGATCAATATGATCCAGTTTGGAAACAATCGCACAGAATCACAAGTACAATAAATGCCGACCAGTTTCCTGTTGCTAAGGTTCTTCGATTCGAATCTATCAATGACTTCAATAGTTTCGATCCCATGGAGATTGTAGCGACAAAGCAGGAAGTGAAGGTGCTGACAGATCATAATGCCAATAAAGATTTCCTGGTATTTCCGGAAGACAGGAAAAATCCCATACGGATGAATACAGATATTCCTCAATGCTGGGCAGTGAGAAAGGAAAACGAATTATTCTCAGGAACTGCACAAAGAAATGAATTTTATACATACCAAATAGGAGTGTTTGCAGCGTTTAAAAACCTAAATCATGTGCAACTGAGTTTCTCAGATCTTACAAAAAATGATGGGCAAAAAATATTCGCATCATCTATTCGGTGCTTCAACCTGGGGGGAAATGATTGGCTGGGGAAAGCCTTTACAAAAGAAGTAAATATAGAAAAAGGGCATGTACAAGCATTATGGATTGGGATTGATATAAAGAAAGATGCAATTCCCGGCGTGTACACTGGCACGGTAACTGTTTCGGCAGGCGGCGTTGAGAAAAGGATGGTTAATATCCGTATAAATATTATTGACAAAATAATTGAAAACAAGGGGTACAATGACCTCTTTAGAATGGCAAGGCTTAATTGGTTAGATTCTAAGACCGGCCTTGATGACAGCGTTTTTAAGCCTTACATTCCGGTAGAACTAAACCAACATACAGTAAAGGTATTGGGCCGAACGCTTCACTTTGATAAGTTTGGCCTACCTGATAAAATAACCAGTTCATTTACCGGGAGTAATGATGCAGTTAATGGCATTGCAAAAGATATAATTGTTGCACCGGTGCAATTAGTGACGCTGAGAAATGGAAAAGAACTTAGCTGGAAATCGGAGGGGCCAAAAATTACAGAGAAGTCAGGAGGCGCTGTGAGCTGGAATAATTTGGAGATAAGGCCTGATGCGCAAATGAAGATTAGTGCAAAAATGGAATGTGACGGGTATATCAATTACACGGTAGAATTAACAGCCAGAAAGGCAATTACTATTGACGATATGCAATTGCTGATTCCTTTCGCCAAGCCTGTCGCTACTTATATGATGGGTTTAGGATTTAAGGGAGGCCTGCGCCCTGAAAAATGGTATTGGAAATGGGATACATCACGGGCAAACAATATGGTATGGATTGGAGATGTAAACGCCGGGCTGCAATGCAAATTGAAAAATGAATTCCCGGATTGGGCAGTTACTAATTTTGACAAAACAGGGCCTTATAAAGACTGGAGTAATGGTGGGTTGGGTGGTTGCAACTTATCAGATCAGGGGAATAGTTTCTTATTTAAAGCATTTACAGGCCTTAAGGTATTGAGCGAGGGCGAGGTGTTGCATTTTAATTTCGGGCTCTTGATTACGCCTCTTAAACCTTTGGATAAAAATCATTGGAGCGAAAGGTATTTTCAATCGGATCCGCCAGTGGATAACTGGATATCACAAGCTGTTGAAAAGGGGGCAAATGTTATGAATATTCACCAGGGGAATATTCTGAATCCGTATATTAACTATCCATTCATAGCTACTGACAAGTTAAAAAATTTCATCGAAGTAGCCCGGTCTAAGGGAATTCGTTGCAAAATTTATTATACAGTAAGGGAATTGAGTAATCACGCGAAAGAGATTTGGCCTTTGCGAAGCCTTGGCAACGAAATTTATACACCTGGCCTCGGTTCGGAAATTGCTGACCAGTTTGCTGACGACGGAACTGGCGGAAATCTATATTCCACAGGTGGCTCATGGCTGGTAGAACATCTGCGGACGAACTACGATGCTGCGTGGCACACTCCGTTAGAAGAGGGTCGTACCGATATGGCTATTCGTACACAAGGATTATCGAGATGGCACAATTACTACCTGGAAGGTCTTGGGTGGCTTGTGAAGAATGTTGGCATAAGGGGGATTTACCTGGATGGGGTGGGTTATGACCGTGAAATTATGAAGCGGGTAAGAAAAGTGTTGGATAGGACCGCAGATAGTTGCCTGGTCGATCTTCATTCCGGCAACAATTTCAATCCTACTTATGGATTGAATAGCCCTGCAAACCAATATATGGAACTGTTTCCATATATAAATAGCCTATGGTTGGGAGAAATGTATAATTACAATGAGGATCCTGATTACTGGTTAGTGGAAATATCAGGAATACCATTTGGGCTCTATGGCGAAATGCTTAATGGCTGCGGCAATTCCTGGAGGGGAATGGTATATGGTATGACCTCCCGTCTTGGATGGGTGGGATGTGATCCCTCCGCCCTTTGGAAAGTATGGGATGAATTTGGGATTAAAGATTCTAAAATGATTGGCTATTGGGACCCGAACCTCCCTGTTGAATGTAATAACAATAACGTTAAGGTAACCGTGTACCGGCGTGCGGATAAGATATTAATTGCTTATGCCAGTTGGGCCAAACAGGATGTGCAGATGAAACTGGAAATTAATTGGAAAGAATTAAATCTGGATTCTGGCCAGGTGAGTATAGAAGCACCTTCGATTCAGAATTTCCAGGAGGAGCATCTTTATCGTAGCCTGGATAACATAATGGTTCCGGTTGGTAAGGGTGGTATCATTATTATTAAAAAGAAGTAGCCGATTTGCTGCTGATATTTCTTAAAAATAAAAAAGAATGAAAAAGGTGGAAATAAATTTTGGGAAGGCTCTTGGTCTTTCATGGAAAGCAGATGCTGTATCAGGCACTGCAATATCCATATCAGGACTAAAAAAAGTCGTTTATCTGTGTTGTTGTTTTATCAATGTTGCAATTGGAACGTCTTATGCGCAATTAGATATGTCAACTGGTTATTTAAGAATCGGGATTAATAATAAAGGGTTTATTACCAGCATCAAAGACAAAGCCTCAAATAAAGAATATTGTCCTGAAAAAAAGGTATCCGCCTTACTATGCCTGTTTAAAGACGGAGAATGTATTTTGCCGGATAAGGCTTCGTTTGACCATAGAAGCAAGCAACTCACCTTGCATTTTGCGAATGGGTCTTCGGCCATAATAAAGACAGAGCAAAATCACGCTTATCTGAAATTTAAGTTACTATCACTCAATCCCCGCAATGGAATAGATAATATTGTTTGGGGCCCTTATAAAACGAATATATCACAATATATAGGTGACGAGATAGGAGTGGTCCATAACAATGATTTTGCTTTCGGAATCTTTTCTTTAGATGATAATACCACTGGTGGACTGCCTTGCGATGGAGATTTAGCACAAGGTTATTACTATGTTCATACAACAGATTCCGTGAAATATCCACTTCCCCCAAATCTCTATGAAGGGCAACGTTTTCGTTTTGGCGGTAATGGCGTAAGCGATGTAGCTATGTCATCTCATCCTGAAGAATATTTTAAAACAAATGGCGGTATCGCCGCTCAACTGGAACCCTCTTTTGGATCAAGTGTTATAATGCATGCGAGAGACAGAAGAAAAAAGCATTTGGATTTTATAACCTTATTGCCTGGGTACGACAATATGAATTTGCCTCGCCATCAATGGGTAGATTCGATTGATGTTGATTTTATTGGTTCATCTGTCGCAATGTTTGGTTGCCCTGATTCCATAACACTAAGTTTGATAGAAAGAATAGTTGTTAATGAAAAACTACTTCATATTAAAACGAGTGAGGGGAAATGGATAAGGGATCCAAAAAGTTACAGAGCCGATTTAGCCTGGTATGGAGTACACGATAGTTTAATAAGTTATGCTCAGCAGCTTGGCGTTCATGCGGTACAGGACGAAGGTTTGGGAGAATATTATCCGAATCCTGCAAACCGGTGGGGAAATAAAAAAATTAATTTTAGTCATGGTAACATATCTATTGCCGATTATACTAAACAAACCAATAAGCATAATATAGCTTATGGGTTGCATACTTTGTGTGAATTTTTACAATCATACAATAGCGATGTATCACCTGCACCAAGTGATAGTTTGGTAGTGCTTTACTCTACACATTTAGCTAAAAATATTTCCACAACCGATACAATTATCTCCGTTACAGATACTACATTTCTAAATGAATATGGTGGATGGGAAGGTAATCATACCAACGTGTTGAAATTGGGGAAAGAACTAATTGAATACAATGGGGTAACTACAAAGCCACCTTATACCTTAAAACATGTAAAACGGGGATATTATAAAACTATTGCTGCGTCCCACGCCGTGGGGAACAGGATTGATAAGTTGCAGCCTAATTGTTATCATGGTTTTGCCCCCAATATATATTTACAGGATAAGTATGCGGAGTATTATGCGAAGCTGCTTGTGGACGGTGGCATGAATTATATTGATTTTGATGGATTAGAAAGCTGCGCATACCAGGCTCAGGGTGCTTATTCATACAAACGTTTTTTCAGAAAACTGTTTGATACATTTCATGCTTTAGGTGGAAAATATCTCCGGGTAATGGGCTCCGGAATTTCTGAAGGAGATTGGTTGTACATGAGCGTAAATAATGTGGGAGGGAATAGTAATATGTATAACCCGGTTACAGACAAATGGGGTATTGAAGGAAAAGACGTTCGCAATACCAGTTTCAGTAATTACCTTCCTTGCACTTTTGGTATTCAGAATTTTCAATCGGAATGGACATTTAAGCAGGCTGACAATTTACAAGCCAGGGCAATCGGGTGGAACGCAATGTATATGTTAGGTTTAAGCGAATCTGTAGTAGAAAAATGCCAGGATAAAATACAATTTTTCGAAACATTTCGAGCCTGGGAAAATGCGAGAAGAGCTGATGTTTTTTCCAACAAAATAAAAAATGAATTGAGAGATTCATCTAAATATTTTCATTTAGAACAAATCAATAATAACGCGTGGAATTTATACAAAGTAAATGCTGACGGAGGAGGCAGACAATTTTATCAAAGGTTGAAAAGAGCCTCGGGATATTAATGATTTTAAATAGAAATTTCATTAAGTGAATAACCATGAAGAAAAACTTAATATTAAGCATTTGTGTACTTGCAATTGTTTCTTTTTCACAATTTGAAACAAACATAACCAGATCGATTGTTCCAAATCTTTCGAATCGAAAATAGTGATATATGATTTCATAAAAGTCAATTTTCAAAAGATGAAAGAAATAATAAAAATATTTTTGATTTTTCAAATCTTAGTGTGGGGGTTTAATAATGTAACAGCTCAAAATGCTTTTTCCTCCTGGCTTCCGGCTAACGGCAAAAAAACGGATACTAAAAATCCTGTCATTGAAAAATTGATGAAAAGTTTGGACGGACAAATTCGTCCGATGCTTTGCACTTATGAGGGCACTTCCATTGCAAACAAAAATATTTTTGAAAAAGGGAAACAGCTTGCCGTGCCAAATTCAGCATGGACAAACCGTTGCCTGACAAATGAAGTTAAGTCAAGTGAAGAAGAGTCCATTGATTTAAAATATATTTTCCAACTAAAGAAAGGCGACTTGACTTCGGCGGGAGTGGCGGTGGCTTTTGATTTTTTTAATTGGAATATTCAAAATTATATTCTTGTTCCCGCCATGATTTACGGAGGAAATCGGTTCAGAATTTTACCAATTAAATATCCGCCATATATTCACGATGCAGCCGATCGACCGCTTGACATGCCCGTTACAACTACCGATATTTTACATCTGAATAAAGATGGTAGTCATACCAAAATTGAAATGACCACTGGAAATATGGCAACGCCGATGTTTAGTTTTTTTAATCCTGACACTAAAACGGGCTTGATTATTTTAACCAATCAACAATCAAGGTTTGGTAACAATGGCATATTTATCGAAGAAGATGCAAGCAGTTTAACCAAAAATAAAAAAATAAGTTTTGTAGTTTCTGCTCCAGGTGTTCGTGAACAGCGGTATGTGATGTGTGGCAGGTCACCCAGTGGCGATGAAGCGGCAGATTTTAAAAGCGGGGAAATAGTTTCTTTGCAATTCAAAATATTTTATTTCAAGGTCGATAATTTAATTGAGTTTTATAAAAAAGTATTTGAAAAAAGAAAAGCCTTGAGCGGCAAAAATACCTTCTCAAACACAACACCATACAGCGTTGCAGCCGATTTAATATTGCAGCATTTCGATAAAGACAAGTGGTTGGAAAATGACAGCGTAGCCATGTATTGCAATCATCCAGATAGTGAAAATCCTTACAATTATCAAATCGGTTGGGGCGGTATTCCGGTGATAACTTTTCCGATGGTAATAGACTTGACACCAGAAAGATTGCGAAGGGTTTTATTATCATTTCATCATGTTTATGATGAATCGCAGGGGAAATCGGGTTTGTTTTATGCGGTTAATATGAATGGAAAAATTTATGGCGACCCGCATGGAAAAATGGCCGAACGCTCAACAATTGCCATGCCGCGGCGAAGTATGGATGTGTTGTATTTCGGTTTGGAATCATTTGATTTATTAAAAAAATGCGGTTATGCCGATTCCATCAAACCAGAATGGGATATGGCGCTGAAGCGATGTGCTGACGGCCTAGTAGATGTTTGGGAAAAATACGGACAGTTCGGACAATTTATTGATGTTGACAATCTAAAAATGGACATTAACGGTTCTACCGCAGGATGTGCAGCAGGAGCGGGTTTAGCATTGGCATCGAAATATTTTCATAATCCTGAATATTTAAGAGTGGCGGAAGAAGCTACTGATATGTATTTCAAAAGAGATTTTATGAACGGATATGCCGGGGGCGGGGCGGCCGAAATTTTACAATCTCCAGACAGTGAAACGCCTTGGGATATGGCGCAGACATGTATGGAATTGTATGCTGTTACAGAAAATTATGGGTGGGTTCAAAAAGCAGTATTTGCCGTGAATATGTTGTCTACCTGGATGGTGAGTTATGATTATAAATTCCCCGAAAATTCCGCCATGGGAGAAGCCGGCATTCATGCAACAGGAGCAATTTTTGCCAGTTCGCAAAACAATCACAGTGCGCCAGGTTATTATATTTTGTCGGGAGATTTTATGTTGAAATTGTTTCGTGCAACAGGTAGTCCCTTGTATGCTCAAATGTATAAAGACCAATCACATAATGTAATTCAATATGTCGGTGCGCCATATAATCCTTTCAAAAAAGCAATTGGCACAGTTACGGAACGAGTTCAACTTTCAGATTGGGAAGGTCATAACGAAGGGTATACAAGTTATGATGATTCAAACATGGCATGGGAAGTATTGGCAGCGTTGACATGTGAGGAAAATCCGGGAATTTATATACATACCGACGACAATACATTTATCGTGTTGGATCATATCGAAGCCAATGTAATAAAACGAGTTGGCAGGGGTGTGTTGTTGAAATTAAAAAACACAACACGCTATGATGCGAAAGTTTCAATCTTTGCGGAGAGTTCTAAACAGGCAAAAAAACCATTAGGCGATATAGATTTTACCAGATGGCCAAAAGTGAATGTTAATGCAGGTTCAACTTTAGAAGTAACCGTTTTGAATAACGGTCAAATAGACCAAAAGAGACGCCTGTAATCTCTATGAGAAACAAACGTATACACAAAGCTAGTCGTGGGGGGAAGACTGTTTTCAAGGTGCATAAGTTTCTTTTACGGATGTAATGAACCGTTCATTATTCGGAATTAATCCGCAATTAAACAACGGACTTTTAAATTGAAAGTTTGGAACCGCTTTGAGTCTCCTTTCAAGGTGTTTATAAATGGAGGCTTAATGAAAACAAATCTGAGCGTATTGAAACATTGTACATTTCATAAATAAAATATTTATTACTATGATAAAAGAAGACGCTTATATAAAAAATGGCAATATTAGCCCTGAGAATATCCTTTTCTACAACGATTTTGGTTATTTGGTGGCTCCAGCTATGGTATCTATTGCCGAAATAGATGAACTGAAAAAAGAAACTGCAGCAATTTTTCGTGGTGAAAGAGGAAAAGTGGAAGGCATGCTTCCTGTAGAAACCTATGAATCTGATGCTGATGTACTAAAAAAATACGTTGCCATACATTTTCCCCATAAAATTTCTCCCCTTATTCATCGCTACTTATCGCATCAAAAAATAGTGGATGTATTAACGAGTGTAATTAGTCCCAATATAAAATGTATGCAGTCTATGTTATTTGTAAAAGGCCCGGGCAAAGCCGGACAAGCCTGGCATCAAGACGAATTTTATATTCCAACGAGAGACCGTTCTCTTATCGGAGTATGGATTGCTATTGACGATGCAAGCATTGAAAACGGTTGTCTGTGGATTATTCCCGGCAAACCCGAATTTATAATGCGAAGGGTACCTAACAAAAATAATGAATATGCTGACGTGGATACTATTGATGTTTCTCAATATGGCACTGATGGGCCAATACAGGTTGAGATTGAAAAAGGCTCGGTTGTTTTTTTCAATGGATATACTTTGCATAGTTCTAAACGCAATAAAACTCCAGATTCCTTCCGAACTGCATTGGTAAACCATTATATGAGTGCCGAATCTATGTTGCCATGGGACCAGGACGGAAAATTAAATCCCACAGAAGATTTAAGGGATATTGTGATGGTGGCAGGAGAAGACCCTTATGCATGGAAGGGAATAATTGAAGCCAACAAACCTTACCTGAGGCCCGAAGTATTAAAAATAAAAACAGACTTGTAACGTGATGTCTATCCAATTTTTTTTCCCTTGCGGGAGAAGCGAAGATTTAAGAAGGGAAACTTTTGCCAAGAAGCGAGTAACACTGGCTGATATGGATACAGTTAATTAACCCTCTGCTGAGCTATTAGTAATATAAAATAAAAAAAAGATGAAAGAACTCCTGGTCGCCGCATTTCTTTTAAGCCGTGTGGCTGTTTCAGCACAACAAAAGCCTTATACCTTACACCACATTGAATACCATGTTTCGGTAAATGGTGATAACGGTAATAATGGCTCTTTATCCAAACCATTTAGAACTATTTCTGCAGCTGCAAACGTAGCCATGCCTGGCGATACAATAACTGTTCATGCTGGAATCTATCGTGAGCAAATCACGCCGCCACGCGGAGGCAATTCCACTTTAGAAAGAATTGTTTATGAAGCAGCTCCCGGCGAGAAGGTGGTGGTAAAAGGCTCAGAAATTATAAAGGGATGGAGAAAATTAGAAAATGATACCTGGGAGGTAGAGATTCCCAATACATTTTTTGGTGATTTTAATCCATATAAAGAATTGATTCATGGCGATTGGTTTGATCCTACACCAAAGGGTCGGGAATACCATAGAGGAGCCGTTTATCTAAACGACGACTGGCTGATGGAGGCAGCAAAAAAGGAGGAGGTAATGGCATCTGAAGATAAAAAAAATCCGCTTTGGTGGGCAGAGGTTGATTCGGTTACTACAACTATTTGGGCACAATTTAAAAACGCGGATCCCAATAAAGATTTAGTAGAAATCAATGTTCGCCCAACAGTTTTTTACCCGGATAAACCATTCATTAATTTCATTACCGTTCGCGGCTTTATAATGGAACAGGCAGCTACCAATTGGGCGCCACCTACTGCAGTGCAGCCGGGATTGATTGGTACACATTGGAGTCGTGGTTGGATTATTGAAAATAATACAATTGAATACTCAAAATGTTCAGGTATTTCTTTGGGAAAATATGGTGACGATTATGACAACAAGAACACAGAATCAGCAAAAGGATATGTAGGAACAATAGAAAGAGCATTGGCTTTTGGCTGGAACAAAGGCACCATCGGCGGACATATAGTTCGCAACAACACGATTGCTTACTGCGAACAAACTGGCATTGTAGGCAGTATGGGCTGCTCTTTCAGTACTATAGAAGGAAACACCATTCACGATATATATGTGCATCGTTTATTCACCGGAGCAGAAATGGCAGGTATTAAATTTCACGGGGCTATAGATGTACAAATTAGACACAATCATATTTATCACGTCGGAGGCGTTGCCGGAATATGGCTCGACTGGATGGCTCAGGGAGCACAGATAAACAACAATTTAATGAATGACAATTCTACAGATATCTTTTTGGAAGTAGATCATGGACCAATGCTGGTAAGTAATAATATTTTATTATCGAAAAGCAATCTTTTAATGAACTCAAGTGGGGCTGCTTTTGTACACAATTTGTTTGGAGGCAAAATAGATGTTATACACTATGACGCAAGATTAACGCCATTTATGAAGCCGCATTCCACTTATGTTGTAGCACTTCACGATAATCCCAGTGGGAACATTCAATTTATAAACAATTTGTTTGTCAATGGAGGAGATGCCAGCCAGTATAGCAATGCTTTGCTACCGGTCGTGTTTGATGGCAATGTCTATACCAAAGGAGCGGTGAGAGCTTTAAAAAATAATGGGCAGGATAGATTTGGTGAAATGAACAAAAACGCAGAGAAGCAAATGAAGGAATATAAAGAACATACTGCTACGGAAATGAATGCTTCGATAGATAATGATTTTGATGCTTCGGTCAATTTATTGAAGCAGGATAAGAAAATATATCTCGAAATAGCTTTTGATAAAAAGTGGTTAGCTCAGAAACATAAACTGGTGACAACCGAAACTCTGACCAAAGCAATAGTTCCAGACCTGCCGTTTGAGAATGTGGATGGTTCTCCGCTTCAGATTGATAAGGATTACCTGGGAAAAAAACGGAACGTTGCAAGTCCTTCGCCAGGCCCTTTTGAAATCAAGGGTCCAGGGAGACAAAAAATTGAAGTTTGGTAAAATTAAATGATCAGAAAATGAAGTATCAAAAATTGATAGCAATAGTTTTAGCATTAATACTTTTAGGAAATTTAAAATTGTGCGGCCAGGCTCTGGTTAATAATTTTTTAAAAGGTATACAGGGAAGCATGCATCCACAGGTATCCTGGTACACCGGCACTCAGCTTGATTCGGTCCATGCACTGGATCAGGGAATATTGAAGAACAAAGCTTCTGAATGGAGGTGTACTGTGAACGCGACTCCGGGCGCTGAAAAGGATGCTATAAATGTAACAGCGGTGTTCAGACTGGAGAAAGGGAATGTTTCCTCGGCTGCTGTTTCAGTAGCTTTTGATTTTAGTAGTTGGAGTATAAAAAACTACGTTTTAGTTCCAGCCAGCATCTACAATGGCAACCGTTACCGGGCTATAGGAAACGGATATAACCCCGAATATCCGAAAGAAATGTACTACAACCCTGATGTTCCATTAACGATATCCAATAATCCGCGATTAGCGCTCGACCCGGGCGTTCCATCATCAATTGAACTTCAGACAACTAATGCAGCCACACCTGCTGTTTGTTTCTTTTCACCTTCACTCAAAAAAGGATTTATTCTTTTAACAGAACAGGAAACGCGTTTGGGAAATTCAGGAATAACCATTGCAGAGAATTTAGAACGCACGAAAGTAAATATTGAAATTACGGCTCCTTCAGTGAGAAAATTGGCTGCAGGTTTCGGTGATTTTCATCCCAGTGGCGATCTGGCGGCTGACTGGAAAAAAGGTGATGAGTTATCACTTCGTTTTCGTTTGTATGTCTTTAAGGCTGGTTCTATTCCCGATTTATTTAAAAAATTTATGCTGGTACGTAAGTCATTGACCGGGCCTAATCATCCGCGGAACCTGGTGCCTTCAAACAAAATTTTTGAATTGGGTACTGGTATTTGTAGTAGCCATTGGATCACCGTTCCTGCCGGAAGTTATTATGCCCCCGAGAACAATAAAGATTTCCAATTGGGATGGGTTAGCGGGATGATGAATACCTTTCCGATGTTGAATCTGAACGATGAAAAAGAGAGGGAAAGGGTTGTAAAGGAATTGGATTTTGTGGTGGATAAATTGCAGGGAAAGAGCGGTTATTTTTACGGAGGCATCACTGCCAACGGAGAAATTATACCGGAAAAAGTAAATCCGGAAATCCCGGAAGTGCATGCCATGGTTCGGAAAAATTGCGATGTTTTATATTGGATGATAAAACATTTCTTATTGTTCAAAGAACAGGGACATGCTAATCAGGTTCATAAAAAATGGGAAGAATCGGCTAAAAAATTAGCGGAGGCATTTGTAAGAACCTGGAAAAAGTATGGCCGGTTCGGGCAATATATCGATCCTGAATCGGGTGAAATTGCCGTGTTTAACTCATCTGCAGGAGCCGGAGGACCCGCGGGTTTGGCCTTTGCTTCTGATTATTTTCACGAAAAAGAATTTTTGCAGGTAGCCATCGGGGCGGCCAATTATTACTACAACAGAGATGTAGCAAAACAGGGATTAACAGGCGGTTATTGCGGCGATATTTCGCAGGATGCTGATTCAGAATCCGCGTTTGCATTTTTGAAATCCTTAATGGCTTTGTACTATAGCACCCACGACAAACGATGGCTTGAAAAAGCTAAAGTAGAAGCTGCGCTATGTGCTTCCTGGACACTGTCATATGATGAGATATTTCCTCCCACAAGTGACATTGCAAAGTTGAAGTCGCACATGGCGGGGGCAGTATTTGCCAGCATCCAAAACAAACATGCAGCTCCGGGTATTTGTACATCATCAGGCGATTATTTATTTAAATTATATAGGGCAACAGGCAGTCGTATGTACGCCGATTTGATTAATGACATTCAACATGCACACACGGAGGCAATAGACATGCCAGGCCACCGTACTACCAATTACGGTCTTGGTACTTCAATGGAACGAATTCAACCATCTGATGCGGAGGGCAAGGGAAGCATCGGCAACTTCATTCAAACAAGAAATTCGTGGACTGAAACAAATGGAATGCTCATGGCCATGGAAATTCCCGGAATTTATCTGCAAACCGATAAAAATGAATTGTATGTGTTTGACCAGGTGGAAGCAAAGGTAT
>Ga0207695_10006354_pt1 | contig 15373 bp, 16 predicted proteins | sample KBSC54metaG_FD_184354 | JGI IMG/M metagenome (GOLD analysis project Ga0207695, IMG submission 184354) | Corn rhizosphere microbial communities from Kellogg Biological Station, Michigan, USA - KBS C5-4 metaG (SPAdes) (version 2) | ecosystem: Host-associated > Plants > Roots > Rhizosphere > Soil... | reverse complement strand
CGGTGTCGCGGCTGCGGCCGCGCCGACCGCGGTCCCGCCGCCCGTCGGCGACGCCTTCCCGGGAATCGTGCCCACCGTCGTGCCCACCGTTGAACCGATCACCGAACCCGCGGCGGCCGAGGCCGCCATGTTGGCGACACTCGCGCCCGCGGCGACGCCGGTTGCGGCACCCGTGCCCCCTGCCGAGCCGATGCCGGTTCCCGCGCCCGTGCCGGTCGCCGCCGCGCCCAGTGCGGGCCCGGTGCCCGCGCCCGTTGCGGCCCAGCCCGAGCCCGTCGTGGCTCAGCCCGTCGCGCCCCAGCCCGTCGAGCCGCAGGCCCCGGCTCCGCAGGCCGTCCTCTACACCGGCCCCGCTCCGGTCGAGGTCGCGACCAACCCGGTTGCGCCGCCCGATTTCCAGCCCTTCGCCGCCAGCACCCCCGGTGCCACCTACACGCCCGTCGCGCCGCGCCCGATCCCCCAGCCCTTGCAGCTCTCCGCGCCGACAGCATCGGCGACCGGATCCGAGCTCGTCCCGGCAACTCCGTACGTCGTTCCGAGCGCACCCGGCGAGTACTGGCCGACCCAGGGGACTCCGCCTCCGGGCACCCAGTACCAGCCGAACCCGGGCGACTACGTCCCGTTCGATCCCACCAGCGTGCATCTGGAGCCGGTTCCGGTCATCCCGTTCAGTTCGCGCGACCCCTACAACTCGGCGAGCACCGCACGACCCGGCATGCGCGCATACGCCGCAGCGCCCATCGGGCCCTCCGGCTCGACCTGGACCGGCGGCCTCGCGTTCATGCTCCTCGCCCCGCTGATCCAGGCCGCCGCGTACTTCGGCTGGGTCCAGCTGATCTCGTCCGCCACGATCACGACCGACACCCTCCCGTACATCGGGGGCATCGTCGCCCTGATCGGCGTGCTCTCGCTCGCGTCCGCTCAGTTCGACCGGAATGCGCTGGCGAAGCGCGGATACTTCGATCTGGCCTCGCCGTTCTGGATCCTCCTCCTGCCGCCGCTGGTCTACCTGATCGTGCGCGCCACACGGCTGCGCGGGCAGGGCCGGGGCGCGCCGCTCGCGATCGTCCTGTCGCTGCTGTCTGGCGTCGCGGGCTCGGCGGTCATCACGTTCGCGCTCATGACGGCCTTCACAGCACCGACCGCCGCGCGGGTCGGCCAGATCCAGTCCAGCATCGAAGCCGGTCTGGCCGCGAAGAACATCACCGCGACCGTCAGCTGCCTGAACGTGCCGAGCCTTGTTCCCGGCACGACCTTCACGTGCACGGCCACGACATCGGGCGCCACCTTGCCGCTCCGGGTGACCATCGTCGACTGGACGGGCGACTTCACCGTGGCATCGACGACCGCCGGGGGCACGTCCTAGCCCGGCCGCCGGCCGGCTCTTCTGTCGGCAACGCTGCCTAGGCTGAGGTCTCGTGCGACTTCTCTTGATCCGGCACGGCCAGACGCCTGCCAATGTGCGCGGAGCGCTCGACACGGCGGCGCCCGGGCCGGCACTGACCGAGCTGGGCAGAGCTCAGGCCGACGCGATCCCGGATGCCTTGGCCGCCGAGCGGATCGACGGCATCTACGCGTCGCGGCTGGTCCGCACGCAGCAGACGGCGGCACCGCTCGCGCGCGTGCGAGGCGAGATGCACCGCGTGGTGCTTCCCGGCATCCATGAGATCCAGGCGGGCGACCTGGAGGGACGCACCGACAAGGATGCAGTGCGCGCCTACCTCGACGTCATCTGGGCCTGGGGCTCCGGCGACCTCGATCCGCGCATGCCGGGTGGCGCGGACGGCCACGAGTTCTACGGACGCTTCGACGCCGACCTCGCGCGGGTCGCCGCCGAGCACGATCGCGACGCGACCGTTGCCGTGTTCAGCCACGGTGCCGCGATCCGCGTCTGGACGGCGGGCAGGGCGACCAACATCGACCCCGAGTTCCCGGGTCGTCAGCATCTCGAGAACACCGGAATTGTGGCACTGAACGGCTCTCCGACCGAGGGGTGGCAACTCACCCATTGGGCTGGCGAGCCCATCGGCGGCGAGGCGCTCAACGACCCGACCGCCGACGACGTGACCGCCGAGCCGCTCGAGTAGCTCCTACTTGCCCTTCAGGTCCTTGCGCAGGATCTTGCCGGCCGACGACTTCGGCACCGCGTCGATGAACGACACCGCCCGCACCTTCTTGTGCGGCGCGACCTGCGAGCCGATGAACTGCATCACCGCCTCGGCATCGAGTTCCGACCCGTCTTTCAGCACGACGAACGCCTTCGGGATCTCGCCGGCCTCCTCGTCGAGGGCGGCCACCACGGCGGCATCCGCGATCTCGGGATGCGTCAGCAGCAGGGCCTCCAACTCGGCCGGAGCCACCTGGTAGCCCTTGTACTTGATGAGCTCCTTGAGGCGGTCCACGATCTGGAACGACCCGTCGTGGTTGACCTGGGCGATGTCGCCGGTGTGGAGGAAGCCGTCGGCATCGATGGTCTCGTGCGTCGCCTCCTCCTGACCGAGGTAGCCGAGCATGACGTTCGGCCCGCGCACCCACAGCTCGCCCGCCTCGCTCGAGCCTTCGGCCGGCATCTCGATCTCTGCACCGGTCTCGGTGTTCACCAGTTTGCACTCGATGTTGGCGATCGGGAATCCGATGGTGCCGCGCGACAGGTCGTCGCGATCCGGCGGGATCACGTGCGAAACCGGGCTGAGCTCGCTCATGCCGTAGCCCTGCTGCATGTGCACGCCGAGGCGCTCGGTGACCGCGAGGGCCAGGCCCTCAGACAGGGGAGCCGCGCCGCTCATCATCCCGCGCACCGCCGAAAGGTCGTACTGATCGACGATCGGATGCTTGGCCAACGCCACCGCGACCGGCGGCGCGATGAAGGCGAAGGTGCTCTTCTGATCCTGCATGACCTGCAAGAACTGCGGCAGGTCGAAGCGTGGGAGGGTGATCAGCGAAGCACGGCGGTAGAAGGCCAGGTTCAGCAGCACCGTCATGCCGTAGATGTGGAAGAACGGCAGGAAGGCCATGATCCGGTCGTCGGCGGTGGCGTCGAGCACCGGCTTGCACTGCACGACGTTGGCGACCAGGTTGGTGTGACTGAGCTGGACGCCCTTGGCGAATCCGGTGGTGCCTGAGCTGTACGGGATGACGGCGACGTGCGTCGCCGGGTCGAAGCTGACCTCGGGGGCGGCCTGACCCTCGCCCAGGAGGTCACGCAGGCCCGTGTAGCCCTCGAATCCGTCGAGCACGACGATCTTGTCGTCGGGGATCCCCGCAATCGCTGCTGCGGCACTGGCGACCGGCAGGAGCGGGCTGACGGTGAAGAGGAACTTCGCCTTCGAGTCGGTGAGCTGTCGACCCATCTCCTCCGCCGTGTACAGCGCGTTGACAGTCGTCGCCGTCGCGCCCGAGCGCAGGATGCCGTGGAACACGGTCGCGAACGCCGGCACGTTCGGCGAGTGCAGGGCGATCACGTCTCCGATGCCGAGCCCGCGCGCCGCGAGCGCGCCGGCCAGCAGGTCGATCTGCGCCTTGAGCGCGCCGTAGGTCGTCTCGGCCCCGCTCGGCCCGTCGATCAGAGCCACCCGTGCCGCGTCCTCGGCGCTCAATTCCTTGAACAGGAAGTCGTAGACGCTCACCTTCGGAATGACCTCGTCGGGGTACGGGCTTCTGAACATGCGATCTCCTTCGATCGGGTGCGGCTGCCTGAATCCTCGCATTCGCCGGTCGGCATGTCCACGATGGGCGCGTCGCCGCTCCTGGCTAGCCCGCGGCGTCGCCCTCGGGGAACACGCGCTTGTAGCTGCGCCCGTCGGGCAACGTGACCGTCTCGGCGCGCAGCTGCCCGCGCGACACCCGGAGGTAGACCGCCTGCGCGGTCACGCCGAGTTGCTTCGCGGCGTCGGCGACGGACAGGCCCGGGAGATCGGTGGGTTTACTGCTCGGGCGTTCGCTGCGCTTGCGGCCGGCCTCGTGGCGCGCCGCGATCTCGGCGTCACTCCCCTGCCACCGCCACCGGGATGCCGCTGGGCTGAGCTGTGCGGCCTGTGCAATGTCGCTCCAGCTCGCGCCCGCCTCAAGCGCTGCCCGAACGGCGCCGAGCGCGGCGGGATCGGCGTCGAGCGCCATCACCGCATCACGGAGAGCTCGGAGGCGGTCGAGCGGCATCGCCGCGTCATCCGAGTCGATGGCGAGGATGAGCTCGAGCGCAGCCCGGGACTGAGGCGCGAGGAAGGTCAACTCGCGAGCGCGTGGATCTGGGGGCGGACCTTCTGTCGTTCGATCCAGAGATCGTATGCGCTCTGCATCCCGAGCCAGAGTTCGGCGCTGGTGCCGAACAGCGCACCCAGACGAACCGCCATGTCTGCAGAAACCGCCGCGTGTCCGTGGCGGATCCGAGACAGCATCGCTCGAGTCACGCCGAGCCGACGAGCGGCTTCCGCCAGGCTGACGTCGCCCAGATAGTCATCGAGCAACTCGCCAGGATGAGGCGGGTTGAACATTGCACTCATTGGTCTGCTCCTGCCTAGTGGTAGTCGAGATAGTCGAGAAGGTGAACATCGAAGCCGTCGAACTCGAACGTGAGCCGCCAATTGCCCGACACCCAGATCGACTGATGGCCGTCCACATCATGGCCTGAGGGGCTCGAGCCCGTCAGGCGATGCGGTCGCCAAGCCGACGGGATGTCATCCATCGATTGCGCGTTGTCGAGCACGGCCAACTGCCGCCGCAGTTTTTCGGCATGATCGGGTCGAATTCCTTTCTTGGTCCCGGACTCGAAGAACTGTTGAAGTCCTTTGTGCCGGAATGACCTGATCACGGCTCAAGCGTATACCATTGATATACGTATATCAACGCTATACGCTGCCTTCACTGCGCCGTGTAGCCGCCGTCGACCAGGTGGTAGCTGCCGGTGATGAAGCTCGACGCGTCGCTGACCAGGAACGCGACAAGAGCCGCGACCTCCTCGGGCGTGCCGAGTCGGCCGAGCGCGTGCTTGCCGGCGAGGAACGCCAGGGTGTCGGCGTCGAGTGCGCCCTCCACCATCGGCGTGTGGATGAAGCCCGGGCCGACCGCCGTCACCCGCACGCCGTGCGCCGCATACTCCAGCGCGGCGTTCTGGGTGAGGCCGAGCAGCCCGTGCTTGGCCGTCACGTAGGCGCTCGACATCGCGAACCCGACCGATCCCAGGATCGACGCCATGTTGACGATCGAGCCGCCGCCGTTCTCGGCCATGGCGGGTAGTTGCGCCTTCAGTCCGTACATCACCGAGTTGAGGTTGACGTCGATCACGTGCCGCCATCCCTCGAGCGTGTAGTCGCCGAGGGCCGCGATCTCGCCGCCAATGCCCGCGTTGTTCACGGCGATCCGCAGCGGCGCGAGCGCGTTCGCCTCGTCAACGGCCGCGACCGCGAGCTTCGGGTCGGTCACATCGCCGACCAGTCCGATTGCGGTGCCGCCGGCCGCCGTGATCTCGGCGACAACGGCATCCACCGGTTCCTTCTTCAGATCGACGACGACGACCTCTGCGCCGTTCGCCGCCAGCAGCAGTGCGGTCGCCTTGCCGATCCCGGATGCCGCCCCTGTGACGATCGCGGAACGTCCTGCCACGTCGTAAGTCGCCATGATGGCCTCGTTCTCCACCGCCGCGAGGTCCGAGCCGTCGAGACGGTGGCGCCGAGGGCTCAACGACGACCGTAGGCAGTGATCGGGCCGAGGGGAGGGGGCTTTGGTCCCGTGGAGGTCTCCCCGCGAGGCGAGCGGGCCAGGCTAAGGCGTCACATTCACGGCAAGCCCGTGGGATGCGGCCGCCAGCCTCGAATCGTTGGTCCACAGTTCGCGGCATCCGTTGAGTTGAGCGGTGGCCAGGTGGATCGCATCAGGAGTTCGTAGACCCTGCCGGGCCCGAAGTTCGGCGGCGCGCAGATGCTCCGGTATCCCGGAATCGAGCACTCGGAACTGCTCGAACGCGTGGCGATAGTGATCAACGAGAGCCAGGTCGTCGTCGCGAAGAGGAGAGACAAGACACTCGAGCATGACCAAGGGCGTGATGGCGACGGCTTCGTCGCCCGCATCAGCCAGGCGCTGGCGGACGGCTTGACCACGCGCCGAGTCATCTTCCACGGCATAGATCACGATGCAGGAGTCGAGGTAGATCACTCCCAGTCGGCTCGCTCTCGCGCGATCCGTTCATCGAGTTCGGCCGGCGATGCGGTAGGTCTCGTCGGAGCGGGGTTCGTGGTGAACCAACGGGCGGCCCCCGCCGCGGAACGCTCAGGGGGTGCGACCGGAATCAGACGCACCACCGGAGTGCCGCGCTTGGCGATCACGACCTCTTCGCCGTTGCCCGCAGCGGTGACCAACTGGGAGAGGTTGTTTCGGGCATCCAGAATGTTGACGGGTTCCATCGGACCTCCTGGCTAGCTGACCTGGCTAGCTTAGCAGGTCACTCCGCCTGGAACCACGGCGGGTACACCGCCACCTTCGGCGCCGCTCCCCCGACGTCGGCGAGCAGCTGGCGCACCTGGTCGCGCACCGGCTCATTGGCCACGCCGACCAGGGTGATCGCCGAGAACGGGACGGGAGCGGCGGCCAGCAGTTCGGCATCCAGCAGTTCGGGGTCGAGCGCGAAGGTGGCGCGCAACAGTGCCGTGCCGTCGTCGCCGGCGGCGAAGCGCGTGGCGGGAGCCGCGGCATCCCCGTTGGCGAAGATCACGTCGGGACCGACCGCGCCGGCCGAGGTCACCAGGATGACGAACTCGAGCGGGTTTGCCGCCCGCGCCGCGTCAGACCAGTGCACGCCGGACGCCCCGCTGCGCAACTCGTTCCACCGACGGGCGTTGGGGCTCAGCTGAAAAGGCACGCGATCGGCGACCGTGCCGCCGCTTGCCAACTCGACGCTCGCGCGCAGTTCACGCGTCGTGGCCGAGCTGACGTCGACCTCGGGCGCGGCATCCGCCCGGATCGCCTCGTCGATCACGATCGCCTCGAGATTGCGCAGATGCGTCACGTGGTAGACCCGCTGCGTGTTGAGCAGCATCGTCGGCCGCGCACTCGTGCGCTTGGGCTGCGGCCGCGGCGTCGCGCCGGTCGCGCTTCGGGATGCCGCCGATCGCCGAGCGGCCGGGACCCTCGCACTTCGCGCCGGCTCAGGCGCCCGTCGCGGGAAGCAGATGTCGCACAGCCCGTCTTCGAAGCCGTGGATGCATTCTGCCAAAAGGTCTTCCTTACTTTGCCGGAAGATTCCAGGTTACGCCAGTATCTACTCCCGCTTCCCGTAGGAGTAAAACCCCTCCCCCGTCGCCACCCCGAGCTTGCCCTTGTCGATGTAGTTCGTCTTGAGGTACTCCGCGAACGCCTGCGACTTGGGCGAGGGGTTCGCTCGGGCGACGTTGTACGGCGTCATCAGCCCGATCACGTCGTAGATCTGGAACGGGCCCGAGGGGGCGCCGGTCGCGATACGCCAGGTCTTGTCGATCGTCTCGGGGTCGGCGATCCCGTCGACGAGCAACTCGCCGGCCGCGTTCAGGAAGGGCACGAGCAGCGAGTTCAGCACGTAGCCGGCCTTCTCCTTCTTGATCTCGATCGGCACCATTCCCATGTCGCGGGCGAACTCGACGACGGTGTCGTAGACGGCGGGCGACGTGAGGTCGGTGCCCATCACCTCGCCGACGTTGAACTTCCAGATCTCGTTGGCGAAATGGAGGGCGAGAAAGCGGTCGGGGCGGCCCGTGGCATCCATCAGCTTGCTCGGCAGCAGCGTGGACGAGTTCGTGGCGAAGATCGTCTTCTCGGGGGCGACAGCGCCGAGGCGCGCGTAGATGCCACGCTTCAGCTCGAGCTGCTCGGGAACCGCCTCGATCACCAGGTCGGCATCCTTCGCCGCGTCGGCGAGGTCGGTGGTGTAGCGCAGGCGCCCCAGCGCGGCTTCGGCCTTGCCTCCGGCCGAACCCTGGAAGTCTTCGCGGATGTAGCGATCCGCGAGCTTGCGGAACCGCACGCGAGCAGCCTCGAGTGCGGGTTCGTCGACATCCCAGGCGACCACATCGAAGCCGCTGAACGCGGACTGGAACGCGATCTGCGATCCCAGCACGCCGGTGCCCAGCACGGTGATGTTCTGCAAACGGGTCATGACACGAACCTCCTAGTACCAGACGCTCAACCACGGCGCGCGCTCGACCCGCAGCAGCGAATCGGCGACCGCGGCGGCGCCGGGGGTGAGCTCGGTGATCCGACCCGCGGCCGTGAGGGTGACCGCGCTGACGCCGCCGAGGTACAGCGCCGAGAGCTCGTTGACCGTCATGCGCAGGGCGGGCACGGCATCCGGGATCGCGCCGAGCTGGGTCACGGCGGGCTCGGCTCCAGCGTCGAGCCGCCAGACCCCCGCGGCGAACCCCAGGGAGTCGGCCACGTCGAACACCACCGAACCGGATGCCGAATAGCTGCGCGCCTGGTACACGGCCGCGACATCGAGCACTCGCAGATATTGGTGCTCCCAGACGTCGACGTGCGCGGCGCGGAAGTCGCCGAGCAGCCAGCGCATCGGCTCCTCGGGCCGGCGCAGGTGCGCCTTCAGCTCGGTCGTGAGGTCGAGTTCGAGCAGGAACCGCCACAGGGCGAGATCGGCATCCGAGGTTTCGGCGTCGAGACGTTCGACGGTGACCGTGTGCTGCGTGAAGTCCTCGTCGCCCCCGCTCAGCCGGAACAGCGCGAGCCCGAGCGTGTGCCCGCCGTCATCGACGTAGCGCACAGCCCGAAGGCTCTTGGTGCGGTCGGATTCCGGTGCGTCGGCACCGACCAGCTGATCCCAGCGCAGTGGCCAGACGTCGATCTCGCCCGGGCTGGCCAGACGGATGCGATCGTGCAGCGCCGCGAGCTGGTCCCGATATTGGGCGATGCCGAGGTACTCGACGCGGCCGTCGGATCCGGTCGGCACGGGCCCCGACCAGCGCACCCGCCGCGTGTCGATCGTCCAGTCGCCGGCGAAGGCGGCGGGGGCGAAGCCGAACCTGCCGTAGATGGTGGATTCCGACACGGTCAGCATGGCCATCGGCATCCCGAGCGCTGCGGCGGTGCGCAACTCGCCCTCGAGGAGGTCGCGGGCCACGCCGCGGCGGCGATGCGTCGGCGCCACCGTGACCAGGCTGATCGCCCACGACGGCAGCGTGCGCGGCCGCTCGATGGTGCTGCCGGGCACGGTCAACTGCCCCGGCCAGGAGTTGACGGTCGCGATCGGCCACTCCGCCTGCACCGCGAGCGCGTCGTCGTACACGCCGGTCGTGCGGCGATACGCGAGACCTTCGAGCGTGCGTGTCAGTTGCTCGTCGCCGCGTGTCGGTGACAGGAAGCCGCGATTCGCCGCCTGGAACCAGGTGCCGAAGGCCGCCGCGTCGCTCGTGTCGACGAGGGCGTAGCGCAGGCCCCGTTCGGCGAGCCTCGCCACCGAGGTCGGGTCGGGCGGTGCGGTCTGAAAGTCGGAGGCAGCGGCGGTTCCGGTCACGCCCCCAGCGTATGCGCGGCAGCCGACTCAGGCACGTGGCCCGATGGCCGACGTCCGCGGCACTCGGCTCAACTGCGCCGGGTCTTGCCGGCCTTGGCTCCCGACCACAGCACCGCCTGAACCTGCAGAGCGAGATCGCGCAACAGCGAGGCCTCCGCACTGCTGAAGTGACGCGGCTTGGTGTCGACGATGCAGAGGGCACCGACGCGCACCCCCTCCGGCGCCTCCAGCGGGTAGCCCGCGTAGAACCTCACGTGCTCCTCGCCCACCACCCAGGGATGCGACGCGAACCGGGCGTCCTTGGTCGCGTCCTCGACGATGAACAGCCGCGATCCCTCGATCGTGGTGTTGCAGAAGGCGTCGACCCGGGGCATGTCGTCGGAGCTGACGGAGACGGCCGACTTGATCCACTGCCGGTCGTGGTCGAGAAAGGTCACCGCGGCGCCGGATGCGCCCAGCAGCTCGCGGGCCATGTGGGCGATCCGGTCGACCCGCGGGTCGCTGCCGGTGCCGATCACACCCAGTCGATCGAGGGAGGCTTGGCGCTCCTCCTCGGTGACCGGTTCGCCCCGCCGGAGCGCATGCAGAACGGGATCGAGACGGCGCGCGATGGCCGGCGCGATCGCGTCGGCGAAGATCTCGTAGACCTCGATCGACCCGGGCCGCACGAAGTGCCCCGGGTCGTACGCCTCGACCGGCACGAACTGGACCCCCGGCATGGTCTCGGTGAGTCGTTGCGAGACCTTGTTCAGGCGCGCGGCGTGGCGGACGATGACACGCTTGAGAGACGGCGGGAGGTCGGTGTACCGGGTGAAGTCGGGGATCGCGATCACGAACACCTGGGGCACCCGCGTCGCCGCCTCGAGCAGTCGGCGCATGTCGCGCCGCCAATCCTTCGCGCCGGTGAGGCCGACCGCGTCGCGGATTCCCATCACCAGGATGATCGCGTCGAAACGGCTGAGGTCGTAGTCGTCGATCAACTCGGCCGCCTGGCGGGTCACGAGCGTCGTGGCTCCGGCGAGTTCGAGGTCGACACCCCGGCCCGTCAGCGACGAGATCCGCCGGGCGAGTTGGCCGCCGAGCCCCAGGTCGTTGGTGGTGACCCCGAGTCCGCGCACGGTGCCCGAGCCGATCAGCAGGAGGCGGTCGGCGTCGGGGCCGACGGCATGCACGACCGGTGTGTCGTGCGGGATCGGAAGATCGCCGTAGCGCGAGAGGGCGCGGTTGAACATGGCCTCGAGTGCACGCCCCAGCACGAAGCTCGCCGGGCCCCTCATGGCTGCCTCGTTCCGAGGATGTTCCTGCTGCTGCTGGTCATGGCGACCTGATCTTCGCCGCCGACCTGGGTGGTTGAACGTGGTCGGATGTCCCCCATAGTACCGACAATACGACCGTTCTGGCCCGTGGAAGAAACCGGATCTCTGCGAAAGTTTCAGACGAAGCGGGCGGCCGCTTGTACCCTGGTGCGCACCTCGAAGAGATCGGTGCCCCCCACCGACACGCCGGGCACGCCGATGCGCACCAGGTTGGCCAGTCGGGATCGCTGGATGAGCAGCGTCTGCGCCCCGCGAATCGTTCCGAGCGCCATCACGCCCTCGGGGCTGGCGTCATCGGGCACCACGATCGCGAGGGCAGAGAACTTCACCTTGGCCTGACGGGCGAAGTTGCGCGCGCGCTCGGCCAGTTCGTGCATCGGGCGCTCGTCGGCATGGATGCCCGGGCCGACCAGTTCGCCGCGCCGGACCGCGACCGTTCCGCCCCAGTCCTCGCTCAGCATCCCCCACAGACCGCTCGGCCCGAGCACGATGTGGTCGATCTTGCCCGCTGCCCCCTGGGGACTGGCGTTGAGCCCGTTCTCGGGGCGCGCGTTGCGGCGCACCGGGTCGGTGCGCACGTCGTTCCAGACCGTGAAGCCGATGCCGAGGCTCGCGAGGACCACGGCGGTGTCCTCTTCGGCGACCGCCGACGCGAGCAGGCGCTGGATCTCTCGGGGCGCCGAGCGCACCAGGGTCAGATCGTAGGGATCCGGGATCGCGACCCCGCGGCCCACCCACTCGTGCAGCAGGTCGAGGTACTGCTCCCGGTACCAGCCACCGGGATGCCCGTAGGTGCGCGCCTGCGGCCGCGAGGTGCTCGCCCGCGAGGTGGGCGCGGGCGGAGCCCAGGTGCGCGGAACGTCGTCGAGATCCCACACCTTCTGGGTGCCGTTGTCGTACGCGGCGCGCGCCTCCGGGGTGCCGATCTGCTCCCAGGCCCGCTGCACGGCGTCGAACTGATCCGAGGAGCCGCCGGTGTCCGGATGCGTCTCCCGCAGCCGCCTGCGATAGGCCCGCCGGAGCTCGGCTGTGGTCGAATCCGCCTGAACCCCGAGCACCGCGTACGGACTCGACGTCAGCGGACTCTCTGGCACCCCCATAGTCTGCCGTACTCCTACCAGCCGCCTCCGCCGCCGCCCCCACCGCCGCCGCCGGAGAAGCCGCCGCCGAACGAGCCGCCCGAGAAGCTCGACCATCCGCTGCCGCTTCCGCTGGTGGTCGAGGTCGGAACGGGCAGGGTCGAGGTGCCGATTCCGCTCAGCATCGAGCTGAACACCACCGACGAGAACGCCGACTGGCCGACCCAGAAGTCGGGGGTCGTGCCGGTGCGCTGCAGCTCGACCTCGAGCACCTTCGACCACTGGTCCTCGACACCCCAGATGATCGCCCAGGGCAGCAGCTTCTCGTACAGCTTGACCAGTTGCTTGCCGTCGCCCACGTCGATGCGCTCGGCTCCCTTCGGGCTCTGCAGGACACGCAGACGGTCCTCCTCGGCCAGCTGCAGGTACATCCGCATGCCCAGCAGGTAGTCGTTCCAGGCGGCGCCCTTGTCGCTGAGCTTCTTGACCCCGCCGAGGCCCACCAACGCGGCGATCACGCCGATGCCCCCGGCGAGCAGACTGACGAAGGCGAAGGCGAGTCCGCCCGATCCCCCCGAGATCGCCGCGACGAGCGCGACGAGGAACAGCGCGGCGGTGACGACCAGGGTGATGACCGATCCGACGGTGCGGCGCGTGCCCGCATACGCGCCGTTGTCTTCGAGCCAGATCGGGACCAGGTCGAGCACGCCCTGCAGCTTGTCGGACAGTTCCGTGTCGCCGTATCGCTTCAGGTCGCGGGTCGTTCCGACCTTCTTGTCGCCGAACAGGGCGTCCACCACGAGCGGTTCGTAGTCGGTCAGGCCCGTGCGTTCGACGAGCTGAACGGCGTAATCCGCGGAGCGCGCGCTGTCGACCGGGTACCCGAGCAGCTTGATCTTGCCGCGGACGGCGAGGTTCACCAGCTGCGCGGGAATCCTCGTCGACGGCCTGCCGATCAACTCGGCCGCCGCCATGACGTCGATCCCCTCGGGCGGGCTGTACTGCGGCACGATGATGCCCCGGGCCGGCTGGGTCCTCTTGCGGCGGGTGATGAGTCCGCCGATCGTCGCCACGGCGACGGCCGGGAACCCCAGAAGCGACAGCAGCCAGCCCGCTACCTCGCCACCGGTGACCGGGGTGGGGGTGTAGTTGTCCCCGTTGCCCACCGGATCGCTCGAGACGTCGACGAAGGTGCCCGACGCGAATCCGATGGCGATCGTGAGGTTCTCGCCGGCGGCGAGGTTGCTCGCCGAGGCGGTGAAGACGGCGGGCGTCGCAGCGGCATCCGAGGTGGGGCCGACGGATGGGCTGGCCGTGTCGCTGGGCGCGTCCGTCGGCGTCGGTGCGCCGGTGCTCTGCACACCGCTCTCGCACGGGGTGGTCGACCTGTCGGGTCCCTGGTAGCAGGCGGTGTGCCCGTTGAGCGCCGATGCGATCTCGGGAGCGACGGTCACCTTCGCGCTCACCGTGCCGAACGGCTGGCCCCACCCGGTGCCGTTGACGTCCCAGTAGAACTCGTCGTCGCCGGTGTCGGCGAAATGGCGGATGGTGTCACGCTGCGTGTAGCTGATGACGTAGGTGGTCGCGCCGTGCACGTAGGTGTCCGCGCTGCCGATCTGCAACTGGATGAAGCCGCCCTGATCGCTCTGCTGATACGGCACGTCGCGCCCGTGCGCATCGACCACCGAGGCGACATCGGTCTGCAGATCGGCGCTGCCGTACGTCGCCGGGATATCGCGGATGATCCCGTGGTTCTGATCGCTCTGCGGGAACAGCGCGACCAGCGTCTCGGTGACCGCCAGCGTGGCATGCTGATCCGCTGTGCGGCCCAACCGGAAGTCGGCGTGGAAGCTGCGGAAGCTGAAGTCGGTGGCGTCGCCGGGAAGAGCCGCAACGGCCGGGACAGCGGCCCGAGCCGAGGCCACCGGCTCGGCCAGCGCACTGGCCGGGGCTGCCACCGCTCCGAGCGCGAGTGCCGACACGGCCAGGAGGCGAACGAGTCTGATCACGCGATGAGCGTATCGGCAGGCGGGCGTCACGGCGCACGGCCTCGTGCGGCTCCGCGGCGTAGGCTCGAATCCGTGACTGCGACTGCCGACGTGCTCCGCCGCGCCAGCCTCGAGGGGCTTCGTGCCGAGGCTCAGGATGAGCTCGGTTCCGTGGTGACCGAGCGCCTGCACGGCGGCGAGGACCCGTGGGCGTTCATGGACGAGCTGCCGACGATCGACGAGCTCGTCGTCCTGCTGCTGCGCGCCGATCTGTTCGACGCCGAAGGCGGACGCAAGCCGGGCAGCGACTACGCGCGCGATCGGCGGATGCTCGGCGACATCCGCGCCGCCTATCCCGCGTTGAGCCCGACCATCGATGGGATGCTCGAGCGGCTCGATCGGCTTCGGTGGCGCGCCGGCGACCACGCGTCGGGTGACCCGGTGGCCCGCAACCGCGCCGGCGGCGCAACGGCCGACGAGTGAGCGGCCCGTTCCTGGTGCGACTGGCGTTCGCCGACGACGGCACGCCGGCCGGCCACACGACGCCCGCCCACGCGGTGCCCTCCCACACGGTGCCCGCACACTACCCCGCCGACGTCGCCGCACCCCAGCTCAGCGTGCTCGACCTGGGGGTCACCCGCGGTGACGGGATCTTCGAGACGATCAGCCTGGGCAACGGGCATCTGCAGGCGCTCGAACCGCACCTGGTACGGTTCGCCCATTCGGCCGCCATGCTCGATCTGCCGACACCTGATGCCGACCACTGGCGCGCCGCGATCGTCGAGGTCGCCTCGCACCTGGTGGACCCATCGGGGAAGCCGGTCGACGAGGGCTTCGTCAAGATCGTGATGACACGCGGCGTCGAGGGCGGCTCGGGCTCACTGCTGCCCGGTGCAACCACTCCGACCGGGTGGGCGCTCGCGGCGGTCGCGCCCGACCACGGCCCTGCCCGGCGGAACGGCATCCGGGTGATTCTGCTCGACCGCGGCTACCGCCACGACATCGCGCAGACCTCGCCCTGGCTGCTGGCCGGCGCCAAGACGCTCAGCTACGCGATCAATCGCGGCGTCTATCGCGAGGCAGCCCGGCGCGGCGCCGACGATGCGCTCTTCGTCAGCTCGGACGGGTTCCTGCTCGAGGGGGCCGTCTCGAACCTGGTTCTGAAGCGCGGACAGACCCTGCTGACCCCGCGCACCGACCTCGGCATCCTGGCGGGAACGACGCAGGCCGACATCTTCACTTGGGCGTCGGGCCGCGGCTTCGCCACCGAGTACGCGATGCTCACCGTCGACGATCTGGCGGGAGCGGATGCCGCGTGGCTGGTCTCGAGCGGACGACACGCCGCCCCGATCCGCGCCGTCGACGGGGTCGAGCGCTCGATCGACACCGAGCTCACCTCGGAGATCAACGCGTACCTGCACGCGCGAACGGAATAGCGCGGAGCGATCAGCCCCGGCCTGAGCAACCGAGGTCGTCAGAGAGCAACTGGGCTCGTCAGAGAGA